>JADMIO011167663.1_pt1 | contig 122521 bp, 100 predicted proteins | sample 8958161 | NCBI WGS metagenome assembly JADMIO01 (sample SAMN16585339, study PRJNA669376) | soil metagenome | isolation source: Crop rotation soil | place: USA: Cullars Rotation, Alabama | collected 2011 | reverse complement strand
GCGACAACTTGTCCACGTGGAATTCTAAGCTTAGGATCCCAATGTGCTGGAAAGAGAACTACGTGGATGCGTCGCGCTGGGCCAAGGCCTGGGGCGGTTAGCAGCAGCGTAGAACGGCTGGTCACCAGACTCAAAAATGGCGCGGCAGGGTCACGCGTGCCGCACCTCAGATTCGGGGGTCTTGGCATAATGGTGCGGAGAAATCATGACCACCACGCCAGATTCCCCAAATCCTACGCCGGACCATATCCTTCAGATTGGATTCAGTTTTTGGGCTTGTAAGGTGCTGCTGAGCGCCGTTGAACTCGAACTGTTCACAGAGCTTGCCAGGCATCCGTTGCCAGTGGCGGAATTGCAGGGGAGACTCGGGTTGCATCCGCGATCGGCTCGCGACTTCTTCGATGCGCTGGTGGCCACCGGCTTCCTGGAGCGCGACGGCGAGGTGTACCGAAACACTCCGGCAACGGATTTGTACCTTGATAAACGGAAGCCGACCTATATGGGCGGCATGCTCGAGATGTGCAACCATCGCCTGTATCCGTTCTGGTCCCACCTGACGGAGGCGCTGCGCACGGGACGCCCTCAAAACGAAGCTCGTGACGGATCTCTGTCCTTGTTCGAGGCCCTTTACGCCGATCCGGCGCGGCTGAAAGAATTTCTGCGAGCCATGACCGGCCTCAGCCGGGGTGCAAATCAGGCGATCGCCCGCCAGTTCCCTTGGAAGACTTACCGCACATTCGCCGACATCGGCACAGCCCAGGGCGATCTCGCGGTGCAGATTGCCGGACACAACACTCATCTCGAGGGGATCGGCTTCGATTTGCAGGAGATCGCCCCGATTTTCGAAGAATACGCTAAGGAAAACGGCGTGGCCGAGCGGCTGCGCTTCCAACCAGGCGATTTCTTCAAAGATCCCCTCCCTCGGGTGGATGTGATAACGATGGGTCACATCCTGCACGATTGGAGTCTCGAGGTGAAAGAGATGCTGATTCGGAAAGCGTACGAGGCCGTTCCGGACGGCGGCGCGCTGATTGTGTACGAGGCCATTATCGATGACGAGCGGCGCAAGAATGCGTTCGGCTTGCTGATGAGCCTGAACATGCTGATCGAAACTCAGGACGGTTTCGACTATACGGGCGGGGATTGCAGCGGGTGGATGAAGAAGGCCGGCTTTCGGGAGACGCGCGTGGAACCGTTGGTGGGGCCTGATTCGATGGTGGTGGGCATCAAATAGGACTCGCGGGCGCGGGACTTTGGAAACGGGGGAAAAACGAACCGCATGATTAAGATCCGGCGGTTCAAGACAAGAACCTGCAAGACGCGGCTCGACGAATGCTGGTAACGTATGGCGCAGGCCAGCTATGCTTCGACGTCTCGCTCTTTATGTGTTTCCCTTTCTGCTGATCTCCGTGGCACGTTCGGAGGCGCCGCAGAAGGTTTCCGTCCCCGCCGACTCGCCGCGTTGGGACTTACAGGGACAGGCCAAGGCAGTCGACTACCAAGGCCGGAAGTGCCTTCTCCTCGATGGCGGAGCCGCGGTGGTGAAGGACTTTCAGCTGCGCGACGGCGTTATCGATGTGGATGTCGCGACACCCGCAAGCCGCGGCTTCTTCGGCATTCAGTTTCGGATCGCGAACGACGGCGCCAATGCCGAGTGGGTGTACCTGCGGCAGCACAAGTCGGGACTTCCGGACGCGCTGCAGTATACGCCGGTGCTGAATACGGGCCTCAACTGGCAGCTCTACAATGGGCCAGGGTTCACGGGGGCGGTGGATATCCCGCGAGATGTCTGGTTCCATCTGCGCCTGGAAGTAGTGGGTGCGCAAGCAAGGTTCTATGTCGGGGATGTGAATAAGCCCGTGCTGGTGATGCCCGATCTGAAAAGCGGCGTGCAGCGAGGCGAGGTGGCGCTGGCTGCTCTGACGGGCGCTACCTACTTCTCGAACTTTGAGGTACGGACAACGCCGGACGCTGTTTGGGAGCGTCATTTGCCGGTGATGGCGGCGGGCGCTCTCACGAAATGGCGGTTGTCGCCGTCGTACGACGCGGCAGCACGGAATCTGGAACGGCCGCTCTCGCGTCCCGAGAGCGACGCAATCCGATGGCAGGATGTTGAGGCCGAGCCACCCGGGCTGGTGGTGATCAATCGCTATCGCGAGAGTCCGCATCCGAGGGTTTCATTTGCGAACGATTTCTCGAAGCGCTTGGAGCCGCAGCCGGGGATGAAGGTGGTGTATGCCCGGACAACGATCGATTCGGACCGCGAGGATATGAAGAAGCTCTACATCGGCTATAGCGATGACGTGAGCGTCTTTCTGAATGGCACGATCCTCTTTCGCGGCAGGAGCGCTCAGAATTTTCGTGACCCCGGGTTTCTCGGCATCGTGAACGCGGAGAATGACGCCGTTTATCTGCCCTTGAAGAAGGGATCCAACGAACTGGTGCTGGCCGTGAGCGAACTCGGTGGCGGATGGGGATTCATCTGCCGGGTAGCGGAGTGGGATCACTGAGTCAGCAGGTAGCGCACGCCGCCATTCGGATCCGGAAGGCGACCGAAGCGGATGCCGCCGCGATTACCGAGATCATCGAGGGCATCGCGTCGGAGGGCGTCTACACGGCGATTAGCCGGCCCTGGTCTTGCGGCGAGCAGCGCGCATATTTGAGTTCGTTATCCGCGCGCGATACAGTTCACGTCGCGGAAACCGAGAACGGTTTCATCATCGGCTACCAGACCCTGGAACGGTGGGCGGCGACGCTGGATTCGATGGCCCATGTCGCGCAAATCGGCACGTTTCTGCGGCCTGAATGGCGGGGTCGGCGGATCGGCCAAGAGCTGTTTCAGGCGACCATCGATTTCGCGCGAGAGCATGGTTTCCTCAAGTTTGTCGCTCAAGTGCGTGCATCCAATGTTTCCGCGCAGAGGTTTTATCAGGGCTTGGGGTTTCGCGAGTGTGGCCGCCTTACTCGTCAAGTCAGGATTGGCGAGTGCGAGGATGATGAGATCCTGATGGAGGCCTTCATCCAAGTTTGAAATCTTCGACGGGCTGCATGGCCGGCACATTGCGATAGGTCAGGTTCAGTAGCGGGGGCGCAATCAGCGTGGTCACCACCGCCATCAGAACGACAACGCCGTAAACGTCCGCCGGAATGACGCCCAATCCGAGGCCGATTTGCGCCACCACCATTCCGACCTCGCCGCGAGGCACCATACCGCAGCCCACTCGCAGAGCCTCGCGGAATCCGAGCGAGAGCGCGCCCAGGCCGCATCCAACCAGCTTCGAGAAAACCGCGGCCACCAGGATCAAAGCGGCCAGCAACAGAGTCCGATTCTCGCGGAAGGGCGCAAGATCGAGATGCATTCCGATGCCTGCGAGGAAGAATGGGAGCAGCAGTTCGGTGACGCCGTGAACGAGGTCGCCCACACGTTCTCCCGTGCTTTCGGCCAGCGCCATGCCTGCGAGGAACGCGCCGATGATGGCTGCGACGCCGACGTAGGTGGCGAGCAGCGCCAATCCGAAGAGCAGGATCATGGCGAGGTTGAACTGCGCTTCCCCGTTCTTGAGGTTCGCTTCAACGCGGGGCAAGATATGGCGCATCGCCGGAGTTCCCCACTTCGCCACCACGAGGGTGAAGGCAATAGCGGCGATCGCCGTCATGGACAGTTTCAAGACGTTCACGTTCGCCTCCGCCATACTGCTGACCACAGCGAGAACGATGAGGCCGAGCACGTCGTCAATGACTGCCGCGGCGAGAATGATGCGGCTGGCCTGAAGCTGGAGCAGGCCTTTCGCCGCGAGCACCTGCGCGGTGATGCCCACGCTAGTGGCGACCATAGCCGCGCCGACGAAGATCGCTTCGATCAGAGGGGCATGGAAGAGCATCAGAATTCCGGCGCCCAGCACGAACGGCACGATGACCCCGAGCACCGCAACCAGCAGCGCCGTTCCCCCGACGCGCATCAACTCTGACGATTTGACTTCCAGGCCGACTCGGAAGAGGAGAAACATGACGCCCAGATCGGCAAGGGCAATCAGAACCTGGTTGGGTGCAATCCAGTTCAGCACCGGCGGTCCAATGATCACACCCGCGAGAATCTCGCCCACAATGGCGGGCTGACCAAGACGCTCGAAAATCTCAGCGAGCAGTTTCGCAGCACCGAAGACGAGCAGCATCGCAAGCGCGATGTTGGTGGCCTCGGGCGCGGACGCGAACAGGAAAGCAGGCATCGGCGTCCCCATGACTCTAAGCCAAGATTGGCAGAAAAGCAGAGTGGGCGCCATACAAACCTTTACAGCAACGCTACAAACCGTGACGGGCGCCGGGCCCACCGCACTCATCTGGTAACTAGAAGGCGAAAGGCAATGAAACACAAATTCTTGGTGGGCGGAGCAGGAGCACTGATTTTGACGGGCACGGCCGTGGGGTGGTATTTCCACCACTCCTCCCGGCCTCATTTCCAGACTGCTCGTCTGGAGCGGGGCGATATCCAAGCCAATATCTCCGCGACCGGCAATACCAATGCCATGGTCACGGTTCAGGTGGGCAGCCTGGTTTCGGGCAATATCAAGGCCCTGTTCGCGGATTTCAACACGCAGGTGAAGAAGGGCCAACTGGTAGCGCTCATCGACCCCCAGATCTTTCAGGCGCGCGTGGACCAGGCGCGCGCGAACGTCGACGGCGCACGTTCGAGTGTCCTGAACGCGCAAGCGGGGATCCAGAAAACCGACGCCGATATTGCCACGGGGGAAGCAAATGTCGCGACCGCGCGCGCTAACCTGGCGCACGCCAAGTCGGCTGTTCAGGACGCGAAAGCGAAACTGGACCGGCGCGCGCAATTGGCGAAGGAGGGTGTGCTCTCCAGGGAGGACCTGGACACGGCGCAGGCCACCTACGACCAGGCAGTGGCGCAGCAGGAGGCAGCTCAGGCACAGGTGGAAGCGGCGCAACGGCAGGTGGAAGCCACGCGCGCACAGCGGGGCGTTTCTGTCGCGCAACTCGCGTCGGCAAAGTCGCAAGTGCAGCAGATGACGGCGGAACTGGAGCAGGCCCAGGCGGACCTGGACCATACGCGCATTCTCGCTCCGGTGGACGGAACTGTGGTGGCGCGGCGCATGGACGTGGGACAAACGGTAGCCGCTTCGTTCCAGGCGCCGACGATCTTCGAGATCGCGCAAGACCTGACGAAGATGCAGGTGGACACCAATGTGGACGAGGCCGATATCGGGAAAGTGCGACTGGGGCAACCTGCCGTCTTCACGGTGGATGCCTATCCCGGGATGACGTTCCGAGGGGCGGTTTCGCAGATCCGTCAAGCGCCGATCAATGTGCAGAACGTGGTGACGTATGACGTCGTTGTGGCGGTGGGGAATCCCGACCTGAAGCTGTTCCCGGGCATGACCGCGAACGTCAAGATGCTGGTGGATGAAGCCGAAGGCGTGATCAAGATCCCGAACGCCGCCCTTCGGTATCGTCCTTCCGACAAACTGCTGACCGCCGGAAGCCAGGTACACGCGGCGGGGCCGTCCAAAGGGCAACAGCAGCCCGTCATCTGGGTGCTTGACCAGAACGGCAAGCCCAGGCCGGTCCGGTTGAAGCTTGGGATCTCGGATGGCGCGTACACCGCGGCTGTGAGCGGCGATCTCCATGAGGGCGATCAGGTTGTATTGAGCGAGACGGGCGCGGCGACGTCGACTGGCGGGGCGCGCGCCGGTGGTCCTCGGATGAGGGGGCCAGGGTTCTAGGTGGGCGGCCGAAGCCGGCCCACCCGCGGAAGAGAGAGGGCGTTATGGCGGAATTGATTGAGACTCGCAACCTGGTGAAGACGTATGCGATGGGGGATGTCACGGTCCACGCTCTCCGAAATGTGTCCCTGGGCATCGGAACGGGCGCCTTCGTGGCCATCATGGGTCCATCGGGCTCCGGTAAATCGACCTTCATGAACATACTCGGTTGCCTGGACAAGCCGACCTCGGGCGAGTATGTGCTGGATGGAACGCCGACGAAGGGCTTGCATCGCGACGAACTCGCGGAGATCCGGAATCGCAAGATCGGATTTGTATTCCAGAATTTCCACTTGCTGGCGCGGACCAGCGCAGTGGAAAATGTCGAACTGCCGCTGCTCTATAACGGACAGGCGAATCGGGATCACCGGGAGCGGGCCGTCGCGGCGCTGCATTCGGTGGGGCTGGCAGGACGCGAGCACCATCATCCCAATCAACTCTCAGGCGGACAGCAACAGCGCGTCGCGATTGCCCGAGCGCTGATCAATAATCCGCGTATCATCATGGCGGACGAGCCGACGGGCGCGCTGGATTCGCGGACCAGCGTCGAGATCATGGCGATCTTCCAGCGCCTGAACCGGGAACAGGGCATCACGGTGGTACTAGTAACGCACGAGCCCGACGTGGCCAGCTATGCGGATCGGGTGATCGTTTTTAAGGATGGCCGTGTGCAGAGCGACCGCTCCGTCGAGCAGCCGCGTGATGCAGAACGCGAGTTGGAATCCATGCCGGCGGCCGACGATTTCGAAGAGGTGACCGTATGAACAAGGTGCTTCCCAGTGTCAAGATCGCGTTTCGCGCGCTGCGGGTGAACAAGATGCGCTCGGCGCTCACGATGCTCGGCATCATCATCGGCGTTGCCGCGGTGATCACGATGGTGGCCGTCGGCAGCGGCGCAACAGCGAGCATTCAAGAACAGATCGCGTCCATTGGCAGCAACCTGATCATCGTGATGCCGGGCAGCCTCACGAGTTCCGGCATCCGGCTCGGGTCAGGCAACGCCGTGTCGCTGACCGAGGACGATGCGAAAGCGATCGCCTCGGAGTGCCCGGACGTCGGCGCCGTGGCGCCTGTCAGCCGGGGCGCCGCGCAGGTGGTGTACGGGAACGCGAACTGGGCAACCGGCATTCAGGGTACGACGCCCGATTACCTGCTGATTCGCGACATTCAAGTCCAGACGGGGCAGGCTTTCACGATGCAGGACGTCGATAGCGCCGCGAAGGTGGCGCTGTTAGGTAAGACCGTGTCGGACAACCTGTTCGGCAGCATCGATCCGGTGGGGCAGATCATCCGGCTCAAGAGCGTTCCGTTCACCGTTGTGGGAACGCTGGTACCGAAGGGTCAGTCGCCAACCGGCCAGGACCAAGATGACGTTGTGCTGATTCCCATCACCACGGCAAAGAAGAAAGTGCTGGGTTCGAATCAGGCCAACTCCGCCTCAGTGGGCACGATTATGGTGCAGGCGCGCGGCGCCGAGCAAATGAAGGCCGCCGAGCAGGAAATGCGGACGCTGCTGCGTCAGCGCCATCGCCTGCAGCTGAACCAGGATGACGACTTCACGGTTCGAAACCTGGAAGAAGTGTTCTCCGCGCAGGAAAGCTCGGCGCGGGTGATGTCGATCCTGCTTGCCGCGATCGCTTCGGTGTCGCTCATCGTCGGAGGCATCGGCATCATGAACATCATGCTGGTTTCAGTGACGGAACGCACCAAGGAGATCGGGTTGCGGCAGGCCGTCGGGGCGAAGACGAAGGACATTCTCGCGCAATTCCTGGTGGAGGCAGTGACGCTTTCCATCCTCGGCGGGATTGCCGGCATTCTGATCGGCGGCATCGCCGCGCTCGCGATTTCGTATTTCGCGAAGTGGTCGACGTCGTTGAGTCCCGCCGCGATTGCGCTGGCGTTCGTGTTTTCGGCGCTGGTGGGTGTGTTCTTCGGATATTATCCAGCTCGAAAAGCGGCGTTTCTGGATCCGATCGATGCGCTGCGGTATGAATAATCGCAGGCTTCCGGGGGTGCTGCTGCAGCAGCATCCTCTTCAGAAGCCGGCAACAAGTGGTTCGATCCTTACCGCAGACCTCCGGAGGCCAATATGGTCTCTCCGGTCAACCAGCCGGAATCCGTCGATGCAAGAAAAACAGCGATGGGCCCGATGTCAGCCGGTTGTGCGATGCGGCCGAGCGGTGTCTGCGATTCGGACTGCTTATGGAAGTCGCTGCCGAGGAATCCGGCGGCACGAACGCCCTCGGTTTCCACTAAACCGGGATTGATGGAGTTCACGCGAATCTTCTTCGGTCCCAGTTCCTTCGCCAGCACATGGGTTACTGCGTCCACGGCGCCCTTTGTCGCCGTATAGACCGCGGTTGCAGGCGGGGTCACGCGCGATGCGGTGGAACCGATGTTGATGACGGCGCCGCCATCAGCCCCAAACAGTTTCGCGGCTTCCTGGGTGGCAAGCAGAAGCCCCAGCACGTTCGTGTTGAACTGGCGGTGGAACTGCTCCTCCGTAATGTCTTCCAGAGGCGCGAACTGGTAGACGCCCGCATTGTTCACCAACACGTCGAGGGTCCCGAATGTGCGCTTCGTTTCGGCGAAAAGGCGGCGCACATCCCCCGCATTGGAGACATCGCCCTGGATCGCCACGGCGGTGCCGCCGTCTTCCTTAATCTCGGCCACCACGCGGTCGGCGTCCTCTTTGCTGGACGCGTAATTCACAACCACTGACGCGCCTTCGGCAGCCAGGCTTTTCGCGATGCCGGCTCCAATTCCCTTCGATGCGCCCGTAACGACTGCGACCTTATTAGTAAGTTTGTTCACGATTTTCTCCTTTGAAGTAAGCCACTCAGGTTGGCTCATTTCGATAGTCGTCTAATTGATGAGGGTGCCGCGAGCAAGGATTCAGGCGAGTTTTGCTAGATATTGCCCAGATGCTCGAGATACGCGTGAAGCACATCACGGTGTAACACCAGATCGGCGAACTTCCCCTTGCGCACGATTGTGATGAGGCCGGCAGTTTCCAATTCTTTGAGGTGATGGGAGAGCGTTGCGGCACTGACGGGCTGGCATCCGCGCAGATCGGAGCATGACGCAGCGCCCTTTGCGGCTCCGATCTGCTTCAGAATGTCGTACCGCCGAGGATCCGCAAGGGCCTTCGCGATGAGTTGGATTTGCTGGTCTGAGAGCACTCGTGTCTTCGCCCCGGTTTGACCCGAACGACCCTACTTCGCGGACGGCGCATGGTTGCGAGCATCGCCATCGCGGTGGGCCGCAGATTCATTATCTCTTCCCTCTATTTGGATCTGCTCCGGGGCGCCCGGCACGGAACCATCGGACTGAAGCACGTCGGCGAAGATGAACCCGTCGCGCTCGAGGATCTCCCCCACTCGCACGTCGATTGCGTTCGATAGCATGGGCCCGTCATAGGCGAACGTATGGAATTCTCCATTTTCGCCGCATGGATCCACGCCGGCCGGCAGATCGGAGAGGAGCGCATCGTTGAAGTCGCGACCCGCAAAGGAGCGGTCCAGTGCGCGGGGATCAACGCAGGTCACCTTCGCTCTCAAACCGGAGCGAATCATGTCAGCCGCAAGGTCGCGTGTCGGCATCTCCCAGAGAGGGAACAGCGGCTGAAGCCCCGACCCTTGCAATTGACGCTCACGATAGTCCCGGATTTCCTGCAGGAAGAGGTCGCCAAAGGCGATGGCCGTGACACCGTCAGCGACGGCGCGCCGGCAAGCGCCCGCCATCAGATCTTCGTACACCGCGTTCGAGCACGGCCAGGGAAGCTCGATGGGCCACAGCGGAAGACCCACGCGCTCGGCCTGCGCCTGCACGAGTCGCCGCCGGACGGCATGCATCGCAACACGATCCGCTTCGCGGTTGAAGGTTGTGATCAGCGCAGTCAACTCGATTCCCGGCGTTTTGCGGAGGAGATGCAATGCCCAGGCGCTGTCCTTGCCGCTGCTCCAGGAGAGAGCGACCCGCTTCACGCCCGCACGCCTGTCGCGACCGGGATGTCGCGCATCCACCGCCAATCGCGCCCTTGACTGGGCTCGCCGGAAACCAATCCGTGGAGGATTTCAGCGATGACTTCCGCCGTGCGGGTGATTGTCATGCCCGATCGATTGAACAGGAGGTTGCCGTCGCAAAATGCGACCTGGCCGGTGCGAACCGCGCGCAGACGATTCCACCATGGATAACGCTCGAGCACCTGCAACTCTTGCATGGAACGCGCGAGATCGAAACCGCACGGCGCGACGATGAGGTATTCCGGATCAGCCGCGTAAACCTGCTCGGCCGGAATCGCAGACGAATGCTGGTCGCGTTTGCCGGCGGCGAGTTCTCCGTTCGCGACCTCCACCAGTTCCGGTCCCCAGTTGCCCATCGGAAAGATCGGATCGGTCCATTCGAGCACGAGCACCGTGGGCCGGCGGAAACGGGCGGCCTGACCCCGCAGTCGATCCAGCCGCGCCTTTTCGCAAGCAACCAGCGCCAGGCCTCGCTGTTCGAGATCGAGAGCGCGCGCGATGTCGAGCATTGAGCCGAAGATTCCGTCGACCGAGCCGGCGGATATCGACAATAGCTTCGCACCCGGAATCGAGCCGCCCCCGCGCGCGACATCGTCCGGCGTAACCGCACATACCTGGCAGTGGGACTGGGCGATGATCAGGTCCGGCGAGAGAGCGCGGATGCGATCGCTGTGGATGACATAGAGCGGCTCCCCGGAACGCATCCGGCGATTCACCTCGCGGTCGATTTCGCCGCTCGAGACCGAGATGTCGAACGCGGGCTCGCTGCAGCTCGGAAGTGACCGGACCCATGCGGGATGATCGCATTCATGGGAGCGCCCGACCAGCGATTCTCCAGCTTCCAGAGCGCAGACGATCTCGGTCGCGCTGGCCAGTAGTGAAACGACTCGCAACGTGACCCCATTCTATCCCGGCGCAGAGCCTCCGCCTTGATTCACGGTCAGCAATCGGACACACGCGTCCCAGGTTCGAACACCAGTACGATTCCAATCGTTTCTAAGCTCTTGTAGTTGAGCGCCTGGAGCGCTGGCGCACAACATGCTTTGGAACTGATCTGGACTGACGATGAAGGAATTCACCAAGCATATCGTGTACGCAATCCGAGGTTTACGCAAGAGCCCCGGTTTTACGTTGTCCGCTCTGGCGATACTCACGCTCGGCATTGGCGCAAACACGGCGATATTCGGCATTGTGAACGCCGTTCTCCTAAAACCGCTGCCGTTTGCCAATCCGGATTCCATCGTTACGATTTTTCATGTGCCGCCCCCGAAGAGCTTCCCCGGCATGTCCACATTCGCGGTATCGGCTGCGAATTACCTCGACTGGCGGAAACAGAACACGGTATTCGAATCGATGGCGATCCTGCGCCCCCGCGCATTTCGCCTGGGCGGAGGAAGCCGTCCCCAAACGGTACGAGCAACGCTGACCGAACCCGACTTCTTCGCCGTCGTGGGCGTTCAGCCCGCGGCGGGACGCACCTTTACCCGCGAAGAGTGCCAGCCCGGGCGCGACGACGTCGTCATGCTTAGCCATGCGTTCGCAGAAAACCATTTCGGATCTCCTTCGAACGCGATGGGCCGAACGCTTGAATTGAATGGCCGCAACCACAAGGTGATCGGTGTCATGCCGCCCCGATTCAGTTTGAAGTCCTGGTTCCCAGCCTCCACCGACGCATGGGCGCCTCTCGCCTGGACGCAACAGGAGGCCGCCGTCCGCGGAAACCACAATTACCGCGTGATCGCGCGGCTCCGGGATGGCGTAACGCTCGAGCAGGCGCAGTCGCAAATGAACGTGATTTCGGACCGCCTCGCGCGCGATTACCCGGAGGAGAACACTGGTTGGGGCGCCGTCGTTACCAGGCTGCGCGACCACTTGGTGGGCGATGTCCGCCCAGCTCTGCTCACCTTGCTCGGCGCGGTCGGCTTCGTGTTGCTGATCGCTTGCGCCAACACGGCGAACCTGGTGCTGGCTCGGACCGTCACGCGACGGAAGGAACTCGCGATCAGAGCCGCGCTCGGCGCGAATGCCGGACAGGTGTTCCGCCCCGTACTGGTGGAAACCACGTTGTTGTCCGTCCTCGGAGGCGCGCTTGGATTGTTATTGGCGCGGTCCGGCCAGTCACTCGTCCTGGGCGCGCTCGCGGATCAGTTGCCGCAGTCCACGAATGTGCAGCTCGATGCAGGCGTGCTGGGTTTCACTCTCGTCACGTCGATCTTGACGGGCCTTGCCGCAGGTGTGATTGCGTGTTGGCGCCTGTTGAGAATCGACCTGAATGAGTCGCTCAAGCAGGGCCTTGGGAAGACCGACGCCGATTCAGGCGGGAAACGAACTCGCAGCATTCTGGTGATCTCCGAAGTGGCCTTGTCGCTCATCCTGCTGATTGGCGCGGGACTGATGGTCCGCAGCTTATGGGCGCTCTACCGCGTGGATCCAGGCTTTGTCTCATCGGGCGTGATGACCATGACCGTGCCGATTCCGAGAGCGACGGAGTCCACCGAGGCGACGCATCGAAACCGATTCTACGATGAGTTCCTCCCCGGTGTTCGCCGTTTGCCGGGCGTCGAATCTGTTGCGGCCGTCGATACGCTGCCGCTCGATGGTGGCGGTTCTCAGCAGCCCGTCGTCATCGAAGGACGCCCCGCGGAAGTGTTTGCGTTGCAGCCGAACGTAGCCGTTCGCGTAGCCACGCCCGGTTACATCCGGACAATGAGAATCCCGCTCCTGGCGGGCCGGGACTTCAGTGAGGCCGACGCCAGCGGCCAAAGAGCCGTGATCCTGATCAGCCAGTCCATGGCCCGGCAGTTCTGGCCGGGGGAAAATCCGCTTGGCAAGCGCCTCCGCATCTCGTTTACGCCGGAAGTAGTCAGAGAGGTAGTGGGCATCGTCGGAGACGTCAAGGAGCGAGGATTGGACGTCCTGGAACCGGTTGCGATGCTGTACCAACCGCTGGCGCAGACCGAGAGAGGAACCATGTCTCTGGTGGTGCGCACCACCGGCGAACCGGCTGCCATCACGCCGGCTGTTACGGGCGTGCTGCGGCAGATCGATCCCGAGTTTCCCATACGCGATACCCGGACGATGGACGAACTGGTGGCGAGTTCGTTATCGCAACACCGGTTCAGCATGCTGCTGTTCGTGGCTCTTGCAGGGCTCGCGTTCGTACTGGCTGCGGTCGGCATTTACAGCGTTCTCGCATACAGCGTTCGAACCCGTGTGCAGGAGATCAGCATCCGCATGGCCCTGGGCGCACAGATGCGCGACGTGCTCCGCCTGGTGGTGGTCGAAGGAATGAAGCCGACGCTCATCGGCATCGCCTTCGGCGCGTTTGGCGCCTGGACGGTGAGCGGCATTCTTTCGAAGTTGGTGTATGGCGTCAGCGCCACGGACCCGTATACGTTTTCGGCGGTGGCCCTATTGCTCGCCGTGGTGGCGCTCATGGCGTGTCTCATCCCCGCCTATCGGGCGACGCGAGTTGAGCCGGTGAATGCTCTTCGAAACGAGTGATAACGGGTTCTATGAGAAAGGCCAAACGCGCTCGATGGTCCGGCTGAGCATCCAGCTCTTATCCTCGGCGTTGAGAAAGTCCATATCGTCCCGGACCAGTTTCAACGCCTGAGGATAGGCGGCAACGCTCTCGAGAATGGGCCAGTCTGTCCCCCACATCAGCCGTTGTGGTCCGAAGGTATCGTACAGGCGCTTCACCATGACCTGTGAATCCTTCCAGGGATACCGCTGCTTGGAAAGGGACCACGTGTGCGAGATCTTCACAAATACGTTCGGATACCATGCGAGCGACAGGAGTTTGTTCAACTCCTCCGGCTGATCGACGGGACAATCGGCCATATGATCGATCACGAGCGTCACTTGCGGCACTTGCGTGAGCAAGCGTCCGATATCCGGCATGCGCGAGATCGGCGCGAGGATCGTCATCGGAATTCCCAGGCTGACGCACCGCTTCCATAATGGCGGCATCAAAGGACCGCGAATCCAGTCGCCGCTCGAATCGGCGGCGGGGCTGAGCCGTACGCCGTGAAAGCCAGGATCCTCATGAATGCGCGAGAGGTGGTCCGGCGCGGCCGGATCCAACGGGTCTACGCGGCACACGCCCTTGAAGTACGACGGATACTGCTTGAGTACCGATGCAAGATACCGGTTGTCGTAGCGGTAATAAATCACCTGGATGATGACGGTCTTCTGAACGCCATTGGCTTTCATCAGGTTCAGGAGCGCTTCTGGGGTCGCGTCCCGATCGGGCACACGCGCGCCGGCCGCAAACGGAAATTGGGGATCGTGTTTCCAGACGTGCACGTGGGGATCGATGATCCGGTATTGCGGAACTGTCGCCGCGGCGGCGGCTCCGAGGAATTTGCGCCGGGTCAAGTCGAACCAGTGCTTAAGCATAGATCGGCTCCAGTTTATCGATGACATATGCCCCGCAACGCTCATAGCTGGCGCGCGGACCGTTGCGCGCGACGTCGAGATCGACGCACAGCCAGCCCTTGAAGTTCGCGCTCTTCAGCACCCGGTGGCAGGCCGGGAAATCGATCTCGCCGTCGCCGAGATCGAAAATGCTCTCGCGAAAACTCTTACTCAGCGCGGCGCGCTTCGCGTCCTTGTAATCGGCCAAAAGGACCCGGCTCCTATACCTGCTGAGTATGTCTGGAACATTTCCGCCGGCGAGGTGCACGTGGGCGGTATCGGGAAAGAAGTTGAACAGGCGCGAGTCCGTCAGCTCCATGCAGCGATCGATCTCCGGCGGGTCCTGCACCATCTGGTCGAGATGATTGTGCAGACCAGCATGAAAACCCATCTCGTTCGCAGTTTCGCCGAGTTGATTATAGAAGCGGCACATCGCGCGGAACGCGTCCGGCCCCGGGCCGCGCTTGGGCGAGAACACCACCAGATGTTGTGCTCCGAACCGCCGCAGGAATTCCATCGCCTCTTTCGCCTTCGCCAGCGTGGCCGCGTGTTGCGCCGGGTCGTGTGCGGGGCCGTTGAAAGAGATGGTGATTACGTGCAGGCCGCGCTTTGAGACTTCGCGCTCCATCTCTGCCGCCGAGATCCGATACTTCTCCAGGATCTGCGGGAATTGCGTCAGCCGCACGCCGATGAACCCGGTGTCGCGCATGACGTCGAGGATGTCGGTGAACGGGACCGGCGGGAAGTAGTTCCACAGGTTCGAGCCGAGCGCCCACCGGACATTGCGATTTGCCGGCAGGCGCGCCGCGGCTTTAAGAAGGCTCGCGCCAGCGAGGGCGAGGCACTGTCGGCGAGTCATGTTTAGACAGCATATCAGCCGTCGCTCGATTGCATCAGTGACTGGCAGCGGCGCGGAGAGCCTGCTCCGGCGCAGCCGTATTTCCACGACGGCGGAGATTACCCCAGAGCACGCGTGCCGCGATCCGCGGGTGCATGACGCTGGGCGGGGGCGCGAGCAGGTTCGCCACTTTGAAGAACGCCAACGCCGGAACTGGGTCGTGGTGCCCCGCCCTGAGGAGTTTCGACATGTACCAGTTCACGAGGTTCACGCCCGCGTTCCGGCGTCCTATTGTTTCCGGCATGCGAAGGTCGTTCCCGGCGGCGATGCTCCACGGGATATCGGTTACTTTCGCGGCACGGGCGAAGAACCGCTTCGCGAGTTTCTCGCCGGCTTCTTCGCTCAGGGTCTTCGCGAGTTCGACGGACTGCAAGGCGGCGGCCGACATCCCTTGCCCGTAAATCGGGTTGAAGCTGGAAATTGCGTCGCCAAACACCAGGAACCCTTCCGGGAACCGTTGGAGTCTCTCATACATCCGGCGCAGGCTTGCGGGGAAGCGCGCGGAAACCGCATCGCCCAGCGGCTCGGCCCGGCTGACCACTTCGTGAATGAACGGGGCCGGGATGGTGCCCGAATACTCGATAAAGCCTGGCAGGTCAGCAGGCGCCGACTGGCCGAAGTGGCCGATGAGCGTCACCGTCCAACGATCTCCTTCCTGCGCAAGCATCACGCCGCCGCGTTTGCTCTGCGGAGTGGGCGGTATGATGGCCGCGACATCGCCATTCAGGTGGTGCGGCTCTCTGCGGAACAAACGCGTCGTATACGCCAGCGCAATCTCGACGCGCTCTTCCTGCGGCGGTTGATAGCCGATCTGTTCCAGCCACTGGGGACTGCGGGAACCGCGCCCGGTCGCGTCCACGGTCAGGTCGGCTGACAGCGTCTCGCCGGCGATGTCGATTCCCAGTACGCGCGACCGGTCGCTACTCACTGATAATCCGTCCACATGGCTGTTTTCGCGGACGGAGACGTTTGCCAGTGCGCAGACACGCTCGCGGACCATCCCCTCGAGAAAGGGCCGGCTCATCAGCAATCCTTCTAGGCCGCTGGTGACCCGGCTGAGACACCCGCCCTCATTGAACCAGCGGCTATCACGCACGATGTCGCCCCGAACCGCGCCGGCGTCGACCAGGGCCTGTGACAGGCCAGGAAAGAGATTCTCCAGCACCTCGCGGCCGCTGGACAGCAGCCCATGGGTGTGGCGGCCCTGCGGCACCCCCCGTCGCTGCTCCCCACGAGCGGGGAAGAGATCGCGCTCAATGAGCGTCACTTGGCGGTAATGGTCGGCGAGAACTCGCGCGGCGAGCAATCCCCCCATGCTGCCGCCGATCACGATCGCGTGGTCCCTTTTGCGGTTCGAATCAGATTGCATGCGTCCTCCAACTGTTTGCTATACGAAGTAGCGGGCGAGTTCGGTTTTCTCGGCGGGCGGGAAATATAGGCCCGTAGCTGATAACCAGGCTGAGCCGTAGGCTGGGGCGGGACCAAGGCGGCGTATCATTGAAGGCGCATGCTTCGTTCGATCGCTCTTCTGACGGCCATTCTCACCGCGACTTCCGGATTTCCGCTTCAAGCAGCGGGTCGTACTCCGGCGTCATCCGTGTCCTGGCGGGACTTACCGGCAATGGTGCAAGGTAAGAAGATCGCGGTGGTGCTGCCGGACGGCGCACATCTCAAGGGAACGGTTTTGGCGGTCGAGAGCGAGAAGCTGATTCTCGATGTTCAGCACACTTCGGATAAACAGCACTATCCGAAAGGCCGTGTCGAGATTCCACGCGCATCGGTCCGCACGTTCAGCATGACCGTGGATCGCGTCTTCTGGAAAGTGACGGGCGCCGCCATCGGTTTGGGAATCGGATTGGCGATCGCTGTCCCGGTGAACGCCTACGCACACAACGAAGGAGATGGTGCACCTGGAGCAATCGCGGCCATCATCGCTGTGCCTACAGCGCTCGGCTTTCTGGCTGGAAGGAGCGCCGACCGGAAGACGGTGACTGTGACGGTGATCGACTGAGTTCATTGTCAAAGAGCCGATCGAGGTAGAACCCGCAAGGCGGGATGACCGTCGCCCAGGACTGGGTCGCACGAAGGGTTCAAAGCAGATGCCAGCACTCGGTGGCCATGCGCGCCCGTCCCCGAGCGCGGAAGTAGACCTAAACCGGTGGCAGCGTCACCGGGTTGCTGGCCCGTGCACCCACACTCACCACCACCGTTCCTGACGTGACCCCCGGCGGCAGTTGCACATTGATCTGGTCGAGACCGGGGAAGCCCGGTGCAGGTCCCGCGTAGGTCACGGGCACCGGCGTACCGTTCAGCGTCACCATGGGGGCAACCGTGTTGCGGCCCAGACCAGTGAGATACAGCGAGACGAAATTCCCGGCCCAAATGGCCGCCGCCGGGCCCGTCCCCGAGGCGTCCCTGGTGAACACGGCCGGCGCGGCGTTCTCAACCAGGATGTTTACCGTCGCCTTGCCGCGGTCGTTGCTCACCGTCAGTTTCGCGAGGCCGGAAACCTGGTCGGGGAGCAACGCATTGATCTGGCGATCACTCGAATAGTTCAGGACCAGAACCTGATTGTTCACCGACACCGTGGATCCCGCCAGATTGGTTCCGTAAATGGAAACCAGCATGCGCGGAGCGAGACTCAGGGCGGGCAAACGAGCGGCGGACGGCGCTACCAGTGCGATCTGCGGCCCCGCTTTGTCGATAACCGCGGTATATGTGCCCACTTTCGGGGGATCCGTGACGAAGTTCTGGTCGCGCGTGGATCCGGTAGGCTGGTCCATCGCATTGCGCTGCTGCGTAAGCAGGCCTCCGTAGACTGACAGGATTTTGTCCTGGCTCGGCGTATGTCCGATGGTTCTCCACGCGCCCGTGTCCGCCAGGAATGAATCCACGATTTGCCACGAGAGCGGGTTGTCGGTCTGCATCTTTGCAAGGGGCGGAGCGTCGCATCCGAAGCCAAGGATGGATGTGAGATCGCCGGACCCATGGCAATAGGGGAGAACGCGAGTGCGCTCATCCGGTTCAGCGAAAGACAAGGAAGCCGAGGTGACCGCAACGGTTCCATCGCTCCCGCCCTGAAAAGGCCCGAAGCCTCCAGCATTGCCGACGATGGCCACCGCATCGATGCCCCGCAGGTCGTCGTGATTCTGGTTCCAGGTGGCGAGGTCGAAAATGAACTGGCTAGCCGGAACCAACTCCCGCGATTCCTGGTCGGGGAGAAAGGCCGCGATCACGTCCGGAATCAGCGCGCCGAAATTCGGCGTCGCGATCGAGATCCATTTACGGACCTTGGGATCGAGGGGCGGCGTAAACACGCCGGAGGTGGTCTGTTTGCCTGCCAGATATGACCGGAAAATCAGGCCTCCCATGCTGTGCGTGACTACATCCACTTGCGGCGCATTGATGTTGCGGATCATAGCGCCGAGCGCATTCCCAAGTTCTTCGATGGGCGGCTTCGAAGGATATGCGCACGTGCCGAAAAAGGCCACCTGCACGCCCTCAGCTTCAAGGCGGCGCTGGAGATCGCCGAAATCGTGTACCGAGGTCAGATTATCGCTCTGACACAGGAGGTGATAGCCGTCGACAAGGACTACCGGGGGCCGCTGAGCAAAAACATTCGAAGCAGCCAGAAGCGCGAGCAGAACTGGGAACCGCACTGGCTGTTTGACGTCCGCCGAGGCCAACGTGATACGGCGGCAAGCATGTTTATGGAACGTGCGGCGTCCAGCGCACGCCATAATACAGACGAGAACTGATATGCGGATGCCTTTTCACCGCAAGACAGTCGGATGGTTTGGATTGTGCGCAGCGGTTGCGACCGGCTGCATGTGCGCGCGCGCCGGCGAAGCGGACGCAGTCGCCATCACGGCCACCATTCAATCCCGACATCTTCCGTTTGGAACAATTTTGGACCCGATCTTCGCATCGGCGGATAGCAACCAAATCATCGGATATACGCGCTGCGGCGACTCAGCGCTGTGGACCGGCAATTACCTCGCTGCGGAATCGTACCGCTATAACGTCACCCGCGCACCCGGCGCGCTGGACAACGTCAAGAAAGCGCTGGCGGGATTGAAGACGCTGGTAGATGTCACGGGTACAAACCTGCTGGCCCGGTGCGCAGTCCCGGTCAGCTCGCCGTTTGCGGCGGGCATTCAGAGCGAAGAATCCAATAACGGCATCTATACGAATAACTCCGCGGGCTTGGTGTGGGTGGCGCACACCTCTCGCGATCAGTACTCCGGCGTGATGTTCGGGCTCGCGGTGGCCTATGACATGGTGGACGATGCCGGAGTGCGGTCGTCCGCGGCGGACCTGGTCACCCGCATTGTAGATTTTCTGAACGGGCACGGGTGGTCGGTCGTCATGCCGGACAACACGGTCAGCACGTCATTCCTCTTGCGCGGAGATCAAATCCTGAGCTTTCTACAGGTGGCGCGGCACGTAAATCCGGGGCGGTTCTCGACGACTTACGATGTGCAACGGGTGGCGCTCTTCACGGCGGTGGCGGTTCCGATCAGCCTGGAGGTGACGAACGACGATTCGTACTTCAAATTTAATCTGGATGCGATGAATCTGTTCAACCTTGTCCGCCTGGAGAGCAGCTTCGTGAAGTCGAATTACAAAGGCGCGTACGATATCTTCCGCGGCCACACCGCCTCTCACAAAAACGCCTTTTTCAACATGATCGACCGCGCGCTGAACGGCCCCCAGCCGGCGCGCGACGCCGAAACGATAGCGCTGCTCAACCAGTGGCTGCAAAGACCGCGGCGCGACCAGTACGTGGACGTCAGCGGAACCGTCCGCATGTGCGGCGATCAGGCATGCGACCCCGTTCCCGTGCCGCTGCGCCCGCCTACGGATTTCCTGTGGCAACGAAATCCGTTCCAGGTTGCGGGGGGCGGCCGAGGACTGATCGAATCGCCGGGCATCGATTACATCCTGCCGTACTGGATGGCGCGCTACTACGGCGTGATCGCGGGAGCCGACATTCAGTCGGCGGCAGCGCCTACGGGCTCGAGCATTACTCCGGATTCCATTGCGTCGATCTTCGGCACAGGTCTCGCGGCGGGCACCGCGCAGGCGACGTCGTTGCCTTTGCCCACATCTCTAGCGGGCGTGAGCGTCCGTGTGCGCGACAGCGCGGGTGTCGAACGCGATGCAAGTCTGACGTACGTATCTCCCGGCCAGATCAATCTCGTGGTTCCGGCGGGCCTGGCTGCCGGCCAGGCACAATTCGTCGTCACAAATACCGGGACGCCGCAACCACTCACAGTTACCGGAACGATCCAGGCGGTGGCCCCGACTCTATTCAGCATGAATGGCAATGGGACTGGGGTTGCCGCCGCGACCGCGATCCGGGTGCAGGCTGCGGATCCCCGAGTGCGCGGGCCGGTGGAGGTGTTCCACTGCACCAGCGCGTCCGGCTGCGTCGGGACTCCGATCAATGTAGGCGTCGACGCGCCCGTCTACCTGACGTTATACGGGACCGGGATTCGCAATCGAAGCTCGCTGACGAACGTCAAGGTGACCATTCACGGCGTCAGCGTCCCAGTACAGTACGCGGGACCGCAACCGGAGTTCCCGGGGCTGGATCAGGTGAACGTGCAACTACCGCTCTCCTTGCGCGGCAGCGGTGAATCGAATGTCGTGCTGACCGTGGATGGGCAAACGTCCAACGCGGTCACGATCACTATTCAATAATCCAGTAACGCGTCGTCCTCACTCGGTCCGGCCCTAGCGGGAGCCTGAGGCGGTAGAATCGGTCATCCGCAAGCTGTTCGAAGAGGAGCATCGGTGGGCCGGCTTGTAGCCATAAACGTGGGACTTCCACGCGAGGTCGCCTGGAGGGGAGATACCGTCCACACGGCAATCTGGAAGTACCCCGTGCAAGACCGGCGGATGGTTCGGCGGCTCAACGTGACGGGAGATGGGCAGGGGGACCTGGCCGGACACGGAGGGGAGCACCGAGCCGTAATGGTCTACCAACTGGACTCCTATCGGTACTGGGAGACTCAGCTCCGGCGCAATGATTTTACGTTTGGACAATTCGGCGAAAACTTCACGGTCGAAGGCTTGTCCGACGCCGAGGTCTGCATTGGCGACCGTTACCGGATCGGCGAGGCCATGTTCGAGGTCACCCAGCCACGCGTAACATGCTATCGCGTGGGGATCAGAATGAACGAGCCGGCAATGGCCGCTCTGCTGGTCTCGCACCACCGCCCCGGGTTTTACTTGCGCGTTCTGGAAGAAGGTGAGGTGGGCGCCGGCGACGAAATCACAAAAGTCGCGGACGGAGTCGAGCGGATCACAGTAGCGGCTATCGATGCCCTGCTCTACTTGCCCGGCCGCTCGCGCGAGCAACTGGAGAGATCGTTGCGCATCCCGGCGCTGAGTCTCGGCTGGAAGCAATCGTTGCAGGCCTTGCTGGATCAGGACGGTGCTGAAAACGGAAACCCCGGTCTTACGAATGTAACGGGCCCGCCGCCGGCGTGGCTTGGATTTCGGCCGTTGCGCGTGGCGAACGTGGAACGGGAGAGTTCGAACGTGATTTCGCTCTCGTTCGAACCAGTGGACGGATTACCCCTGCCCGCGGCATTGCCTGGACAATTCTTGGTTTTCAAGCTGGCCCTTACGCCGGACAAATCGCTGCTCAGGAACTATTCGATGTCGGGCATGCCTGGCGCAAACCGTTATCGCGTGAGCGTCAAACACGAAACGAATGGCGCGGGAAGTTCGTTCCTGCACAACCAGGTGCATGCGGGCGACATTCTGGAAGTAAGCGCGCCTCGCGGAACGTTCACGCTGAGAGACGGTGATGGCCCGGTGGTCTTGGCGAGCGCCGGCATCGGCGCCACACCCGTCCTGGCGATGCTTCACTCGCTTGCCGCGAACGGTTCGCCTCGCGAGGTCTGGTGGCTCTACGGAGCCCGGAACCGGGCCGAGCACCCGTTCGCAAACGAATCGCGCGAACTGATCCAGTCACTCGTTCTCGGCCGAAGTCATATCGTGTATAGCCGGCCCGAGCCGGATGACCGGCTTGGAGTGAACTATGACTCGGCCGGCCACCTGGACACGTCTCTTCTCGATCGCCTCGGCGTGCCTCGAAGCGCGGAGTTCTACCTTTGTGGTCCTGCGTCATTCTTGCGGACCTTTACCGAGGGGCTAAAAGCGTGGGGCGCCGACCCGCAGCGCGTTCGCTCCGAAGTTTTTGGACCGGAAGGCTCGATGACGCCAGGCATCGCGACGCCGGCCCGGATCCCCGCCCACCTTCCATCGGGAGCCCCGGGCCTGGGTCCTCGGATTTCGTTTACGAGAAGCGAAATCGCTGTGCCCTGGAACTCGGGATTCATCAGCTTGCTGGAACTCGCGGAAGCGTGTGATGTTCCCGTACGATGGTCGTGCCGTACCGGCGTGTGCCATTCCTGCGAATGCGCATTGATCGGAGGGACGGTGGCTTATGAGCCCGCTCCGCTGGAGGCGCCCGCTGCCGGCAATGTCTTGATCTGCTGTTCTCAACCTTCGAGTGACTTAGAGATTGATCTCTGAACCAACGGGAAGATTCCGGTGGTTCAGCCGCCGAGTTTTCGAACTCCGGCCAGCCAGCCGGACAATTCGATGTCCGCTTTCCGGATCTCCTCCTCGCGCTCGAAACGTTCGCTGATCCGCCGCAGGCATTGGATGGCGAGCGATGCCGATCGTTTTCCCAGGTCCGTTCGGCCGGCCTCGCGGGCGACCTCGCGCAGCATCCGGTAAGCTCGCCATAACTCCTCTTGCTGGTCCTTCAAGCTCCGTTCAGCGGCTACCAATTGTTCGCGCTCGGCCCGGTTCAGGCGTGTGTCACGGGGCGCAAAGAGAGCGTAACGTTGCAGTCCGTGCCAGAGCCTGTCGTTGAAATAGATCCGAGTAGAATTCGAGGCCAGGTACTGCGCCATTCTGTACGTCGCCCCGAGGCGGTCAGTCCCGGTGTTTAGGTCCTCGTACAGCGTCGCCAACTGCCGCATCCGCTGGGCGCGCCTGGGCGCATTGATCGACTCAAAGATTCGCGCTGCTTCTTCGTACTCGTTTTTCCGCGCGAGGCGGACCGCGAGACTGTATTGGACAAGCCGAATTTCCGGCACATGCGGATAGGTGGCGATGAACTCGCGCAGCGTCTCATCCGACGCTTCGGCATCAAGAAGCATGCTGAGGTCCCATCCCGAAAACGCCCAGTACACGGTTTTATCGCCAATCGTGCCGCCGTACGTGAGATACCGCTCCTCGGGCGTTTTCATCGAGCGCAGCGCGAAAGCGAACCGGAGTTGCTGCACAGCATTTCCAGTCTTGCGATACACACCGCACAAGCCGTATGCAGCCGCGGCCCGCTCATCCGCGCCCGTGCGCCGCGAATCGTACATGGCGAGCAGCGGCTGCTCAGCGGCGGCGAAGTCGTGCGAAAGAAAATGGGCCGACGCCAGCATCCATAGAAAATCCGGATCCGCGCGCACAGTCGCGGTCGCGGGAACTTTGGAAGCAATGCGAATAGCCGCCGGGGGATCGCCCGCGTTCATGGCCACGCGCATGCCGAGCAGTGCAAGCATGTTCGCCCCTTTCTCGGTTTGGAACAGGCGCGCGTTCCAGAAGGCGTGTCAAGCGGGCATACGGCGGCGTGTGAGTCACCACGGGGTGCTCGTGCCCGCGATCCAACGCATCTTCATCGCCCCTGTTCCAATGCGGGTTGGTTGCCAGATGAATCGCAAAAGCCGCATGTTCGGGGGTGTCAAATTACTCGTCGATATGTTGCAGCAGCGCGGGGCCGCCATCGTAACCGTACGTCATGCGCAAAGAGTTCAGGATTGTTTTGTAACTCAGATTGGAGCCAGTTCCATTTAACTCGTCAAGATAGATCTTCCCCGCCGCGGTCTGATTGCCGCGTTCGTAATAGATGTGGGCGATCCAACCTCTCGCTTCGCTTCGGTAGTCCGGGTTCTGGGATTCCTTGAGGAACGCTTTGAATTTCACCAGGGCGCCGTCCCAGGATGGACCACTGCGGTCACCGCGGCGCATGTCGATCTTCGCGTCGATCAGTTCCAATTCCTCGCGTTCGCGAGCTGTCGAGGATTTGTCTCCTCGAGCGGCCGCTAGAACGCGATCGAGATCTTCCGGGATACGACTCGGTTTATCCGGGTCGGAGATGCCGGCGTACGCCGCCCGGAGCCTGGCTAGGGGAGATTGCCCCTGGGCCGGTCCCATGCCCGCGTAGGCGCGTTCGCCCGGCGGATGCCGTTTCTGGCGAAATGGCGGGCGCTCTTCGCGAACGGCAGCCAGAAATGGGCGTTGAGGTATTCGCGTATTGTGTCGTCGAAACCGCACGCCCCTATAGTTCCGCAGACCACGGCGGCCAGACCGATTATATGAGTGGCACGGATCGGACGTTTCATCGTGTTATAGCAACTGATGAGTTCTCATTCTGTTATCAATCGGAACTCAGTCTTCCTCTGCGTGACGGCGCGACCCAGATAGATGCGGCTCCTACCGGAATAAGGAGGCAACGTGACTTCGATGTCCGCGGGGCCCGACATGCGTAACGGCATTCGCTCGCGCGGGAGAACGTATTCCACTTCGGTGGAGCTTCGTATGCGGTAGTGCGCCGGAGCCGGAGAAAGTGGACGGGCGTTCAACAGGTATAAGTCCGCGCAGTAAACAGCCGCGCAGCCTCCATCCACCGCGCGGATGGCCGGACCGGCGGGCCGCACATCGATTCCGGCGGCCGCCAGCGCATCTTCCGGTAGCGCGGTGACGCTTTCGTTGAACTCGGGCCAGCGGAAGAATACAACGCCGGCACAGTAGCCGCCCATCAGTTTTGCCTGGCGCACGGCGCTCTCGATGCCACTCTGCGTAGGTACGGTGAAAACGATCGTGTCGCCGCGGCTGAATGTTTCGTAGCCGATGCGGACGGTGCGAGTGGCCATATATTTCAAAACCGTCTCACCCGCGTCTGTTGCCGACTTCGTCAACGTGAACGACCCATCCACGGCTACATCGAAAGGGCTAATTCCCTCAGCGCGAGTGTCCCATGGGCGGCCCGGGGATGAAAGAGACGTTCTCCCGAAGATCGAGACTCCGATTCGGAACCTGCGTTTGTAGCGGTTGAACACCGGGCCCCACCGGCTTGCCTCGATGCGGGCGGCGATCACCTGAGAATCGCGGCCGTCGCCGACATCGTAGAACTGCGGTACGAATTCATCGACGCGACTCAGCACCTCGCCGATCGCCGTTCCCGAACGGAACCAGTCGAGCAACGCCGTGATCGAGATCTGAACTCCCGTCGGCAGATTGCTGCGAACCGCCTTGAGAAATGCGGCGTATTCGCGCAGAGCGCGCGTTGGACTGTCGATGTCGAACTGGACGCCCGCGATGTGCGCGCCTCGCCGGCGTCGCTCGGCCAGCACTTCGGTGAGGCTCTGCGCAACGGCCGGCGCGACCTCGGGCGGGGGCACGCCTGGCGAATCGGACCGCAGGACGATCCAGTACTCTCGGGCCTCCGGCGCCTGGTTCGGCCACTGTGCCCAAGCCGTCCAGGATTCGCGAGGCAGTGCCGCTTCGCGGCGAGACATGGAGCCCGCCTGGCAGTAGATCGCGTCCACTGGACCGAGGCCGGCACCCATGGAAACAGAACTTCCGTTCCAGAACCAAAATCCCGTGGTCCACGTCGCGGCAGGGGGTGCTGTCTGGCTGGTTCGTCCGCGTACGAAGGCGACCAGGGCCGGAATGAGCAGGCAGATCACTCCGGCTGAAGCCAGGACGGTGCGGCGCATATGGCCTGAAGCTTCAGCATACGCCCGCGACAGGGTTTTGGCTAGAGTGATGTTTCCGTCGGAGATGCAACGCGATCAGCGGCAGCGAGAGTCTGCATCGCTGACCCCGCGGCCCGTGCACTCCCCCGCTGCTGATGAAACGAGGCCCGAGGATCTCGGGCGGATCGCGCACCGGCATAATGGACGGCGAAGCGCAGCACCAACGACCCTGCCAGCCCGAACGCGCCGGCAATCACTCGCTTCTTCCGGTTCTGATTGGGCAGCACGGTCGCAACCAGGCTTACCGCTGTCAGCACCGTCGCCGCGCGCCAGGCGAACCCGGTCAGGCCGCTGTTCAGCGGCAGCGCCACTTGCGGCGTCGCGGACAACCGCCGCTCCATAGCAACACCGGCGGCAAGTTCCGCGGCGCGGCCCAGCAGCCCAAACATGTGCGTAATTCGACACGCGCGGGGATCTTCGAACAGCAGGTCGAAAATGGAAGCCGAGCTAGCCATCGCCGAAGCGCCGAACAGGAGCGGAAGGATTCTGCGCGACTCCTGCCACAGCGGAATGGCGCTGTTGGCGACCAGCACGCCCGTGTACGTCGCGAGCGCGGCGCCCCAGAGGCCCGCTCCATAACCGGCCGCCTCGCCGAGGTCCCCCAAGACACCGCCGGTGCGCGCGAACAACCCGGCAGTCACCGCGGCCGACGGTGCAGCGGTCAGGATCCAAGCGCCCATGTTCATTGGCGAAGTGGGCCGGAACACACGCAGCATCGCGAGGAATCGCTCAGGCCGGCCCAGGTCGGCGATAAGCAGCACCCCGCCGATGCTCGATCCGATGATGCCGATCCAGTGACAACGCCGCACCAGGCGGTCGAGTTCGCGCGACCCGTCCAATTGCGCCGCCGCGCCGAGCACCAGCGAAGCTCCCGCCGCTCCCCCTACGAAGTAGTACAGCGGGATGTAGGGCTTCCACACCGGCTCCTTCAGGAGCGGCCGGTCGTAATACGTGGGATCGTTGCCCTGCGGCTCCGGCAATTCATGCCACGTCCGCGCGATCTCCTGCAGGTGCTTCTCGACTGGCCCCGTCTGCTGGTGGCTCGCTTCGCCGATGAGTTGCCCCAGGTCCGGGTCGATATCGCGCCCATCTGTCTGGACCGGATTCACCGAGGCAGTGTACCGTCGCGTCATCACGACCGTGCCCCGAGACGGCTCGCGAACACAGACCCGATTGCCGCGACTGCCAGGCCCACCGCCGCCAGCCCCATCGATCGCCAGGCGTCGCCCGCCTTCTTCGTCGGAACAACGGGATCGGGCGGCAGGTTATAGACCTCCGGCCGATCGACGAGCAGAAAGAATGCGTTCAGTCCCTCCGTGCCCGGCTGCGAGGCTTTGTCCTCGCCGTAAAGATACGCTTCCTGCAATCCGCCCTCGTGCAATTGGTCGACGCGCTTTCGGGCGCGATCCCGCAACTCCTCGATGTTTCCAAACTGAATCGACTCGGTTGGGCACGCCTTCGCGCACGCGGGGGTCATATCTGCCCGAAGCCGGTCATAGCACAGCGTGCATTTCCAGGCGCGGCCGTCGTCCTCGCGCCGGTCGATGACGCCGAATGGACAATTCACCACGCAGTAGCCGCAGCCGTTGCACACGTCCGGCTGCACGTATACGGTCTCGAATTCGGTGCGGATGATGGCGCCCGTCGGGCAGCTTTCCAGGCAACCGGCGCGCACGCAATGTTTGCAAACGTCGGAGCTGAACAACCAGGAGAAGGCGCCCGCATCCTGCGTGCTCAATGCCACGGGCCGTTCGATAAAGGCTACATGACGCCAGGTCGACGCGCCCAGCTGGGCGGTGTTGTCGTACGACATGGCCGTGAAGTTGAACCCGTCGTCGGGCAACTGGTTCCATTGTTTGCACGCCACCTCGCACGCTTTACAACCGATGCAGAGAGTTGTGTCCGTGAAGAAGCCCTTGCCAGCCGGCACCTTAGATGTTCCCCTCTTTGGTCTCTTCCGCTTTGAAGCCGTGCTGCGTTTCCGGCTTTCGTCGCGCCTGCGGCAAATCGCGTTCCTCAGCATGCAAATCGAGCTCCGGCGTCAGTGGACCAGTGGTCGCACGACGACGTTTCTTGCTCTTCCGCCCTGGTTCGATCTGCGCGGTAAACGCCTTCGACTCCTGGATGGACACATTCGGATCGCCCACGAATCCGATCAGGTCGTTCGCTGCATCGCCGCGCACCAAGCCCTTGCTCGACCAATGATAAGGAACCCCGATCTGATGCACGGTCCGGCCGCGGATCGTCAGGGGCCGCATGCGCCGCGTCACCAGAACACGCGCCTCGATCTCGCCCCGCATTGTTCGCAGCGTGGCCCATCCACCATTTTTGAGCCCACGTTCGGCGGCCAGTTCCGGCGACACCTCGCAGAACATCTCGGGCTGCAGTTCAGAGAGCCACGATAACCACCGCGACATTCCGCCCGCGGTGTGGTGTTCCGTTAAGCGGTACGTGGTGAGCACATACGGAAACCGCGGGTCACCGTAGGGACGGTGATAGGCGTTGTCGTCGCGGTTCCACTCCATGCGCTCCGGGTTGCACTGCTGACCATAGAACGGGTTTTTAACCACCGACTCCTCCGGCTCGTAGTGCGTCGGCAATGGACCATCGTGCAGGCCCGTAGGCACGTACAGCCAGCCCTTGCCGTCAGCCTGCATCACGAAGGGATCGGTCCCTGAGATCGTTTCCTTACCGCGCGCGTCTTTTGCCGGCCGGTACGAAGGCGGCCGCTCGACAATCGTGTCGGGCGTATCCTCACCCGCCCACTGCCGCTTCGCCTCGTCCCACCACACCAGCCGCTTCCGCTCCGACCACGGCCGCCCCTCGGGATCGGCCGAAGCGCGGTTGTACAGGATGTGCCGGTTATGCGGCCACGCCCACGCCCACTCCGGCGCCAGCCAGTTCTGCTCCCAGTGCGGCTTGCGTCGGGCCGGCATGTTGACGCCGTCCCGATAAGAGCCCGAGTAAATCCAGCAGCCGCAGGCCGTGGAACCGTCGTCCTTCAACGACGTGAACCCTTCCACCGGTTTTCGATCCGCCACGGTGTATCCGTTGATCTCGTGCAGAACCGCTTCGGCTTTGGGCTCGTTCGCCGGCCCGTGCGTGGGATAGTCCCAATTGAGATCGCGAATCGGCCAGTTCCTGCGCTGATCGTACTCGTGCGCGTAGAGATCCTTCAGCCGTTTACCGAGCTTGAAGATGAAATCCAGTTCGCTGCGATTGTCGCCCTTCGGTTCGATGGCCTTGTGATGCCACTGCAGCAGCCGCTGCGTATTCGTGAACGTGCCGTCTTTCTCGGTATGCGCCGCCGCGGGAAAGAAGAACACCTCCGTCTTGATGTCCTCTGTCCGAACTTCGCCGCGTTGAATCTCCGGTGCGTCGCGCCAGAAGTCGGCGGTCTCGGTGACGGCAAAATCGCGGACAACCAGCCAGTCCAGTTGTCGCAATCCCTTCCGTTGCAGGGCGCCATTCATCGACCCGACTACCGGGTTCTCGCCCATGACGAAGTAGCCCTTCACGGTGCCATCGGCCATGTCCACTACCGTGTTCATGTGCGAGTGGTCGGCCGTCAGCATCGGCAGGTAGTCATAGCACCAGTCGTTCTCTTTCGTTGCCGCGTCACCGAAATACGCCTTCAGTAGAGAAACGACATACTTGGGAAACTCGCCCCACCAGCCTGACGGAGACTGATTCAGGTGAATATAGGTTTTCAGATCCTTGTCGTGGATCGCCTTCGGCATCGGCAAATAGCCCGGCAGGAGATTGTAGAGCGTCGGGATGTCGGTGGAGCCCTGAATCGACGCGTGCCCTCGCAGCGCCATGATGCCGCCGCCGGGCCGCCCGATATTGCCGAGCAGGAGCTGAATGATGGCGGCCGTCCGGATGTACTGGACGCCGACCGAGTGCTGCGTCCAACCCACCGCGTAACAGAACGCCGAGGTTTTTTCCCGGCCGGAATTCCGGCACAGTGTTTCCGCGACCTTTAGGAAGAGACTCTGCGGAATACCGCAGGTCTGTTCCACCATTTCCGGCGTGTATCGCGCGAAGTGCCGCTTGACGATCTGGAACACGCAGCGGGGATGCTGCAATGTCGGGTCGGTGTGCTCCGCCTGAATGGGCCGCCGCTGGGTCGGATTGCCTTTCGCGCCGCCCTCGCCTTCACGCGCGCCCCCGGCCGGTTCGGGATCGACATCCTTGTACATCCACGACCGCAGATTGTACTTCCCTTTGTCTTGTTCCCATCCGCCGAACAGGCCATCGTGCACGTCGACGTCTTCGAACTCATCCGCGATAATCGCGGAGGCGTTCGTGTAGTGGACCACGTACTCCTTGAAGTGGCGCTCGTTCTCGATGATGTACCGGATGATGCCGCCCAGGAACGCGATGTCGCTTCCCGCACGAATCGGAACATGCAGGTTTGCCACGGCGCTGGTGCGTGTAAATCGCGGATCGACGTGGATGATCGTGGCGCCGCGTTCCCGCGCCTTCATCACCCACCGGAATCCCACAGGGTGGCATTCCGCCATGTTCGAGCCTTCAATGACGATGCAGTCCGCGTTTTGCAGATCCTGCTGGCAAGTGGTCGCGCCGCCCCGTCCGAATGATGTCCCCAGACTGGGGACCGTTGAGGAGTGTCAAATACGGGCCTGATTTTCTATCTGGACAATGCCGAGCCCGGTGAACAGTTTTTTGATGAGGTAGTTCTCTTCATTGTCGAGGGTGGCGCCGCCCAGGTGCGCCATCGCCATGGTTCTCCGCAGCGGATTGCCCTTCTCGTCGCGATCCTCCCAGTTTGCGTCACGCGTCGTCTTCACACGCTCGGCCACCATATCCATGGCCCGCTCCAGCGGGATCACTTCCCAACGGTCGCCGTGCGGCCGCCGGTACAGGACGTTGTTCACGCGGTGCGACCCCGTGACGAGTTGAAACGTCGCCGATCCCTTCGGGCACAGACATCCGTGTGAGATGGGCGAGGCGGGGTCGCCTTCGATGTCGATGATCTTCTCGTCCTTGACGTACACCAGTTGCGCGCAGCCCACTGCGCAATACGGGCAAATGGAGCCCACGACGCGGTCCGCTTTCGTCGTTCGCGCGATCAGAGAGTCAGTACGCGGTGTCGTCGCGGTCCCGTCCAGACCCAGAACATCGCCGCTCTTGATCTGACGCAGAATGGGCCAGTCAGAAAGTGAGAACTCAGATTTGTCGGACATCGGTGACCATAGGACTGCGCAGCTAGTATAAACGTTACGGGGGACCGAGTCGCGGTTGCCGTCACTTTTGCGCAAGCCATCCTGTGCACTTTGGCGCACGCTCATGTATAGACGCGATGCTGCTTAACCGGAGGACGTTCATCGCGGGCAACGCTGCGGCAGCGCCGACTCTCATTGGCGGAAGGGCGGAACAGCTACGTCCAATCATCATCAGCGTCAATGTTCTGTATGACCGTGGCACGCACGCCGGGAAGGGCCTGGGAGAAAGTGAAATCGCGACCTTCAACCGCTATCAGGAGCGTGCCCGGCGCGAATACGCGACCAGCGGCATCGCATTCGACCTGCACTTCACTGACGGCGCTTTCTTGCGGAAGCAGGGGTATTCACAAATTCCCGATCGGTTCCTGTCGCGTGGAAGCATCAACCTCTTCGTCACCGACACGCTGGGATACGACATCGACCGCGACCGCACGGGAGGTTGCTCCATCGGCCCGCGTCCGCGCGCTCCGGGCATCGCGCCCGAGCCCTTCTATAAGACGTTCCTCGGTTTGCGCGAGGCCGCCGAAACTACGCTCGTGCATGAATACGCCCATCACTTCACTCTCGACACGAAGCGCAATCCGAGCGCGACCGGGAATTTTTGGGCAGACCTCCGGAACGATTGGTGGCTCTGGCGGCAACGTCACGGGATCGTTATCCCGGAATTCCGAGCGTGCGCCGGTTCCGAGTGGGCCAGAGCCGGTCCGTGACGCGCTATACGATCCGAAACACTCAAGCCATCCTGGCTAATTCGCCGCCGTGCCACGGGTTCCGCGGCCGCGAACATTGGAACCAGCCCGAGGGCAGGCGGTCTCGCATCTGGCCTCGTTCAGCGTCGCGGGCACTCCACGGAGTGGGCCGAGAGCATTGCGGCGGGCGACTTCGCAACCTTCCGCTCACAGGCGGCGAAAAGGGTTACGGCGGAACCAGCCGGTACGGCCGGTAAGTCGGCTCCCACATGTTGTCCCGAATGCGCGCGTCCAGCGTTTCGCCCTCGCACGGCGCCGCGACTCCGTCGGCCTGCGCCTGCCGAGCCACGGCCCTGGCCACCTCGTAGGAGACGGATCGGATCTCGTTGATGGGCGGAAGCAAACGTCCGCGCTCGTCGTTCCGTGCCGGCGAGAGTCCCGCGAGCGCCGTCGCCGCGGCCATGAACATCGATTCCGTGACGCGATGCGCGTTCACCGACAGAATCCCCAACCCCAATCCCGGAAAGATGTACGAGTTGTTGATCTGATCCACCGGGACCGATCGGCCGGCGCTTTCGACCGCCGGGAACGGACTCCCGGTCCCGACGATCGCGCGGCCGCCGGTCCAATGCATGATGTCCGACGGCGTCGCTTCGGCGCGTGAAGTCGGGTTGGAGAGGGGGCAGATCACGGGTCGGGGCGCCGCGTCCGACATCGCGCGCACGATCTCTTCTGTAAACACGCCTTGCTGACCGGATACGCCAATCAGCGTGGTCGGCCGCGCGTTCCGGATCACGTCAAGGAGTCCGACGCGATCCGGGCGCTCGAGCGTCCATCCCTCGACGGCGTCGCGCCGCTGGGCGAATACCTGCTGCGCGGGCCGTAGGTCGGGCATTCCGTCCACCAGCAACCCGTACCGATCCACCAGGTAGAATCGCCGGCGCGCTTCCGCTTCCCGCATCCCCGACGCCACCATGGCACGCAGCAGCAGAGCGCTGATGCCGCATCCTGCCGAACCGGCGCCCAGCACGGCTATTTTCTGGTCAGAGAGCGGGACCCGGGTGACGCTGATCGCCGCAAGCAGGGTGGCCGCCGCGACGGCCGCGGTACCCTGAATGTCGTCATTGAACGTGCACAACCAGTCGCGGTAACGCTCCAGCAGGCGGCCGGCGTTCGCCCCCGCGAAGTCCTCCCATTGCAGCAGCACGTTGGGCCAGCGATTCTTCACGGCGGTCACGAACGTATCGACGAACTGATCGTAGGCTTCGCCGCGCACGCGATCGTGCCGCCATCCGATATATAGAGGATCGGTCCGGCGCTCCTGGTTGTCGGTGCCCAGATCCAAGAGAATCGGAAGCGTGTTGCGCGGATGGATGCCGGCGCACGCAGTATACAGCGCCAATTTTCCGATCGGAATCCCCATGCCGCCGGCGCCCTGATCGCCCAGCCCGAGAATGCGCTCGCCGTCGCTCACCACGATCACGCGGACGCGGTCGTATCGAGGGTGCGCCAGGATGCTGGCGATTCGTTCCTGATTCGGATAGCTGAGAAAAAGTCCGCGCGGCTTTCGCCAGATCTCGCTGAAGCGCTGGCAGCCTTCCCCCACGGTCGGCGTATAAACCAGCGGCAGCAGTTCCTCCAGGTTTTTCACGAGTACCGCATAAAACAGCGTCTCGTTCGTGTCCTGAAGATCGCGTAAGAACGCGTAGCGCTGGAAGCTGGTCTCGAACCCGCGCAGCGCCTTCAGCCGCCGGGAGGCTTGGTCGGCTAGCGTCCCGACATGCGGCGGCAGCAGTCCGTGGAGCGCGAACTCGCTGCGTTCTTCCTCATTGAACGCGGTCCCCTTATTCAGCATGGGGTCGTTGATGAGGTCAATGCCGGACAGGCTGGTCTCAACGACGTCGTCCCGCTCCGTCATTCTGCCGGTCATCTCAGCACGATCATAACAATCGATCCTGAACGCGCCGAACTTCGACTTGTGCATGAACGCGCTGACGAGGTCGCATTACTCTGACGGCGCTTCAGCCGTCAATCCGGGTCATTACGAGGTCCACGAAAATTCTTTCGCGACGCTCGTGTTCTCGGCGCGCACACCCCGACGATGATGATCTGGCTCCAGCCAGCTCGCGAAGCACGCAAGGAAGATCTTCCACGATCCTTGTAGCCTCTACGTCCGGGTTCCATTTCGAAACGTAGGAAATACCACGCCGTCCCGAGAACGAGGGATGGCTACAACGGTTTTGAAGGACTTAGAGATTGGCCCCGCATTTGCAAAATGAGAAGCGTGATTAAAACGCAGGCAGCTCGAGGAAACCAGGCTGTTCCGCTAGCGACCCCGCAAACTTTCTTCAAACTGAAACCCTAAACTAGACCTTCCTGAAACCCCACCCAGCCGGTTCCTCGAGCGCGCCGCATCTTGCGTCGCGCTTTATGCCGAACAAGCAGCCAGTTCCCGCTTCAAAAACTGCCCGGTATACGACCGCTCCGCTTGTGAGACCTGCTCTGGCGTGCCCTCCACCACGATGCGTCCTCCGGCTTCGCCGCCTTCCGGTCCCAAATCGATAATCCAATCCGCGCTCTGAATCACATCCAGGTTGTGCTCGATAATCAGGATGCTTCCGCCGTTCGCGATCAGCCGCTGGAAGGCGTCCAGCAGTTTCGCGATGTCGTCGAAGTGAAGCCCGGTGGTCGGCTCGTCGAAGATGAACAGCGTGCCGGTGCAACTGGCCTGGCACAGGTGTGCCGCGAGCTTCACGCGCTGCGCCTCCCCGCCCGATAGTGTCGTCGCGGATTGGCCCAGGCGGAGATAGCCCAGCCCGACATCGGACAGCACTTTCAACCGGTTCGCGAGCCGCGGCACATCGGAGAAGAACGACAGCGCCTCCCGAACCGTGAGTTGCAGCACCTCGTGAATGTTCAGCCCGCGATACCGAACATTCAGAATCGAACTCTTGTATCGAGTCCCGTGGCACTCCTCGCACACCAGTTCGACGTCGGCGAGAAACTGCATTTCGACCGAAACCACGCCGTCGCCCTGGCACGTCTCGCATCGGCCTCCCGGGATGTTGAAGGAGAAGTGGCCCGAGGTGTATCCGTGGCGGTCGGCTTCGGGAGTGGACGCGAACAAGTCCCGGATCAGATCGAACGCCTTGATATACGTCACCGGATTCGAGCGCGGCGTACGGCCGATGGGCGATTGGTCCACCAGCACCACCTCCCGCACCAGTTCAGGACGCTCCACGCGGGTGCAGGTCAGTTTTTCCACACTGCCGAACCCTTCGGAGGTGTCCGCTTCACCCGTTTTCATGCTCTGGTTCAGGTGCCGTTCCAGCGTTTTAAAAATCACCTCGTGAACCAGCGTCGACTTTCCTGACCCGGACACCCCTGTGACAGCCACCATCATCCCCAGCGGGATGTTGACGTCGATGTTTTTCAAGTTGTGAGCGCGTGCCCCTACAAATCGGAGGACCCGTTTTGAATTCACCCGCCGCCGTTGCGCCGCGTGCGCGACACCCAGATCCCCGCGCAGATATTTCGAGGTCAGTGACGAATTGCCGTCAGCCATTACAGACCGGAACGGACCTTCGAATACGATCTGACCGCCCTGCTCACCCGCGCCCGGCCCCATGTCGATGATGTGGTCGGCCGCGCGCATTACGTCGGCGTCGTGCTCGACCACGACGATCGTGTTGCCGAGATCGCGCAACTCCTCCAGGATCCGAATCAGACGTCCGGTATCGCGGCTGTGCAGACCGATGGATGGCTCGTCCAGGACGTAGCAGGCGCCCACCAGCCGCGACCCCAGACAGGTGGCCAGTTGAATGCGCTGGGCCTCACCGCCTGAGAGTGTCGCGGAGAGCCGGTCCAATGTGAGGTAATCCAACCCGACATCGTTCAGGAACTTCAGCCGCTGGCGGATTTCGACCATCACCTTATCCGCGATCGCCGCCTCTTCCCGCGTCAGCGTCATGCCCTCGAAGAACGTCAGCGCCTGCGCGATGTTCAGGCGCACCAGGTCCGCCATCGTCTTCCCGGAAACCTGAATGTATAGCGCTTCCTGCCGCAGGCGCGAGCCATGACATTCGGGACACTGCGCATAACCGCGGTAGCGGCTCAGGAACACGCGGACGTGCACCTTGTACTTCTTTGTTTCCACCTCGGCGAAGAATTTTTGGACCTGGTCGGCGACGAACGCGCGCTCGGCGGCATTGAGATCGCAGAACGGCGCCTTCAGGCGCACCTTGCCGCGCGCGGCCTTAAGAAAGAACTCGTCGTAGAACCAACTGTATTGCGGCTTGGTCCAGGGGTCGACCGCCCCGTCCTCGATGGATAGAGACCGGTCCGGCACCACCAGGTCCATATCGTAATCGATCGTGTTGCCAAACCCCTGACAGCGCCGGCATGCCCCGAACGGGCTGTTGAAGCTGAAGAGGCTGGGCTCCGGATCGATGAACGTCTTTCCGCACCGCTTGCACTCGAAGCGCTCGTTGAAGCGCAGCCGCTCTTCGCCGGAGGCGCTCTGAAAGACGATCTCGCCGGCTTCGCGGAAACAGATCTCCACCGTATCCACCAGCCGCTGGTGCAGGTCGCCGCTGATGACGATCCGGTCCACCAGCGCGAAGAGCGGCTGCGTGAAGTCGATATCCAGCAGCGACTCGGGCGTGGAGAATTCGAAGGTGCGGCCGTTCTGGTACAGCCGGTTGAACCCCTTCTTCCGCAGCTCGAACAGATGATCGCGGAGCGCGCTCGTCTGCTTGTGCGGCTGAATCGGAAACAGCGCGTACCAGCGCGAGCCTTCCGGCTGCAGCATCACCGTATCCGCCACCTGATCGACGGTGTCGCGAATCACGCGGATGTTGCAGTTCGGGCACCATGTCTGACCGATGCGCGCGAATAGCAGGCGCATGAAGTCGTACAATTCTGTGGATGTCGCCACCGTCGATCGAGGATTTCGTGTCGTGTTCTTCTGCTTGATCGCAATCGGCGGCGCGATGCCATCGATCTCGTCCACATCCGGCTTTTCCATCCGCTCGAGAAACTGCCGCGCGTAGGCCGATAGCGACTCGACGTACCGCCGCTGACCTTCCGCATAGATCGTGTCGAAGACGAGCGAACTCTTCCCCGATCCCGACACGCCGGTCACGACGGTGAGCTTGTTATGCGGGATCGCCAGCGAAACATCCTTAAGGTTGTGGACGCGGGCGCCCCGAATGATGATGGAATCCTGCAAGGTGGGCTACCCTTCCATTATACGGTCGCGTCGAGGCGACCCACGGCAATGAACAGGCCAGACATGCGCTCTCGGAATTTCTCGGACGCACTCACGGAGTGGTATCGCGAGAACCGCCGCGAGCTTCCCTGGAGGTCCACCACTGACCCATACGCGATCTGGGTATCGGAGATCATGCTGCAGCAGACGCGCGTAGAGGTGGTCATTCCGTACTTCGAGAGATTCCTCTCGAAGTTTCCAACGGTGGAGGCGCTGGCGCGCGCGCCGGAGCAGGAAGTGCTCGGGGCGTGGGCAGGGCTCGGCTATTATTCCCGCGCGCGCAACATGCAGCGCGCCGCCAGGGCCATCGCTGAAGCGGGCCGATTCCCGTCGGATTACGACGAGATTCGGAACCTGCCTGGCATCGGCGGATACACGGCGGCTGCGGTTGCAAGCATCGCGTTCGGACAACCCTACGCCGTGTTGGACGGAAATGTGATGCGGGTGCTCGCCCGTCTCACCAATGACGCCGGCGATATTCGATCCTCAGTGACACGGAAGCGGCTGCAGGAGGAGGCGACGCGCCTGATGGACCGCGCCGACCCCGGAGCGTTCAATCAGGCGATGATGGAACTCGGGGCCACATTGTGCACCCCCGCGGATCCGAAGTGCCTGCTGTGTCCGGTGCATGCCTGGTGCGAAGGTCGCGTGGCGGGCCGTCAAAAGCATCTGCCCGTGAAGTCGAGCGCGGGACCGCGGAAGGCCGCGGAGGTAACCCTGCTCCTCATTGAAAAGGGCCGGAGCATTCTGTTGTGGCAGCGTGCGGCCGGCAGCGCGCGTTTGGCAGGCTTCTGGGAATTGCCGGAGCCTTCCACTGTCCCCGGGGCAGATGTTCTCGAGCGGATCGGAGAATTCCGGCACAGCATTACGAACACGAGTTATCGATTCACGGTGCATCGGGGGTACATCGTCAAGAAACCTCGCCAGTTCCGATGGATGGCGCGGGACGCTTTAGATCAGATTCCGTTGAGCACGACGGCACGGAAAGCGCTCGCGGCTGCAACACGACAGAGTTCACAATAAATTCACAATTCCTCGAAGATTCGGGGCGAATTCTCAAATTACACTGGGGTGGCGTGGCAGGCGCCAGGACTTTCGAAACAATGCGGAAACAACAAACAATACGAATTGCGAAGTTCGCGGTAGTGGTGGCGGTACCGGTCGTTTTATGGGCTTATGCCGAGGGGCCGGATGCCCACAACACCGGCGTTCCCGCCCCGGGCAACGCAGAGCTGACTTGTGCTCGCGCCAGTTGCCATATCGGTACGCAGGTAAATGGGGGCGGCGGAACATTGAACGTCACCGCGTCCGGAGGCAGCACGTACACTCCGGGTCAGAAGCAGACCATCACGATTCAGGCCACTGACTCGGCTGCGCGAGTCTTCGGTTTCGAAATGACCGCCCGCTTGGCCAGCGACTTGAATCAGCAAGCCGGGACGTTTACTCCCACCAGCAATCAACAGGTGCTCTGCGCCGCGCCGACTCTCAACGACCTGGGCGATAGCCGCAGGGGCGCCTCTTGCGGGTCCAATCGACCGATCGAGTTTATTGAACATTCACGCCCGTTCAACACGGGTACGATCACGGTGGATTGGACTCCGCCCGCGACGGCTTCGGGAGATATCGCGTTATACGTATCGGTAAACGCCGCGAATGGAAACACGGCAGCCGATCCCGGCGATCACATCTACAACACGCATATCACTTTGAGCGCCGCATCCGCGGGTGGAGTGAAACCGGCTACCAGCGCAGCGGGCATTACGCGCGCGGCGCAGTTCGGAGTGAAAGCCGGATTTATCGCGCCGGGCACCTGGCTGGAAATCTACGGCGACAATCTTTCATCCACCACGCGCGAGTGGACCGGAAACGACTTCAAAGGGACCACAGCCCCCACATCCTTGGACGGAGTGAGCGTAACCATCGCGAATAAGCCCGCTTTCGTCCGCTTCATCAGTCCCGGACAGATCAATGTCCAGGCTCCGGATGACATCGGCACGGGACCGGTGCCGGTGGTAGTGACCGTGAACGGTGTTGCCAGCGATCCCGTCACTGTGACGGCCACCGCCGCGGCGCCCGGCCTCTTAGCGCCGATCAGCGCCGGTGGGAAGCAGTACGTCGCCGCCTACAACGGGGCAACCCTGGTGGGCAACCCATCTTCCGCCACGGTGAAGCCCGGCGACGTGATTACGCTCTACGGCATTGGATTCGGGCCGGTGACGCCGGCGATGCCAGCCGGACAAATCGTCGGAACCTTAAACAACGTCACGAATCCGTTGAAGGTTCGCATCGGAGGGTCCGACGCGGCGGCATCATATCAAGGGCTCGGACCGAATTTCGTAGGTCTGTACCAGTTCAATATTACAGTTCCAAATGTGCCCGACGGCGACCAACCAGTCACAATCGACTTGGGCGGCATCGACGCGGGCCAGACCATCTTTATCACAGTCAAAAGGTAATCTTCGGCGCCGCGCTCACCGCGGCGCCGGCCCACCATTCTTATCGAAAGCACCATTCAGGAGGTCCCATGCGTTTGAAGTTTGTCTATGCGGCCATCGGCGCTCTCCCTGTTACTCTCTTGGCCTTTTCCACCGGTCCGCCCATCAAGCGAACCGGCGTAATCGACGGCGGCGTGAACTGCTCGGCGTGCCATAGCACGTTCGCTCCGGCTAACTCCGATGCACGCGGCAGCGTAACGCTCACAAACGTTCAGCCTTATGTGCCCGGCACGCCGCAGACGTTGCGCGTGACCGTCATGCATCCCGACGCGCAGCGCTGGGGTTTCCAGCTTACGGCGCGATTCGTCACCGGCGGAGGGACATTGAAAGCGGGCACGTTGACGCCGCTCACGGCGGAGACGAAAGTGGTTTGCGACGACGGCTCATTTATCGGAACGCCGGGTCCGTGCGCGGCCAATCAGCACGAGTGGATTGAGCATGCCAATGCACCTCGGACGGCCCAAGGCCAGGGGCACACATTCGAGTTCCAGTGGACGCCGCCCTCGGATGAGAACGGCGACATCATGTTCTACTTCGCCGGCAACGCCGCGAACGGGGATGGAACGTTCAACGGCGACCGGATCTATACATCCACCATGCGCATTCCGCTCTCGACGACCGCTGCATGTCCACTCACGCAGAGGCCGCAGATCCGGAATGCTGTCAATGCCGGCGCGCATGCGGGACCATTCAGCGCGAACTCGATGGTGGAGATCTACGGATCGAACTTCCAGGCGGGCAGCCGCACGCGCCAGGTCGGGGCCGGGGATATCAACAATAATGTGTTCCCCTCGAGTCTCTCGTGCATCGCAGTCGAAATCGACGGCATGCGGGCGCCGGTCACGTATGTCCAGCAGGACCAGATCAACGTGCAAGCTCCCACGACGACGAAGACCGGCCCCGTCACAATGATCGTGATCGCCAACCCACGGCGTCCCAATGAGCTTCGCAGTGATCCCGCGACGGTTACGCTGCAACAACCGGCGCCTTCGTTCTTCACACTCGGGACCACAAAGAGCATCGCCGCGCAGTTCGCGGGAACGGCCGACGTCGTCGCCGATCCGTCCGTCGTGCCCGGCGCGCGCGCCGCCAAGCCGGGCGACGTCGTCACGCTGTATGGAACTGGTTTCGGACCCACCACGCCCGCGGTCGAAGCCGGCCAGATCCCGGCCGGACTGGCCCCCATACAAGGCCAGGTCTCGGTATCGATTGGCGGAGTCAACGTACCCGCCGCCGATGTGACCTATGCCGGCCTGTCCCCGGGATCCATTAGCGGACTGTATCAGTTCAATGTGAAGATCCCAGATTCGGTGAGGGACGGCGATGCACCTGTCGTGATCACGCTGCCTGGAGGCGCAGTCACGCAGACGGGAGCCACCATCCCGATCAAGCGCTAGAGTCAAGCCAGGCGCTTCGGCCAGCGCCGCGGGAGAGGTGAGAAAACTACCGGCTCAGGGCGACTAACACCCTGAGCCCCTCACCTCACCATGCCACCAGTAATCTGGATCCTCGCTGCTGTTATCGGATCGACGCCGGCGAATCCCACCGCCGAGCGGCAAGCTCCCTCGTACTCGGCCGCCGGCATCGTCAACGCCGCATCGAACCAGGCCAACGCCTTCGCCCCGAATACCTTCATCTCGATCTACGGAGCGAATCTCGCGTGGACGACGCGCAGCCTCCAGGGCGGTGATATTAGCGGCAACAGACTACCCGACGTGCTGCCTGGAACTGGAGTTCGCGTCTGGGTGTCGAATATCCCCGCGCATGTGTACTACGTATCACCGGGACAGATCAACGTCCTGCTGCCAAGCCTCTTGCGCGCGGGCCCTACGAAACTCAGCATTCAAATCGATTCGACGTACGGGCCCAGTATCCCCATTACCCTTGCGGCCGCTGCACCGGCATTTTTCCAACTCGATGCTCACACGGTCATCGGCGTACATGGCGACGGCCGCACGATCACCGCGGATTTGCCGGCCGCTCCCGGCGAGTGGATTGCCCTATACGCCACTGGCTTGGGAACCACCATTCCGAGTCCCGAATACGCGGAAATCCCGCGTCAGCCGGCTCCGCTAGCCGATGCGAAAAACTTCGGCATTCTCCTGAACGGCGTCAACGTAGATCGAACGCGCATTGCCTACGCCGGCGTCGCGCCCAGCTTCGCCGGTCTGTATCAGATCAACCTCCGATTGCCGGACGATGTCGGCCCGGACCCCGAAATCCGCATCACCGCGAGCGGCATCCTGAGTCCCGAAGGGCTGAGAATCCCCGTTCGCCCGCCCTCGAATCCATAGCGACTCGAAGTGGATATCACCGGCCGGTGCAGAATTCCCAGACTGCCGGTCGAAGAACCCCACACGAATGCGTTGTGCCCGGAACGGCAAGAGGCCGCATATTTGCCGCTCCGGGTGGCTACCTTGCACAACGCCGGGGACGCTGCTTCGCGAGCGGGTTCCTTGTCCCACGGGCGAGGCCGTCTGAATCCCGGCGTTGTGGTCCAGCTGCGGTCATCCGGCCCCGGAGGTCCTCCAGAGCTCGAGTCCCCAGAGCGCGGCCAGCAATAACGCAGTACCCGCGACAAGCTTGATCGTAAGCATTAGGTTTTGCGAGAACGTCAGGTTTCGAGGCGCAAGCCCGTTATTGGCAGCCTCGGTCGTTTCAGCTTCAGGTGCGCGGCTTTCGCCGATCTGAAGGCCACTGTTTTCATTCGTAACTTTCATCTTGCAATCTCCTTGAAGGCAGTCATTGTCAACGCGGCGCGGGCGCTCGCAAAGCGAATGCCGCCGAGCGCGGAGCCGCATAGCCACGCTGTGAGAGTCAGAAGTCGTACTTAGAGGAGATTGCAACCCGGCGGCGATCGCCCGGTCCGCCTTTCGACGGTGTTGGGGCATGGCGGCCAGGAGTGATCGCTACGAGCGAAGAGTCCTGGAACATTCGACGCCTCAACAGCGACGGAAGCGAGGAGGAAATGGAGGTCCAGGGTTGTCCGTTCCCTGGGGTGCTCAACTCGTTGCCCGGCCCGATTCGCCTGGATTGCTGTGGACGGGCCTGCGGGAGCAAGCACCTGGACGGAATCCAAGCGCCCGTCGATCCAGCTTCGCTCTGAATGAGCGATGACGCTGAGGAGTACTACGAGTACACCGCAGAGAGGCGCTCGCACGTGCGTCCACACTCGAACCTTAGGTTTGGCACGGCTCTTCATTTTCGCTGCTGTCACTATTATAGCAGGCACATTAAGGAACTTTTATCCTGCTTAATCGATCTTTTTGCGGCCCAAGCCCTGCGGCCCCACCCGGCGGCTCGCTGGGAGAAGCGAGATTACGGGCGTTCCATGTTGGTTATCAGCTGTTGAAGTTTAGCTCCCGAATTTGCCTCAGATTGCTGATCAAATCTCCCAGCGCCGCTGTGACAGCCGAATGAGCGCAGAACGTGTGCGGTCAGACTCTCGAGTATTCGACATAGGAGGGTCGAGAATACTGCGTGTTCCCGTGCCCGTGCTCGTACCCTCCGAAGCGGTCTCCAGTTCGTGCTCGATGCGGGAAAGAACGTCGCTGACATAGGACTGTCGGACAGTCCGGTCTCGACTTTCAGTTGAGCCAGCATTCGGCCGTCACGAACATGGGATAGAAAAATTCGCCAACCTCGAATTGGCACGTGGGGACTCGGTACCGCGGAAACATGACTTCACTCTCGTCCCTTAGCCGCTCTCGGACAGAGGCATTCCGTCCAATGCATCAACATTTTTTGACTTGTTGGAACGTCTTCATCACGACCTACAACAAAGAAACAGCGTTCTGGTGCATTGTCGTCAGGGCATTGGGAGAGCCGGTCTGATCGCCGCCTCCTTACTCGTTCAAGTTGGCAGGGACCCAGAGATTGCTATCGAGCAAGTTTCCAAGGCACGGGGCGTTCACGTCCAGAAACGAGTCAACAGAAGAGTTGTATTTACGATTGCGGCCACGCCCCTGCACTCCAGCCTGATTCAAAGCAAGCTCAACCTATTCGACTTTGTCTCATCGTTTTCGGCCCGGAAGCCTCTTCATAGCGTTCGGGTGAACCTCGCCCTTCTTCACGGACATGATAGCCTCCAGGACGGTTCGGTTCCATTGCCATCGAATTCGGAAGCGGGATCAGCAGCGCGCTTGCGTCGCACGCCTCCACTTAGCACGGTTGGTCGTATTTATCGAACAATTCTAAATAATTCCGCCGCGCGTGGAGATAATCCTCTCGTAAACCTTACATACCGATAGCGAGAAACAACACGATGTCCGCAGCCGCAACCGTCCCACAACCCGCATTGGAGCGCCCTGACCCGGCGCGAGTCCGTGAGGAGTTAGCCGCAAGCTATACCCCGGCGAACGCGCACGAGCGCATGCTCACGGCCAACATCGCCCAGTCCTGGCTACGCCTTCAGCGCGCCTACGACCTGGAACAACGGTTCACCGAAGCCCATGACCTCTTCGATGTGCTCGGTTCGAACATCGAGCAGTTCAAAGCCCTGACCCGCTACGTTACCGATTGCGAACGCGCGTGGCGGCACGCCGTCGACATGCTTGAAACCGCTCAAAAGCGACGCGAGGCCGCGAGCCGCCCTCCACCTGAGAAGCGTTCCTCGACGAAACGCCAACAACGGCACCCTCCTCCGGAAAACTGGCCTGACACGTCCGCGCCGGTCCTCGATATCGCCTCTCCCCAGCGCGAGTGACGTACGCTTCGAAGATTCCCTCGATCCTTGAAAACCGAATGAATGTGCACAGGCCGCCGGGCCCAGCGCGCTAATTCGCTCAATCACTGCGAATTACGTTTGGAGTCCCGCGGCGCCGCGGTTTCCGTATCGCCCGCCTTCTTCGCATCCGGACCGCCCGTGGTCAAAACCGCTGCTTTCAGTTCCGCCAGCGCCGCGGCGGTCTTCGGCTCGAGTTTGGGGTGATCCAGAAAATGTACGATATTCGCTCGCAGCGCGTCGTCCACGGTCGCGAACTTCTTGTCTTTAAGTTTATCGAGCAACTTGGCGTACGCTTCATCCGCCATCCGATAATCGCCGAAACGCGACGGTTTGCCGAGATCGAAATTCGTGTTCGGCAACTCGAGCGTCGATCCCGCCCGCACGCGGGCTAGCAACGCCCTGTAGTCCACCAGCGCCTTGTTGAAGCTCTCCATAAAGAGTTTGTCGGCTTCCGGCGTCGGTGGCTTGAACGAGAGCGCCTTGAACGGGCCAACCCGAGGAATCAGCCGTAGAAAGAAGGCCAGGATGCGAGCTCCGATGCCGGGGCGCTCGTACTCGTGCCCCCACTCCTTTTCGTAACTGGAGCGCGAGAGGTTGTAAACGAATCTCCGGCGCGTCAACCCAGGCGTGCTCTTGATCAGATCGTCCTTCTTCTGGTCCCAGGCGACTTTTGTCATCTCGGGGATGATCGTTCCCACGGAATGGCGGTAGGTTCCCAACGCAAGATCGACGCTCAGGAAAACATCCTTCATCTCGATGCCGTAGGTCTTCAGAAAGGCGCGCTCCAGCACCGGTTTCGACACCTGGAACCCGATGAAATCGTGGTACGTCTGCGGCGCGTAATGCCCGTTCGCCACCTGCAGCACATCGAAGGCGAACTCCATTTTGAGATGGTCGGCGGGATTGTCCTCGTACGTGGCGGTGTCCCCGAACTCGCTCCGGACTTTGGGATAAACCATCGGGACCGAACGGTTCACCCCGATAGGATGACCCTCGTTATCTGCACAATAGTGCGCCAATGATCCCAGGGAGAACGCGTATTCGTTCAGGTCCTGTGCTTCCGAGAGCAGGTTCAGGATAAAATCGCCGCTCCGCGCGTAATGGGCCAGGTCAGTGAACAGATGGCTGCCGAATGGGTAGTACCCGAGGTCCTGGATAATGGCTCCCCCATACGCATAGCCATGAGCCTTCAGCAGATCATCTGCGGTTGCGTTCGGGAACCGCTTGAGCAGGATCGGCTTGATGGACTGATCCCAAGCGGCGTCGATAATCGCCTCATGGCTGAGTACGGAATAGGCTCCCGCGCAAGTCGCGGCGAGGAACAGCACCAAAAGGGCGCGAAGGAACATTGCTTTTAGTTGGACGCCCTGCGCTCGCGATACCATCACAAAAAAGTTACCAGCTTGTAATAACGGACTGCGTTTCCGGTCTTTAGGGGTGAAAGAAACAGGAGGTGCACCCTGGAACTCGCGGTCAGAGAGGTAAACGTACCCACGGCCCCGACCGATATCGAGCGGATCTTCGAAGAATGCCATGGACTCGTCTTCCGCACGGCATACCGGATCACCGGCAATGCCGCCGACGCGGAGGACGTGCTCCAGGCGGTCTTTCTACGTCTGCTCCGGCGTGACCGTTCCGCGGAACCGCTCGAGCGCCCGGAGAGTTATCTCCGGCGAGCGGCGATTAACGTTTCGCTGGACGCCGTCCGAGCCCGGCAACAGGCCGCCAGCGTACCGCTGGATGAATCACCGCCGGGGGTTTCGGACGAGCGGGAGTTGCGCGATGGCCTACGGCGCGCGCTGGCCTCCTTGAATCCGAGGTCGGCCGAAATGTTCGCGCTCCGTTTTTTTGAAGGCTATTCGAATGCCGAGATCGCGCGCATGTTGGGCATGTCGCAAGTCCACGTCGCCGTTCTTCTCCACCGCACTCGCAAGCAGTTACAGAAGGAAATTCGGTCGTACCTAGGAGTCAAGTCATGAACAAGCTGGATCAGGCAATCAATGAGATCGCCAACGAAACGATTCCCGAGGACCGGATCGAGCAGGCTGCGAACCGCGTGCGCCAGAAGTTCTTCGCCGGCGCCCGTCCCACAGCGGAGCGGATCCGCAGTTGCTCCGATTATCAGGCCCTCATACCCGCATATTTGAACCGCACTCTATCCGCGGGCCGCTCTCTGCTGCTGCAGGATCACACCCGCGAGTGCCCGGCCTGCCGGAATGCCCTGGATACGGCGCGGTCCGGGAACGTCCGCACGCTGGTGCGCCCGGCGACGCCTCCGTCCCATACGATCCCGAAATACTGGGCGATTGCGGCGATGGCGATTGTGGCATTGGGCATCGGCGCGCTGATCGTGACGCAAACGTTCTTCCCCGGCGCCGGCGGTAAGACCACCGTCGCAAGTGTACAGGGCATCCTCTACGCGGTGGCGGACACCCGCGTCACGCCCATCTTCACCGGCCGTGAGATTCCCGAAGGACAGAAAATCAAGACTGCCAGGGGCTCCACGGCGACGGTCCGGTTAGCCGACGGCTCGCTCGTGGAATTGAATGAGCGCGCGGAGATTTCAGTCAGCCGGTCGGGGCGCGGCAGCACGATTCGTCTGGACCGCGGCAACATCATCGTACAAGCAGCCAAACAGCGCTACGGCACACTCGATGTTTTGACGCCCGATTGCACCGTATCCGTTAAGGGCACCATCTTCGCGGTGGATCGCGGCACCAAGGGATCCCGCGTGAGTGTGGTGGAGGGATCCGTTCAGGTGGCTCAGGGATCGGAGAGACAACTCCTGAAACCGGGCCAGCAGGCGTCCACCAATGCCAGCTTGGAGAAGACCTCCGTACAGGACGCGATATCCTGGAGCCGCGATTCCACGCGCTACATGGCCCTGCTCGGCGAATTCAGCGTGATCAAGAAGGGACTGGACGCGATGCCCGCAGCCCCGTTGCGGCATGACTCGAAGCTGCTCGCTTATCTGCCGCGCAACACGGTCCTGTATGCCTCCATCCCCAATCTTGGATCGACGCTCGCCGAAGCGGACCGGCTGTTTAAAGCGCGCTTGCAGGAGAGCGAGGTACTGCGCGCGTGGTGGGAGGACCAGAAGGACGGGCCGAAGCTCGACGAGATGATCCAGAAGCTTCGAACCTTCAGCGACTACCTGGGCGATGAGATCGTTCTCGCGGTGAGCGGCGATTGGGAAGGCAATTACAGCCGTCCGATGCTGTTCGCCGAGGTGAAAAAGCCCGGTCTCGACTCATTCCTCAACAATGAGTTCCGGCAACTGGCTCTCCATGGCGGAAAGGATCTGCCTCAGGTCGTGAATATTGAGAAGCCTGTGGACGGCTCCGGCAACTATTACGAGAAGCGCCGCGCCACAGGCCAGCGCCGCACGCAGGAAGGACCGATGCTGGTCGGCCTGCATGACAAACTGGTGGCGGTCGCATGGGACCAGAACGACATGGATGCCTTCGGGCAGCGGCTCTCCGAACCCGAGCCCGTGCCGGACGGCTTGTTCGGACATGTGAAATCCGCCTATGATCGCGGGGCCGGATGGCTGTTGTGCGTGAACATGGAACAAATCGCGCGCAACACCGTAGATAGACGCAGAGGGCATCAGGAAGGTCCGAAGCTGCCTACCGGACTGGATGCCATGCGATACCTCATCGTGGAACGGAAAGACGTAGCCGGCAAAACGGAGAATCAGGCGACCTTGACCTTTGAAGGCCGGCGCGCCGGAATGGCTGCCTGGCTTGCAGAGCCGGCGCCGATGGGTTCGCTGGACTTCGTGTCGCCGAACGCGAGCTTCGCCATTTCGATGGTTACGCGCAGTCCGCAGTGGATGCTCGGCGATATCTTCCGTACTTTGTCCGAGCAGGACCCGCATTTCCAGGAGAAGCTGGATCGCCTGAGAGACGCCAACGGGTTCAACATCAGTCCTGCTCTCGGCGAGCCGCTCGGCGGCGAATTCACGTTCGCGGTAGACGGGCCTGTGTTGCCATTGCCGAGTTGGAAACTGATCGTCGAAGTGTACAGTCCGGATCGCCTGCAGTGGGCCATCGATCAGTTCGTGGCCGCCTTCAACCGCGATAGCAATTGTCCGGATTGCAAGATCAATCTCGCGAAAGAAGACGCAAATGGCCGGACCTATTACACGCTGACGACGAACAAATTCGCCTACGAAATCGATTACACGTTTGTGGACGGGTATCTTATCGCCGCTCCGAGCCGGTCACTACTGAACACGGCGATTCAGAATCGAGCGACGGGATATGTCCTGTCGCACTCCGAAGCGTTCCGCTCGCAATTGCCCACGGGCGGCAATTTGAACTTCTCGGCGATCGTGTACCACAACGTGGGCTCCGTGCTGAAGCCGCTGGCTGACCAGGTCAGTAATTTCGGCGGAGCGTCGCAGGCACAGCGTGAATCCATCAAGGCGCTCGCTGAGAACACCGGCCCGGGCTTGATCTATGCCTACGGGGCGGCTGACCAAATCACCGTCGCAAGCAGCAACGGGTTCTTCGGACTCGATCTGAATAGCCTGGCGCTGCCCGCACTGCTGAACCGGGCGACGCAAGCGAAAGGCGTAATGAGGCAATGACACCGACGATCGAGCTGGCCGGACTCGAAGTGCAGTTGGGCGGGAGGACCATCCTCAACGACCTTCACTGTACTCTGTCCGGCCGCACGATCGGTCTGCTGGGGCCAAATGGCGCCGGCAAATCGACTCTCATAAACACTCTTCTCGGGTTCCACAAACCCGTGCGCGGCACGGCACGCATCTTCGGTTTCGACATCCAAGCCGACCTGGACAAGATACGGTCCATGGTCGGCTTTATGCCTGAGAACGACTCCTTCATCGCGAACATGAGCGCCGTCGCGTTCATCCGGATGATGGGGGAACTTTCGGGCCTGCCCCCGGAAGCCGCTCTGGAGCGCGCGCACGAATCGCTGTACTACGTCGGCCTCGGCGAATCGCGATATCGCAAGCTGGGGACGTATTCCCTCGGCATGAAGCAGCTCGCGAAACTCGCCCAGGCGGTGGTCCACGGACCCAGGCTCATCATCCTGGACGAGCCGACCAACGGATTGGACCCGCCCGGCCGGCAGCGCATGATCCGCATGATCAAAGAAATGAAGGAAACCGGCGATCTGCGCATCGTACTGTGTTCGCATCTGCTCCGCGATATCGAAGAGACGTGCGAGGAGGTGCTGATCCTCAAACAGGGAAGGATCGTGCATTACTCGAATCTCGAAGAAGAGCGCAAGGCGAATCTCCGGTTCGTCGAACTCGAGACCTACGGCGAAGACAACGGCTTTATCGAGGCGCTGGAACAACTCGGATGCGAGTGTGCGATGGCAGGGGAACGGCGGCTGAAGATGGTGCTGTCCGAAGGCATCGAGATCCGCGATTTGTACCGCGTAGCCGAGAGCCGCAGTGTGCAACTGCGCAAATTGAATTATCGCCGCGACAGTCTGGAAGATATCTTCCTGAAAGCCATGGAGACCACCAATGGCCGTATATAAGAGGTCCTATCGCGGCTACTCGGGCGGGCTCACGCCGCGCTGGTCGCGGTTCCTGATTCTTAGCCGGTACTCCGCCCGCGGCATCTTTCAATCCCGCATCATCACCGGGCTCTTCGTGATCTGCTTCTTCTACCCGCTAGCCATGATCGCGGGCATGTACCTGAATCACAATGTCCGGGTGTTGTCCATGCTGAAGATGAATGCCGATCATCTATTGGAGATCAACGGCCAGTTCTTTTTCGTGCTGATGACCGTACAGGGATCGCTGGCCTTCCTCATGACGGCCTTCATCGGGCCGAACATGATTGCGCCTGATCTCGCGAATAACGCCCTCCCGTTGTATTTCTGCCGGCCGCTCTCTCGCACCGAATACGTATTGGGGCGAGCGTGTGTGATCGCGTTCCTGCTGTCGTTCATCACGTGGATTCCCGGATTGCTGTTGTTCGGCATCGAAACCAGTCTGTCCGGCCTGTCGTGGGCGGGGGCGCATTGGAAGATCGCGGCGGGCGTGATGGTCGGATCCATTCTTTGGATCCTGGTTCTCGCGCTGCTGGCCCTGGCACTTTCCGCGTGGGTGCGGTGGCGGATTATCGCGGGAGCGCTCTTGCTCGGCGTCATGTTTTTCACCTCCGGTTTCGCCGCGGCGTTGAATGGCATCGTCCGGACCTCGGCCGGATTCTATCTGGATCCCGCGGCGCTGGTGCTGGCGATCTACGCAAAGTTCTTCGGCGTGGACATGCCGGGCGGCATTTCACCTACGGGAGCCGCCATTGCGATCCTCGCGATTTGCGGAGTGTGCGTGTTCCTGCTCAGCCGCAAGGTGCGGGCGTTTGAGGTGGTGCGCTGATGCAGGCCAACCAGCAGATTGTCTTCGAGAACGTCTCCAAGTTCTACGGCGACGTGTTGGGAGTAAACCGCGTCTCGCTCGCGATACCACCGGGCATCACGAGTCTCGTTGGTCCTAATGGCTCGGGCAAGACAACGCTGATGAATCTGATGACCGGGCTGCTTCGCCCGACTCGCGGGAGCATCAGCGTGCTCGGCATCTCACCCGACAACCCTGAAGAACTGTTTCGCCAACTCGGATATTGCACCCAGTTCGATTCGTTTCCGCGCGGATTTACGGGCTATCAATTCGTGTACTCGTTCCTGCGCCTGTACGGATGCACGCACGCCGAAGCCGACGCGTTCACCTGGAAGGCGATCGAACGCGTAAATTTGGTGGATGCTGCGCATCGCAAGATCGCGGGCTATAGCAAGGGCATGCGGCAGCGCATCAAGCTGGCGCAGGCGACCTGTCACGGACCGTCGGTGCTGGTGCTCGACGAGCCCTTGAACGGGCTAGATCCGCTGGTGCGCGCCGAAGTGATCGCGATGTTGAGATCCCTCGCCGAAGAAGGTATGCACATTCTGATTTCGAGTCATATCCTCCACGAGGTGGACATGATTTCCGATCAGGTGGTGCTGCTCAGTGCAGGATACGTCGTCGCCGAGGGCAAGATCCGCGGCGTCCGGGATGAAATTCCCGATCAACCGATGCAGATCCTGGTGCGCTGCAGCGCGCCGTCCGCCCTGGCTGCAAAGGTTTTCGAACAGGACAGCGTCGTGGAAGCGAAGGTGCACTCCGACGGAAAGGGTCTGCTCATTAAAACGCGCGACCCGAACAAGTTTTATTTGCTCATGAACCGGATCGCACTGAACGGGATCAGCGTGGAATCCGTCATACCCGCCGATGACGACGTGAACTCGCTGTACGAGTATCTCATCGGATCGGAGGAGAGACCTCGATGAAGACGCTGTGGTTCATTCAGGCGGCAGCCGTCGTCCGGCTGGAAATGCGTAAAACATTTTTGGCCCGTCGTGGTTTATGGGTGTATCTGCTCGCGCTCATGCCGCTCGTGATTTTCGCGATCCACTCCGGGACGATGATCTATTTTCACCGCCCGTGCGATTTCGGACAGGATACGAACATTTTCGCGAGCATTTTTCAACTCCTCGACTTACGTCTGGTGCTGTTCTTCGGTTGTCTCGGAATTTTCATGAATCTGTTCCGCGGCGAAATGCTGGACCGCAGCTTGCACTTTTACCTGCTGTCGCCCGTGCGGCGAGAAGTCATACTTGCGGGCAAGTATCTTGCCGGTTTGCTCGCGGCCGTCACGATTTTCACGGCCAGCACCATCCTGCAATGGGTCTCGTTGTATATCCACTTTCCGTCGAGTACCGTGATGTCCTATCTCCGCGAAGGCGGCGGTTGGTCGCATTTGATCGCCTATGCGGGGGTGACCATTCTTGGCTGTGTCGGGTACGGGAGCGTGTTCCTGCTGTCGGGCGCGTTGTTTCGCAATCCCATCTTCCCGGCCGCGGGCGTATTGATTTGGGAGAGCATCAACACTTTTCTGCCGAGCGTCCTCCAAAAATTCAGCGTCATTTATTACCTGAAGTCGCTTTGCCCGATCGACGCGCCCCCCAACCTCGAAGGCCCGCTCGCGATGCTGACCGTGAACGCGGATCCGATCTCGCCCATGATCGCCATCCCGGGCATTCTGCTGTTCACGGCGTTGGTGCTGGTTGTGGCCGCGCTGCAGGTGCGGCGGATGGAGATCAACTACGGGACGGATTGAGTTTACTCGGTCTGCGATTCCGAGTGCAGATCGAAACTCAAGCGCGCCTGTCCGACGACGATTTCATCGCCGGGACGCAGCGGCACGCCCTTGCTGACCCCGCGGGGAACGTTAACGATCCCGCCGTCGCGAATCACCGTCGTACCCTGCGCGCTGCGATCGTCGTAAAGGCGGAATTGACGTGCGGCCGCGTCGAACTCGAGGTGCGCGTGCGTCCGAGATACCGTGGAGTTCGGAACGTCCGCGACTTCGAGGAATGCGACGTCGTTGCGGCGAAGCAATTTGTGCTGCGAATCCAGCACGTCGGCGAGCCGTCCGATGTTGATGCGGTTTCGTCGAAACGAGTACTCGGGGTGCTCGGCTTTGCCGGACAGCACTTTCAGCCATACTGACGGAATCGGAGCGGCGGCCTCGCGGGCCTGGGCGCTTTGATAGGAGATATCGAATCCTCGGGCCGCGATGTCAGCCGGCAGTTCTTCGACTAGTTCGACGTCGACACGGAAGCGATCCGGTAACTCAACCCGCTCGTCGGAAAGCCGCCCCTGGATGTCGTGGGCCAGCGCATCGCCTTCCGCGAATGCGACCTCATACGATCGTCGCCGGTTCGGTTCGGGCAGCAGAACTCTCACGGTCAAGTGCGGGTAGGCGAACGTGCGCCGACCCCGGGGCAGACTTTCGATATGCGCCGCGACGTCGTCGAGAATGGCCCGGTGCACCTCGATCAATTCGAGTTTCTCGCCCTGCGGCGCAGAGCCGCGGAAAAGCCCGCGCAGTTTTTCGTCGATGAGGCGCTCGAAATCGTGTAGCCGGCTCATTCCATTCTCTCGAATAGTCCCAACTGCTTCGCCGCGGTCATCACATCCGCCGCCAGCGGCGCGGCCGCGGTTCCGCCATACTGACCATTTTCAATCAGTACGGCGAACGCCAGCGGCCGCTTTCCGCCGTACGGCGCATATCCGATAAACCACGCGTGCGACGGGTGATTCTCCAGTTCAGCGGTGCCCGTTTTCCCGGCGATCTCGACAGCCGAGGTTGCGGCGGACCGGCCGGTCCCGGAAGTCACAACGCCGCGCATGAACCCGCCGATCACTCCGGCAAGTTGCGGCGTCAATACAGGCTGGGGCGCTTGCTGGCGCGAGTTGTTCTGATCGGTCACCCACCGGCCATACGGCATCGAACCGCCTGCCGCCACCGTGGCGGCGACTCGCGCCATCTGAAACGGGCTCACGACGACTTGACCCTGGCCGTACGAAGCTTGCGGCAGATCGCTGCGGAGCGTTTTCACATTGCTCGGGTTCGCAACCGATACCCCGAGCAAGTTCGCCGTTTCCAGCAGCGCCTCCGCGCCGACGCGATAAGTTCCAAGCTGTGCGAAGTACGCGTTGCAGGAGACCACCATGCCCTGCCGCATCGCTATGACACCGTGCGGCGTCGCGTCTTTCACGTCGTCGCGGATCGGACGCGACCACCCTTTGATGAAATTGCCAACGCGGCCATCGGGAAGACGTTTGCATTCATACTGCTGATCGACGCTCTTCGGATCGCGGCGGAGCGCCGCCATCGCGGTCACGACCTTGAACGACGAACCCGGTGGATACAGCCCGTAGCGGGCGCGATCGAACATCGCATCGTCTTCGTCGTCTCCCGACAAGTGCGGCGGCATTTGCGCCGGCATGGGCGCGCTCACGGCAGCAAGAAGATCGCCCGAGGCAGGATCGAGAACAACCACAGCTCCCTTGGTTCGCCGAAGCTTCTTTAACTGCGCTTCGAGCAGATCGGCGGCGCGCACCTGCAGCCGGGCATCGATGGACATATGCAGCGTGCGATCGCGATCGCGGATCTTTCGAACCGCCGGATTGTTCGGCTCGTAGCGATGCCGCAGGAGCGGAACCAGTTCGCGGAAATCGTAGCGGACCGTGTAGGTCGGCTTGCCGGTGCGGGGGTCGGGGATCTTCACAACGGTGGCGCGATCATCGTAGCCCTGCAACGCGACCGAGAAATCGCGCTCTGCATAGGAACTGTTGCGCGCTCCCCAGTTCGCGCGGGTCCGCAGATCTCCGAGCAGGTGGACCGCCCGTGCGCCCAGGGGATAGAAACGGCCATCGAGCGCCGGTTCTTCAGCCGGAATCGTCACGCCGGCTTTGGTATACGCCTCGCGATTTTGCGCAATCTCTTCCCAGTTGCTCGACGCCAGCGGAAGCCCGTTGCGATCAAAGATGTCGCCGCGCGGAATCGTGCGAGCGATCGCAAGCAACCGCGGGTTGTACTGAAATCTGCGGAAGCCGTCGGCTTGCATCGTAAGCGCGCCCCGACCGAGCGTCGGGTCCGCGCGCAGCACCTGTATGTACGCCGCCTTCAACAACAGAACCGCCGCGAAAGCTCCCAGGATGATGCCGATCGCACGGGCACCCGAGCGAAACGGCGCAGTCGCGTCCTCTCTGGCGCTGCCCTCCTGCGCGATCGCGACGAGTATCCCGAAGATGCCGAAGTTCGTGATCAAAGCCGTGCGGCCATAGCTGAGAAACGGCATCACCACTCCGGACAAGGGCAGAATGTCGAGCACGCCGCCCGCGATGAGCGCGACCTGCAGCGCCACCGTCAGCGACAGCCCGAGCGCGAGGAAAAACGTGTAATCCGAACGGGCACGCAGGGCAGTGCGGAATCCGAACCAGACCAGCAGCGCGTACAGCAGGATAACGACGACTACTCCGATGAAGCCCCACTCCTCGCCGAGCACCGCAAGGATGAGGTCGGTGTGCGCCGCCGGCATGAGTTCCGGATCCCCGAGTCCCAAGCCGGTGCCGGTCGGGCCTCCCGTCGCGAAGCCCCATAGCGCATGGACCACCTGCTCGCCGCCGCGCACCGCGTTATCCCAGGGCGAGAGCCACATCGAAACGCGCTGCGAAACAGTACGCGGAAAGCCGATCAGGTACCCGCCCATGAAACCGCCGAGGATGAGCGCCATACCGGCCGCTGCGAATAAATACCGATCGCGGGCCACCGCGTACATCGCCAAAAACATACACGCGATCAGCAGCGCCGGCCCAAGGTCCTTCTGCAAAAAGAAGAACGCGAGCGACGCGAAGACACCGGCCAGAACCGGCAAGAGATATTCGAGGCGCGGCACCTCCACCCACTTCGATACCGAGGCCAATTCGGTCCTATGCTCGCGCAGCGTTCGCAGGAACTCCCACCGGTCGGCGAAATAGCCGGCCAGGAAGAAAATGATCAGGATCCGGATCACTTCGGCGGGTTGGAATCCGAGCAGGTTCACCTTCGCATCGCTGCCGCCGGGTCCGGTTCCAAAAACGATCAACGCGGCAGAGAGCACGAAGCCCGCGATCAGAAAGACGTAGCTGAGGCGTCCCGTGAGGCGGCGGTAATCGAGCGTGGATGCAATTGCCAGCGCGATACAGCCGAGCGCTACGCCCTGAATGAATTCGATAAACATCAGGGTGTCGCGAAGCGGGTCACGCAAGCTGATCATCAGCACGAGGCCGATGCCGCTGAGCAACGCGAGTGCGGGCAGTACGAAACGCGCGAGGCGGAAACCGCGCACGGTCCAGAACAGATGAACCGCGAAGAACACGAGCACGAAAACGGGCGTCCATATCCAGAGCCGCCGTTTGAAGTGGCCGAGATCGCGAACCACGAACGACGGCTTCAAGCGGCTGAACTCGGCGCCCGTCAATAGCGCCACCGAGGTCGCGTTCTTGTTTCCGGCGAGCAGGTCCCGGGCCCGCGCCTGTAGCGACGTCAACCCGCGCGTGCCCAATACTTCGCGGATCGGTACGTGGATGCGCGCCAGGACACCCACGTTCGGCACACTGCCGGCCATGTCGCGCAAATGCTCGAAGACCTTCCGCGCGACGTACTGCCGCTCTGCCGACCCGGCGATGGCGGTGAGGTACGGAAGCAGTTGCTCGGGCTTCTCGAGCGTGGACAGATTCAGAGGGCCCTGAGCCGGCGCCGGGAGCCGCGCCGTTCGGCCGTAGGATGCAAGAACAAGCGCCCCAATGACCAGCGCGAGCGCGAACGCCAACGCAAAGAACTCGCCCGTACGAGCTCGTCCGACACGGAACTGCACGGCGGGGCTGCGACGCTCGCGATCGGCGGCGGTGCTGCGCGTGACGGCCACTTAGTGGTGACCTCCGGCGTCCGCAAGCGGCTGTCCCGACTTCAAGGTTTCAATCCGCTGCAGGCCGTCGTAGGCCTTTCGCAAATTCGCTGCGGCGCCGCCCCACGGGATGATGCTTTCGTACAACTGCCTCGCGCGCTCGTAATCTTTTCGGGCGAGATCGAAATACCGCTGCTGTTCCGGCTGGTTCGCTGCGTTGATCGCTTCTTTCAACGTGCGATCGGCCCGGTACAACAGTCCATCGGCAAGTTGCGCGGTATCTCGCTTCCCCATATCATAGCGGCGCTTCTCCGCCTCCTTCAGCGCGGCCTCAGCGGCGTCCACGTCGTGGAGTGAATAGACATCCAGGCGCACCAGTCCAAGCCAAGGGTCAGGCGATTTCGACATCAGATCGGCCGCTTCCTCGAAGTTGGCGCGCGCTTCCTGCAGCAGCTTCGAATCGCGCCGCGCCGTTCCACGGATTCGATCCAGATGCCCGTCGATGATGCGCAATGTGCCGCGTACGGTCTTGTTATGCGGGTCCAACTCCAGGGCCCGAGCGGCGCTCGCCCGGGCACGCATCCAATCGGCCTCGTTCACTCCATCACCGTTGCGGTAATTCGTGATGGCGCGATCCGCATCCGCCAACAACCGGTTGCGCAGCGCACTCTGGACAGTCCACAGCGACCAATTCAGATTGCTGCGGGGCGCCAGAGCCTGATAGCGATCCCACGCGGCGTCGAGTTTCTGGATTTTCTCGGCGTCGATCTCCCGAGCCAACTGCCGGGCCTGCTGCCACACGTAGAATTCTTTGACGATCAGCGCGCCGAAGAACACCATTGCGCCGGCGAAGACGAGAAACGCAATACGGCCCCAATGCGGGCCGGCACGGCGACTTCCCGATCCCGACGGAGCGCCAGGCGCCGTTGGAGGCTTGGTCCACTCGCCCGCGGGCTCCCGGTTTCCGTTGGACACTCCCGACGTGCGCCGGGTCGCGTCGGATGCCATCGTCGCTGTGTCGCTCTCCGCTGTGGCGACTCCCCGGCGCGTCTCGAACTCGATTTCAGAGCCGCGAGCCGTCCGCCGAGTGGCTTCACCGTCAAACGTCCTCACCGGAACGACACCGGTCTCGCGAAACGCGCGCAGGTCCTCTGCAAACTCACGAGCTGTCTCGTAGCGTTCAGCGGGATCGGGGGCGAGTGCCCGAAGCAGAACTTGCTTCAGCCCCTCGGGACAGTCCTCGGGCAAGGGGTGCATCTGCTGGTAATTCCGGATTGTGCGCTCGAGCCTAGGACCGCTGTCGCCTTCGAAATACGGCCGGCGGGCGATCATTTCATATAGCACGACACCGACTGCCCACAAGTCCGAACTGACCGTCACTTCGCCGCTGTTCAGCCGCTCCGGCGAAGAATATTGCACACTGCCAAACACGTTCTGCGTGAAGGTGCGCGTCAGCGACAAGGCTTTCGCGATGCCGAAATCGAGGACCTTCACCTGACCCACCGTGGTGAGGCGGATATTGCGAGGCTTGATGTCGCCGTGGACGATGCCGCGATATTCGCGCCCGTCGATCGTCGTCCCAAAGTTATGCGCGATGTTCAGAACCTCAAGCACGTCCTGCGCAATGCGCGCGGCAAACGGAAACCCGATCCGCTGTCTCGAACTGAGCTCGGAGAGGTCCTCACCATCGACGTACTCCATGATGATGTACAGATAATCCGGAGTCTCGCCGAATCCGTACACCGCGGTGATGCGCGCATCCGCGGCGCACAGCCGCTGATGGAGTTTGACGCCCAACCGTTCGGCGGCGACAATCTGCATGCTATCGGGATCCGTAGCGCGGTCAATGAGCTTCAGCGCAACGCGGCGGCCCCTCGAGTCGGTGGCCTCGAACACGCGTCCCATCCCACCGGCGGGCAGCTTGCGGATGATCGTGAAATCGAGGAACGCGTGAGGCGTCAACGCGTCACCACCTTGACCAGATTCTTGCGATCCTTCACGCCGGGCGAGATCAGGTTGGCCGTTGCGAGCGATTCGGGTTTGGGGAACAGCGGTGAAACCCAAATCTGTTCAACGCCATTATCGGAGATGGTGTTCCCTGATACCACCGGGACAGCCGCTCCCGCGATAAAAATACCAGGCCGCAAATCGCCCGGCGTCTTTCCGTTTCCGGTGATGCTGTTATTGGTGATGGCGGGTCGCGCTGCCCCGCGTACGACGATTCCGCCGCCTGGATTTCCGGTGATGTGGTTCGCGCGGATCAGCGCGGATGACTCCGCATCGACGTCAATCGCGGCTTCGCGCATGCCCGTGATTTCGTTATCGGTGACTTCGAGATCGGAATTGAGAATACGGATGCCCACGCCGGCGGGACCTTTCAGCACGAAACCGGCGAGCCGGGCATGCCGCACGGACTCGGACAGCACCACCGTTTCGGTGTCCTGGAGAATGGCGCGCCGCCGTTGCGCGCTCACCAGAGCCACCCCTGTACGAAGGTGGATGGACTCCTGATAGGAACCTGGCTCCACCAGCACCGTATCGCCCGGGCGCGCCTTGGCGAGGGCTTCACGAATGGTAGGAAGTCCACCCGCGCCGACCTTCCACGTTGCAGTCTCGTGAACAAATCCAAACCGCAGCGCGAGCGTATCGCCAGTTTCGACGAGATACGGACGCAGAAGACCGAAGGCTAGACCCGCCGTGAAAAGACCGGCGAGGAAGAACAGAATCGACAGCCCCCAGCGATGTCCTGGTTGCCGCGCCGCCGGAGCCACCGCGGGCGCCGCGGCGGCACTCGAGGTGAGAACCGGAGGCGGAGCGGGCGTCGCGATCCGATAGTCGGAACCCTCGACAAGCACAACGGATACGTTGTCCTTGCCCCCTGCATCATTCGCGGCCTGGACCAGCGCGCGCACTGCCGCCCTTGGATCTTGCGCGTGCGTTTCGACGATGCGTCGGATGTCACCCGATCCCACCTGATCGCTCAGCCCATCCGAACACACCAGCAGAGCCATCGTGGGCCGGAGCGGGAACGTGAGGATGTCGATGAAATCTTCGTCATCGGGCCCGTGCGGCTCGGAGCCAAGATCCCGAAAAACCTCGTTTCGTCGCGGGTGGGCCATCGCGCTGGCCTCACTGAGCCGGCCCGAATCCTCCAGTTCGCCCACCGGCGAATGGTCTTGCGTCACTTTCTTGATGGTGCCTGGCTCGAGCGCGTACAGGCGCGAATCGCCGACATGGCCGACCGTGACGCGACCGTCTTCGATCAGTACGACCGTCACGACGCACGCCATTCCGTTCCACTCGGCGCGTTGCTGCGCCTGCGAATGAATTTCGTTGTTCGCGACGGTGATCGCCTCGCGCATGCGATCCTCTGGGCTGCCGATCTTGCGTTCGAGCCGCGCCTTGATCATGTCGACCGCGGTTTCGGCTGCACGCTCGCCCGCCGCGTGGCCGCCCAGCCCGTCCGCCACGACGAAAAGGCCGCGATCTCCATCCATATAGATGCGATCTTCGTTTTCGCGGCGCGCGCGGCCGGTGTCGGAGAGGCCGGCATAAAGCAGGTCCGTTTTCGCCTTCATCGGTTCTACTCGCTTCGGCGCACGCCGATCCACGCCAGACCCAGCGCGAACGCGAGCAGCAGCAACTCCAGGGGAATCCGCAGCCGGAATAAGGTCTCGGTCATTCGGGTTGTACGGCCTCGAACTCGAGCGTGATGACATCGGCCAGGCTGATTGTCGAGGGTGAGGGAAGCGGCACTTCCACGTTGCGATCGATTTTGTCGCCGGCTGCCGTACGTTCCAGGCTGGACGGAATGCGGGATCCGTTTACCATGGTCCCGTACTGGCTGACGTCCTTGATCGAAAACTGCCCCGTTGCGGGATCGCGTCGGATCCGGCAATGCTCGCGCGAGACATCGGCTGGCCCGTCCAGTTTCAGATCGACCCAGAACGCTTTTCCGCCGCGGCCGATGACGGTCTGATCGCGAGTGATCGGGAACGTTGTTGGCCCGTTCGATCCGGTGTAGCGCAGATATCCGTGAACCTGACGGTCGGTGCGTGCGGCAGGAGCATCGGCAGCGCCGGAGTGTGCAGTCGGCGATTCGGCCGGAGCGGATTCGGCTGCGCGGCGAGTAATGAAGGTAGTCTTTGCTCCCGCGCCAAGCTCGTCGTTCTCTGAGGATCCGAGCTCAGAGTAGATTTCGATGTCGCCGCGGCGCAGCCGCTCCTCATCGTCGCGATGAAATTCAATGGTCCAGTCGGGATTGAGGATTTTGTATTGGAGCTGGCGGTCAGAGCCGAGCCCGAGCCAGCGAGTGACGGACGGAATAGCAGGACCTTTGTTCAATCGCGCGAGGTGTTCCGCTAACGCCTCACGGGCTTCGGAGCGAACGAACCCGGCGATAGGGCGGATCTGTTCGTAATCGTCCGCATGCAGGTACACGTTGAAAACGCAGGGGACAAGGGTCGTGTACCGGACCTTGAAAGCCCCCGCCTCGACGTTGCGGACAAGCTCCGAAATGATGTCGTCGCCCGTGATGGGACGCGTGCTGGTGGATTGTGCCATGGCCGGCGGGCCGTCACCTTCCATGGTACCGCCCGGGCTCGTTGTGAGTGGCCGGTTGTCGGATGAATTGTGGGATGGGGTTGGGCGGGTGAGGCGACCCGGCAAGACGCCGGGTCGCTCGTCTCGGGGTTCGTCTATCAGAGCAGGCGAAAGTTCACTTCGATGGTGGCTCGCACGGTAACGGCCTCACCGTCTTTCGTGCCCGGCCTGAACTTCCAGGCATTGATCGCTTCAACCGCTTTCTCATCCAGTCCGAGTCCAAGGCCTGAGATGATCTGGACGTTGTGGGTCTCACCGTCGGGTCCGATCTCTGCATAGAGCACCGCGGTCCCTTGCAACTGCGCAACGCGGGCCTCATCGGTGTACTCCGGTTCCATCTTCGCGATGAGCACCGGGGCGGTGACGCCATTGCCGATTCGATATGCGGCAGAATTTGTTTCCTGCCCGGCGGCCATTGCCCGTTCGCGACGAGATTTGCGAACAGCGAGCGCGCCATCCTGGAGCGATCTTGCTTCGTCGCTTCTCCCTTGCTGGCCGAGGAACATTGAGTACAACTGCATCGTGGTGGCCGCTTCCGAAGAACTCGGATCCTGGATCACCAACGCCTGCCGGTAAAGTCCGTCAGCCTCTTCGAAATTTCCGGCACGGTGGCGTGCGACCGCCATCCACATTGTGGCGATGCCCGCGCCGGCCGAATTCAGCAGAGAGGCTCGTTGGAACTGGTCGTATGCGCGATCGAACTCCTTCGCGGCCAGCGCTGAGATGCCGAGGTGTGTCATCGCGCGGGCCGCTTCCGGGCGATTGCCCAGCACGGACACGGCCTGCTCGTACAATGCATCGGCCTCCACTGTGCGGCGCTCTTTCTGCAGAACCTCGCCGAGTTCAACCAAGGTGACCCCGTATTCCACCCCTTGCCGGCCCGATGCCTGGGCACGTTTGGCGAGGGTGGCACGCAGTAGGTTCTCCGCAGCCAGGTGTTTTTCGGCCGTCTGACCCCCGTCCGCCGCCTTGCTCCGAAAGCGGACGTCAGCGGCGCTCGCCGGCGTGGACTCTTGCGCGCGCAGGGCCGCGAACGGCGCCACAATGACAAGGGCCAACGCTGCCGAAAAGCAGACCGCTGCTCGTCCAGGAGCGGATCGATTGAGATCGGTATTCAGAATCGCAATCAGGCGGCCTTCGAGTTGCGAACGCCGGGCCATGGTGATTGCAGCGGATCCAAACGACGCGGGCACTTGCATGGTACGAGCGATGTCGAGCAGATGTCCCGCATAGTCCGAGGCGCGAGATCCGGAAGCCAGCACCAAGTCGTCCGCCGCTCGCTCGCGTTCGTTCAGGAATGCACGCCAGGCGGTCCAGGCTAGCGGATTCCACCAATAGAGGTTCAGTGCGAAGCGCGCGATCAGGTGCAGCGGTGCATCGCCCCGGCGGACATGCGCCAACTCGTGCAGCAGCACCACGCGACTGCGCTCCTCCGTCCATGTCGCCGCATCGCCGGGCAGGAGAATCGCAGGCCGCAGCAGACCGACGGTCATAGGCATTGTGCCGGTTTCGGTCTCGAGCACTTCGACGTTGTCGCTCACGCCGGCGAGCGCCGTCATCGCGGGCAGGCCTGCGATCGTTGCTGTTGTCGCCCTCCGCCGGACGCTTCGGATTTGGAGCCAGCCGACGAACATGTGCGTCAAACCGGCGAATGCGCCTGCGGCCCACAGGAGGATGATCCATGTACCCCAGTTCGACCGCGGAACGCTCGCCGACTGGTCCAACTGCAACCGTTGTCGCGTGTGCGTGACCGCCTCACTCTGGTTGGAGCCGGTGACGGAGGCCTGAAAGACGATATTAGGGAGAACGAAGGCAGACGCTACACGGACGCGCAATGCGGGAAGAGAGAGAGACAACACGGGCATCGCGAGCACGGCCACGAAGGCGGCCGTCCAAACGATATGACGCGCAGCGGCGGACTGGCGGCGCATCAGCAATGCCGCGATCCACGCCAATCCGAGCACCGCAGTGCTCTTCAATGCCACTCCCGCGAGTAACGACATCATGAAATCCGACATTTACTTCCCCTCCCTCTTCGCGTTCGCAATCAGTTCCGCCATACGGTCCAGCTCATCGCGCGTCAGGCGCTTCGATGAGACGTCCAGCAACGCTGCCACGACCTGCTCCGGCGAGTTGCTGAAAAACGTATCCAAGAGGTGTTTCATCGCGGAGCGCTTCGCCTTGTCATGAGCCACAACCGGTACATACACGTACTTCAGGCCTTCCGCCTGATGTTTCACGTGACCCTTGTCCTCAAGCACTCGCAGCATCGCGCGCACGGCCGAATAGCTGGGCGCATCGTCCATGGATTCCCGCACCTCGGAAGCCGAAGCTTTGCCGCGCTGGTACAGAATCTCCATGATCTGACGCTCCCGCCGGCTCAATCCCGCCAAGCCCATCGCACTCCCACCTGCCTGCTGGTTTTTTAGCACCTGCTAAATATTTAGCACAAGCCCGCACACGCGTCAATGGAAATCTGCGCCCAAAGATCACAGGCAGGCGTTGCTACCATACATTCCAAGCTCCATGGACATTTCGTCACTACCGAAGCACTTCGATTCCCGCGCTGCGGAACAGAACTGGTCACAGCGCTGGCAAGAAGATCGGCTGTACCAGAACGACGATCAGGCCGATGCTTCGCGTCTATTCCGGATCGACACGCCGCCGCCCACGGTATCCGGATCTCTGCACATCGGGCACGTTTTCTCCTTCACGCACACGGATGTGATCGCGCGTTTTCATCGAATGCGAGGGCGTGAAGTGGTGTACCCGATGGGTTGGGACGACAATGGACTTCCGACAGAGCGGCGTGTCCAGAATTACTTCCATGTCCGATGCAATCCGAAACTGCACTATGACGCGAGTTTCTCCGCTCCAGCCCCGGATCAGTTGGATACGAAGTCTCCACCGATCGAGATCTCACGAGCGAATTTCATCGAGTTGTGTTTGCGATTGACAGCCCAGGATGAGAAGGCGTTCAAAGAGCTGTGGACACGAGTGGGCCTATCTGTCGATTGGCGTCTTGAATACTCCACCATCGACGATCGCTGCCGCAGGGCGGCCCAGCGCAGCTTTCTCGACCTCTGGCGCAAGGGCCACGTATACAGCGTCGAAGCACCCACGATGTGGGATGTCGATTTCCAGACCGCAGTGGCGCAAGCGGAAGTGGAGGATCGTACGATTCCCGGCCACTTCCACCGGATCCGCTTCGGGGTGGAAGGAAGCGAGGAGGCGTTCGAGATCGCCACTACGCGTCCGGAGTTACTGCCGGCGTGCGTGGGCGTGACCGCACACCCGGACGATCCGCGTTACCGTCCCTTATTCGGCCGGCGAGCGATCACGCCGCTCTTCCGCGTTCCCGTTCCGATCTTCCCCTCCGAGTTGGCGGACCCGGAAAAGGGTACGGGGATTCTGATGGTGTGTACATTCGGCGATGCAACGGACGTGTACTGGTGGCGCGAACAGCGCTTGCAACTCCGGCAGGTGCTGGGGCGCAACGGACGGCTGCTGCCGGTGGATTTTTCCGAACCGGAGTGGCGCTCCGTCGATCCGGACGCGGCCAACAAATTCTATGCGCTGCTCACCGGGAAGAACACGAGGCAGGCACGCCGGACCGTGGTCGACCTGCTGCGGGATGCTGCGGGCGCGGCCGCAGGAAACACACCGCCGTTAACCGGCGAACCCACCGAGATTCAACATCCCGTGAAGTTCTTCGAGAAAGGAGACCAGCCGCTCGAGTTCATCACAACCCGCCAGTGGTTCGTCCGCTTGCTCGATAAAAAGGAAGCGCTGCTCGACTTAGGGGACCGGATTAATTGGCGACCGGAATTCATGCGGCACCGGTATAAGACCTGGACCGAGAACCTGGCTTTCGATTGGGCCATCTCGCGCCAGCGGTATTTCGGAGTTCCCTTCCCGCTTTGGTATCGCATCGACGCGGACGGGAACATCGATTACGACTCCGCGCTGCTGGCAGATGAAAAGGACCTGCCCGTCGATCCGTCGGATACGCCGGCCCCTGGCTTCCACGAGGAGCAGCGCAATCGTCCGGGCGGGTTCGCTGCCGAGCCCGACGTTTTCGACACCTGGTTTACGTCGTCACTGACTCCGCAAATCATCGCGCGATGGGGTGAGGATCCCGCCGTCTTCCAGCGCCTGTTCCCGATGGACCTGCGTCCGCAAAGCCACGAAATCATCCGAACGTGGGCTTTCTACACGATTGTGAAGGCGTACCTCCACGAGAACTCGCTGCCGTGGCACAATGTCGCGATCTCCGGATGGGTATTGGATCCCGACCGCAAAAAGATGTCGAAGAGCCGGGGTAATGTCGTCACTCCGATGCACCTTCTTGATGAATACGGCGCCGATGCCGTACGGTACTGGTCCGCGAGCGCACAACTGGGCGGCGACACGACCTTCGATGTGAATGTTCTCAAAATCGGGAAACGCCTGGTGACCAAGATTTTCAACGCCGCGAAGTTTGTCCTTGCGCGCGAATCGAATGGCAACGGCGCGATCGTGTACCCGATGGATCGCGTCTTTCTCGCGCGCCTGGCCGCTCTCGTCCGCCGTACGACAGCCGCGTTCGAAAACTACGAACACCACATCGCGCTCGGCGAAACGGAACGATTTTTCTGGACAGCTTTTACCGATTTTTTCATTGAGATGACACGAGCGCGCGCGCAAGGCATGCTTGGCGCAGAGGCGCAGGCATCGGCGATTGCTGCCCTTCGCCTGGCGATGTCGGTGCTGTTGCGATTATTCGCGCCGTTTCTTCCCTACATCACCGAAGACGTCTGGTCGTGGGAGTTTGCGGAGGTCAGCGGGCAGCGCAGCATCCACCGGGCACGATGGCCTTCGGATGAGGATTTCGCGGCTGTCGCGCCGTACGAACAGGAGTCGATCTTCGACGTCGCGAACCAGGGAATGTTCGTGATCAATAAGGCGCGCTCGAGCGCCGGCGTCTCGACGGCTCGGCAGATTCGATCCGCGGTTCTCGCCGCCGGCCCGGACTTGCTTCACAGCCTCAACATGGTCCGTGACGACTTACGTCTCGCGACCCGGGCCGATGAATTGATTATCGTCGAGGCAACGGGAGACGGAATTGAGGTCAATCAACTCGAATTCAGCGAATGAACCCGGCCGCCCGGCGCCGCAATTCTTTCGATTATTGGACGGATGTGCGAACCGAGTGGGCCCGGCCGTACCGGGACGCCATCGCGAATACTCGTGAGACTTCGGTCTTATCGAAAGGCTTGGCGAGAACGTCATAACCTCCGACATTCAGAACTTCAGCCCACAAGCTCTCATCGGCATTTCGCGAGACTACGATGACGGGTGGCGGGTCCGCTAAAGCGGTGGCGAGATTGTAGAGATCTCTCCAATCACCGTCGGGCAAGACACAATCGCAGGCGACTACAGCGGGATTTTCGCGTTCAATGACGCGCATTGCTTCGTGGCAATTCTGCGCATGATGGAGCGTAAAATTCTCGTTTTCGAGCAGGTTGCGGAGTGAGCTAAGGTCGTCTTGCGGACAGACGGCCAGCAGCGTAATTTTTTCCCAGTCGGTACGATTTGCAGGTTGTTTCTGCATGACTGTTGCACCTTTCGAACCGTCAGCTGTTGAGGACCCCGCAGAACTACTGCATTCTCAACAACGTTAACAAATGTCCATCCGTTTACAGGATACGCTGCAATCGACTCTCCAGGTGCAGATTAAATTGAAAAAGCGCGGCAGGGATTACCAAAAGAAGCAGGGCGGCCCCGCGGGGCGGAAGCGGAGCCGCGACAAGAGTGGTTAGACGCTAACGACAGGGCAAGGCGATTGGCGAATGATCGCGTAAGCATTGGCCTTCAAACGCCCAAACACACCGGCAGCCGAACCCCGGCCAATTACGAGGAGGTCCGCCTGATGTAGGGCCGCCAGGTTACAGACTACGTGAGCGGGATCGCCGGATTCGAGCAGCAACTCGGCATTGGTACCGAGTTTTCGCTGCATTTTCACGATCTCTTCGCTTGCTATTTGCGTGAAATAGGTGCGCCAATTCGGGTCGAAATATTCACCGGACCGTCCTTCCAACGACGGGTATGCGTGCGCGATCACCATTTGCGCCCCGAATCGCGCAGCGAACTGCGCGCCCCAACTGATGGCCTTTAAGGCCTGCGCCGCACACAGATCCACAGCGACGAGAATCTTCCGGAAATGGATCTGGTCGAATGCTGGGGATTGTTCGAGGTGAAGTCCGGTCCACACGGCACATTCGGCGTCATGCAAGACCTTCGCGGTGACCGATCCCAGCAGGAAGCGCCGGAACAACCCGTACCCGTGGGTCGGCATGACGATAAGACTGGTATGGTCGTTGTGAGCGTATTCAACGATTCGTTTTGCGGGATCACCTTCGAAGAGCAGGCGCCGTACTCGAAAAGGTGCAAGCTCATCCGCCGCGAACTGGTCGAGTTGTTCGCGCAACTCCGCCGAGCGGTCGGCATTCAAGTCGTTCAGAATAGTCCCGCCGACGTCCAGCGCGCTGAGTTCGTAGCTGAGCGGGGTGGCGACGTGAAGGACCGAGATTTCCGTTTCGTCCTTGCCGGCGAGCGCCTCCACGTACCGAGCCGCGCCCAGAGACCGGTCGGAAAAATCAACAGGAAGTAGTATGCGCTCCAAGAGGGACATGATTGCGACCTCAATAAGAGATGCGCGCGCCCTCAGTCCACCCGTTGTACAGGAATAGCCCGAACAGGATGACGGCGAAGACCGCAGCGATGACGGTCAGGATTTTGCCCCAACGATCGATAACTTCAAGCTTCTTTGCCAACGCAACCTGTTGCGCGGCGACATTGGTGTTGACGTGGAGAAAATCGTCCTCTTTGTTTGCAACCGAACGCCGGTAGAAGGCAAGCGCGAGGACAACGGTGGCCAACGCACCCCAAGCCACTACTAAGGGAAGCAGGTTCATAGATCTGATCCTTTCGTTGGACAGAACAGCAACTGCCAGCCCACCGGCACTGCTTTTAGAAACAGCATGTTACGAGCGAGGGCACAAAATTGTAGAGCGTGAAAAAGCTTAGCTGGGTCAAATCACGCAGCCGTGGTATTCTGAGAATACCCTGAGAGCCGACATCATGCCCAATCTGGCGCTGGAGTGGCAGAACTCGCATCTGCTCGCCGCCGTTTTCAATCAGCTATCGGATGCGCTGATTATCTACGACTCAAACCTACGTATTAGCGGAGTGAATCACGCGGCGGAGCGCCTGTTCGGCCTACCGTCGGATGAGATGATCGGCCGTGATTGCCGGGACGTTTTTAAATGCGGAGTCTGTGAGCCTGGTTGCGGGGTCCTGGTCGGGATTCAGCAAGCGCCGTCGGTGAACCGCAGCACGGTCCGACTGCATACGGACAATGGGCGCGAACGCCTGGCGGTAATCAGCACAACGCAGATCTACAACGACGCGGGCGATTTAGAAGGCGCGGTCGCCACCATCAAGGACATTACCGAGGAAGTCGCCCCACAGCGCCGCGAAATCATCGCCGATTCCAAGCTGATGCGCGACGTCATCAATTTCACCAAGCGCGTCGCTGCAAGCGAAGCCGCGACGATCCTTCTGGAGGGCGAGAACGGGACCGGTAAGGATCTCATCGCGAAAACACTGCACTACGAAAGCATGCGCCGGGCGGAACCGTTTATCGCGATCAACTGCGCCGCAATTCCGGACACCCTGCTGGAGAGCGAACTGTTCGGCTACGAGAAAGGGGCATTCACGGACGCGCGCGCTCAGAAGCGCGGGATTTTTGAGCTTGCCGATAGGGGAACGTTATTTCTCGACGAAATCGGCGAAATCCCCCTCATGCTGCAAGCCAAGCTTCTGCGGGTGCTCGAAGAGCAGTCATTCCGGCGCCTCGGCGGCCTGAAGGACATCCAACTGAACCTGCGCGTTGTGGCAGCGACGAACCGAACTCTGCGCGACCAGGTTGCCGCGGGCGCCTTCCGGCAAGATTTGTATTTCCGCCTCAACGTCATACACATCACCATTCCCGCGCTAAGGGACCGCCGCGAGGACATCCTTCCGCTGGCGAAGTTTTTCGTGAACACGTATAACGCTAAGTTCAAGCGGCACATCGAGGGCATCACGCCGGAAGCAGCCCGGATCCTCAATGACCACGATTGGCCGGGCAACGTGCGCGAATTGCGCAACGCAATCGAGCGGGCGATGATCCTCGAGGAATCGCGCCAGATTACACCCGGCAGTTTGCCACTATCGGTGAACGAGCACCCCGCCGCCTTGCAAATGGCGGTGAACGCTCCTGCGTCCATCCCGGACAACGGCCTGTCTCTGGCGGATCACGAGAGAATGTTGCTTGCGCAAGCGCTCGAGAAAGCGAACGGCAACCAGACCCAGGCAGCGCGCTTGCTCCATATCACCCGCGATACGCTTCGCTACAAGATGAAGAAATTCAACTTGCGTTAAGGCGATTATCTCAGGCGTTCTTCGAGTTGCGTGTAGGCGACGGGCGTAATCAGGTGGAAATTCACCACCAGCGATGTGTGATTTCTCAACGCTGTTTCCATGCCCACGTCCGGCAGTTCGGGACCGGCGATATCCAGACGTCCCCCCTCGATCCGGAACGGCAACACTTTCCACCTGATAGCAATATGAGCGGGCAGCGCTCGCGCGACGCGTCGAGGCACCGATTGCGGATCCAGGGTGGCGAGCGGCAACTGCTGTTGCAGACTTAACGCCTCGTACACTTCCTCCTGGGTGAGTTGTCCAATCGAGACCAGGTATTCGCCGAGCCGCATGTCGCTCGGTTTTAATGCGAGCGCCGCGTCCACCTCATCCGCTGCGAGATAACCAGTGCTTACCAGGATCTCGCCCAATTTCTTGCGGTCCGCCAGCAGCGCCGTTCGCGCAGGGTAGGCGTGCTCAGTCTTAACCCACACAAGCGGCTCACCTCGGAAGCGGGCCCTCCCGTAATTCCAAAGCGCCACGATGACGGCAGCGGTGTTGATGACGTTCGCGAGGATTGCACGGGCGGGCACGAGCAGGCTGAAGAGGATTCCATATACCCGGGCTGTACAGCCGATCCGCACCGCTAGCCGGATCAATTGTAGCCCTGTGGTGACGGCGAGCAGCCCCACAACGTAGGGGGGAGGAGTCCAACGCTCCCATATGCGCGTCAGAGCCGCATAGGCGCAGACGAGATTCGTCAATATGCTGAACGGATTTCCGATCAATCCCTTGCGGTCTCGCCAGAGCCAGTAGATTTGACGAACCCCGCCATTCCAACCATGCCGTTCCCACGACTGTAGAGCGATGCCGGTGGTCCATCGCGTTCGCTGACGAATGGCGCGCGAGATACGCCGGGGGAAGTACTCCCGGGTGGCAACCAGCGTTCCACGACGGGTAACCGGAACGAAGATTTGGCGGAACCCGAGCGCGTGAAGACGGAAGCCGTTTTCATAATCCTCGGTGAGGCAAGCCGGCTCAAAGACGCGGTTCGATGCGGACCGGGCGAGCGCCTCCAAGGCTTCGCGGGTATATGCAGTGCCGACGCCGGCAGACGGAACGAAGCCGCCCATTCGATTCCGCACAGGCAAGTCTCGCATCTGGAACTCGGCGAATTCGTCGCAGTACACGCCGTGCGTCAAATCGGTAACGGGAGTCGGAAACGCAAGAACCGGGATTTGCACGAAGCCGTACTGCTCCGCATAGAAGTTCACCCACCTTAACGACTCCGGGTGGATGACGTCCTCGGCGTCGTGCGTGAGGACGACGTCAAAATGGACGTCCGCGGCTTCTTCGTAAAGAAGCATCCGCTGATAAATCCAGTTCAGGCAATCGGGTTTGGATGTGGGCCCATCATGTGGACAAAGCGCCAGGTGAACATTTGGAAAGCGCGCCTCGGCTGCGCGGACGGCGTCGAGGGTAGGGCCGTCGTTCGGGTACGCACCGACAAAAAAATCGTAGGCGCGGTAGCGGATTGAGGCGATGTTGTGCGCGAGCATGGTCCCCACCACGCCCTCCTCGTGCCAGAGCGGCACGAAAATGGCGATCCGCTTCTCTGGTGTGGCGGTGAGTTCCTCGTCGCGCGGCAGTCGGACGGCGCTTTGCCTCGAAAACCGGGAGCGCAACCATGACCTCAGCCACAGCACATCGACGAACAGATCATCAACCCCGCTCAGAAGGATGTAGCAGGCCAAGGCCGGCAGCAGCCAAGGTACGCACAGGTCTGCCACGCGAACATCCGCGAGATAGTGCGCCAAGACGTATAGTGGGCCGCTTCCGTGTTCCTCTCCACACATTTGGGACAATACTGGTGATGATCGGCCGTCGGGGCGGTATTGCCGTCGTCCTCGCGCTCGCAACCGTTGGTCTGCTGGTCCAAGCCGCTGGTCCGGCCTCGGACTTCCGCTTCGCAATCCTCGGCGACCGCACCGGAACCACTCAACGCGGAGTGTACGAGCAGGTTTGGCGCGAGGTGGATGCGTGGAAGCCGGATATGGTGATCAATGTCGGCGATACGATCCAGGGCGGGCACGACGGAACCGCTGCCGCAGAATGGGACGCGCTGAAACCGTTATTCGCAAGATACGCGCGATATCCTCTGTATTTCACGCCGGGCAACCACGACATCTGGTCGGAAGCATCACGACGCGTGTACGAACGCGCGACCAAACGCCCCGCGCACTACAGCTTCGATTACGGGAGCGCCCATTTCACCATCCTCGATAACAGCCGCACCGAATCCCTCCCCGATGAGGAGATGGAATTTCTCAAGGATGATCTCGAAAAGAATGAGAGCCGGCCGCTTAAACTGATCTTCTTCCACAGGCCGTTCTGGCTGTTGCCGGTGATGATGCGGGGCGATTTCCCACTGCATCGCTTAGCGTTGCAGCATCACGTCCAGTACGTGGTGAGCGGCCACTCGCACCGGTTCGCCAGAATCGAGCATGGCGGGGTGGTGTACCTGATGGTGGGAAGTTCGGGAGGCCACCTGCGCGGCAAGGGCTTCGAACAGGGTTGGTTTTTTCATCACGTCCGCGCTACGGTGTCGGGGGGCACGATCCAGATTGTGGTGAAAGAAGCGGATGCCCCAATCGGACAGGGGCGGTCGTTCACCGCGCAGCAGTGGGGGAGCGGCCCGGTGATGCAGTCGCTCTCTCGATAGACCGGTCTAAGAAACGATTTGTTAGTCCGGGATTAACGCGGACGCCGATGATTACTGGGCGCCGATGCGGCTGGTGCAGGCCTTGCATTGGCCGAAGCCACTGCCCACCAACTGTAGGAAGTTGCAGTAGCTTGTGATTTTCGTGAACTCCTCCAAGCTCAACTCCGCCGAAGCGAATGGCGTCTCCGTGATCCCGAGCAAGGGCCGGGCGCTCTCGTCCAGCAACTTCACCGAGTGCACATTCGTGGCCCATGCCCTCATGCCAGGCGCCAGGTTATTCAACGCCGGTTGGGTGGCGGCGTTGCATGCTCCTGGTCCGGCGGCCGTCGCCAGAACCAGGACGGTGGCCGATTGAGGCGGAAATGGGGTGAAGTTCACCAGATCCGTTCGATAGGAAAGCGACGCGATCCCATTGGGCCGCACGCGGCACGCGCAGCAGCTTTCCATTTCCTCGCGAGCATCGAACTCGTAGACGTTGATGCAAATTGCACCCTCGTCCTTCCCGCCCGCGAGTGATCCGGCATTGGTGAAATTAATCACCGAATCGCCCGAGCCCGTTGCCAGATAGCGAACCTGGAACGAATCGGGAGGCGTTGTGACCAGAAGCGAGGCCTCTGCCCTGTTTCCCGTGAGCATAATGCCCGCCCCGTTCCCAACGACGGGAGATGTAGCGTTCACAAAGGACCCGGTCACGGCGCCGCGGGCTCTAAGCACGCTTGCCGTACAGGAGGACTTGGCGGCCAATGTCAATCCCGAGATTGCGATGGTGTCAACGCCTACGATCCTGATCGAAGCGCCGTCTCCGCAATTCGAATCAACAGGACTCGCGAATGCCGAGATGCCCCCCGGCAGCGTATCGGTGAGCGAAACGGCCGTGAGATCAACATCCGGATTGGGGTTGACCAGAGTGAACGTGAGACTCGTGCTGCCGCCGAGCCCAACCGCAGCGGCGCCGAATGCCATGCTCAGCACCGGCGGTGCAAGGACGGTCAGACGGGCATCGGACTCGGATCCGAGACCTGTCGCGGGATCTTGCGCCGTCGCGCGGATCGTCATCACGCCGATCCTCGCCGGCATGAACGTGACCATGACGACGCACTCGCTACGGCTCGGGCCGAGACTCCCTGTAAAGGAAATCGTAGAGGGCCGATCGTTCACCGTCACGCTCCCGAACCCGCCCCCTTCGCACGCGACTTGCAGATTCGGATTGGCATCCAGCACGAGTCCATCGGCCACCGTTGCCGTCATCGTGACTGCATCGACACGATCGGCATTTGGGTTCGCGACCCGCACCGAGAAAGTGACGGCGGCATGCAGGGGAACGGCAGCGTCGGAAAAAGACGCAGTGATGGTCGGGGGAAGGGGCTCGGCGAAGCAGCTAAACAGGCCCGATACTATCAGACCTGAGAAGAACCCGGCGGTTTTCATATTCGGTTTCGACTAACACTATCACGCAGTCATACCGAGTTCAATCGCCGGATGAGGACGACTCCGATTATCGCTGGGCCGGGAATATCAAGACCGGAGCGCCGGGCGGACGCGGTCTAATAACGCTTGCATCTTTTCCGACTGCTTGGGCTTTGGATCGTCCTTCACCATCCACGTATCGACGGCCCTTTGGAGCGCCGCCAAATCGAACGGTTTACTGAGATAGTCGTCCATGCCCGCTTCGAGGCACCGTTCCCGATCTCCGAGCATCGCGTTTGCCGTCAGCGCAAAGATGATGGTGTGCCTGTCCTTGCCTTCAACACGACGGATCTCAGCGGTGGCGGCGAAGCCGTCCATCTCAGGCATCTGGCAATCCATCAGCACGAGATCGTAGTGATTGGATCGAACCGCCTCGACAGCAAGACGCCCATTCACGACAACATCAGCCTGATAGCCGACCTTCTCCAGCAGTCGAACCGCGACCTTCTGGTTGAGTACATTGTCCTCGGCTACCAAAACGCGACCGCGCAGGGCCGGCAGTTTCGTCGAGTGCTCTGTTTCGTCCGCCGCCTTCGCGGTAGCGACCGGGACGGACGGCGCCGGCGCCGGCATCGGTTCACTCGGCGGCGCGATGGCGGAGGAACTCGCGGGAGCCGACCGCTTTTCGAAAACTGCCGTAGCCCAGAACAGGCTCCCCCTGAACGGTTCGCTTTCGAATCCGATATCACCGCCCAACATTCCCACTAACTGCCGGGAGATCGCGAGCCCGAGTCCCGTGCCTCCGTATTTGCGGGTTGTGGAGCCATCGCCTTGCACAAAGCTTTCAAACAATCGCGCCCGCTGTTCCGGAGCGATTCCAATGCCGGTGTCTCGCACAAAGAACTGCAGCGTCACCGTATCGCCGGTGTCGCGAACACATTGCATCCGCAACGAGACTTCGCCCGCGGAGGTGAATTTGATGGCGTTGCCGAGAAGATTGGTGAGCACTTGCCGCACACGGCCGGGATCCCCGCGGACCCAGAGCGGCGCTTCGGACCCGAGCGTGTAGCTGAACTGGAGCTGTTTTGCGCGAGCGTGGAGCGCGTACTCGCGAGCAAGCTCCCGCACCATGCCGGTGACATCGAAATCCAGCCGCTCCAGCACCAGCTTGCCGGCTTCGATTTTTGACAGATCGAGAATATCGTTGATGATGCCGAGCAGCGAAACGGCGGAGTTCCGAACCGATTCCGCGTAGTCCTGCTGTTCCGCGGTGAGCTGGGTGTTGAGCAGGAAATCCGTCATACCGAGAATGCCGTTCATCGGCGTACGGATCTCATGGCTCATGTTCGCGAGAAACTGGCTCTTCAGCTTGGTGGCTTCGCGAGCTGTGGCCAACGCATCCACCAACTCGGCGTTTTTCTTGGCGAGTTCGGAGGCAAAACGCTCGAGCTGCCGCTCCGCAATCTTCCGTGGCGTGATATCCCGGACGATAATGATGACCTCACGCCGGCTGAGTGGAATGACGCGGGCCTCAAAAAACCGTTCAGCATGGGCGCCCTGCGACGAGTATTCAATCGAAACCAGGTTTTCGGATTCGATGGCCTCGCGTACGGCCGCTTCCGCCCGCTCGCCCGCCAGGTCGGGCAAGGCGGACCGCAGACGCCGTCCCGCGCAGTTCGGTGCGAAACCAAAGCTACCCGTGGAACGCGGCGTGCGGTAATCCTGGATGATTCCCTCGGAGTCGACCCTTAAGAACAGGTCGGGGAACGCCTGAAAAATCGCTTTCAATTCCGACGTGGTCTGACGTACTTCTTCCTGAGTGCGCGTCGGCTCCGTAAGATCGAGCGTGGCGGCGCGAAGGCCTCGAACCTTGCCGAAGGGGTCGTGCAACAAGGATTCATGCGTCTCGATGGTCAGCACGCGGCCGTCGGGCCGCTGGTACCGGCGTTCGTGAGGCAGAATCGAACGAGCCCCAGCCAACTTCCGAAGCGTGTCTTCGCGTACACGCGGCTGCATACCCGCAGGCTCCAGTTCCCAGAGATACTTCCCCACCACCTCGCCAACCGGCAACCCTCGCAGCTCACTCTCCTTCTCGTTTACGAAAGAGAACCGTCCGAACTCGTCCAGTTCGTAATAGGCGATGGGAGCCTGCGACATCAGTTTGTGCAGTTCGGCCTCCGCATCGATGGGAACGGGAGTGACGTCTTCCTCCACACGAATTGGAGCCGTCGAGCGGCGGGCCGAGAACAAACGCCACACGGCCACTGCAATCGCCAGCACACCGGCGACGATCAGAAAACCGTTCCAGACGGACGTCATAGGTTCGTGAGGGTCCTGAGCACCTGTTTTATGCGTCCTGGAGAGGTGTGTGCAGGATCACTCCGATCATAGGATGCCGCCCAGCCTCACGGGATAAGGTGATCCACTTAGTACGCATAGCTTCATGACGGGTGGTCCGCGCTGATCGGACGACGCCGGCGCCTCCTGTCGCGCGAGTCCCTTCTATCACATCGGCCGGCGGCTCCGCTTCTTGATGGCTGGGTGCGCAGCGGCGTTTACACGGGCACGGTCTGTCGCTGTCCATCTCACACGGGCGCTGAGAGCCTACCGGCGATCGGACGGAACGCCGATTACATGTATACGGCTAAAGAGTCTCCAGCGCGAGATGGGTCCGCACGCCCGAATAGAGACACGCCTCAAGCGCAAACGCGAGAACTCGCCGGGTTTCGAGCGGATCGATCACGGCATCTACATGCCCCCGCGCTGCGGCGAACTTCGCATCCAGCCAGCGATCGTAATCCGCACGCGTCTTGTCGATGCGCTTCTGCAGTTCCGGCGGAATTGGTTCTTTTGCGGTTTTCAGTTTATCGAGTTCGGGTCCGAATACGGCCTGCACAGCCGCATCGCCTTCCATGACGCCGATGCGGGCAGTCGGCCAGCTAAACGTGAAGTGCGGGTCGAAGCCCTGCCCGGCCATGGCGTAGTACCCCGCCCCGCTCGCATGGTTCAACGTGAGCACGATTTTCGGAACCGTCGCGCAGGCCATGGATTCAACCATGTCGGCGCCGGCGCGGATGATCGCGTCCGCTTCGGCTTCCATGCCCACCATGAAGCCCGACACATCCTGCAAGTAAACGATCGGCAAGCCGAGCCGCTCGGCATTCTCCACGAAGTACGCCACTTTTCTGGCGGATTCCGCATACACGATGCCCCCGATTCGAGGGCCGCCGGAAGTCTTGAGAAAGCCGCGGCGGTTCGCAATGACGGCTACGGGGTGTCCGCTGAGCCGCGCGTCCGCGCACAACATCTCCGGGGCGTGATCCGGCTGGAACTCCAGAAAATCATCGCCGTCGAAGATCCGGGCGATCACTTGTTCCACGTCGTACGGCTTGCGGTGATCCGCCGGCATGAGGTCATACAGGCCCTCGGCGCTTTCGGGTGGAGGAACTCCTTTGGTGGAAGGAGGCCCGGGCCGCAGTTCCCGCACTCTTTGCCGGATGAGTTCCAGACACTCGCTATCGTCCTTGGCCGCATAATGCGCCACGCCGCTGACGGTGGTATGCATCGTAGCGCCGCCGAGCGATTCTGAATCCACCACCTGACCCACGGCCCCCTTCACCAGGTTCGGCCCGCCCAGGCCCATGAAACTGGTGCCTTGCACCATGATGATGACGTCGCTCAGTGCGGGGAGATACGCGCCGCCCGCGATGCAAGGGCCCATCACCGCCGCAATCTGGGGGTTGCGCAGCTTCCGGCGCATCAGCGAGTTGTAATAGAAGATGCGCGCGGCCCCGTACTGACCGGGGAAGATCCCGTCCTGATACGGCAAGTTCACGCCCGCGGAGTCTACCAGGTAAACGATGGGGATCCGGTTCCGCATGGCGATCTCCTGCGCCCGCAGGATCTTGTGGATCGTCTCCGGCCACCACGCGCCGGCCTTCACCGTAGCATCGTTGGCGACGATGACGGCCGGACGTCCTTCGATACGCCCGATTCCTGTCACCACTCCCGCCGCAGGCGCCTGACCTTCGTACCGGTCGTAGGCGATCAGCAGGCCGATTTCGAGAAACATCGAAGCACGGTCGACGAGGCGCTCGATGCGCTCTCTGGCGGTCAACTTGCCGTCACGGTGCTGCTTCTCGACCTTGGCCGGGCCGCCGCCCGCGCGGATCCGATCCTCCAACTCCTGCAGGTCTTCGACGAGTCCACGCATGTGTTCGGAAGTCGCGGCAGGCACCAGTTACGAGGATACTGAATCGCGCGACGGCTGATGATGCTAGCGCGCCGCGGCGATCACTTCGACGCCGAAAGAAGCGTCGAGGGACGGCAACGATTCAAACGGCAGAAACGTGCTGGCCGGGGGCCGGTTCTTGTCGAAGAAGTCAAATCGCAGCGCGCGCACTTTCTCGGCTGCGTCGTCCGAGACCGGGTAGATTCGCGAGTAGGCAACGTCCGCGAAACCTGCCCTTTGCGATTCCAAGGCTTTTCGCAGGCGCTCGAAGGCGAGGCGGATGTCCTTGTCGGCGGATCCGAAGCCGAGTTGGGTGCCGGTGATGACCAGGCGGCCCGGCGGAATCAGCGCGACCTGGGAGTAATTGGGCGATCGCGGCAATCCCTCAGGATTGACGAGTTGAAAAGGCGGCTGGGCGGGGCTTTCCAAAGCGGCGATGGCTTCGCATTCGACGGGAGTCCGCACGGGCACGCGCTGCATCTGCACAAAGTTCAGGGCGGCCGACGGGAACGCGGACGCTAATACCTGTCGTGCGTTGGAGTACGCATCGAGCGAACTCACGAAACAGGTGGCCTGCAGCACGCGATCATTCTGCAAGGACAGCCCTTTGAGCGCCGCTCGGATCTGCTCAACGGACCGGTCGACACTCGGCGCGGCCTGGCCGGAGATGAAGGCTAACCCCTGAGGATTGACGGGCTTCTTTTGCATCTCGATGGCCTCGAGCGCGACCTGTACGCCCTCGCCGGGGAGGGCGCCGCCTTGGACGGTGCTCAAGGCCGGCAGCGGCAGCTTTCGCTCGCCGAACAACTCGCTCACGATGGTTTGGACGCGGCGCATGTCGCCGGTGCCGGCGACGAAGGCGCGGATTTTCACAATCGTGCCGCCGCGGGCTTCGCGAATCAGAATCTTGAGCCCATCCCGAACCTGCTGAGACAGCAGCCCTTTGGGCGAAAGCGGGGCGACCCGAAAAACGAGCCGGTCAGAATCCGCGGTGACGGCAGAGGGGGGATCTTGCAACACGGGGAGCGTCTGGGTGACCGGCTCCTCGTCTTTTTTCTTTTTCTTTTTCCCGGCAGCGGGGATGGCCCACAATAACGTCACGGCCAGGATGCCCGCAACCAGGCGCTGGAACTGCATGGTGATGTGTCGGCACGATTGTAACAAATGACGGCGCCCGTACGGATTCCGAGCGGAGCGTTCGCTGGTCCGGGGCCGCCGTGGTATAGTGGCACTAGTCGCAACCTGAAGCAAACTCAGGTAGTTCAACCCGGTGAGGTGCGAGAGTGGTTGAATCGGGCGGTCTCGAAAACCGTTGAACCTTTGCGGGTTCCGTGGGTTCGAATCCCACCCTCACCGCCATCCTAAGTTCTTGAAAGTTACGATAATCCCTTCTCCTGAACTCCCCCGGCCCGTTGATTGTTTCACGTCCCAATCGACTTCGGTTCGCGATGCCACCGCTGTCGCCCTGGCGCCCAAATGCCCAGAACGTGGGCTTCGATCCTGACACGTTGAACATAGTCCGGTCTGCGTGCGGGTCTCTGCTGGGTGCCGGCGAGCTGTACCCCGCGCTGCTCCGGGCCAGCCTCAATCAGCATCGCCCCGAGGGGGCATGCCGTACTGAGGGAAGACACGCTCCAGGCCGGATTCCTCGTCTCCACTTGAGGACAAGACGAAGGCACAACTGATCAATAGGAGGCGGCTACTCAGGAGCATCACCCGCATCTTACCTCCGATGATGCTGACCCTATCACCCGTCCTTCCGAGTGAAAAGTGGCGTTAGCGGAAATTGACACCGAACGAGACGGACCGCCCCTCGCCTGCACGCCTCACGACTCCAGCCCGATGTTGAACCGCATCTACGCCGCTCTCAGCACTTAGTCGCCGCACTATCCACAAACGCTTATCGAAATCGATCCGGATCGCCCATCCATCCTACGATCCACGCCGTTGCCCGGGCCGGTTCGCACGCTCGTTCTGTCGCGGGACGAACGTTTTCTCTACGCGCGAGGAAGTTCCGAGCGGCCGGTGATCTTTCGTATCTCTACCGCGGGGATGACCGTTGAGTCGACGTTCAGGCCGGTATATAGCCCAGAGTCGGCCGATACGTGCAGGCTCTTATCACTGGCACCAATCCCGGGAACCGAACAGAGTTTTGTCGCTTCGTTCACCGACAACTGGGGAAACCAACTCGGGACGGCCGCCTTCGATGGAGAGATCCGCCGTCCCGTAGTTCTCAACGGTGGCTCACCAAGCATTCTTCTGCCCAGTGAAGTTTCAGACGTGATCTACGGCTACAACGGAGTGACCACGGCTTGGACCATCAGCCGGATTCGGATCCCGGAAATAACCCATAAGAGATCACCAGCTCTGATTCTATTAGAATCGACTCCGGTGATCAGAGCGGAGCATATACGCCTGTTCAGTCCGGGTGGCATAGACGGGCACCCGTGCGACGGCGAGTGTCAAAGCTCGGACACCTCACGTGAGCGTCCGGTACGGTACTCGGGCCAGTTTACGATAAGCGCACTTCGCAAGATCTTCGCGCGTCTGAATGCCTGCCTATTCCGTTCCGCCTACGCAGATCGGCGCTCCGTCAAATGTGTTGATTCCTCCAAGGTTGATGGTGAGATTAGATCTGACGTAACCGCCGCACGGCGCCAATGCCGGGAATGAGCGCGGTAGCTGCACGTTGATCTGGTACAGTCCAACTTGTCCAGGTGCAAGGCCCACAAACTGCGGTCGAGCGGCTCGATCGTCGGAGATTGGTGGCGACGGCGATGCGTTCGGATGAAAGTCGAAGTCGAGGACGACCCGATCACTCGACAGTGGAACAGCTCAGAGGGGTGCGACCTGCCCGGCGCTCACGGCGGCGGCTGTCCTACCCAGTCCCCAGGCGTACAGCGATACAATCTCTCCAGGTTGACAGGGCGATTCTTGCGTGATCACAGCGCCGTTGCTGTGCGTCACAACTGCGGAGCACGGCGAACTCGGTCTGTCTGCATCGCACGTAGTCACAACGTGTATTTGGTCCTCCAGTGCCAGGGCCGAGAATGAATGGTTTTCTGTCCGTTCTGCGTAACGGCAATCGCTGTTCGCGGAATAGGCTCCGGGAACGAGGGTATAGTTAAGTCGAACGGCATCTGCACCGTCACGATAGTCAAGTAGCAGTCAGCTGAACTGCCTGATGCTTTGAGATCAAGACATACTGCAAGTTGCTCCACTGAAAGCACAGGTACGGCGAGCAACGGGCCATATACTGGGCCCATGGCCGCGCTAGTAACGACGGACTGCTGGACACTCACGGACACCCCGGCTAATTCGGTCGGCAGTGGCGCGCTGGTCGCACGTTGCCGTATCGGGTAGCCACCAGGAGCAATACTCAAACCAGTACTGAAGTCGGACAATCTGTCCAGGTGCAACGGCCATCACCCCGGAGGGCCGGCGGTAACCAGCATCGATGACGACGGCTCCGTTCTGCCCGTCAGCAGAACTCAGAAAGGAGCCGAGCAAGAGAACGAGAAGCAGATCAACGCGCACGCACCTACCCTATCCCAACCGTCAATGGCGCTCAATTGCCTCGTAGGAGTACAGAGAACTCCGAACCACGTTCGGGGCTCCTCTTGCCGCGTGATGCGGCAGGATAATTCCCGTAAAACGGGCTTTGCTTCCACAGCGGACGGAGTGCGCCGTGCTTAGGCGGCATTCGTTCTTAGAGCGGATTGCACTGCCTTCGGATTCCGTTCTATCACGCGCAGGTACGCGAACACAGCCATGTCCGGAAGTCGGCGAGCTTGTTCCCACTCCTGCAGCGATCTCAAACTCAGCCCAAATCGCTGCGCAAAATCTGCCTGTGAAAGCCCGAGGCCCTCTCGGACGACCCGTACGCGGCGAGCAAATTCGAGCGCCTGTACCTCTCGCATTGCGCCGATCAGTCGTTTGCCGGCGACCGAATATTTAGCCGTCGATTCCTTCTTTGCAGACATTTACAGCCCCTCCAACATTGTTACGATCGCCCGAAGTTCCCGCTTGTCGGCTGGAGTCAAATCGGATTTCTCGTTCTTCGCGTAGATGTCCAGCATGTAGACCAAATCCGCTCGAATCAAGAAGTAGTAGACTGCTCGAACCCCGCCCCGTTTACCCGTGCCCGGACGCGCCCACCGCGCCTGCGAACACCTCCGGTGCCGGGAACGATTGGATGGGCGGCCGGACGCTCGGCGATGCTCTGTTCCAAGCTTGCGATTTCAGACTCGGCCAGCAGGCGCTTCGCCCTGCGAGAAAAAGTAGCCGTCCGGACCGCAGTCGCCACTACTTGAGTATACGTCAACGCCGTACACCCAAACACCGCGACAGCGACGTTGTCAGAAAACGGGCTTTTCGGAAACTGCACGCGTTCGATGGCCCAAGCGTGTCTCCTCCCGCCGTGAATCGGCGCCGATCAGGGCTTCGTTCACGCCAAATCGGCGAGGAAAACTGACAGCTACCCCGGATGAAAATCCGGCGTAGAATCCGACACTAGGCGAACGCTTAGCCAGCTCGTAAGCCGAACACAACACAGAGGGGGAATACGGGCGTACACCGAACCTCCAATTCGGGACCAGGAGGCCGGTGATTCGAATCCACTTGCCCGACCAATTCCTTTAACATGGAAACTCTCCCCGCGCTGGACCGTTACGGTCTCGCCCCCGCTAGCGCCACCTTTCATGGTGATGTGGGCAGCACCTCACTCGAGGCGATCGCGTGGATGGTCTCACACGACGCCACCGAGAACCGACCGTCAGTTGCGTCGATTGACGATGATGTAAACGTGGCCGAGACAGAGAAGGAAGCATCGTACGTTTTGATTACGTCTCTCTTACTCGCCACGGCGGGATGCGTGACCCCGTTTCTTCTTAATCGGCAGGAATTCGGCCCAGCACTGAGTCTCAGTTTCGTCGGAGCGTTCTTCTGGATCGTGTTGCTGACCGTCAGTCTTGTCCGCTACAAATGGCGCGGCTTTTGGGTCTTCGCCGGAGCACCCCTCGCTTTATTCTGGCCATATGCCATTATTTTGATGATCTGGCATTGTGGGCAGGATCAATTCGCTTGCCCGTAACGATTCGCGATCGCGCCGGTTCTGCCCGCCTCGCGGTATCCGCGCCAAGCCCTAGCCAAACGCAGCCGAACCCAGCTGACATATGATTGCGGTGCATGGCGCAGGCGGGGCTTAGAGCTGCGCGCGAGGAACACTTTCGGTGCTGAGACGATTCGCAATCATACTCGCCGCGGGGATCCTTGTTTGGTACGGTTGGCGCCGCTGGCGTGTCGAAGTCGTCGACTGCGATGTTCTCGTAATCGGCGCCGGCATCGGCGGTTTGAGCGCCGCGTACGAAGCAGGGCTAGGCGGCCTGCGCGTGGCGGTGGCCGACATGAACTCCGTCTTTGGCGGCAACGGGGTGCTTTCCGAGGGCGGTCTCTTTATTGTCGATACCCCTCTCCAACGTGAGTCGGGTTTGCAGGATTCAGCGGAGCTCGCCGAACGCGACATCCTGGACTGGGGTGAAGACGCGGATCCGGAGTGGGCTCGCATTCTCGCACGCGATTCGCGGCACGAGATCTATGAATGGCTGAGCGGGCTTGGCGTGCGGTTTTTCGCGGTGCGCCCGCAGGCCGGCAACCATGTCGCTCGCTTCCACGAGAACACCGAAAAGGGACTGGGAGTGCTTCGGGCCATCTATCGCGAGTGTGCGCGCTCTCCCCACACGCGGTTTTACTGGAACACCCGGATCGAGCAGCTTTCCGTCGATCACGGCGCGGTGACGGGCGCGAGCGGCGTCAACCTGCGGAGCGGCACATCCTTTCGATTCAGAGCCAAGTCTGTGATCCTGGCCACCGGAGGATTTCAGGGAAACGAGCAGTTGGTTCGGAGCCACTGGCGCGCCGATTGGCCGCAGCCCGATCGGATCTTGCTGGGAGCGAGTCCGAACTCGTCGGGGACCGGGTTGCAGATGGGCCAATCCGCGGGAGCCGCTACCCACCGGCTGGATCACCAATGGCATTATCCGTTCGGGGTTCCGGATCCCCGGCTGCCCGGCGAAAACCGCGCCGTCAGTGTGCGAAACCTCAATGCGATCTGGGTGAATGCTCAGGGCGAGCGATTCGTTAATGAGTGGAAAGGATCACGGTATTCGGTGGAGGCCGTGGTGCGCCAGAAACCGGCCAAGTACTGGATCGTGTTCGACGGGCCAGGTCTGGCCGACCTTCGTTATTCCGGCACGGACTGGTCCGACCCGAAACGTGCCAAGGCGCTGCTGGTGGACAACCCGGAAATCACTACAAGCGCGAGCACTTGGGCGGAACTGGCGCGGAAGACCGGATTGCCTGGCGCGCGGTTGCAGGAAACGGTGGAACGTTATAACCGCATGGTCCGATCCGGAGAGGACACGGATTTCCATCGCTTCGGGGAGGGCGCCCTGCCGCCCTGGTTGCAGGTCTTCCCGGTACCCAGGCCTCGCGAACTCTCCCAGCCGCCGTTCTACGCGATGCGGGCCTTCGCGATGACGCGCAAGAGCATGGGTGGCCTGCGCATTGACGGGAACTGCCGAGTGCTCGACAACGCAGGCAAGGCGATTCCGGGTCTCTTTGCCGTCGGCGAAGTGGCGGGTCTGGGCGGCGTGAACGGCAAGGCGGGACTCGAGGGAACGTTTCTGGCGCCCTCGCTGATTCAGGGGCGCCGGGCGGGCCGGCACATCGCGGGTTCTACCATCGCCGCGCCCCGGCTTCCGGCCTTGCCGCAGCCCAGAATCGGCGCCGATACGGGAGACGGACTTTGCCGCACATGCCACACGCTCCCGATGCGCTTCTTCGCAGGACGCCCAGGGTACCGGCATTTCGCGCGCTCACATAAACTCGCACAGGAGCGAGGGTTCTCCTGCAAGCGGTGCCACGGCGAGGTGGAAGTGTTGCGGCCGTGGCGGCACCGTATTGATGACGCCGCACAAACGACAGCCTGCGGCGAATGCCATCTACCGTGGAGCGGCCCTGCGCCGGCGACACGCTGAGCGATAGGCTCAGACGTCCATCAGTGCGGCATAATCGACGCGAGGTCTGCAGATGCTGATCGTACATGTACATGTCCACGTGAAGACGGAATTCGTTGACGCGTTTCGCGAAGCCACACTCGAGAATGCGCGGCAGAGCGTCCGGGAGCCCGGGGTTGCGCGATTCGACGTCATCCAGCAGTCCGATGACCGGAGCCGCTTCGTGCTGGTTGAGGTCTACCGCAACCCCGCCGCGCCCGGCCAGCACAAGGAGACCGAACATTACGCGAAATGGCGCGACACGGTGGCCGACATGATGGCCGAGCCACGCTCGCGCGTGAAGTATGTCAACCTGTTTCCCGGTGACGAGGGCTGGTGATGCGCTACGATTTCGCGACCGCCAACAGAATCCTCTTTGGCCCCGGCGCCGCGGCCGAGTTGCCGGCGATCGCTCGCGAGTTGGGCAGCCGCGCACTCGTGGTGACCGGGCGCGACGGTTCACGCCACTCCGCGCTTACCGGCTTCGCCCGGGAGCGATTTGCGGTTCCAGGCGAGCCCACTGTGGCGATCGTACGCTCCGGGGTGGCGCTGGCGCGCGAGTACCGCTGCGATGTCGTCATCGGCCTTGGTGGCGGCAGCGCGATTGACGCCGGCAAAGCAATCGCCATCATGGCGACGAATTCGGGCGAGCCGCTTGATTATCTCGAAGTCGTCGGCCGTGGGCTGCCGATCGAGAATCCGGGCCTTCCCTACATCGCGGTTCCCACGACGGCCGGCACGGGATCGGAGGTCACGCGGAATGCCGTATTGGGGTCGCCGGAACACGGCGTAAAAGCGAGCCTGCGGAGTCCCATGATGCTCGCCCGGGTGGCGCTGATCGATCCGGAACTGACTGTGGGGCTTCCCCCAGCGATTACCGCTTCGACGGGTCTCGACGCGCTCACGCAAGTGATCGAGCCGTACGTTTCGGCGCGTGCAAACGCAATGGCCGATATGTTCTGTATCGAAGGCATGCGGCGGATTGCGGGCTCGTTGTTGCAAGCCGTGCACGAGGGCGGCGATCGCGCCGCGCGAGAGTCGATGTCGTTTGCCGCACTGCTCGGCGGGCTATCGCTTGCCAACGCGGGGCTGGGCGTCGTGCACGGATTCGCCGCGCCGATCGGGGGAGTGGTCGAGGCCGCGCATGGAGCCGTTTGTGCTGCTCTGCTGCCGCACGGGATGGCGGCCAACATCCTGGCGATCCGCTCCCGGGCGCCGCAGCATGAGGCCTTGCTTCGGTACCAGAGCATTGCGCGCATCCTCACCGGTTGCGATCAGGCCACCGCCGAAGATGGAGTGACGTGGGTCCGCGACCTTTGCGCCAATGCCGGCATTGCGCCACTCGGAGCACTCGGCGTCACCCCGTCGCAAGTGCCGGACCTGGTTGAGAAGGCTGCCAAAGCCAGCAGCATGAAAGCCAATCCGATCGTGCTGACGGCGGCCGAATTGACGGGCGTTCTGGAACAGGCACTCTGAGGCGCGCTCTGCTCCGACTGGGCTTGTGGCTTTCGTGCGGGAGAGGCGCCGAGCGGCCGCGACTGCCCGCGTCCAAGCGCAGGCAGAATGACGGTAAGCTCAACAATGATGCCTCGACTGCGTCGCAAGCGCCGCCGCCGGCCGCCGCCCCAGGCTGTTGACGAGACCACCCAGATCGGCGCTCTGCGGGCCATCGCAACACTGGAGGCGCTCAAGGGCACCGTGGTGTTCGCCGCCGGGTTCGGATTGCTCGCCCTCCTGCACAAGGACGCGCCGAACGTCGCCGATCACATTCTGCGAGCGTTGCACTTTGACCCGGAGGGGCACGTCTCGCACGTATTCCTCAGGGCTGCGGACAAGGTGACGGATGCGAAGCTCTGGGCCGCGGCCGCAGGCGCGCTGGTGTATTCAACGGTTCGATTCATCGAAGCGTACGGGCTGTGGCACGCGCGCGTGTGGGCCGAGTGGTTTGCTCTGCTGTCGGGCACGATTTATCTGCCGTGGGAGATCTACGAACTCCTCGCGCGCGCGACGCCGGTGCGCTGGGCGCTTCTGCTGCTGAACCTGACGATTATCCTCTATATGCTCTACATACGTCTGCGGGCTTGCCGCCCCTTGCCGGACTGACTCAGCGGGGCACAGAGACGGTAATATTGCGGAATTTCAAACCGCCAGTGTGATCGCCCTGGATATAGAAGGGACCCGGATCGCCTTCGTTCGCGTCCAACGCGCCGCCGGTGATGCCTTCGATCTCCTGATGATCGATGGTGGTGACGCCGTTCCGCACCACCGTCACCGTCCGGCCCACGAGTGTGACATCGAACGTTTCCCACTGGCCCGGAGTGCGCGGCAGGTCGCCCTTGGGTGCGATACGGCCGTAGATGGATCCAATCCGGCGCTCGGGCGGGTTCGCGCTGAGCGGCTCGTACTCGAGCTGCACTTCGTAGCGGCCGCGCAGGTAGAAACCGCTGTTGGCGTGTTCGGGGCAGTTCACTTCGAAATGGACTTTGAAATCGTTGAACGTGCGAGTGCTCTTCAAATTCGCGCCGTGTTCTTCGTTGACCAGCAAGCCGTCCTTCACCGTCCAATGGCTGTTCGCGGCATTTCCCATGGGTTCCCAGCCGGTCAGGTCTTTGCCGTTGAACAGGGCCTCCGGCTTACTCCAGGACTTGGGCGCGCTGCGTTTCAGTTCCGGTGCGCGTACGCCTGTGAGAGCGACGGTGCTGTCGCCCCGCTTTTGAACGCCAGTCAGCTTTCCGCCCGCCGCATCGAGTTCCCAGGTCATCGCCGGGCGATTCCCCGAACTGGGCGAAAGCGGCAGAGTGATATGCGAGCCGTTCACCTTAGCGTCTTTCACCTCGTATACGTTTCCTCCGGTGGGCTGATACCAGACCTCGACTTTGCCGTCCTTCTCAGTGACGCCGAGCCAACTTCCTCGCGTGCCCGCGGGCGTGGTGATGTTGAAATCCCAACGCCCGACAAACGGGTTGTTGCTACTCGCCGAAAACGCGGGCACGATCAGGGCGAAAGCCCAAATCCACGTGGTCGCAAACCTTTGCATGTCCGAAGTTTAGTACAGGTCTCGATGAGTGTTGTACGCCTGGCTCACCTGATACGATTGAACTAGATCCCTGATGAAGCGCCTGTATGCTCAGTGGATGCACGATTGGGAAAACCGGTTGTGCTTCCGCTCTACAAATCGTGTGGTCCGGCCCTTTGAGTGGGGACTCGAGTGGACATCTGACTGGCCATGCACGCGCCGCTATCCGAAGAACGGGCACGATCCGGAGGGTTATCTCCGGGCTTTGAACCGGCTTGCGGTGGAGAATAGCGACGAGTTTTTCGCGTACACCACGCCCGAAGACTTCCGCCTGGAACACCACATCCTGCGATTCACATCGGCGGTGCACACTCCGTATCCCGAGAATAACGTTGTTCACGGGCAGTGGTTTCCGGCCCGGCATAAGCCCGGGAGCAAGAGACGGGCCGTGGTCGTCCTGCCGCACTGGAACGCGCAGGCGACCCAGCACCGGGGCCTCTGCCAAGGGCTCGCGAAGTTAGGGATCTCGGCGTTGCGTCTGAGCTTGCCGTATCACGATTACCGCATGCCTGCCGAGTTGCAACGCGCTGATTACGCCGTGTCTTCGAACGTGGGCCGAACCATCGACGCATCGCGGCAAGCCGTGATCGACGTGCGATGCTGCGGGGACTGGCTGGAGCAGCAGGGCTACGAACGCATCGGGTTGGTGGGCACCAGCCTCGGTTCATGCTATGCGTATCTCGCGAGCGCGCACGATTTGCGCTTCCGCACGAACGTCTACAACCACTGCTCCACGTACTTCGCCGATGTTGTGTGGCACGGTCTGTCGACGCGGCACATCCGCGAAGCCCTGGAACAGGAAATCACGATTGAGCGGCTGCGTGACGCATGGCTGGCAATCAGCCCGCCGGTATATTGGGAACGCTACGCCCAGCTTCCCAAGAAATCACTGTTCATCTACACGCAGTACGACACCACTTTTCCGCCCCACCTTTCAGCGCAGGTGGTGGACCAGGCCCGGAAATCGAACCTCGATCACAAGAGCGTCGTGCTTCCGTGCGGGCACTATACGTTAGGCGAGTGGCCGTTCAAATACATCGACGGTTATCACATCTGTTCGTTCCTGAAGCGCTGGCTGTAGACCCACTCGCTCCGTGCCGGCGCCCTCGGCGGCAAGCGACGGCCCTCGTCAGGCGCATGAGCTATCTGCTCCCGACGGGGCCTCACAGAACTCCTCTCTCGATATCGCTTGCGGCGCACACGGCCGTACGATCTCAGTATTTGATTCGCGGTAATTTGGGCGGCCGTTTCCCATGCAGTGCCGCGCCGAGCACAGGCTCGTACGACAGTTCCGAGCCCGCACGGGCGCATCGCAGCATGAGCCCGCCGCGGCTCATGTCTCCACGACCCACGAAATCGGACGGGAACAGCAGGCGCGTGCCAAAGATCTTCAACAGCGGTTGCACGTATTTCTCGGTGGCCACGCTGCCCAATAGAATCAGGTCGCACTGCGGGCCGATGACGGAATCGAGCAGCCGGGCATCGCGTTCGAGCGGCGCACGATAGCGTTCGTCCGCGGCATCGATCGGCACGCCCGCGATCGCCCGCAACTGCTCGATGGTCACCATCGTCTCTGGCGGAATCAGGCCGAAGCCCGAGGTGATCACCACGGATCCGGGCGCGCCCGCAGGCGGCGCCGCGAATGCGCGCGCGTACGTCAACTTCCCTCGGAAGTACAGCCCGCTGATGAATTGGAAAACCTCCCCCAGCGGCGCTCCGTCGGCGCGTAGACGCTCAGCAAGGGGGAACTTCGCACGTTCGCTCAGCAACATGCGGGCCCGTTCGCCGCCCGCGTTCGCGGGTGAAAGCAGAAACACTCGAGGTTTCACCGCCACGTCTCTTAACGTACCGGAATCGCCTGCAGCCCGGCAGTGACTCGGGTTCGCGTGTTATCAACAAGTCTATGAGTCTTCGCGCGCCCTGGCGGCGCCTCCTGCTCGCGGGTATATCTTTGGCGCTGTGTACCGGATCGGTGCGGGCCCAGTTGATCCAGCCCGGGACGCCGATCCCGCGAACGGACAAGCCGCCGGTCGTGTTTCTCAATGGCTATGAGATCGATTGCGGGAGCGCATCGTTTGCGGGCACGTTCGGAAACGCCGATCAGATTTTGCAGGCGAACGGTGAAGTGAGCCTGTTTTTTAACAACTGCACCTTAGCGGGCAAGCCGTCTCTTGAAGAACTCGGAACGGCTTTCGGCGCGTTTCTAACGGGCCTGAGATACAACGACGGCGCGCCGGTGGACATGGTCGATGTTGTAGCCCACAGCATGGGTGGTCTCATCGTCCGCAGCTATCTCAGCGGTAAACAGACGGCGGCGGGATCGTTTCAGCCCCCGGCGACGGTGCGCATCCGAAAAGCAGTGTTTCTCGCAACACCGAACTTCGGCACGGGCATCGCTCGCCTGCTCGGAGAAGCCGACAAGCAACTCCAGGAACTCGCGAGCGGCAGCCAGTTTCAGTTTGACCTCGCCACCTGGAACCAAGGCACGGACGACTTACGCGGCGTGGATGCGATCGCGTTGGCCGGCAACGGAGGGACTGGCGCCGCAACGCAGGTTCCAAATTTCGATGATGGCCTGGTGCCGCTCACCAGCGCATCCTTGAGCTACGCCATCCCCGGCCGGACCCGCGTCGTGCCCTACTGTCATATCGAGGGCGGCGGCCTGATCACGATCTTTGGCTATTGCAGCGCCACCGCTCCCGGCATCGCGGTTTTTAAGTCGGCTACGGATGCCAACAGCAAAATCGTCGTCTCGTTCCTGAACGGCACGAATGACTGGAAGACTACCGGCACGGCGGCCGAGGAAGATCCCATTCTGTCCAAGAATGGCGGACTGCAAGTGGCCGTCCGCGCAGCGAACGATACGGCTGTCCAGCCGGGGAGCGTCACGGTCGCCTCGGGATCGACGTCCAAGCCTCTCGAGGTCACGGGTCACGACGTGGCTTTCGGCGATCAGATCCCGGCAGGCACGCTCACGCTAACGAGCGTCGCGGGGTCCACCACGACCACCGCACAATTCACCTTGCCGGCCACGGCCTATGACGCGATCGTGCTGAAACCGGGTCCTATCGTCGGACGTGTCTATCCCGCGGCGAGCGTCGTGTTTCCCTTGACGGTGGCGCCCGGCGAGTTCGTCGCCATCTACGGAGCCGCGCTGGCCGGATCCACCGCAACGGCGGCGTCCGCAAACTATCCCACCCAGCTTGCAGATACGCAAGTGCTTGTGAACGGCAGATCCGCGCAGTTGTACTACGTCGCGCCGCAGCAGATCGACGCAGTGATCCCGGACGATGCGAGCGGCTTAGTGAAACTCACGGTTCAAAACACGGCCGGCAGTCATACCGTGAACGTTCTGGTGGAATCCACCACGCCGTCGATCTTCACGCAGACCGGCACAGGCGCTGGCCCCGCATCGGCGCTGAATGCCCGGAACAATCAGGTTGTGACCGCGGCTAATCCGTTGCGGGCGGGTGATTACATCGAGCTTTTCCTTACAGGGTTGGGCTCCACCACCTCGCGCGATGGACTCGAGTGGGCGAACACGCAACCGACCGTGAGCATCGGCGGCCGGGATTGCGTCGTCTCGTACGCGGGACGGGCTCCCGGCTTCAAGGGACTCGACCAGATCAATTGTCTGGTTCCTTCAGGGTTGGGCACGGAGCCTGCAACGCCCATCTTCGTCACCGCGGGACGGCGCGGCAGCAACATCGCGACCGTGGCGGTTCAGCAGTAGCCAGTCGACCTTACTCATAGCGGAGCGCCTGGGTGGGGCTGACGCGTGTCGCCCGGCGCGCGGGAAGGAAGCCTGCCAGGAGCGCTGCGAGCGAAAGCGCCAGCACGGCGCCGGCAACTACGGTGATATCGTACGCCTTGACGCCGAACAGGAGACTGCGCGTGAAGCGCGCGAGACCAAGGGCAGCGGGGACACCGATACCGAGTCCGGCGGCGAGGATGAACAGCAACTCGCGCATTACCATGCCGCGGATACGATCCGCGCCCGCCCCAAGCGCCATCCGGATTCCTATCTCCCGCGTGCGGCGAATCACGCTATAGGCCATCACGCCATACAGCCCCAACATCGCGAGCAGAGTGGCGATGACTGCGAAGGCGGCCGCAAGCTGGAGAATAATGCGATCCGGCCGAATGGTTCGCGTAATCTGTTCTTCCAGCGTGCGCAGATTCTCGATCGGCAAGTCTCGATCGAGCACCGCCATCACACGCCGGATTTGCGGGACCACTTGTGTCGAGGGCAGGGCCGTGCGCACGTAGAATGTGAGCCCGGCGGATTCTTTGCCTTGCCTCCAAGGGACATAGTACACACGCGGTGTTTCCTGTTTGACGCTGGAGTATTTCGCGTTCTTGATGACGCCGATAATCTCGGTATCGGGCGTTACGTTTCCTCCGCCTTGGACAAATTTGCGGCCGATCGGGTTTGCATCTCCGAAGAAGTGCTTTGCGAACCGTTCATTCACCACCGCGACTTTCGGAGCGGAGAGGTTGTCACCATCCGTGAACTCCCGGCCCGAGATCAGCGGAATCCCCATTTTTCCGAAGAACCCCGCACCCACTTGATTGAACATGGCATGTGTTTCGGCATTCGGATCCCGCGAATAGCCTTCCACCGTCAGGTTGGTGCCCCAATTGTTGCCCGCGATGAGCGGGACCATCGCCGCCGTCACGCTGCGCACCCCGGGAATTGCAGCCAGTTCCGTCTCGATCCGATCGAAAAGCGTTCGCGCCTGCTCCACCTTGTAGCCGCTCAATTGCGGTGACACTCCGAACGTGATCACGTTCTCGGCGCGCAGCCCGAGATCCACCTGCAACAGATTCACCAAGCTTTTCAGAAACAGGCCCGTGGGGATGAGCAACACCGCGGCGAGCATCACCTGGGCGCACACCAGCATCTTTCTGACGCGCGCAGTGCCGGTGCTTGCGGAAGCAGTTCCCGAGAGGTCCCTCAACGTAGACGCCGGGCTGGTGCGAGAGGCTTGCCAGGCAGGATAGAGCCCGAACAGCAGTCCGGCGACGATCGAGATGCCGATTCCGAACAACAATACGGGCCAGTCCAGCCGAGCGCTGACGGAACTCGCCGGCAGCACATCGCCGATGACGTGCGTCAACAGAAGGTTGAGCGTCCACGAACCGAGGATGATCCCGGCGACGGCGCCCGCGGCGGATAGGAGTACAGCTTCGGTCAACAACTCGGCCATAATCGCCCAACGACTCGCTCCGAGTGAGGTCCGAATGGCCAACTCTTTGCGGCGTTGCGCCGAGCGTGCCAACAGGAGATTGGCAGCGTTCGCCACGGCGATCAGCAACACCAGGCCGGTGGCCGCGAGCAATGTGATCATGGGCAGCCGGCTCTCGTCGCGGGTTGAGCTCTGGCCCTGACTGCCGTCTTTCAATGTCAACCGCGATGCCCGGAAGCGGCGCATATAATCCGCATCGCGATTGCGGATCGTGCTTGCCTGGTCCTGGACAATTCCGCTGTATACGACATTCAGGGCGCTTTCGGCCTGCTGGCGCGTGGCGCCGGGCTTCAAACGCGCGAACACGTACAGCCAGTAATCGGTGTACCGGTCCGTGCCGTCCCATCCGGGCGTCAATCGCGGCTTGAAACAGAGCGGGACGATGACATCCGGCTCACTGCCGAGCGTCGTGCCAGAAAAGCCAGGCGGCAACACTCCCACAATCGTAAAGATCTGGTTGTTGATGCGGATCGGCTGGTTGAGAACATCCGTTCGCCCGCCCAGCCGGTCTTTCCAATAACCGTGCCCAAGGACAGCCATCGGCTGACCGGCGCCGTGCACGTCGTCATCGGGGCCCAGAACCCGACCGATGAGCGGCTGCACGCCAAGCGTCGGAAAATATCCGCCCGACACCAACATCGCCGATCCGGCCTGGGTTTGATTACCGTACGCGAGATTCGCGCCAAAGTGCCGGAACGCAGCGAACGAGCTGACCCCTTGCGGATGCTTCTCCAGTTCACGAAAGGCGCGATAGCTGAAAACGGAATCGATGCCGCCGGAGTCGTCCGTCGAGTTCCGTCCGCTCTTGAATTGCCCCGGCGAATTGAGGATGACCAGTTCCTCCGGCTTCTCGACCGGAAGCGACCGGAGCACCACTTGGTACATCAGCGAAAAGATGGCGGTGTTCGCGCCGATTCCGAGGCCCAGCGAGAGCACCACCACGAGCGTCACCACAGGTGTTTTCGACAGCGTTCGCGCGGCGAATCGGATTCGGTTCATTGGCGTTATTCTACCCTCGCGGGAACCATCTGTTTCTTTTGACGGTCTAAGCCCTCATGTCGTGCCGTCTGGTTATGATTTTCGCCCTGGTGGCGTTATACGCGGTCTCTCAGGACGACGCCGCTTCCAGGGACTGGCTGAATCGTGGGGTGCAACTCTTCAAGAGCGCAAACTATCCGGAGGCGGTGGCCGCCTTCCAGCGCGCAGTGGATCTGAACCCGGCTGGTGTCAACGCCCATTTGTACCTGGGGACTGCGTTCATGACGCAGTGGATACCGGGCGCGGACGCTCCCGAGCAAGCCGAACTGGCGCACAAGGCCCAAACAGAGTTCGAAAGCGTCCTACGCCTGGATCCCGACAATCTGATCGCCCTGCAGTCGCTCGCATCACTGGCGTACAACCAGGCGGCGCCGTTGCGCGACCCGGCCGAGAAGGGCCGCATGCTGAACCAGGCTGCAGACTGGAACCGCAAGCTGATTGCGGTGAATCCGCGAGACAAGCAGGCCTATTACAGTCTGGGCGTGATCAGTTGGTTGAAGTTCTACCCGGAACTCTCGGCCACCCGGGCGCGACTGGGAATGGCTCCGGAAAGCCCCGGTCCGCTGACGGATCTCAACGCGCGCGAGGACCTGCGAGGGCGGTTCGGCAGCGTGATCGAGGACGGGATCCGGAATCTCCAGAAGGCCCTGGAGATCGATCACGCGTATGACGACGCTATGGCCTATATGAATCTGCTCATTCGCGAACGAGCCGACTTACACGAGAGTGCGAGCGAATACAAGCGCGACATCGAGATCGCCGATGAATGGGTGCGGAGAACGCTCGAGACCAAAAGGGCGAAAGTCGAGGGCTCGGGTGCGCGCCCGATGCCTGGCGCAGCAGATCCGCGAGCGAACACGATTCCGCCCCCGCCGGCCTCCGACGGCGAGAGAAGAATTCGCGTGGGATCCGCCCCGCAAGGGAGCAATCTGCTGTTTAAGGTGGATCCGGCTTATCCGCCGCTGGCGCGACAGGCTCGCATACAGGGGACGGTGCGTTTACGCGCGGTCATCGGTAAGGACGGCCGTGTTCGCGACGTGCAGCTTCTACGTGGCCATCCGCTTCTCGCGCCGGCGGCCCTGGACGCCGTCAAGGATTGGGCATACCGTCCGACGCTTCTCAACGGTCAACCCGTTGAGGTGCTCACCGAGATCGACGTCCCATTCACACTCACTCAGTAAACCGGCGCGGCGGCGGGTCACTCGTGCCGGAGCGCTACCAGCGGATCCATCGCTGCCGCGCGCCGGGCCGGGATCGCCGAAGCAGCGAAAGCGACGGCGGCGAGACCGATTGCAACGGCTCCGAAAACGAACGGATCGGTGGGTCGCACCCCGAACAGCATGCTCGACATCAGGCGCGTAATGGCCAGCGCACCGCCGAGGCCAAGGCCGATGCCGGCCGCCACCGGGGGCAACGCCTGCCCGATTACCATCAGGAGCACGTCCATGCGCCGGGCCCCCAAGGCCATGCGCAGTCCGATCTCCTGAGTTCGTCCCGTGACGATGAACGACACCACCGCATAGATCCCGACCGCCGCAAGCAATAGGGCGACGCCGGCGAAAAACAGAATCAGCACCATGGACGTTCGAGGTTGCCATGTTACGTCGCGGACCACCTGGTCCATGCGCAGGACGTCGGGTACAGACACATTGCGGTCGATCTGAGCGATGCGTTCCCGAATCGCCCCGGCAATCGCGGGCGAGTTGGGAGCACGCAGCACCAGAGTCATCGTAAGAAACGCTTGGGGATTGTGGCGGTATTGCGCATCCTGGGCAAACGGAAGATAAATCTCCGGCTCGGCCGCAGCCTTCCACTCCGTCTGTTTCACATCGGCGATGACGCCGACCACGGTCCGCCACGGCTCCGTCGATTGCTGATCGCCTTCATGGAGGCGCTTGCCGATCGGGTCCTGCCCCGGCCAGAAGCTCCTTGCAGCGGCCGCGTTCACTACGACTACGCGCGGCGCAGTCTCGTCATCCTGTTGGGTGAAATCGCGGCCCTTCACAAGGCGCATTCGCATTGTGGAGAAGTATCCCGGCATGGCCACCCGGTACACGGCGCCGGGCGAATTGCCCGGGGCCGGGGCGGGCTGTCCCTCGATGGTCAGGCGCGTGCCGAATCGATCGCCCGCCAGGGGAACGTGATTGACAGCGCTCGCCGCAACTACCCCAGGCAGAGTGCGGAACTGCTGGAGCGCCTGGTTGTAGAACTGCGCGCGACGGTCCGGTTGCGCGTGCTCGGAGGCGGCGAGTCCAACAGTAACGGCAATAACGCCGTCCGGGTCGAATCCTGGATCGACGGCGCGCAAATTGCGATAGCTCTGGATGAGTAGACCGGCGCCAGTCAGCAGTAGAAGCGCCATGGTCACCTCTGCGCCGGCGAGGACAGACCGAAGCCGCCGGCCGCTTCGGCTAGCCACCTGACCACGGCCGGACTCCTTCAGGTCGGAGTTGAGGTCGGCCTTTGCTCCGTGCACGGCCGCAAGCAGTCCGCAGAACAAGGCCGTCGCCGCACAGAGCGCGAAGTTGAACGCCAACACGGCGCCGCTCAGCCCGATCTCGCTTTGCCGCGGTAACCGCAAACTCGCCAACTCGGGAATGCCGGCGAGAAAAAGCGGGACCACCCACCAGGCGAGCACGAGCCCGAGAATCGCACCGCTGGTAGAGAGCACGGTGGTCTCAGCCAGAAACTGGCGAATGAGATGAAACCGCTCGGCGCCGAGCGATTGCCGGATCGCAATCTCTTTGCGCCGCGATGCTGCCCGCGCGATCAGAAGATTTGCGATGTTCGCACACGCAATGAGCAGAGTGCAGGCGACAGCGCCGAAGAGCACGAGAAGCACAGGACGGATGCTGCCCACCGACATCTCGTGGATCGGAGTCACCGTTGCTGTTAGGCCGGCGTTCGAACGCGGGTACTCCAGCGCGAGCCGGCTGGCGATGGTCTTCATCTCCGCACGGGCCTGCTCCATGGACACACCGGTCTTCAGACGGCCGAACAGTCTGAGGAACCCTGGTCCGCGGCCGCCCCCGCTGCCTTGCCGATAAATTGCTGCCGCGTAGAAATCGGCCTTTACCGCCCAGAACGGCGGGAAGTAGAATTCCGGCGGAGTGACGCCGATAACAACATGTGGCTTTCCGTCGAGTGTGATCGTCCGGCCAACTACTCCCGGGTCACCGCCGAAGCGGCGTTCAAAGAGGTTGTGGGTGAGAACGACAACGTCGGGCGCGTCGTCACGTCCGTCCTCGGGAGCAAACAGCCGGCCGTATGCAGGTTGCACGCCCAGGATGCGGAACAGAGATACCGTGGTGCGCAGCCCATCCAGCTTTTCCGCACGGTCAGAACCCGTAAGCGTGGGGCCCCACACGCTCGCAGCGGCGATGTCTTCGAAGCTGTGATTCTGTTTCCGGAAGTCCTCGAAGTCGCCAGGTGTCACGGGCAAAGTGCCCCCGCGCCGCTCGCTGCTTCCGAGGATCACGGCAACTCGGGATGGATCGTGATAGGGCAGCGGCCGCAGGAGCACCGAGTACACGACTGTGAACATGGCCGAATTGGCTCCGATGCCCAACGCGAGCACCAGCACCGCCATGAGCGTAAACCGTGGTGTGTTGAGAAGAGTCCTGATCGCGTAACGAAGGTCGCCCAGCATGCACCTTGGACGGGAGATGCGTCCTCCGGTTAGGGGACGTCCGCCACGATTTCACTGCGCGCTGGTCTTCCGCTGAAGGTCCTTGGGGGCCCGCTCCCTGTCATGCGCCTCGGCTTCGAGCGTCCACTTCAGCGGCACGGTGACTGGGATATAGCATGTTCGATCGTCGCAGGCCTGATATCGCAGCGATCCCTCGATCAGCAAAGGACCTGGGGCGACTTTTCCGATGACGACGTCCCGCACCAGCCTCAGATGACCGGTGTAGACCGGCGCCGTCTCGCTGATCGCTTCCAGCCGCAATATCTGCGGTTTCGGGAAATCGACAGCCTGGACCGTTATCGAACGGTTCGCGGCGATGGACCAGGCCACGGGGATATACCCTTCCACTCCAGGAGCATACACGTGCATCGACGGTTTGAGATCGATGTCGAGAGTCAACGAAATCCGCTGCCCGGCGCGGACGCGGGCCGAACTCGCCGCCGCCGAAACGGTCAGGTGTTTCGTCTCAGTGGTACTGTGCGACGCTCCTGCCGCGACCCCGAACTGCCGGACGAGGATCTCGGACGTCATGTACCGGTTCGTATAGTCCTCTTCGAAGTACTTGGACATCACACGGCCGCCGCGGTCAACGATGTACGTGCCCGGATATGGAATTCCCGCGAAGGGCGTGCCGGCCGGCGTCTCCTCATTGAGGATGCCGAACGCTCTGATGATCGCCGAGTCCTTGTCCGAAAGGAGGGGAAAAGTGATGGAATGGCGTTCGGCAAAGTTTTTAAGCACCGCGACTGAGTCGTAGCTGATCGCGGCTACTCCCAGCCCTTGAGCGCGGATCTGTTCGAGGTTCTGTTGCAGCTCCACGAGCTGTCCCTTGCAGTAGGGTCACCAGTCAGCCGAACGGTAGAAGACGATCAAGGCGCCCTTCGGTCCAGCGATGGATGCCAGGGTTTGCGGGTGCCCGTTCTGGTCGGGCGCCGAGAACGCAGGTATCCGGTCGCCGACGGCAGGCCCGGTTTTAATGGCGGCCCGGCCGGGCGCCAATGCTGCGATCGCGAGAACTGCGAGATAGTGAATGCGTCGATTCAAGACACCAGTATAGGAGCGTTGGCGTCGATTTTATTCCCTCCCTCGTGAGTGCGAGCACACCGGCTTCGGAACGTGTCACCGAGAGAAACGCCAATCGCCATAGCCAAAAAGATGGGTTCCGCCTATACTAGTAGAACCGATACATGGAGACTAGTAAGACTTAGGCATGTGGCGGCGCTGCGGGCGCCTGGGCCGCGTGCGTCCCCATAGACCGGAGATGGTACGTACTGCGATGAATCCTGCGGGAAAAGCCGTAATCCGAACTACGTGACCCCTAGGCTATTTGTAAGTGTCTTATGAGTGCGTCTCTTTTGTAAGGCCTGAATTGTCGAGAGTACTAGAACCATTTAGAATCAAGTCAGCTTCAGAACAAGTTATGGAAAACATGTGCGCCGCAAGCGAAGCAGTCGATCACGCCCCGGAGTTTCCGGAGAAACGCAAAAAGATGATTCGGGTGGTGATCGCTGACGATCATCCCATCGTCCGGGATGGCCTGCGGAAGTTGCTGGCTCTCGAAGATGACGTTGAGGTGGTGGGCGAAGCCGGCGACGGACGCGAGGTGCTCGAGCGCGTACAGGAACTGGACCCGGATGTTTTGCTCCTGGATCTCCGGATGCCGAATCTGGACGGTCTTTCGGCCCTCCAGGCACTCCAGCAGTCGAACGCCAATACTAAGGTGATCGTCCTCACCGCGTCCGAGGACAAGAACGAATTCGTGCAGGCGATGAAATTGGGCTGCTCGGGGATCGTGCTGAAGCAAACGGCGCCGGATTTGATCGTGAAGAGTATTCGAAAGGTGAATTCCGGCGAGATCTGGCTGGATTCCCACACGACGGCCGCCGTCATGCGCCAATTCTCCTCGCCGATGGATCTTCCGACCACAGGCCAGGGCAAGACGCGTGAGCGATCTCCTTTGAGCCAGCGTGAACGTGAGATCGTCGCGCTTGTCGCGCAAGGCTATAAGAACAAAGAGATGGCGGAGAAGATGTTCATCAGCGAGCAGACTGTAAAAAACCACCTCCACAACATCTTTGATAAGTTGGGCGTTTCGGACCGGCTGGAACTCGCCCTTTACGCGATCCACAAGGGCCTGCACCTCGGCAACGGCTGATTGCGCTGCACCCGGGAGAGGCTCCGGCGCCACTAAAGTCCTGATCGATCCCCGCCGATAGATTGCTGGAGGCTCGATCGGGACATTATGCCGGACCACTCACTACAGCTGTCGATTCCGTGCGCGGACACGATTACGCTCGCACTGCTCTCGGAATGCGGCCGCTCCGATTTCGAGCACATCTGGTCAATTGAGCCTGGGTCGGGCAAGCCGGGCACGGTGGTGACGGCGAAGGGTACGGGGTTGAGTAAAGCGAGCGTCGCGGATATTTACTTCTCGGACCGGCGCCTCGATCTGAAAGCACAGATCCTCGACCAGACGGACTCCACTCTTCGTTTCACGGTACCGGCCGCGGTTCGTCCGGGCCGCCAGAAAATTCTGCTTCTAACCAGCGGGCGGGAACGCGCTCTGCTCGAACAACCGGTCAGTTTCCATATCGAATCCTGACGTCGCCGTCTACTTTCGATCAGCGACCTTGTCCAGGAACAATTTGTGAATTCGCGAATCCGCGGTCAGTTCGGGGTGGAACGTGGCCACCATGTGCCGGCCCTGCTCCACCAACACGGGATCCTGTCGATAGCGCGCGAGCACTTTGGCCTCAGCTCCAACCCGTCTGATGATCGGAGCCCGGATGAATACCGCCTCGATGTCGGAGTCCGCTAACCGGCTCGGATCCTCGGGGTCGAGATGGACGATGCGGCTATCCACCTGCCGGCCATAGGCGTTTCGTTCGACGCCGATATCCATCAGCGATAACGATTCCTGGGGCGGATTGGACACATCCTGAGCGAGCAGGATAGCCCCGGCGCACGTTCCGAATATCGGCTTCTCCGCTCCGAAGGAGCGCAGTTCTTCGAACAGCCCCTCTTCCCGAAGCAGCTTGAGCATGGTTGTGCTCTCGCCGCCGGGGATGACCAGCCCGTCCACTGACCGCAACTGCTCGGCGGTCCGGACTTCGCTGGGCGAGGCGCCCGCGCGGTCGAGCGCCTTCACGTGCGCCTCGAAGTCGCCTTGCAAGGCCAAGACGCCGATATTCGGCTTGCCGTTGGTCATCTACCAGCCGCGGGTCTGCAGAAGTTCGGATTCCGCCATCTTCGCGATATCGAGACCGGGCATGGCTTCTCCGAGTTCCTCGCTCGCTTCGAGCAACTTCGCGGGATCCTTGTAGAACGTCGCTGCCTTCACTACGGCCTTGGCGCGCGCTTCCGGATCGGAGGATTTGAAGATACCCGATCCGACAAACACCGCCTCGGCTCCCAATTGCATCACGAGCGCCGCATCGGCCGGTGTGGCGATGCCTCCCGCCGAGAAGTTCGGCACGGGCAGTTTCCCGTTCTTCGCGACATACTCCACCAGTTCCAGTGGCGCCTGCAGCTTCTTTGCTTCGGCAACCAGTTCTTCGGAGCCGAGCACGGTCAACTGCTTCATCTCCTTGACGATCGTGCGAATATGGCGAACGGCTTCGACGATGTTCCCGGACCCAGCTTCGCCTTTGGTGCGGATCATCGCCGCGCCTTCGGCAATCCGCCGCAACGCTTCGCCCAGATTGCGTGCGCCGCAGACAAACGGGACCTTGAATCCGCGCTTATCGATGTGGTGCTCCTCGTCGGCGGGCGTGAGGACCTCGCTCTCGTCGATGTAATCGACGCCGAGCGCTTCCAGAACACGCGCTTCGGTGAAGTGGCCGATGCGCGCCTTGGCCATCACGGGAATGCTCACGGTGTGCATGATCTCGCGGATGATCCGGATGGAGGCCATGCGCGCCACCCCACCCTCTTTCCGAATATCGGCGGGAACCCGCTCGAGCGCCATCACCGCAACCGCGCCCGCCTTTTCGGCGATCTTAGCCTGGTCGGCGTTGGTAACGTCCATAATGACGCCGCCCTTCAGCATCTCGGCGAGGCCAACTTTCAGGCGGAACTGTTCGTCCATGTACATGTCTTTCTCCTCTTCAGCGTTCTCACACCAGCGCGGGTTCCGGCTCGGCGTCGACGGCCGAGCGAACACGCCGTATCTCATCTCCGAAAATGCGGCCCAGCACCGCAACTCCCTGCTCGATCTGATCGGGCTCCAGTCCGGCGAAACTCAACCGCGCCGAAGACCGGTGCTCCCGTACAACCGCAAAATGTTTGCCGGGAAGGTACGCGACCCCTTCCCGCTGCGCCCGCGAGAGCAGATCCATGGTGTCCACCGCGGCGGCGCATGTCACCCACACACTCATCCCACCTTGCGGGCGCGTGTAGGATGCGATGCCGGCAAAATGCCGGCCGCACGCGTCCAGCACGGCGCGGAGCCGCTGCCGGCCTGCGTCGAGCATGCGTGCGCTGTGCTCGGCCAAGCGCCCGGATTCGGCGAACCGCAGCAGCACGGCCTGCGACAGTTGGTCCGTGTGCAGATCGCACCACTGCTTCGCTTCAGCTACGCGGCGTGTGAGTTCACGGGGAGCAATGATCCAGCCGACGCGCAGGCCCGGGAAGGCCGTTTTCGAGAAGCTGCGCAGCAGGATCGTATCGCCGCTTGCGTCCAATTGCTTGACCGTAGGCTCACGCTCGCCCTCGTACCGAAGGTCGCCGTAGATATCGTTCTCCACCAGAATGACGCCATGCTCGCGCGCCATCCGGACCAGTGTCGAGCGCGCAGCGCCGGGGAGCGTCGCTCCGGTGGGATTCTGAAACGACGACGTCACAACCAGCAAGCGTGGACGATCCGTTTTCAGGACGCGCGCCACGCTGTCCAGATCGATGCCGTCGCGCCCGATCGGGATTCCAATGATCCGGGCGCCGCCGGCGCTGAACGCGTTCCGCAATCCCGGATAGACCGGGTCTTCGATCGCGACCGCGTCTCCCGCGCTGACCAGAGAGCGCTGAATGAGATCCATCGCCTGCTGGCAGCCGCTCGTGATGATGATGTCATCGCTGGCCTGGGCCACCCCTTCGTGCCGCGCGGCCTCGAGCAGATACCGCCGCAGCGGACCGTATCCCGCGGGCGCACCCAATTGCAGGATGCTGGCCGCTTCGTGGCTTCCGATCACTTCGTGGCATGTGCGCCGAAAATCTTCGAGAGGAAACAGGAGTTCCGACGGACGTGAACTGACAAAACTGATTGGGGCATCAGCAATGGATGCTGTCGTAGGCTGGCCCGGATTGAGAAGCTCTGGCCAGTTCGCGCGCGCCGACACCGGATGATGCGTGACGAAGCTGCCACGGCCAACGTGCCCGCTTACGAGTCCATCGTTGATCAGAAGTTCGTAAGCGGCGGAGACAGTCGTTCGGTTCAGGCCAAGTAGGCCAGCCAATTCGCGAGTGGCGGGCAGCCGTTCGCCGTTGCGCATGCTACCGGATGTGATCGCCGAATGCAGCCGGTCATACAGCTGACGGTACAGCGGAACATCGGAGCGCTCATCGAGTTGTAGCGGCGGAAGCATGCCAATGTCGCCAACCAGCATACCATTTTGGACTGGCTGGTGGGAGGCACACTCTCATTCGCAACGATGCGCGTGTCCCGGCGCGCAAGCGCAGAGGGGAATACCGATCGGCTCTATCGATAACGGAAGGGGGAGCTAAACAGTGGTGAGGGTTTCGTGAGGATGGGCGCCCGAATTGCGCGAGCGCCCTCTTTCGAACATTAGGAACTCACGCCGCAACCGGGGTGCCCGCAATTGCACCCGATCTCCGTGGTATCACCGGCGTCATGGCAATAGTTGCTGCAGTAATCGCTGTCCGCACGCGCGGCGCAAGTGCAGCTGGGATGCTTGCATTTCTTTCCGTCCATACTTCCTCCCGCTAGTTAGACGCACTCGGCGCGATTCCGAAACAGTGCGATTGGGGCGCCGTCTACGAAGCAGAGTAATTATGGCAACTACTGCGTCCGACATCCTCGTCGACAAACTGTACGACTGGGGAATTCGCGTAATTTTCGGAATCCCCGGAGATGGCGTTAACGGTGTCATTGAGGCCTTGCGAAAGCGCCAGGACGACATTCGCTTCATTCAGGTTCGTCACGAAGAAGCCGCGGCCTTCATGGCCTGCGGGTATGCGAAAGCGACGGGACGCATCGGCTGCTGCCTTGCAACCTCCGGGCCCGGCGGCATCCATCTGCTGAACGGCCTGTACGATGCCAAACTCGATGGCCAGCCCGTGGTCGCGATCACGGGCATGCAGTTTTCGGATCTCATTCACACTCACACCCAACAGGACGTCGAACTCGACAAGCTGTTCATGGATGTGGCGGTCTACAACTGTCGCGTTATGAGCGCCGCGCATGCGGAGAATGTCGCGGAATTAGCGTGCCGCAGCGCAATGAGTTATCGCGGTGTCGCGCACATCACCATCCCGGTTGATGTTCAAGACGCGGAGGTGGAGGAGCGCTCGAAGCGCAACGTCGAGCATCATGTGTCGGACGTCCCTGCGCGCAGCGCCCGGCTTCCTCACGAGGCTGATTTGCGCCGCGCCGCCGATCTGCTCAATGCGGGCAAGAAGATCGTTATCCTGGCGGGCCGGGGAGCGTTGGACGCGACAGACGAACTGCTCGAGGCGGCCGAAACATTAGGAGCGCCCATCGTCAAAGCGCTGCTCGGAAAAGCAGCCGTTCCCGATGACAGTCCGTACACCACCGGGGGCATCGGATTGCTCGGCACGAAGCCGTCACAGGACGCGATGGAGGATTGCGACACGATCCTCATCGTAGGTTCTTCGTTTCCCTACATCGAGTTCATGCCGAAGCCGGGCCAGGCGCGGGGTGTGCAAATCGATCTCGATCCGCTCCGTATCGGATTACGGTACCCGGTGGAAGTGGGACTGGTTGGCGATAGCGCGCGAACGCTGCAGGAGTTGGCGAAGCTGCTCCGCCGCAACGAGAACCGGAAGTTCCTGGAAGAGACACAGGCCGGCATGCGTGATTGGAACAAGCTGATGCAGTCGCGCGCTGAGAGAATGGACGCGCCGATGAAGCCGCAGGTGGTGGCGAGCGCGATTGGGAAGCGACTGTCCAGCGATGCGATCGTTTGCTGCGATTCGGGCACCATCGCCACATGGTGGGCGCGCCATATGCCCGCTCAGCGGGGACAGATCCATACGGTGTCCGGCAACCTGGCCACAATGGCATGCGGTCTGCCGTATGCGATCGGCGCGCAGGTGGCGCATCCGGAGCGGCAGGTGATTGCGTTCGTGGGCGATGGCGGATTCACGATGCTGATGGGCGAGATCGCGACGGCCGTGAAATATAACCTGCCGATCAAAGTATTTATCATCAAGAACAATTCCCTTGGACAGATCAAGTGGGAACAGTTGGTCTTCCTCGGAAATCCGGAGTATGTCTGCGAACTGCACCCAATCAACTTCGCCGAGATCGCCCGGGCATGCGGCGCGACGGGCATCACCATCGAGAACCCGAACGATTGTGCGCGGCTAGTAGAACAGGCCCTGAACACGGACGGACCCGTGGTGGTGGAAGCCGTCGTCGATCCGAACGAACCTCCGATGCCGCCGAAAGTGACCATGGAGCAGGCGGCTCACTTCGCCGAAGCGCTCGCTAGAGGGACGCAGGACGCGACTGAGATCGCCAAAACCGTTTTCAAGGACCGAATCCGCGAGCTGGTATAGACTGCTGAGGGAGCGCGGCAATCGACGATGGCAGCGGAGACGATCTGGACGGTGGGACACTCCAATCGCTCCGCTGATGAGTTCGCGGCCTTGTTACAGGGCCACCAGATCGAGAAGCTGATCGATATCCGCACGGCGCCCCGCTCCCGGCATAATCCGCAGTTCAACCGCGACGAACTGCCCCGAACGCTTCTGGCACGAGGCATCGGATATCTACACATGCCTGGACTCGGCGGCCTGCGCCACCCGCAAAAGGACTCCGCGAACACGGCCTGGAAGAACGATTCCTTTCGGGGATACGCGGATTACATGCAGACGGCGCAGTTCGAAGCGAGCCTGCTGGAACTCATCGAGCTTGCGCAGCGCGAGCGCACCGTAATCATGTGCGCCGAAGCGGTTCCATGGCGCTGCCACCGGTCGCTCGTAGCGGATAGCTTGACCGCACGAGGCGTTGAGGTGCGGCACATCCTATCGCCATCCAGCGTGAAGCCGCATAGCTTCACGTCGTTCGCTCACGTGATCGGCGACCAGGTCACCTACCCGGGGCTCCCTGTTCCGACCGTGCGGTAAGATCGGTCTAAACAGCTTAAGCCGATGCCTGCCGAAGAGAATCGCCGCACCTTCTTTTTGACCGTAATCTACGGGCTTTGGGGCGTGATGACTGCCGCGCTCGCCATCCCCGCAGCTGCATATCTACTATTGCCGCCGCGAACAAGGAAGGGAGGCGAATGGGTGCCGGCCGCCGACCTGACACAACTCCAGCCCGGGTCTCCCGAGGAGGTGGTGTTCCGGCGCAATCGCGCCGACGGGTGGAAGCTGACCAGCGAAAAGACCTCGGCCTGGGTGGTGAAGACGTCGGACAGTGACGTCGTCGCGTTCGCTCCGCAGTGTACGCATTTGGGGTGTGCCTACCACTGGGACGAGAGCCATCATTACTTCCTCTGCCCCTGCCACACATCCACGTTCGCCCTCGATGGTAAAGTGCTGTCGGGACCGGCGCCGAGACCTCTTGACCGCTACCAGGTAAAAGTGGAGGCGGGCAAACTCCTGATCGGGCCAATCGATAAGGTCACGGGGGTCGCGTGAGTCCGGCCACCCAACCCAACCGCCGCCTGCGGCAGGTTGTGGACTGGCTGGAGCACCGCACCGGGCTCGAAACGGCGATTCGCAGTTTTCTCTACGAAGACATTCCAGCCTCGAGCGGGTGGCACCAGATTCTGGGCAGCATGGCGGCGTTCTCGTTCATGGTGCAGGCCGTCACCGGCATCCTGCTCGCGTTCAACTACGCTGCGAGTCCCGGTGATGCGTACAACAGCGTGCGCTACATCATGACCGAGTTGACCGGCGGTCGTCTGATTCACGGACTTCATCATTTCGGCGCGAGCCTCATGATCGTCCTGGTGGTGCTGCACATGACGCAGGTATTCGTGTGGGGCGCGTACAAGAAGCCGCGTGAAGCGACGTGGATTGCCGGTTGCGTGCTGCTGCTCATCACCTTGGCATTCGGGCTCACCGGTTACCTGCTGCCCTGGGACAATCGAGCGTACTGGGGCACGGTCGTGACGACGCAGATCGCAGCGTCCGCTCCCGTTCTAGGGCCGTACGTGTCGCGTCTGATGGGCGCCGAGGGTGGCGTTGGAGTGGTTACCTTCGCGCGCTTTTTCGCGGCTCACGTCCTCCTGCTGCCGCCGCTGACGATGATTCTGATCGGAATCCATATATACCTGGTGCGGAAACATGGCGTCGCGGCCGCTCCGGACGACACGGCGCCGCGGAAGAAATTCTTCCCCGAACAGGTTTTCAAAGACACCGTCGCGATCTTCCTCGGTTTCACACTTCTGTTCATTCTCGCGGTAGTGGCGAAAACGCCGCTCGAGCGTCTCGCCGACCCGACAGACACCAGCTACATCCCACGGCCCGAATGGTATTTTCTGTTCCTCTTCCAAACTCTGAAGCTGTTCGAAGGACCGCTCGAGATTGTCGGCAGCGTGGTGCTGCCCACCCTCGCCGTGATCGCACTATTTCTGGTGCCCTTCGTCGATCGCGGGCGCATGGTGCGAGTGCGGCAACGGACTGTGGCGATCGGAGTGGTCGTGCTGGCTGCCATCGCCTGGACAGGACTCACGACGGCGGCGATCGTAACCACGCCGAAGAACCCGCAGACGGCTGTTTCTGAAGACGAGGGCGGCACGTGGCAACAGTTGTCGCCCGGCGAGTTAGCGGGCATCGGCTATTTTCGACTCGAGAATTGCGCCAGTTGCCATGCTACGGGCAAGGCTGGGATCGGCCCGGATCTCACCAAGGGCGTCCACAAGACCGCCGCATGGATGATCGCTCATTTCAAACGGCCGGCGCAGGTGATACCGGGGACTTCCATGCCGGCCATCCAACTCAAGGATTCACAACTAAACGGGCTCGCGGCGTTTCTGCTGAAGCTGAATGCGAAGAACTCCGAAGCGCTGAGTTCGGCCCCGCAGTTCGCTGTGGACGGCGCGATCGTGTATCAGGAAAACCGGTGTGGCTCGTGTCACCAGGTGAATGGCTCCGGCATGAAGTTGGGGCCTGCGCTGAACGGCCTTGCCAGCCGGCGGAGTCAGGAGTGGGTGGTAGAGCATTTCGTGGATCCGCAAAAGTTGTCGCCCGGCACCGTGATGCCCCCGTATAAATTGAACCCGAAAGACATGGACGCGATTACCCGTTACTTGCTTGCGTTGCCGGCTGCGTGAAAGGCGGGCTCCTCTCGCGGCCCTGAGTTGCAATCGCTCCAGAGCCGCGATTCCAGGATGAAGCGGGCTATGATGCGACGCGATCCGCGTCGAAGTCCGTTGCAAGACGGGACAGCGAGAATGCGCCCAGCGCCAGGCCCAGGTCTCGAAGGGCGATGTCGTACCAGTTCTGTGCGAGCAGCAGATTGAGAATGATGCCGCACAGCCAAAGCCCCACGACGAGGCCGCCCACACGCGGCTTCACGAAAACGAGAACGCCCGCTGCTATCTCGATCACACCCACCAGAAGCATGAATGTGTGAGCCGAAAACGGCAGCATTCGCGCTACCGCGGGGGCCACATACATGTCCCAGTTCGTAAGCAGATGCAAGAACTTGTCTGCGCCTGCCAGAATTGGCGCCGCCGTGAATCCAAGGCGCAGAATCTGAAACGCCTGATACGACGGACGCGCCGCACTTTCTCCCCGGGCCCACGGTAATCCGTGCGTGCCCACTGTCGTTGAAGTTCCCATTGAACACCTCCGCCGATTTGAGCGGCGATCCAGTGGCCAGGATACGGCGGCGCCCGTCGTGTAACCCAAGTGCACCGGGCCCGCTCTAATCGATGAATGCCCAACGCCGCAACAGAGCTATCGGACGCGGAAGCCGTGGCGCGCGTCCGCGCGGGCGATACCGCCGCTTACGAAGTGATCATGCGCCGCTACAACCAGAGGCTCTTCCGCGTTGCACGGGCGATTCTCCGATCGGATGCGGACGCCGAAGATGTTCTGCAAAACGCCTACGTTCAGGCTTATTTGCACCTGGACCAGTTCGAGGGAACCGCTCAATTCTCGACGTGGCTGACTCGCATTACAATCCGCGAAGCGTTTGCCGTGCGGCGGAATCGTGAAGCGCGCAATGCGCGATTAGAGGAGCAACCGATGATCCGACAACAGCGGTCCAGCGACAATCCGGAGCACGATGCAATCCGGTCCGAGATGCGCGCCGTCATCGAAGAGGCCGTAGAGCAGTTGCCGGAGACATACCGGATCGTGTTCGTACTTCGGGATGTCCAGGAGTTGTCCACGGCTGAAACGGCCGAAGCCCTGGAGATTACGGAAGAGAACGTCAAGATACGCCTGCACCGGTCAAGAGCGATTCTCCGGCGCACGTTGTATGCTCACGCCGGCGGTGCATTGTCGAACGTGTTCTCGTTTGACGGCGCCCGGTGTGACCGCATTGTACAGGCGGTGCTCGGCAGGGTGCGACTCCTCGGTACTCAGTAGCCCGGAGCCACTCCCCGGAATCGCGCATTCGATTTGAGAGTGGTAGGTTGGAACCCGGTTGTTCTACAATTCGTCACAGTCGAAACCATGTTCGTACCACTCACTCCTCTTCGGTGCCTCCACCGCGCTGTGGACCTTTTCGGGAACAAAACCGGCATCGTTTCTGGCGAGCGCCAGTTTACCTATGCGCAGTTCGGCGATCGATGCGAGCGCCTGGCCACAGGCTTGCGTGCCGAAGGCATTCGATCCGGCGACCGCGTTGCCTACCTGAGCTTCAATAACAACCAACTCCTGGAAGGCTATTACGGCGTTGTTCAGGCAGGCGGCATCGTCATGCCCCTGAACGTCCGCCTCTCTCCTCAGGAACTGGTCGCGATCCTGAATCACTCCGGCGCACGCGTCCTGATTTTCGAAAACGATTTTCTGCCGTTGGTGGAGAAGCTGCGGCCTCTCTGCGAGTCCATTGAGCGCTTCGTCACGATCGACGAAAAGGTTCCCATTGCCGACCTGACCTACGAGGAGTTAATCGACCGCGGACATCCGGAACGCGCCGACCTGGCCAAAGTCGACGAGATGTCGATCGCGGAACTCTTTTATACCAGCGGCAGCACCGGTACACCGAAAGGCGTGATGCACAGTCACCGGACGCTGTATCTGCACGCGTTGTCCGTAGGGTGCCTCTTTCGCGACCTCGAGTCCATGGTGGATCTGCACACGATTCCGCTGTTTCACGCGAACGGATGGGGCCGCCCGCAGTCCTCAACCATGAACGGCGTCAAGCAGATTATGGTGCGCCGGTTCGAGCCGACCTTCGTCTTCAAACTGATCCAGGAGCACAAGGCGACGGACATGAGCCTGGTGCCCACGATGGCGAATGCGCTCATCAATGCGCCGGATCTCCGGGACTATGATGTATCGAGCATGCGGCACGTCATGGTGGGGGGCGCCGCGGCCTCACCGGACCTGATTGCGCGCGTCGAGAAAGCGTTCCCGAACGCGGAGTGCATCGGCGGCTACGGTCTGACGGAAACGGCCCCGGTGCTGACATCCGCCCGGAAGAAGAGCACGGTGGATACTCTCACCGATGACGAACGGCGCACGCGCCAGGCAATGGCCGGCTGGCCGGTTCCAAACGTCACGGTGCGCGTGGTGGATTTGGAGATGAACGATGTCCCGCGCGACATGAAGACCATCGGCGAGGTGGTCGCCACCGGCGATCACATCATGGAAGGCTATTACCGCGAGCCCGAGGCGACCGCGGCCGTCATGAGCGGACCGTGGTTCCACACCGGTGACATGGCTGTGTGGGACGAGGAAGGCTATATCCATATCGTCGACCGCAAGAAGGAGATCATCATCAGCGGGGGCGAAAATATCTCCTCGCTCGAGGTTGAGAAGGCCATCTTCTCCCACCCCGACGTGTTCGAGTGCGCCGTGGTTGCCGCGCCGGACGAGAAGTGGGGCGAGGTTCCCGCGGCCGTGGTGGTCCGGAAGCCCGGAAGCGCGCTCGACAGCGAGCAGTTGTTGGGATATTTATCGGACCGGCTCGGCCGGTTTAAGATGCCCCGGGTCATCGAATTCAGCGAAGAACCGCTGCCCAAGACAGGCACCGGCAAAATTAGGAAGTTGATCATCAAAGAGCGCTTCTGGGCCGGCCGCGCACGACGCGTCCAGGGTGGATGATCTCCGTCTACCTGGAGTGCGATCCCGACCAGCGGGAAGCGCTCATCGCTGAGTTGCACGACCGCGGCACTCTCGGCATCCTCGAACTCGGATCGGGACTACGCGCCTGGTTTGAAGATGAAACAGGCTTAGCCGACCTCATCGCCGGATTCGACGGCCACGTTCTCAGCGAGGAAGACGAGGATTGGGAGCGGCGCACACGGGAATCGTTTCCCCCGCTGGAGATTGGCGAACGCTTCTGGCTCGCTCCCCCGTGGAACTCGGACCCGACCCCGCCCGGCCGCGTGCGCCTGGAGATCAACCCTGGGCTGGCTTGCGGTACGGGTTGGCACCAATGTACGCAACTGTGTCTGGAAGCGCTGGAGCGTCATCTTCGCCCGGGTGATCGCGTGCTCGACGTGGGCACAGGCTCCGGTATTCTCAGCGTGGCGGCGGACCTGCTCGGCGCTGGGGTGGTGGCGGCGTGCGATATCGATCCAGACGCTGTAGCCATCGCTCGCGAGAGAATCGGAGATCGTGTGTTCGTGGGGACGGCGGACGCGGTTCACGGCCAAAGCTTCGATCTCGTGGTGGCGAATATCAGCGCTCCGGTCGTAACCGGGCTTCTGCACGAATTCCGGCGCGCGTGCCGGCCTTCGGGTCTGCTCGTCCTATCGGGATTCACATCACTTGAAGACACGCCGGGCACGCTCGAAACCCACGAGCGCGACGGGTGGTTGTGCCGGGTGGTCCGCGTTTAGCTCAAAGCACTTCGAGGATCAGACACTTCAGGTAGAGCGTTTCCGGTACGGTGAGCAGAACCGGGTGATCGAGCGCTTGGAAACGCCGCTCCAGGACGCGAACGGTCCGCCCCGCGTCCAGCGCCGCTTGTGCGACAACCTCGAGCAACATCGCCTCACTCATGTGATGCGAGCAGGAACAAGTAACGAGGATCCCTCCCGGAGCGAGCAGCCGCAACGCTCGGAGGTTGATTTCTTTATAACCCCGCGCCGCGCCTTCCACCGCGCTTCGGGATTTGGCGAAGGCGGGTGGGTCGAGAACGATGGTGGAGTAGTTGCGCCGGCTGTGGGCCTCGGTTGCGAGCCAATCAAATACGTCGGCCTCGCGGAAATCGACATCGGATATCGAATTCGTGAGCGCGTTGGATCGGGCCAGCGCAATCGCCGCAACCGAGGAATCGATGGCAATCACCTCTTCGCAACGCGCGGCAGCGTGAATGGCGAACCCACCGCTCGAGGTGAAACAGTCGAGCATGCGTCCGTGTGCGTACTTCGCGGCGGCGATGTAGTTCTCGCGCTGGTCCAGGTAGACGCCCGTCTTTTGACCATGCAACAGGTCAGCCTCGAACGTGAAGCCGTTCATGCGAATACTGACCCGCTCGGGCGCCTCGCCGGCGAGGATTCGCTTTTCGAGCGGCAGCGACTCGCGCTCGCGGACCGCTACATCATTCCGCAGCACCACCCCGCGCGGAGCCAGCAGTTCATCAATGCACGCGGCAATCTCGGATTTCGCCCGGTCCATTCCCTGATCGAGGGTCTGCAGCACGACGTAATCGCCGTAGCGATCCACCACCAGACCAGGCAGGAGATCCGCTTCCCCGAAGGCGACTCGGAATGCGTCGGAGTCGCGCACTACGGTGCGGCGATGCGCGAGCGCCTGCCCGAGGCGCTTGCGGAAAAAGGAATGGTCTACCGGCTCGTCCGTTGTCGAAAGGAGCCGCAAGCAAATCTGCGAAGTGGAACTATAGTGGGCAACCCCGAGGAAACGGCGCTTGTGGTCGGTGACGCGAACGACATCGCCGGGGGTCGCTTCCCCCCGGTCCTGAACATCGCTCGAGAAGATCCAGGGATGGCCGGAGGAGAAACGCGCGGCCCCCTTTGCGGAAACCCGGACAGTGGCCGTTATCGCATCGCCTCCAGTCGAGCGATGCGCTGCTCCGTGGAGGGATGGGTCGAGAACAGGTTCATCAAGCTGCGACCGGTGAACGGCTTGATGATGAACATGTGCACCGTTGCGGGATCGGCTTGAAGCGGAATCTGCTTCGAAGCGCGGTCCAGTTTGCGCAGCGCGCTGATCAACCCGTCGGGGTGGCCGGTATATTTGGCTGACGCCGCATCGGCTGAGTACTCCCGGCTGCGCGAGATCGCCATCTGGATGAGCATCGACGCAATTGGCGCGAGGATGAGCATGAACAGCGCGCCCAGAGGCCCGCCGCCTTCGTCTTCCCGCTCGCGCCGGCCGCCGCCGAAAAACATCGCCATGTACGCCAGGCGTGTGATCGCGGCAGCGAGCGTCGCCGCCACGGAACTAATCAGGATGTCACGATGAAGGACGTGCCCGAGTTCGTGCGCGATCACTCCCTCCAGTTCACGATCGGTCATGATCTGCAGGATGCCCACAGTAAACGCGACGGATGCATGCGATGGATTGCGTCCAGTCGCAAACGCATTCGGCGACATATCCGGAATCAGGTACAGCTTCGGCATCGGGATGCCCATGTGCTGCGCAAGTCCCGCAACGATGGGATAGACGCGTCCGTACACTTGTGAATTCTGATCCGGCGTCACCGGCTGAGCAGAATACATCGAAAGGGCGATCTTGTCCGAGAAGAAATAACTCACGAAATTCATCACGACCGCGAGGCCGAGCGCGATTTCGAGGCCCTGCGTTCCGGCGATCGCCTGGCCGCCGATAAGCAATATGGCGCTCAATAATCCAAGGAGTAATGCGGTCTTCACGCCATTCATAACATCTTCCTCTTTGATTGTCCCATGCCGGTCAGAAACCTACTCTGCCGGCGTTTCTGAACAGAACAGCCCCGGAACCGCGTATTCGCGGCCCCGAGGCTTAGACGGATGAACTGCTCCCGCGGATGAATTATTCGGTGACGGCCACTTTGATTTGGCGCGGCTTTGCGATTTCCTTCTTCGCCAGCCTGACCGTCAGGACGCCGTTCCTGTACTCGGCCTTCACTTCCTCGGGATTCACCGTATCGGGCAGTTCGAAAACTCGGGCAAACGACCCGTAGCTCCGCTCGATGCGATGATAACCGCCTTGCTTATTTTCGCTCTCGAATTTGCGCTCTCCCCGGAGACTCAGGGTGCCGTTCTCCATCTGGATATCGATGTCTTTCATATCCACGCCGGGGAGGTCGGCTTTGAGCAGGAGTTCGTTCTCGTTCTCGAGGATATCGACGGCAGGTGCCCAGGGGCGAGCGGCAGGCTCGCTCAGCAGACGGTTGACGGTGTCCTGGAACAAACGCATCCCGCTCCCGAGATCGTCCAATTCGTTGAAGGGTCGATATTTCATCACTGGCATGTTGTTGATACCTCCTGAAATCTCTATGCAACTTCAATATAAAATATGAGTGCGTTCGTGTCAATACTTCTGCTCACGATTTGGCAATTTTTTTTCAGAGTTGGGCAGTGTTGAAGAGAATACAGTCGTGCGAGCCGGGTCGTCCGCAATAGAATAAAAGACGTCCAATGCCCAAACCACAATCCGATATCGGGCTCGTCGGCCTCGCCGTCATGGGCCAGAACCTTGCGCTCAACATCGCCGACCACGGGTTCCAAATCTCCGTCTATAACCGCACGACCCCAACGATGGAGAAATTCGTCGCGGAGAACCCGGACACTCCCGGCGGCCTGGTTGGTCGCGCCACGCTCGAAGATTTTGTCCAGTCTCTTGCGAAGCCGAGAAAGATCATCATTCTAGTGAAGGCCGGCGGGCCCACGGATGCGGTGATCGATCACTTGGTGCCGCTGCTCGAAGCCGGGGATATCGTGATCGACGGCGGCAACGCCTTGTGGACAGACACCATTCGCCGTGAGAAGGAGCTGGCGGCGAAGGGGCTGCGCTTCATCGGATCCGGGGTTTCGGGTGGAGAAGAAGGCGCACGCTTCGGTCCTTCACTGATGCCCGGCGGCGACCCTGCGGCATACCGCGAGATTGAACCGATCTGGACCGCAGTGGCGGCCAAGGTGGACCCCGCTACCGGAAAACCGCTGACGGGCGCCGCACCCGGCAAACCGATCATCGGTGGGGTCCCGTGCACCACCTACATCGGGCCGAACGGCGCGGGCCATTACGTGAAGATGGTCCACAACGGCATCGAGTACGGCGACATGCAGATGATCTGCGAGGCGTACGCACTGCTCCGCGGCCTGCTCGGGCTGTCGGCCGCGGAATGCTCGAAAATCTTCACGGAATGGAACAGCGGGCCGCTCGATTCATTTCTCATCGAGATCACGGCGGACATCCTGAAGCAAAAGGACCCGGTTACGGGCGGCGCCTTCGTCGACATCGTGTTGGATGCCGCGGGCCAAAAGGGCACGGGCAAGTGGACGTCGGTGAACGCATTCGATATGGGTGTTCCCGCAGCGACGATCGCGGAGGCGGTGTTCGCGAGGTTCATGAGCGCGCTGAAGGAGGAGCGCGTGGCGGCCGCAGAGGTTCTGCGTGGACCCGGAGGCGCGTACTCGGGTGATCGCGACGCGTTGGTGCAGGCGATCCACGACGCGCTGTACTGTTCGAAGGTCTGCTCCTACGCGCAGGGCTTCAGCCTGATGCGGGCAGCGCAAGCCGAGTACAAATGGAAACTGCAGTTCGGCGAGATTGCGAAGATCTGGCGCGGCGGGTGCATCATCCGGGCTCGATTCCTGCAGAAGATCACCGATGCGTACGAGCGCAATCCGGAACTCTCGAACCTTCTACTCGATCCGTTTTTTGCGGAGGAGATTGCGCGCGCGCAGAGCAATTGGCGGCATGCGATTGCGATGGCCGCGACGTACGGCGTTCCGACGCCGACTTTCTATTCGGGGCTGTCGTATTACGATTCCTACCGGTCGGCGCAACTCCCGGCGAATCTGTTGCAGGCGCAGCGGGATTATTTCGGAGCGCACACGTACGAGCGCGTCGACGCCCCGCGCGGGAAGTTCTTCCACTTGGATTGGCCGGAAAAGGGACGGCCGCAGATCGAGGTTTGATCGGGGCGGGAGTGAGTGGGCCCGGTGATCGGAGCCGGGCCCGTTCGAACTAGTAGGACATCGCGCAATAGCCGCCGCTGGCGTTTACCCAGTTTTGCTGGATGAGATAGTTCTTGCCGCCGAGCGTAACGTTGTACTTCGATCCGTTTGCAGCGGTGGATTGTGTCCCAAAGGTCCACGCGCATTTATCTGCATTCTCCTGGCCCCTGTGGTCATACCAAGCATTGAGGTCAGGATCCGTCACGGCTTCTTCAAGCTCATGGGCAATGATCGATGCCATCCCATCCGCGCCGGCATTGTCGTTCGGGCCGGTGGTCTGCTGTGCGCACGATGACGGACACCGGTCGGGATTTCCAACGAAAGAGTACTTGATGTCACTGCCCGAAATCGTCCCGTGCGTGTGCCAGCCGCAATATTGCGTGCAGAACCCGCTACTTGCGGTTACGTCGGCTGAGGTGAGGACGAAATAGACTGCGTTCGTGTCCTTTGGCAACCTCCCACTCGAAATCGCGTCCGACACCACGCCCTGGACTGCGGAATCGCTCAACGATGTCCCTCGGCTGTAACCGTCCGTTGTGGAGCCGGCGTAGTGAACCGAATTGCTCACGTGGGCGTTTGAGCCGTTGTAATACGTCGTGTTGATGTTGAAGTACGCCGATCCGCCAATGCTCTGCGCAAGATTGGTCAGGATGTTAATCGCCGTGTTGGTGCCCCAGTTGCCATACCAGATGTAATAGACATTCGTCGTGCCCGTTATGACCGGACCGCCGTTGTACAAGATCCCGTTCTGGCCGGTCGGCTTCGCGGACTTATTCGCTTGCCCCGGCGGCAAACCTTTCGCATGAGCGCCTTTACCGTCCGGCTTCAATTCATCATTATCGAATGCATACACCGAAGCAGCGCCCGCTAGCGCCAGGCATGCGGACAAAATCATCGCGCGACGACCAATTGCCATTGTTGTGGTACCTTCCAGAAAATTCGGAGACTGGAAAAAAGCGTACCACGATAACTGTAATATTTCAACGGTACTATTCTTAATTTAATCGAGCCGTGCACAGATTCGCGCCGGTTTTTTAGAATCGGCGGGCACACCGTTCATCACTCGCCGGTGCTGATCAGCTTCAATTGCAGAGACTGTTTCCCGTTTTCCTCAATGTGCGTCTTTTCGCCTTTTGACTCGAACGGCTTCATGAATTCGGGGTCCTGGTACGCGCCTGATTCCACCTGATCCAAGGCATAAATCCGATACTCGCCGGGAACCAGGCCCTTGAGAGTGTAGTGACCCGTCTGATCCGATGTCGCCACCGAGTAATACTGCTGGTGCTCGCGGCGAGCACCCTCCGGAACAGCAACCACCCAGACTCCCGGAGCAGGTTGCTGCTTGTCGTTCTCTACGGACCCGTCCACCTGGCCGGCGCCGGTTGCTATGCTCACCACCAACAGTCCGGGAGTGACGCCTTGCGAAAAATCGAGGCTGGAATCAGTGACGTCCGACTCACCGAACCGGATCGACTTGACATAGGTCCCCTCGGGTACCCCAAACACACGGACGTTGTAGGCATCGGGCACAACGTTCGCCAATATGAACGTGCCATCGTCTTTGGCCGAGGCTCCCGACGTCATGCCGCCCATCATACCGGCGGTACGCGACTCCAGTTGAATACGGACATTCGCGGTCCGGGTGCCCGCACCTTCGGGAGTCTTCACGAGTCCATTGAGATCCGCGCCCTGGGACAAGGTCAACGTAATGTCGTCAATGCTCCCGGTTCCCACATCGATTGGCATTCGAGCCATGAGCCGCGTACGATCCTCGCTGACCTCCGCAATCAACCAATAGGAACCCGGCGTCACTCCGGCGATGGCGAATGTGCCCGCGGCATCGTACACGCGGCCCATGCGCGGCGCGAAACCCGTGATGAACGTCTCCGAGCGCGGCGTGAGGCGAACCATGGTGTTCGGCGCCACTTTGCCCGATACGCCATTCACGACGCGGCCGCGTATCCGCACTGTCCGGGTTTTCTGCAGCCGGACGTCGATGCCGCGCAGTTGCGAGCCCGCCGTCACCTCGACAGCGCTCGCCATCTCGGGGCTGGCGGCACTCGGATAGTACGTCGGCGCATAGCCTTCGTCCACACCGGCGCCTTGTGTCGACGCCTCGGCGAAGCCGCCGGGGCGGTATGTCGCCGTCACGTAATAGCGCCCGGGAGCAAGACTGTGAATGCGGTATTCCCCCAGATCGTTGGTCATCTGCCCATTCACCGGCATCCATTGTTTGCGGCCCCGAAAATACGACTGGCGTAAACAACTTACCATGACGTTCTGCACAGGATCGCCGTCCTCGTCCAGAACGCGTCCGATAATCACTCCTTGCGGCGCGAGCCGAAAATCCGCGTCCTTCATGTTCTGCGCAGCGGATAACGTCAACACCGTGCCCGGCTGACCCGTGGCCCCCGCTTTCGCGCCGAACTGTTGCGGCACAAAGCCGCTGCGCTCCACCATGAGCCGGTACTTCCCGGGTTCGATGCCGGTGAGCGTGTACTTCCCCTCTGAGTTCGTGACCGCGCTGAGAGAAGCGGGCGGACCGCCGAAGCCGGCTGCCGAGATGCTGCCTGCATCCGGTACGCGACGGAGCGTGACGGCGGCTTTGCGCAACGGCTCGCCCGTGGACGCGTGCGTTACGGACCCTGCGATGGTGCAGCGGTCTTCAGGCCGTACCTGTGCCGATTCCGAGGCGCCTGGGGGCGCCGGCGTAGCGCGCGGCCGCGAGTTGGAGACGCCCGATTCCTGTGCGAGCGCGGCCCATGACAGGGCGAGAGAAACCAGTAAGCTCTTCATTCGAACTGCCCCGATCGGCTTCATGCTATCACCCTCTCGGGGACGTGTCAGATCCTTCTACAAAGCTTTCACAGTCATCGACTTGCACACGCCGAATTTGATGAAACATGTTGTTACTCAACTTATTCCATGTAGTGAATGAGTTACTCGGACGGAAGGCGGTACGTGTCATGACGGAAGCTCTTGCGGTGAGCCACAGCGAGGTTGCAGAGCGGAATTTGGCCCGAACCGGGTCCGAGCCTATTCCCGCAGAAGCCGTGCGCACGCAACTGGACAAGATTCTCACCAGCAAAGCGTTTGCGCGATCGCCCCGGATTAGCCGATTTCTGACCTTCGTCGTCGAGCAGACCCTGGAGGGGCAAGAGAGCAAGCTGAAGGAATACCTGCTGGGGGTCGAGGTGTTCGGACGTCTCGACTCGTTCGATCCCCGGATCGACTCCATCGTCCGCGTCGAAGCGCGACGCCTGCGATACAAGCTTGATCGATATTACGAGACGGAAGGCCAGAATGACCCCGTCTATATCCAGTTCCGCAAAGGCTGCTACGTTCCGAGCTTCGTGGAGAAGCGGCCCGGCGATATGGACGGCAGCGGCGAAATCTCCGATGTTCCGTACGTTCGCGCCATCGGAAACCCGCACGCTTTCGCGCTCTATGCGCGCGCCAGAAATTCTCTAAGTACGTGGACGCCGGACGGCATCGCCGAAGCCATCTCGTGTTTCTCGCACGCCCTTGACGAGGATCAGGACTGCGCGAGCGCACATGCCGGCGTCGCGAGTGCCTGGATGTTCACCAGCCTGCTGGGCCTGATGCCTGCCAGAGATGTCGTGCCGAAGGCAAAGCAAGCGGCGATGCGCGCCCTCGTGATTTCACCGTCGATGTCGGAGGCACACTCGATACTCGGCATCGCGAGCGCGCTGTATGACTGGGAATGGGCCGACGGGGAATCGGAGTTGAGGAAGGCGATTCATGCCAATCCTTGTGATACCGCGGCCCGGCTCTGGTACGGCCTGTGTCTCACGCTGGCCGGCCGGTCCGAGGACGGAGTGCGGGAGGCACGCAAGGCCCAGCAGGCAGCACCGACTTCACTGACGGCACATCTCTCGGTGGGGTTCGCCTGCCACGCCGGCCGCGCCTACGATGAAGCGCTGATGCAGTACCGGCTCGCCCATGACCTGAATCCCTCATTCTACGGATCCTATGTCGCCATGGGACTGTTGTTCACGGATCAGCGCATGTACGAACAGGCGTTTCATATGCTGAACCGGGCGGCACAAATCAACCCGCGCAGCCCGTCGGTGGTTGCGGCGTTGGCCTACGGTCACGCCGCCGCCGGGCGCCAGGACGCATTCCGCTTGGCTATCGGCGAACTGGAACAGCTCAGCCAGAAGCAGTACGTCGCGCCCATCAGTCAAGCCATGGCCTATTCGAGCGGCGGGGACGTGGACACGGCATACCGCAAACTGGAGGAAGCGGTGCAGGAACGCTCCCCGTGGCTGCCCGTCATACGTTTTGCACCGGCTTTCGAGGCAGTCCGGAAGGATCCCAGGTTCGAACATTTCCTCGAACAGTTGCGCCTGGAACCGCTGAGTTAGCGCGAGCCTGGACGCGCCACTTCACTGATTCAGACGGATAGCCAGAATCGCCTGGGCGCTCTCCTCCACGCTGAAGCTCCCGCCCTGAGTGCGGCACGCCGCGAGGACGTCATCGTCGTACAGTTCACAGGGCGGCTCGTCATAGTAAGCGAAAGCCGTGTATCTCCCCGGCGCGAGCCCGCGGATCTGGTATAAGCCATATTGGTCGGTGTATCCGGTCCTGTAGAACTGGGGCCGACCCCGAGAAGGATCCGGCACGGCAGTGACCGTCACGCCCGGAGCAGGGGTGCCGTCAGCGTTCCAGACCCGTCCGGCGACTACCGCATCCTTCGTGCTCAGCGTTATGTCGACGGACACGTTCGGACCCGCGATTCGGCCTGAGAGACCGTCCGCTTCGATGGTGGAGTTCGCAACGCGGATCGATTTGATATACACGTTGTCGGGCCCATTCATCACGTACGCGTCGTAGACCTCATCGGGAACCAAGTGGATGACAAATGTCCCATTCGCTTTCACGTTCGCCGACGCCGTTGGATTCAGATCGCTGCGCGGCTCGAACACCACTCGCAGCAAGGAGAGATTCAAGTCCGGAGCGTCCGTGACCGCGACGGATCCGTGACAGGCGCGCTCGGGCGTGAGCAGCACTTCCAGTCCTTCCAGATCGCGGTCCGAGACCACAACCGGTGTACGCGCGAACAGGCGTTTGCCATCCTCGATCGTATCCGCCACCAGCAGGTAGGGACCGGCGGCGACGCCGCGAATTTCGAACCCGCCTGAACGGGGCTGCACGGAAATGGCTGCGTTGATGCTGGAGCGTTCATCGCCGGAGAGACGGCGCAGACTGACGCTCGGCGCTTCCACTCTTCGACCCGTGAGTCCGCTCGTGACCGCGCCCCGGACGTTCACCGTACGGACAGGCTCGAGAAAAATATCCAGTCCGTCCGATTCCTGCGCCGCAGCCACTCTCACCGGCGCTGCATCCGCGAGCTTCTGCGCGGCGGGATAGAACGTCGTCGAGTAACGAAACTGCGGGATCGGTTTTCCCGATTCGTCCACAGGATCGCGTTCCTCGAATTCCGGCGGGGCCGGACGATCATAGGTCGCGGCAATATAGTACGACCCCGGGCGGATGCCGGCGACGCGAAACTCGCCCCGGTCATTTGTTCGCGCGGAGCCAGCCAGAACGAAACTCCGCCGTCCGCGCGCGAAGGCATCGCGGTACACCTGAACGAGAACTCCGATCGCGGGTTCCGCGTCATTGAAGCGGATGTGCCCAGCCACAACACTCCAGGGCGTCAGCCGGAAGGTGACGTCGCTCAGATTCTTCCCGCTTAGAATTTGAATGACGGCCGGCAGCCGTGCGCCGCCGCTTCGAGCGACAGTCCCCGGCAGGTATCCATCCCGTTGCGCGGAGATCGAATACTTACCGGACACAACGTCCGGGATGACAAACGACCCCTTCTCCTTTCCAGCACAGTGGGATCCGAAGCTTGGAATTCACGTGACTTGAAGTCGCGGC
>JADMIO010833417.1_pt1 | contig 122570 bp, 121 predicted proteins | sample 8958161 | NCBI WGS metagenome assembly JADMIO01 (sample SAMN16585339, study PRJNA669376) | soil metagenome | isolation source: Crop rotation soil | place: USA: Cullars Rotation, Alabama | collected 2011 | reverse complement strand
CGCGACAACTTGTCCACGTGGAATTCTAAGCTTAGGATCCCAATGTGCTGGAAAGGTCGTAGCTTCTCGCTACACCGCTTTCCATGCCCGACTTGAGCACGCCGTCACGCGCTTCCTTCGATGCATAGTGAATAGTCTGTGTTACGGTCGTCTTTCCCGCCTTCTCAACGAACTCGGTCGTGTCAACTGCTTCGCCCGGATACCAAGCCTCGTCGAACTGTTCGGTGTTGATGACGCGCTTCGGTTTGTCGACGTCGCGAAAAACGCCGCCCATTCCCATCTCCTGGCCGTCGTCATTCTTGCGCCAGACATAACGGTATTTGCCGCCGATGCGCAAATCGACTTCACAGACCGGCATCGACCAGCCATCAGGGCCCAGTAGCCAACGCCGGATAAGCTCTGGTTTCGTAAAAGCATCGAACACGAGGTGGCGGGGCGCGTTGAAGTCGCGCGTCATCACGATTTCGCGATCGCCGCGGATGTCGAGCTTGAGGTCATTTGATTTTGGCATTGCAGTCTCCTATCGCCGGGAAGGTTTGCGTTTTTTCTGCTGGCCCTTGAGCTCCTCCAGCAGATCGTCGAGATGGTGAAATCGTTTTTCCCAAAGCCGCCGATATTTCTCCAGCCACTCATTCGCCTCCAACAGTGGCTTTGCTTCGATGCGGCGCGGGCGGCGTTGAGCATCCTGCCCTCGCGAGACGAGCCCCGCACGCTCCAGCACTTTCAGATGTTTGGAGATTGCGGGCTGGCTCATATCAAAGGGCTTCGCGAGGTCGTTGACCGATGCCTCGCCGAGGGCGAGCCGCGCAAGAATCGCCCGACGGGTTGGATCGGCAAGTGCGGCAAATGTGGCGTCGAGGCGGCTCGGGCTGCTCATCGGTACATAACTTAAGGGTTGTATAACCTATAAGCTATATACAGCGCAGGCCGATGCCCGTCAAGTACTGCCTGCGCTAAGATCTGTCTGGCTTGCGCTCGGCCGCCGCGCCAAGCCGCTCGCGATCCGCGGCGGCGGGGTCGAAGCCGTCTGCGCGCACGTCGAGCACGAGGGTGAATAGACTGCCTTCGGCGAAATCCTCACGAATCTTTATCTGCTCACCGGCTTCGGCTACCGCCAGTTTCTGCTCCACCATCTCGGCAAGGTGCGTTAACGCGGCCAGCGAGCCACGAATGGCGTGGGCGTCGAAGCCGGAGTCCTGATAAGTCATGATCTCGAGCGAGCCATACGGATCATAGTTCTGCTTCGATCCATCGCTCGCGTTTGCGGGATCGTTTACGTACCCGAGCAATAGATCCGGGAAATAGAGCAATCCCGCTCGCGACCCGGTGAGCGTCCACGTTCTCTTCGTGGTGTCGACCTCGCAAAAGAAGCCGAGCTTCCGCCACCCCTGCTTGATATGATCCTCGGTCATCGCGGAGTGCGACGTCGGGGCCGTGTCCTCTATCTCGCGCTGGCGCAGGAGGTAAAACGCGCCGGCTGCGACGAGAAGGGTGCCGAGGAAGTAGAGCATATGTATTCGACGCTGAGCGACGCCGGTCGCAACCGGCTTACATCTCGATGCTGCTCAATAAGGCGTCGTGGGGCCATTGAGCCGCAAATCCGCTCTGACGAAGCACGGTTGCGATCTGACCCCAATGTCGAATGCCGTGCAGGAAAATGTTGGACGCGATCTTGTGCTTGCTCGCGGTCACCTCTCCCGCCGTCACAGTTCTGAAGGTGAGCACGCGATCCAGCTCCTTATCTGGCGCATTCGTGAGAAAATCAACCAGGAGTGCGCGCGCATTGTCGCCGAATGCAAAGACGTCTTCGAGCGAAGTGTAGACAAGGAGCTCCTGCCAGTCGGTTACCGCCTCATCACGCAGCCGCTGAGTGTAGCGAAGCTCGACGCTGAAGATATGGTTAACGAGGGCGCCGACGGATCCCATTGGCGGCGCGGCAAAAGAAACTTGCCAGGCTTTTGGGTTGGCCTCGAACCACTCGTGCCAACGATGCTGTTCCACCGATGTGAACTCGAGCAGGAAATCGTAGCTCAAGGCACAGCGATGGATCGCGCTCATCGGTGGCTCACCCGATTTGTTGCTCGGCTTCGCGCGCGTAACGTTTGAGCCGGCTGATCATCGCGTTCAATCCCGGCTCCCGCGCGGCGAGGCCGATGCTTTCCATCAGCGTGCCGACGAAATCGCTTGGGATGCCGACTGTCGTCGAGGGCGGCTGGCCATTGACCGCGCCGAATACGATTGCCAGCACGGCTGCTATGGTCGGTGATTCGCGCGTGTTCAGATCGGCGTAGAAATACATCTTGCCGTCGCGCAGCTCGGGAAATATGTCGACGCGCGTCTGACACTCCGGAACGTTGAACGCGCCACGATCCAGATTTCTGAACCGTTCGGGCAGCGGCTCGAGCTTCTTCGAATACTGCACGAGCGCCTGCATTTTCTCTTCGCGACTCATCGACCGAAATAATCGCAGCACACGCTCGATCGAAGGAGGAATGCCTGTTGCGATGGGAGCGCTCTCCATGTGCGCAATCTAATTAGCTTTCGCGTAACGGATCATTCACAGCACGGAGACAAGAGATGCCAACGAGAACGGCGAGCGCCAAGTGGGAAGGCGGACTCAAGAACGGCAAGGGCAGCTTCAAGGGCGAGAGCGGCGCGGTCGCCGGTCAATTCAATTTCAGCTCACGTTTCGAGAGTGGAGTGGGCTCGAATCCCGAAGAGCTGCTCGCCGCGGCCGAAGCCGCTTGCTTCAGCATGGCGCTGAGCGCTGGTCTCGAAAAGAATGGAACGCCGCCGACCAAAGTGGAGACGACCGCTGCCTGCACGGTGCAGGCTGTTCCCGGTGGCTTCGGCATTACGACGATGAAGCTCAACGTGCAAGCGACGGTGCCAAAGATCGACAAGGTCAAATTCGACCAGATCGCGCAGGAGACCAAGGAAGGATGCCCGGTCTCAAAGGCGCTAAAGGGAAATGTCGATATCCAGCTGGAAGCGAGGCTGGTCTAGAGATTGAGGCGTTCGGACTAAAGAGCCAGATCGGCGGATTTCGGATTAATTGAGGAATGCGGTAGTTCCGAATCCCTCACTTAATCCGAACTCCGGATTGGTAGTTGGTCCGAACGCCTCAATCTCTACCGGGAATAGTTGCGGATCTTACTCTTCAGCAATTCGCCATTGGAGAAGATGATCTGCTCGCCGGAGTCGCTGCGCACTCTCGTCGTCTTCAGGCCGATGCTCTCGACCTTGCCGCGATAGTTCTCGACTGAGATCGAGTCGCCGACCACGAACGGTTTGTCCATTACAATCGCGACCGCGGCAAACAAGTCACCGAGAATGTTCTGGACAGCGAGGGCAACCGCCAAACCCCCGATGCCGAGTCCGGTGAGCAACGGCCGGATCTGAACGTTGTGGACCGATAGCGCGACGATCGCCAGAATGATCCAAATGGTTACCCGCGCTACCGCACTCAGCGCCTTGAAGCTGGTGATGCTGCCACCATCCGTCGCGTGCAGCTGCACGTAGCGAGTCAGATAGTGATTGATGATGATGTTCGTCCAGATCACGCCCTGCATGAACAGCGCGAGCGTCGCGGCGATGTCCGCCTTTGGCTGCGCGCTAGGCATGTTGAGGAGCCGCGGCAGGAAAGACGAGAGAAGGGCTATGAACAGGAACAACGAGCCCCGAAAGATCTTTATTGCGAGAGTGTTTTTCATGTCAGTAGCGAGTGCTACTACTGACGGACAGAGGGGCTGAACTGCAACTAGCTCGCGGCTAGCTCAACTCCCTCTGCTTTATGCTCTTTGGCCACCGACTCGGCTTCATCGAGCGAGTCGCAGGCATCGCAGTTGTGGCAACGCCAGTCGGCTTCGACGTCCTCACCGAAATGCTCGAGGATGTACCGGGTGCGGCACTGGGTGGTCTGACAGAACTGAATCATGGTGCGGAGCTTCTCCTGGTCCATCGCGCGACGCTCCTCGTAATCCTGGAGGTCGGCGCTCAGGTCGACGGCGCAGAGGTTGTCGCCGAGCCGCTCCCATTTGCCGCCGCGATGCTCACGCACCAGTCCGTGCCGCTTGAGCAATGCGAATACGATCTTCGCCTTTCTGGACGGGATGCCGGTGAGCTCGACGATGTCCTCGAGCAGGACCGGTGTCTTCAGAGGATACTTCTCCAGAGCCAGCGCTACCTGCGCCGCCTCCTGCACCTCCGGGTACTTACCGCCAAGGAAATAGGACTGAATGCGCTTGTCTTCGACGCGATAGAGGACGCGACAAATCGCCGGCTCGCCGTCCCGCCCCGCCCGCCCAGCTTCCTGATAGTAGGCTTCGATCGATCCCGGGAAGTGGTAATGCATCACCCAGCGCAGATCCTGTTTGTCGATGCCGAGCCCAAAGGCGTTGGTGGCGATGATGGCTTTCAGCTCGCCGGCCATGAACCGGTCCTGGACTTCTTTGCGATCCGCCGCCGGCCGTTTCCCATGATACAAGCCGATGCTGAAATCTTCCTTCAGCATGTCGTGTAATCGTTCCGACTCCTTGACCGTTGCGACGTAGACAACGCCGGAGCCATCAAATTCGCGCAGCGCGTTGCGGAGGACTGTGTCCTTGATCTGATCGTTCACCGTGCGCACGACTTCGAACCGCAAATTCGGCCGGGCGAATCCGGTGATGGTGATGTGCGGATCGTCCATTCCAAGCTGGCGAACGATGTCGCCCTGCACGTGCTCGGTCGCGGTCGCGGTGAGTGCGAGAATCGGCGGACGTCCGAGTCGTTTGGCGATGGCGCCGAGTGAGAGGTAGTCGGGTCGGAAGTCGTGCCCCCACTGACTGACGCAGTGGGCTTCGTCTACTACGAAAAGACTGATGGGGCGGGAGAGGAGGTGCTCGAAGAAAGCGCGGTCTTTGAAACGTTCGGGCGTCAGGTAAAGGATTTCTCCCTCACCTTCGGCGATAAGTCGATGCGCCTCCCGCGTTTCCGATGTCGACAAATGCGAATGCATCGCCACCGAGCTCACACCCTGCGCCGAGAGCTTGTCGTGCTGATCCTTCATCAGTGCGATCAGTGGGCTCACGACTATGGTGAGTCCGGGGAGAAGGAGCGCAGGCAGCTGATAAATCATCGATTTGCCGCTGCCGGTGGGCATGACTACCAGTGCATCTTTGCCGGATAGCACCGCATTTAGCGGTTGCCACTGTCCAGGCCGGAAATCGGCGTGGCCAAAGCGTTCCCTGAGCAGCTGTCGGGCTGACTCTTTGGTTACTCGTTTTGACACTCTGCCGGATACAGGCACAAAGTATTCCTTGATGGAGATATTCATCGTCACCGCGCCCGGCCTCGAATCAATTGCGGCTGGCGAGGCCAAAGCCCTTGGCACGCGCGGGAACCAGGAGGCGGGCGGCGTTTCGTTCAGCGGCGATTTGCGCCTGCTCTATCTCGCCAACCTCCATCTTCGTACCCCAAGTCGCATCATTGTTCGACTCGGCCGGTTTCACGCCAGCACCTTCTACGAGCTCGAGCGGCGGGCGAAGAAGATGGCGTGGGGGGATTTTATCCCGGCCAATGCTCAAGTGGATTTGCGCGTGACCTGCCACAAGTCGCGTCTCTATCATTCCGATGCGGTCGCCGAAAGAATCCTCTCGGCGATGTCGGCGGTGCGTGGCGACATCCGGGTGACCGCGGCGGATACTGAGGTCGACGAAGACCCAGAGAGTCCGGCGAAAACGATGACCGCCGACGCGCAGCTCTTTGTCGTGCGCATTGTGAATGACCAGTGTGAGATCAGTGCCGACAGCTCGGGTGCGCTGCTGCATCGGCGAGGCTATCGGCAGGAAGTGGCAAAGGCGCCGCTCCGGGAAACCCTGGCGGCAGCGATGATTCTCGCCAGCGGCTGGCGCCCGGACGACTGTCTGCTCGATCCGATGTGCGGCTCCGGCACCATTCCTATCGAAGCGGCGATGATTGCTCGGCGCATTGCACCCGGGCTTCGACGCGAATTTCAATTCATGCGCTGGCCGAGTTTCGATGGCAGTCTGTGGAAGGATTTGTTGGCCAGATCAGAGAGCGAGGTCAGGATTTCGTCGCGGTGCACGATCAAGGGAGCGGACCGTGATGCGGGTGCGATTGCCGCGGCATCGCGAAACGCCAAGCGAGCCGGAGTTGCCTCGGACATCGAGCTCGCGACCCAACCACTCAGCGCTTCACTGGACTCGATCACGGATGCAGAGCCAAATCAGGGGTGGATAATCACCAATCCACCATATGGGATCCGCGTTGGCGAGACCGGTGACTTGCGAAACCTTTATGCTCGGCTCGGCTCCGTTGCCAAGGAAAACAGTAGCTGGAGGCTAGGTGTGCTGACCGACGATCAGCGTCTGGCTCGACACACGGGGATACCATTGCGTTCGCGGTTCGAGACAACAAATGGCGGGATTCCGGTGAGTTTCCTGGCGAGCGAAAAGGCTGGCAAGCTGGCTGCGACTCGATCAGATTCGGCCTAATGAGTGCGCCACTTACTTCGGAGCCAGCGACGTTGCCGGGTCTGTTAGACTCAGATCGAACTGGCCGAATCTACTCAATCAATATTTCCAATGGCGGAGTCCCTAAGAAAGCGGTGACTGACGCCCAAGTGGCGCGTTCGGGACTCGTTGGTGACGCGCACGACGATACACTTCATCACGGCGGGCCGGAGAAAGCCGTCTGCATTTATCCGCTCGAATTGATCCGAGCGCTTCAGCGCGAGGGGCAGCCGATCGATGTCGGAACTGCGGGCGAAAACCTGACGGTGGAGGGGATCAACTGGGATTTAGTCGTCCCCGGTGCTCGTATCCGCTGCGGAGAAGAGGTCGAGCTCGAGGTTTCCTCCTTCACCAACCCCTGCAAGACCATCAGGGACTCATTCGTCGAGGGTCATTTCACGCGGATTTCGCAGAAAGTTCACCCAGGCTGGAGCCGAGTTTACGCCCGGGTGCTAACCGAGGGCAAAGTCCGCCAGGGAGACCGAGTTCAAGTGATTTCCGCCGGCCTCTGAACCCACCGCCGCGCCCGCCTCAGCAACGGCCCCGCTTTTGAACAATAGAACTGACCCTCCATCGCCGGATTCAGCCGGCGGTTAACTGGGGTCCCCGTCAACGGGGAAGCGGACAAATAAAGGAGTTGGTCGTGGAGATAGGCGACACCATTGAATTGGAAGAAGAGGGCGAGGAGTCGGCCCAAGCTTCCAGTCCTACTGCATCCCGCCGCAAGAACGGGAATGGGAAAAATGGCGGCAGGGGACGAAACGGAAAACGAAACGGGAACGGTGATGGCAACGGTGCCGGCACTGCGCGCAGAGGTGCGGAGCGCGAAATAGATCTACCCGCATCGAGTGGAAAGATGAGAGACCTGGATCTGCGCCGGTTGCTGAGCGCGATGCGGGATCTGCGCGACGGTGATTTCGAAGTCCGCCTCTCCACTTCCGACGAGCCGCTGCTCGCGGAGATCGCCGATGTATTCAACGGCATCGCCAAGATGAACGAGCGGCTGTGTCACGAGATGATTCGCGTCAGCACCACGATCGGCCGCGAGGGGCAGATGAACGATCGCGCCTCGATCGGTCCTGTCACCGGCGGCTGGCGCACGACCGTCGATTCGGTCAACACGCTCATCACCGATCTGGCTTCGCCCACGACCGAAGTCGCTCGCGTATTGAGTGCTGTCGCAGAAGGAGATCTGAGCCGCAAGATGGTGCTGGAGATCGATGGCAAGCCGGTGCAGGGAGAATTTCTCCGCATCGGTACGACGGTAAATACGCTCGTCGACCAGCTCGGCTCGTTTGCCAACGAAGTGACCCGCGTTGCGCGCGAAGTGGGTACCGAAGGCAAGCTTGGCGGACAGGCTGAAGTCCCGGGCGTCGCCGGAACGTGGAAGGATCTGACCGACAACGTGAATACTCTGGCCGGCAACCTGACGAGCCAGGTGCGCAACATTGCAGCAGTCACTACCGCAGTCGCGAAAGGAGACCTGTCACAAAAGATCACCGTCGAAGCGAAGGGTGAGACGCTCGCACTCAAGAACACCATCAACACGATGGTCGATCAGCTCAGCGCGTTTGCTTCGGAAGTAACTCGCGTTGCTCGCGAAGTAGGAACCGAAGGCAAGCTGGGTGGCCAGGCCCAGGTTCAGGGAATCGGCGGCACCTGGAAAGATCTGACCGACAACGTGAACGCGATGGCCTCCAATCTTACGGGGCAGATCCGAAACATTGCCGATGTCACGACAGCGGTCGCAAAGGGAGACCTGTCGAGAAAGATCACAGTCGATGTGAAGGGCGAGATTCTCGAGCTGAAGAACACCGTCAACACGATGGTGGATCAGCTGAGCGCGTTCGCTTCCGAAGTAACCCGTGTCGCGAAGGAAGTCGGTACGGAGGGCAAACTCGGCGGTCAGGCGGTTGTGCCCGGCGTCGGTGGAACATGGAAAGATCTCACCGACAACGTGAACGCGATGGCCTCATCGCTCACTGGCCAGATCAGAAACATTGCCGACGTTACAACAGCTGTCGCCAAGGGCGATCTGTCGAGGAAGATCACTGCTGAAGCGAAGGGCGAGATCCTCGAGCTGAAGCAAACGATCAACACAATGGTCGATCAGCTCAGCGCATTCGCATCCGAAGTCACGCGCGTGGCGCGCGAAGTCGGTACCGAAGGAAAACTGGGCGGCCAGGCGGAAGTTCCCGGAGTCGGTGGAACGTGGAAGGATCTTACCGACAACGTGAATACGCTTGCTGGCAATCTTACCAGCCAGGTTCGTAACATCGCCGCAGTGACTACGGCAGTCGCTCGCGGCGATTTGTCACAGAAGATCACCGCCGACGCACGCGGCGAAATTCTCGAGCTGAAGAACACCGTCAATACGATGGTCGATCAGCTGAGCACCTTCGCTTCAGAAGTCACGCGCGTCGCAAAGGAAGTCGGCACGGAAGGCAAGCTCGGTGGGCAGGCGGAAGTTCCGGGAGTCGGTGGAACGTGGAAGGATCTGACCGACAACGTGAATTTCATGGCGTCGAACCTGACAGGCCAGGTGAGAAACATCGCCGACGTCACCACTGCGGTCGCGAAGGGCGATCTCTCGCGTAAGATCACCGCGGATGCAAAGGGCGAGATCCTCGAGCTGAAGCAGACTATCAACACGATGGTCGACCAGCTGAGCGCGTTCGCTTCCGAAGTAACTCGTGTTGCAAAGGAAGTGGGCACCGAAGGCCGACTGGGTGGGCAGGCAGAAGTGCCGGGCGTTGCCGGAACGTGGAAGGATCTGACGGACAACGTGAACTTCATGGCGTCGAACCTGACGGGTCAGGTGCGTAACATCGCCGACGTCACGACCGCGGTCGCGCGCGGGGACCTCAATCGCAAGATCACAGCGGAAGCAAAGGGAGAAATCCTCGAGCTCAAGAACACCATCAACACGATGGTGGACCAACTGAGCTCGTTCGCATCCGAAGTGACACGCGTCGCACGCGAAGTGGGAACCGACGGCAAACTGGGCGGTCAGGCGAACGTGCCGGGCGTCGGTGGTACGTGGAAGGATCTCACCGACAACGTGAACACCCTTGCCGGAAATCTTACCGGCCAGGTTCGCAACATCGCGGCAGTCACTACCGCAGTTGCGCGAGGTGACCTGTCGCAGAAGATCACGGTCGAAGCGCGCGGAGAGACCGCGGAGCTGAAGGACACCATCAACACCATGGTCGACCAGCTGAGCGCGTTCGCATCCGAAGTAACGCGTGTCGCCAAGGAAGTGGGAACCGAAGGAAAGCTCGGCGGACAGGCGAGCGTACCAGGCGTCGCCGGTACGTGGAAGGATCTCACCGACAACGTCAACGCGATGGCGTCGAACCTGACTGGTCAGATTCGAAACATCGCAGACGTTACGACGGCGGTCGCCAAGGGCGATCTGTCGCGCAAGATCACCGTCGATGTCAAAGGCGAAATCCTCGAGCTCAAGCAAACCATCAACACGATGGTCGACAGCTTGAGCGTGTTCGCGGGCGAAGTGACACGTGTCGCGCGCGAAGTAGGAACCGAAGGCCGCCTCGGTGGTCAGGCGAACGTGCCGGGAGTCGCGGGCACGTGGAAGGATCTCACCGACAACGTGAACTTCATGGCGTCGAACCTGACAGGCCAGGTGAGAAATATTGCCGACGTCACCACCGCGGTCGCGAAAGGTGATCTGTCGCGCAAGATGACGGTCGACGTGAAGGGCGAGATCCTCGAGCTGAAGAACACCATCAACACCATGGTCGATCAGCTCAGCACCTTTGCATCGGAAGTAACACGCGTGGCGAAGGAAGTGGGAACCGAGGGACGTCTGGGTGGCCAGGCCAACGTGCCCGGTGTCGCCGGTACCTGGAAGGATCTGACCGACAACGTGAACGCGATGGCATCGTCGCTCACCAGTCAAATCAGAAACATCGCACTGGTCACGACGGCAGTCGCGCGCGGCGATCTGTCGCAGAAGATCTCAGTCGAGGTGCGCGGCGAAATTCTCGAGTTGAAAAACACCGTCAACGCGATGGTCGATTCGCTGCGAGTATTTGCTGACGAAGTTACGCGCGTCGCGAAGGAAGTAGGAACGGAAGGAAAGCTGGGCGGCCAGGCCGAAGTGCCGAACGCATCGGGCACCTGGCGCGCGCTCACCGACAACGTGAACGCGATGGCCAACAGCCTCACGGTGCAGGTGCGCGCAATTGCCGACGTCGCAACGGCGGTGACGCGTGGTGATCTGAGCCGACAGGTCGCGGTGGAAGCGCAAGGCGAGCTGGAAGAGCTGAAGAACAACCTCAACCAGATGATCGTCAACCTGAAGTCCACTACCGAGAAGAACTCGGAGCAGGACTGGCTGAAGACCAACCTCGCCAAGTTCTCGCGGATGATGCAGGGACAGAAAGATCTGGAAGCGGTCTCCAAGCTCATTATGTCCGAGCTCACGCCGCTGGTGTCGGCGCACCACGGCGCGTTCTACATCATGGAGGACGACAACAACACTCCGGTGCTGAAGCTCATTGCGAGTTACGCCTACAAGGAACGCAAGCACCTCGGCAACAGGTTCTACCTGGGCGAGGGACTCGTCGGGCAGGCTGCGCTCGAGAAGAAGCCGATTCTGCTCACCAACGTTCCGGACGACTATATCCGCATCTCCTCCGGCCTTGGTGAAGCACCACCGCGCAACGTTCTGGTTTTGCCGGTGCTGTTTGAAGGTGAGGTCAAAGCAGTGATCGAGCTTGCCTCGTTCCTGCCGTTCAGTCAGATCCACCAGCTCTTCCTCGATCAGCTCGCCGAAACCGTGGGCGTCGTGATCAACATGATCGCGGCCAATATGAGAACGGCGGAATTGCTCGAGCAGTCGCAGAGCCTGACGCTCGAGTTGCAGAGTCAATCCGAGGAGCTGCGCAAGCAGCAGGAAGAGCTCAAGAGATCGAACGCGGAGCTCGAGGCACAAGCGCAAACCCTGCGCACTTCCGAAGAGCTGCTCAAAGACCAGCAGGAAGAGCTGCAACAGGTCAACGAGGAGCTCGAGGAGAAGGCCTCATTGCTCGCCGAGCAGAATCGGAAGGTCGAGCAGAAGAACGAAGAAGTCGAAGCAGCGCGTCTCGCTCTCGAGGAAAAGGCGGAGCAGCTTCAACTCAGCTCGAAGTACAAGTCTGAGTTCCTGGCCAACATGTCGCACGAGCTGCGGACACCGTTGAACAGCCTGCTGATCCTGGCGCGGCTGCTCAGCGAGAACAAGGATGGGAACCTCACACCGAAGCAGGTCGAGTTCGCACAGACGATTCTGTCTTCGGGCAGCGACCTGCTGACGTTGATCAACGACGTGCTCGATCTCTCCAAGGTCGAGGCGGGCAAGATGGATGTGAGCCCCTCGGATGTCCGTATCGGCGAGCTCAAGGAATTCGTCGAGCGGAGCTTCAGTCCGGTGGCCGAGCAGAAGGGTCTCGCGTTCCACGTCGAAGTGGGGCCGGATCTTCCGCAGACGATTTACACCGACGGCGCGCGCCTGCAGCAGGTGCTCAAGAACCTGCTCTCGAACGCCTTCAAGTTCACGCAGGAAGGCGAAGTCACTCTCACGATCCGCCGCGCCGAAAAGGGCCGACGCTTCCAGAATCCGACGCTGGATTCAGCATCGGATGTGATCGCGTTCGCGGTCCAGGATACCGGTATTGGAATCGCGAAGGACAAGCAGCGTCTGATTTTCGAAGCGTTCCAGCAGGCGGACGGCACGACCAGTCGCAAGTATGGTGGCACCGGACTGGGGCTTTCGATCAGCCGGGAAATCGCGCGGCTGCTTGGCGGCGAGATCCGTGTCGAGAGCGCAGAGGCCAAGGGCAGCACGTTCACGCTATTTCTGCCGACCCAGTTCAAGGGCGCTCCGCGCGATCTCGATCGCGAAGAGTCGCAAGCGGCTGACCGGCGCGAGTCGTACTCGGCGGCAGGTGCAAGCCGCGAGCGCCAGTCGTCCGCGCCCAATCGTGGCAACGTCACGAGAGGTCCGCGCCCTAACCAGCGTCGCAAGCCGATCGGTGATGCGATCCAGTATCAGCCGGAGCGTCGGGCTGTACCACAGACCGTGATTGCGGATGATCGCGACGCGGTCGAGGAAGGCGACCGCACCGTACTCATCGTAGAGAACGATCAGAACTTCGCCAAGGTTCTGCTCGACATGGCTCGCGACAAGGGCTACAAGGGCGTCGTCGAGCTCGATGGAGAGGCAGGCCTCAAAGCAGCTCGGGAGATTCGTCCCGATGCAATCACGCTCGACATCGACATGCCGGGTATGGATGGACTGCAGGTGCTCGACAGGCTGAAGCGTGATCCGGAGACCAGGCACGTGCCGGTGCACATTATTTCCGGCGTCGAGCAGAAGCGCGAAGGACTCAAGGCCGGCGCAATTGCATATCTGACGAAGCCCGTCAGCAAGGAAGGCCTCGACGCGGCATTTGCACGGATCTCGTCGTTCATCGACACGGTGCCGAAGAAGTTGCTGGTGGTCGAGGACAATGAGGCACAGCGACAGAGCATCGTCGAGCTGATCGCGCACGAGGATGTCGATATCACGGCAGTACCGTCAGCCGAGGAGGCGCTGCAAAAGATCAGCGAGGAACACTTCGACTGCATGGTGCTCGACCTCGGCCTGCACAGCGGGCAGATGACGGGCTTCGATCTGTTGGAGAAGGTGAAATCCGATTCCAACAATCACGACCTGCCGATCATCATCTACACCGGCAAGGAACTGAGCCAGAAGGAGGAGACAGAGATCCGGAAGTACGCCGAGACGATCATCCTCAAGGATGTGAAGTCTCCTGAGCGGCTGCTGGATGAGACGGCGCTCTTCCTCCACCGGATCGAAGCGAAGCTCCCGGAGCAGAAGCGGAAGATGCTCGAGCATCTCCATGATTCGGACTCGGTGGTTGCGGGCAAAGCGGTGCTCGTGGTCGACGACGACGTGCGCAACATCTTTTCGCTGACGAGTGTCCTCGAAGATCATGGCATGATCGTGCGCTTCGCAGAGACCGGGAAGCAAGCGATCGACGAGCTGAAAAAGGATCCGAACGTCGATGCGGTGCTGATGGATATCATGATGCCCGAGATGGACGGGTATGAGACGACGCGTGCGATCCGCAACATGGATCAGTTCAAGACGCTGCCGATCATCGCGTTGACTGCTAAGGCGATGAAGGGCGACCGTGAGAAGTGCATCGCTGCCGGCGCTTCCGACTACATCACCAAGCCAGTCGACACCGAGCAGTTGTTGTCGTTACTGCGTGTATGGCTATACAGATAGCAGAAGCCCCCCGCGACGCGGCGGATTCCGCCCAGCAGGCATTCAAGCCCGATCTCGAGCGCATCGAGATCGAGCTTTTGCTGGAAGGAATCTTCCGTCACTACGGATTCGATTTCCGTTCGTACGCCTATGCATCGATCAGGCGGCGTTTGTGGAAACGGATCGAAGAGGAGGGCCTGTCGAGCGTGAGTGCCTTGCAGGAAAAGGTGCTGCACGATCCGGCGATGATGGAGAAGCTGCTCCTGGATCTCTCCATCAACGTCACGGCGATGTTTCGCGATCCCGGTTTCTACGTGACCTTCCGCGAGCATGTCGTACCGCTGCTGCGCACGTATCCGTTCATCAGGATATGGCATGCGGGATGTTCGACCGGGGAGGAAGTCTATTCGATGGCGATTCTGCTGCGGGAAGAAGGTCTTTATGATCGCGCGCGCATTTACGCCACCGACATCAACGAGGTCGTGCTCCAGCGCGCCAAGGCGGGAATTTTTCCGATCGAGCGGATGCAGGAATACACCGACAACTACATCAAGGCCGGTGGCAAACGCTCATTCTCCGAGTACTACACGGCGAAATACGGTGGTGCGCTTTTCGATCAGACTCTCACCAAGAACGTCGTATTCTCGCAGCACAACCTGGTGACGGATCGGTCCTTCAGCGAATTCAACGTCATCCTTTGCCGGAACGTTTTGATCTATTTCGACAAAACGCTTCAGTCCAAGGTCCACAGCCTGTTCTACGACAGTCTGGTGATGTTCGGCGTGCTGGTGCTGGGAAGCAAAGAGACGCTGCGGTTCATGGCGCACGAGGAGTGCTATCAGCAGATCGCGCCGCCGGAAAAGATTTTCCGGAAGGTTCGGTAGATGTTGTACTCGATTGTGGCGATCGGCACCTCCTGGGGCGGACTTATGGCGATGTCTAAGCTGCTGTCAGAGCTGCCCGCTGAGTTTCCGATTCCGATCGTGATCGTGCAGCATCGCAGCAAGGACTCGGACAGGCTGCTGTCGCAGTTGTTGCAGGACGCGACTCCGCTCACCGTGTGTGAGATAGAGGACAAGGACCTGCTCGAGCCTGGTAAGGTGCATGTTGCTCCCGCGGATTATCACGTGATGGTCGAGCGCGGATACCTGTCGCTCACCGTGGAGGAGCCGGTGAGGTACAGTCGTCCGTCGATCGATGTTATGTTCACGTCGGCGGGAGACGCGTATGGCAAAGAAGCAATCGGCATCGTGCTGACCGGCGCGAACGAAGACGGGTCTCGTGGATTGGCGCACATCGTCAAGCGCGGCGGGAAAGCGTTGATTCAGTCGCCGAAGACCGCCGAGATTCCGATCATGCCGGAAGCGGCAGTGCGGGCGGTCCCCACCGCGGAAGTGCTGCCGATCCCACAGATCGGCAAGCGATTGGTCGAGCTCTCTCAGGAAACAGCAGACCGGCTCACCGCGCGGAGAGCAGGCTCGTGAACGGCGACCCGAGACAGAACGGCTCCGCGCGCGACGATCGCGTCAACATCCTGCTCGTTGACGACCGACCGGAAAACCTGCTGGCGCTGGAAGCGATTCTGGAACCGCTGACCCAGAACCTCGTGCGCGCGCACTCCGGGCCCGAGGCGTTGAAGCGCGTGCTCGAGATGGAATTCGCGACGATCCTGCTCGACGTCCAGATGCCGGATATGAACGGCTTTGAGGTCGCTGAGATCATCAAGTCACGCGAAAGATCACGCACCATTCCCATCATCTTCCTCAGCGCGATCAACAAGGAAGAGGCGTACGTCTTCAAAGGCTACTCGATGGGAGCCGTCGATTACGTCTTCAAGCCGTTCAATCCCGACGTGCTGCGGATGAAAGTCGCGGTATTCGTCGACCTCTTCATCAAGCAGCGCGAGGTACAGCGCCAGGCCGAGCTGCTGCGCGACGCCGAGAAGCGCGAGCTTGAGCTGGAGCATCGCACATCGCTGCTGGAAGCGGAAGCTCGGTCGGCGGCGAAGCTGGCGCAGATGAACGAGGAGCTGCACCGGCGGCAGGTAGCGCTGGAGCAGGCGATGGGCGCGCGCAACCGCTTTTACGCATCGATGAGCCACGAGCTCCGCACGCCAATCAATGCCGTCATCGGCTATAGCACACTGATGCTGGACGGCATTTACGGCCCGCTCAACGCGAAGCAAAAAGAAGGATTGCAGCGCACGCTCAAGGCAGCGCGTCATCTGCTCGAGCTGGTGAACGACGTGCTCGACTTGTCGAAGATCGAAGCGGGGAAGATCGAGCTATCGATTCAGCCGGTGCTGTTCCCGGCGCTGATCGAGGATCTGTTCGTGACAGTGCGTCCGCTGGCCGACGAATACGGCTCGGCGCTAACGCTGGAAATGCAGAGCGAATCGTTCAACATCGTCAGCGATCCGCGGCGGGTGCGGCAGATACTGATCAATCTGATGTCGAACGCGATCAAGTTTGGTGAAGGGAAGCCAATTCTGGTGAGGTGCAAACAGACTGACCCCGGCGGTGTAGAAGTAGAGGTCGTCGATCAAGGTGTTGGAATAGCGCAGGAAGATATTCCGCGGATTTTCGAAGAGTTCGTTCAGGTCTCCGAATCGAAGCAGCCAGGCACCGGCCTTGGGCTCCCAATTTCGAGGCGACTGGCTCAGCTGTTGGACGGGTCTCTGACCGTGTGTTCGACGCCCGGCCAGGGGAGCACTTTTCGTCTCAGTTTGCCGCCCTCTTTAGAGGACGATCTGGCCGAGGAGCCGATGTTATCTGCTGCTACGGTGGGCTAACTACATCCTTTTATTGGCATGTCACCTGCCCCTAATAGCCGGACCGTCGCGTTACGCGGGGGTCATTCCTGGAGGCTTTAAAATGTTCAAAAAGATACTAATCCTTCCGGCCGCGTTTTTGGCGTTCGCTTGCTCAAAGGGCGACAACAAAATGACCGCGGCGGATAGCGCGCTCAATTCGGATCTTTCGACCGCGGCAGCGAGCCGCCCGTATACGCCGCTCGACAGCATCACCGCTGCAGAGCGCGCCGGAACGGCCACAACGACTGCTCCGACGACTGCTTTGAGAAGCACCGCATCGACTCCGCGTACGACGACGGTTCGCAGAACGTCCACCGCGCGTCGCAGCAGCTCTTCGGGCGGAACGTATTCTTCGGCGCCAGTCTATAGCGCGCCGGCACCTCGGGAGCCAGTTATCGAGAAGCACACCAAGCGCGACGCCGCCATCGGCGCGGGCGCGGGTGCAGTCATCGGCGCAGTCACCAGCAGAAACAAGGTGAAGGGCGCAATCATCGGTGGCGCAGCCGGCGCAATTCTCGGCGGCATCATCGGCAACAACGTCGACAAGACCAAGCACTAACTCGCTTTTTCGAAGGCAAAAAGAGCCCCGCACCATGTCCGGTGCGGGGCTTTTTTGTTACTACTGAGCTGGTACGCGGTCTAGCTGATGCTCCCGCCGTGCTTGATTCCGTGGGCACCGAGGCTTACGATGGACCAGAGATGCATTTAGAGAATGACAGAGGCACTGGTCAGAGCACGGTGCCTTCACCACCGACTCCAACCTCGGCACTGCGCGCACTGTGCATTGCGCGGCATTGCATTCTGAGCGAGCACATCGCGCGATACTTCGCCGAGATGGGCATTGTGACGACGAACGCGGTTGGCCTGGAAACGGCGGGTGTCGGGAACGCCGACTGGGCCCCCGATGTGGTGATCTGCGACTACGACGTACTCGCATCGATACCGCTCGAGCAATGGGAGCACGACAAGCTCCTTTCCCGAACTCCGGTGGTCGCAGTCAGCCTGACCCGTCACGCCGAAGAGCTGCAGTTGCTCGATGTCAACGGCATTGCGGGTTTCCTCTATCTCCCCACGCTGGACCGATCCGCCGCCTTACGGATTCTTTACGCGGCGGCGGCCCGTCCCCGATACGTCCTTCCTCCGCTCGGCGCACCCGCGAGGCCTGTCGAGCACAGTTAAATTTCAGGCATGAGTAACGACCCGATCACGGGCGCCTACAACGATGCTTTGATCGCTGAGGCGTACGAAGCCTATCGGCGCGACCCATCGTCTGTGGACGAGTCGTGGCGTCAGTTTTTCCGATTTGCTGAAAGCATTGCCGGTGCACCGCGGCCGGCTGCGGGCGAAGGTCCTTCGGCAGCGGGAGATTTTGATCCCGCTTTTCTTCGCGATGTTGCCGCCGCTGCCGAGCTTGTTGACGCTATCCGCAGCTACGGCCACATGGCTGTCCCACTCGATCCACTCGGTACGGCGCCCGAAGGCACGCCCGAGCTGACGCCGGAATTCCACGGACTGACCGAGGAAGATCTACGCACCATTCCCGGAATCGCGCTGGGCGCGTCCGGTAGAACTGCATTGGACGTCGTTGCGCGCCTGCGTGAGCTGTACTCATCGACGATCGGGTTTGAGATCTCGCACGTTGGAAAGGCTGACGAGCGCGAGTGGCTGCGCTCTGAGATAGAAAGCGGTCGTCTCAACAAACCGCTGAGCGCGGAAGAGAAGAAAAGCATTCTCCAGCGACTGACGCGCGTCGATGGACTGGAGCGTTTCCTCGGCCGCGCATACCAGGGCTACAAGAGATTCTCGATCGAAGGCACCGACATGCTGGTGCCGATGCTCGACGTGGCGATCGAATCGGCGGCCCAGCTCGGCGCGCGCGAAGTCGATCTGGCGATGGCGCATCGCGGCCGCATCAACGTGCTGACGCACACGCTCGGCAAACCGTACGCGACGATCTTCGAGGAATTCGAGGGCAAGCACGCGGCGACGAACGCCGTTAGTGAGACCGGAGACGTTAAATACCATCTCGGAGCGGTTGGCACGCGGCAGGCTGCCAACGGAAAGGAAATGGCGGTGGTGTTGATTCCAAATCCCAGCCATCTCGAAGTCGTCAACCCGGTGCTCGAAGGAGTAGCGAGAGCGCGGCAGGTGTTGGCAGGGAACGGTGCACGGGATGAGTCAGCGGTCGTACCGATCTGTGTTCATGGTGACGCTGCGTTTCCTGGAGAGGGCGTCGTGCCCGAGACGTTCAATCTCTCCGGGCTCGAAGGGTATCGTACCGGCGGCACGCTTCACATCATCGTCAACAATCAGGTTGGATTCACGACCGATCCGATCGATGCGCGGTCCACGCGATACGCGAGCGATTTGGCCAAAGGCTTTGAGGTTCCAATTGTGCACGTGAACGCCGACGATGCCGAGTCGTGCGTGCGCGTGGTGGAGTTTGGAATCGAATACCGGGCGAAATTCGGCAAGGATTTTCTGATCGACCTGGTTGGATACCGTCGTCACGGCCACAACGAGACCGACGAGCCTGCATTCACTCAGCCGATTTTGTACCAGAAGATCAAGTCGCATCCATCTCCGCGTGAAGTGTGGGGCAACCGTCTGGCCGCGGAAGGAGTGGTCTCCGCCGATGATGTAAAGAAGCTGGACGCGGAGGCGGCTGCAGAATTCGATCGCATTCTCACGGCGATGAAGGCGGGTGAGCTGCATCCGCCGGAGCACAATCCGGCAAAGGATGCGGAGGCAGATCAGTCGGGCGCGGGAAGCGGCGATACTGCCGTCGACGGAGATCGTCTTCGCGAGCTGAACGAGAAGCTGCTCAAGTGGCCGGCAAATCTGAAAGTGAATCCGCGGCTGGCCAAGACGTTGATGCGTCGAGCGGATGCGCTGGGCGACGCTGGTGGAATCGATTGGGGTCATGCAGAGGCGCTGGCGTTTGCGTCATTGCTGACCGACGGCACGTCGATCCGTTTAACCGGTCAGGATTCCGAGCGCGCGACATTCTCGCATCGTCAGGCAGTGCTCCACGACGCCGAAAACGGCGAGACGTATTTCCCGCTGCAGCACGTCGCTGAAGATCCCGGACACGGCAGAATCGAGATCTACAATAGTCCGCTCTCGGAAATGGGAGTTCTCGGGTTTGAGTACGGGTACAGCACGGCGGCGGAAGACACGCTGGTGTTATGGGAAGCGCAGTACGGCGATTTCGTCAACGTCGCGCAGCCGATAATCGATCAGTTCATCTCTGCCGATCGGGCAAAGTGGGGGCAGGATTCGTCGATCGTCTTATTGCTGCCGCACGGGTATGAAGGCCAGGGACCCGAGCACTCGAGCGCGCGTCTCGAGAGATTCCTGCAGCTGTGCGCGGAAGGCAATCAGCGTGTGGCTTATCCGTCGACACCGGCGCAGTACTTCCACATTCTCCGGCGCCAGGCGCAGCTCTATGAGCGTCGCCCGCTGATTCTGATGCAGCCGAAGAGTCTGCTGCGTCTGCCGGAAGCGGCTTCGAAACTGTCGGATCTGACCAGCGGCAGTTTCCGGCCGGTAATCGATGACCCGATCGCATCGCAGAATCGCGAATCGGTAACGCGACTGGTGTTCTGCACGGGCAAGATCTACTACGACATCATCGCGAAGCGTGCGCCATTCATCGCCGTCGTGCGAATCGAAGAGCTTTATCCGTGGCCGGGCAATCAGATTGCACAGATCGTCGATCTGTATCCCGCGATCGAGGAAGTAGTGTGGGCTCAGGAAGAGCCGAAGAACCAGGGTGCGTGGTCGTACGCGTCGCCGCGTCTGCGGATGTCGACCGGCAATGCACTACCGACTCGCTATGTTGGACGCCCCGATCGGTCCAGTCCCGCCGAGGGTTACGCCGAAGCGCACAAGAAGGAGCAGGAGCGGATCATCGGCGAGGTCGTCGCGCCGATGCCGCAGCTGGCCGGAGCAAAGGGCCGTCGCGGCATGACGGTCAAAACCTGAGCTCGATTTTCTGCTGACAGTGCAGAAGGCAGTAGCTGTCGCCGCACTGGCAGCGGCATTAGTCGCTCCATCATCGCTGACGAAGTCGTCGGCGCGAGCGTATGAGGTTGCCGCGCCGGATACCGTCGAGAGAATGCGCGTGTTGTGGATAGCCGCGCATCCGGACGACGAGGATACGAATCTGATCGCGTGGCTGGCGCGCGGCCGCAACGTCGAGACCGCCTACATGTCGCTCACCAGAGGTGACGGCGGCCAGAACCTGATCGGCAACGAGCTGGGCGAAGCGCTGGGTGTCATTCGCACCGAGGAGCTGCTGGCGGCGCGAAGGATCGACGGCGCGCATCAGTATTTCGGTCGCGAGTACGATTTCGGGTTTTCGAAGAGCGCGGAGGAGACGCTGCGGCACTGGCCGCGCGACTCAGTGCTGAACGATGTAATGACGGTGATGCGGGCGTTCCGGCCGCACATCGTGATCACGACGTTCTCGGGTACACCGCGGGATGGGCATGGGCACCATCAAGTGTCGGCGATTATCGCGCGTGAAGCGTATGAGAGGGCGGCGGACACAGTTCGGTTTCCGGTGTCGCGATTTGGCCGGCCGTGGATGCCGCTCAAGCTTTATCGGTTGGCGAGATTCTCACCGCAGGACAGGACGCTGGCGATCAACGTTGGGGAGTACAATCCGTATCTCGGGCTGTCCTATCAGGAGATCGCGGCTGACAGCAGGTCGCAGCACAAGTCGCAGGGTGAAGGGACACTGCGGCGGAAGGGAGTGGTCTACGATTATCTGATGCGCGAGGATTCGCGAGTGCCGGCGCCGCCGGCGAAAGAAGAGCAGTCGATTTTCGCGGGTCTGGATACGACGAAGTTGCTAGTGCAGGACGGGCGAGTGACGCCACCCACCTTGCCACCACCGGTGCAGTTCGAGGCGGTCGCTGATCGCCGCGCGCTCGCACTCGGCGAAGAAGCAAAGGTGACGATGACCGTCTACAACCGTGGGAAATCGCCGATCACGTTTTCGTACACGTATGGTGGTGACCTGGTAGACAACAAGGTGCTTGCGCCGGACTCTTCTTTTCGATGGGAGAGTCTCTATGGTGACACCGCAATCACCCAACCGTGGTGGCTGGCGACGCCACGAAATGGCGACATGTTCACGCCCAAATTGGAAACGTTGTCGGAAGATGAGCGCAGGAGCAACTCGGTGTCGCTGCTTTATACCACCGACGGCAAACAGTTCAAACTGAAGGCTCCAGTCGTGTACCACTACGTCGATCGGGTTCAGGGCGACGTACAGCGTCCGTTGATCGTTGCGCCGGGAATCTCGATCACTCTCGACGAATCTGTGGCGATCGCGCGCGCGAATGTCCCGCTCAATCAACTCGTGAAAACGACGTTGAGATCGGCGTACATCGATTCTACGCCGGTTACGGTTACTCTATCGCTGCCGAGAAGCCTATCAGCCGATTCCATGTCGCGGACCGTGATGATGGCGCCCGGAGCGACTCGCACTCTCGCGTTCAGGCTGCGCGGAACTCTCACGCATGGCGTCCAACAGATCACTGCGACGGCGAGAGCGAAAGGGAAGACGTTCCAGACCGGTTATGTACCGATCGAGTATCCGCACATCAATCCGCAACGGATCTATCGTGCGTCGACGTTGACGGTGAATGCGGTCGACGTGGTGTTACCGGCACGACTCAACGTGGCGTACATCCAGGGCGTGGGCGACAACGTCGCACCGGTGTTGCAGCAGCTCGGGGTGCCACTGACGATTCTCGATCCTGACGACATTCCGCAGACTGATCTCAGTCGATTCACGACGATCGTCGTCGGGCCGCGCGCGTATCAGGCGAATCAGACGCTGATCGACAACAACGAGTATCTGCTGTCGTACGTGCGGAATGGCGGACGGATGGTGGTGCAGTACGGGCAGGCGGAAATGCAGCGGCCGGGCATCATGCCGTATCCGATCTCGCTGGGTCAGCCGGCTGAGCGTGTGACCGACGAGAACGCGCCAGTGACATTCACGGATCCCTTTCCCCCGCTGCTCAACGCGCCGAACAAGATCACGCAGGAAGACTTCAACGGCTGGGCGCAGGAACGTTCGACTTATATGCCGACGACATTCGATGCGCACTATCGGACGATGTTGTCGATGAACGATCCGGGCGCACCGCCGAACAAATCGGCGATACTGGCGACGCCGTACGGACGGGGGACTTACATCTACGTTCCGCTGGCGTTGTTCAGGCAGTTGCCCGCGGGAGTTGCGGGTGGGGCGAGGATATTCGCGAATCTGCTTGGCGGGAATACTGTTCGGTGATTCTTCTCGGACGGAAACTGCAAAAGAAAAACTACCAGCTGGCGGCTGGCCGCTTTCGGCTCGCGGCTTCGAGCTTTTGCATGGTAATGGTGACGCTGATCGCGGCGTGCAGCTCGGATAATCGAAAGGTTCTGATCGTTTACTCGCCGCACGGAAAGGAGCTGCTCGAGTATTTCGAGAAGGCGTTTGAGAAGGCGCATCCTGATATCGATGTGCAGTGGGTCGACATGGGATCGCAAGAAGTTCTGGAGCGAGTGCGGGCGGAGAAACCGAATCCGCAAGCCGACGTCTGGTTCGGCGCGCCGGCAGAAGCATTTGACCGAGCGACCAAGGAAGGTCTGCTCCAGCCTTACAAGCCGACGTGGTCAGCGGCCGTCGACGCGGAAGCTCACGACGCCAACGACAACTGGTATGGCACCTATCTCACGCCAGAAGTCATTGGCTACAATCGTGATGCGGTCAAGGCAGAGGACGCGCCGAAAGACTGGGATGATCTGATCGATCCCAAGTGGCGCAACAAGATCCTCATTCGTGATCCGATTGCTTCGGGGACAATGCGAGCGATCTTTGGCGCGATCATGGCTCGTTCGATCGCGCAGACGGGGAAGCCGGATGCAGGCTACGAGTGGCTGCGGAAGCTGGATGCAAACACCAGAGAGTACACGCTGAATCCGACGATCCTTTATCAGAAGCTCGGTCGCCAGGAAGGCGTAGTCAGCATGTGGGACATGCCGGACTTCGCGACGCTGGAGCAGCGAACGAGAATTCCAATCAATTACATCATCCCGAAGAGTGGAACACCGCTGCTTGTCGACGGCATTGCACTAGTGCGCGGCGCGAAGCACCCGGTCGAAGCGAAGGAGTACTACGAGTTCGTGACGACGCCGGAAGCGATGATTGCCGCCGCCGATTCATTCCTGCGGATTCCGGCGCGGAAGGACATTCCCGTTGCAAAGCTTCCCGACTGGATTCGCAACGCGCTCAGTCAGATCAAGCCAATGCCAGTGGATCGCGAGGTGATGGCCGCGCATCTCGATGAGTGGATGAAGTACTGGGATGCGAACATCCGGAACCGCGGAAAGAAGCAGTGAGTGACGCGCCGCAGGCGCGCCCGAATGGGGAGAGCGGCGCACTGGCTCTCGAGGGGATCACTCGCCGTTTCGGCGATTTCACAGCTGTAGACAACGTTTCATTCCAGGTAGGCCCTGGCGAGCTGCTGGCGCTCGTCGGCGCGTCGGGTTCCGGCAAAACCACAACGTTGCGCATTGCCGCCGGTTATGAAACCCCAGACTCCGGGCGCGTCTCGCTGGGGGGTACCGATCTGACGCGAGTGCCGCCGGAGCGTCGTGGATTCGGAATGGTCTTCCAGCATTACGCGCTCTTCCCCCACATGACGGTCGAGAACAACGTCGCTTTCGGGCTGGAGGCGCGCGGGGTCAACAAAGTAGACCGGCTGATCAAAGCGCGTGCTGCACTGGCCAATGTCGGTCTCGAAGGAGCCGGCAACCGACCGATTCAGTCGCTGTCCGGCGGCGAGCAGCAGCGCGTGGCACTCGCCCGGGCGCTGGTGATCGAGCCGAGGGCGCTGCTGCTTGACGAGCCGCTATCGAACCTCGATCCGAATTTGCGAGAGGCAATGCGCGATGATTTGCGCCGAATGCTTCGCCGTGTGGGAGTTCCGGCACTGTTCGTCACGCACGATCAGGAAGATGCATTTGCAATCGCTGACCGGATCGCCCTTCTCAAACGCGGCCGCGTGCTCCAGTGCGGTACGCCCGAAGAGCTGTATCATTCGCCGGCGAATCGCGAAGTCGCTGCGTTCATCGGGCGAGGCGCGATGGTTCCCGCCATCGATAAAGGCTCCACCGCTGAAGTGACCATCGGCGGCGTGAAACGCGAGCTGCCGGTGACCCGCCCAAAGGATGCGCCCGCGAAGATCGAGAATGCATTCGTCGTAATGCGACCCGACTCGATCGAGATGTCGAAAGGCGCCGGTGTGTTTGCCTGGCGCGGTAAAGTCGTGAATCGTCGGTTTGCGGGTGGCGTCGAGGTTTATCGCATCGAGCTTGCCGACGGAATCACGGTCGACGTCGAATCGCAGATCGTCGACGCGCACGAGGGCGACAACGTGTCAGCGTCTCCGCTCAAGCGCGCGTTTCCGTTGGTAGCCGGATGAAACGCGAGACTGACACGCAATGAAAGCGACATCGCGAGGCAACCGCACTAGCTGGCTGATCGCCTTACCGGTAATCGGCCTGTTGGTATGGGCGGTCATTTATCCCAACGCCGCCGTCGTGGTCGGCAGCTTTGAAGATGGGCTCGGGCACTGGCGTGAATTCTGGGCGAGTCCCGCCGATCACGAAGCGCTGATAACCAGTCTCGTGATCTCGGTCGCCTCCGTGTTTGCGTCGCTGGCGATCGGAGTTCCGTTGGCTTTTCTGCTTGGCCGGTTTGAGTTCCCGGGTCGGCGTTTGCTGCGCGCAGTCGCAACTCTTCCCGCGGCGCTGCCGCCACTGGTGGGCGTAATCGCTTTCCTGTTCCTGTATGGCGAGAGCGGCGTTGTCACGCGCGCAGTCCAGCGCGCCCTGGGGATGGCGGAGGCGCCGTGGCAGCTGCGGGGTGTCGGCGCGATCGTGTTCGTACACGCGTACACGATGTACGTCTACGTTTTTCTTTTCGTCTCAGCAGGCCTGGAGCGATTCGACGCGTCGCTCGATGAAGCCGCATCCGGACTTGGTGCGAACACCTGGCAGCGTCTGCGCCGAGTGACAATTCCGCTGCTGATGCCGGCGGTCGCCGGGTCGGCGCTCCTCGTCTTCATGAATGCACTGGGCTCCTTCTCGGCGCCCTACGTCTTTGGCGGTGGACTGCGAGTGCTGTCAACACAGATCCTGAACTCGAAGACCAACGGCGCGATGGGGCTCGCGTACGTCGAGACGACTGTGCTCGCTCTGAGCGCGGTCGCTGGTCTGGCGCTGTTTCGGTGGCTGGATCGGAAACGGAAATACACGCTTGCCAGCAAAGGAGGCCGCGCACGCCGCACCATCAGGTCGAGGAAAGTTCAGCTGCTGACGACGGCCGGCGCCGCGGTCATCGTGATCGCACTGGTGCTGCCGCACTTGATGGTGATACTCGTATCGTTTGCGCGCGATGGCTCGTGGACGACGCAGGTACTGCCGCCCGAATACACCTTCGAGAATTATCGACGCCTGTTCTCGGAAGCCGAGTTGTGGAAACCGATCACCAACAGCGTATCGATGGCGTTGATTGCGACTGGAGCGAATCTCGTTGTGTGCTTCATTGCTGCATATCTGATCGTGTTCCGCAAGTTTGGTGGCCGAAGATTCCTCGAGCTGCTGGTCGCGCTGCCATGGGCGATTCCAGCGACGGCGATTGCTCTCGGACTGGCGGCAACGTTCAACAGGAACGATCCGCTGACCGGACGCGTGCTGCTCGTCGGTACGTTCTGGATTCTGCCGCTGGCGTACTTCATTCGCGACACGCCTCTGGTTTCCTCAGCTGTTGAGTCGTCGCTGCGGCAAATGGACGCGTCGCTGGAGGATGCGGCGCGCGGACTCGGCGCATCGTGGCTGATGACGATGCGGCGCGTGATCATTCCGGCAGCCCGGCCAGGTCTCGTCGCGGGCGGATTGCTGGCGGCGGTCGCTGCGGTTGGTGAGTTTGTAGCTAGTGTCGTGCTCTACACACACGCCAATCGGCCGATTTCAATGGAGATTCTGGCGCAGTTGCGCGCGCTCGCGTTCGGAACTGCGGCGGCGTACAGTGTGTTACTTATCATGCTCGTGTTGTTGATGACGTTAGCTGCGCGTTCGTTCGAGGAAAGACTTGCCTAGCATTTTGAAGCGGCCGAAAGTCGTCATCGTCGGCGGCGGATTCGGCGGCATTGCCGCCGCCCGGAAGCTCGGCCACGATCATCTCGATCTGACAGTGATCGATCGCACCAATCACTTCACGTTTCAGCCACTGCTGTACCAGGTGGCGACAGCGGCGCTCTCGCCCAGCGATATCACGGCGCCGATCAGACACATCCTGCGTCACCAGCGGAACACGGAAGTACTGATGGCCGAGGTTCGCGAGATCGATGCCGACAAGCAGGTCGTTCGAATCGATGACGAACTGAGGGAGATAGCGTATGACTATCTCGTTGTGGCTACCGGGTCGCGCCACTCTTACTTCGGCCACAACGAGTGGGAGCCGTACGCGCCGGGTCTCAAAGCGATCGAAGACGCGTCGGAGATTCGTCGGCGGTTTCTGCTCGCGTTCGAGAATGCGGAGAAGTCGACCGATCCGCAGGAGCGCGAAGAATATCTGACGTTTGTGATTGTTGGGGGTGGTCCTACGGGAGTGGAGCTCGCTGGTGCGATGCCCTTCATCGCCAAGAAAGCACTGGCGCCCGATTTCAGAACGGTCGACACTGAGCGTACGCGTGTAATTCTGATCGAAGCCGGGCCGCGGCTATTGCCCAGTTTTCCGGAGCATCTCGCGGCGCGCGCCACCAGGGACTTGCAGGAGCTGGGCGTTGAAGTGCGAGTCAATTCGATGGTGACGGCTGTAAACGCAGACTGCGTTTGCATGGGGAAAGAGGAGATCCGCGCCAAAACCAGCTTCTGGGCAGCAGGCAACAAATCGTCGCCGCTCGGTCAGTTTCTCGGGGCGCCACTCGATCGCGCCGGCAGAATCAACGTCAATCCAGATCTTTCGGTTCCCGGCCATCCTAACATTTTCGTCGTCGGCGATCTGGCGACGGTGATGCACGACGGGAGACAGGTCCCGGGTGTTGGTCCGGCAGCGATTCAAGAGGGAAAAGCCGCGGCTAAGAACATTCTGCGTGATCTGCACCACCAGCCGCGGAAGAATTTCAGCTACTTCAACAAGGGCGATCTGGCGGTCATCGGGCGTTCGCGGGCGATCGCCGACCTTGGCTGGATTACGTTCTCAGGCCGCCTTGCGTGGTTCTTCTGGCTTTTCGTTCACATCATGTATCTGGTCGGCTTTCGCAACCGCGTCGTGGTGTTCATCGACTGGGCATACTCGTACTTCACGTATCAACCCGGCGTGCGTCTGATTACAGACGTTGAGCGCTACAAGCCTCCGGCGGCAGCTTCGGGCTGAGCACCTACGACCTCTCTTGGTCGTGATCCGCCCAATACAGCGACACGCTTGGTGAGATTGGGGTGCGTCGCCAGGATCTCGGCGAATCGGACGAAGAAGCCGCCCTCGGTCTGGCGCTGTTCGGCGTAAACCGTCGGGTCAACCTGGTGGTAGAGATCCCTCCCGGCGGCCAACACCAGCAAGCCATCGACACTGCCTTCGGGCTCCAGAGCGTTTCCGATTTTGTCGCAGGTGTATTCACAGGCTCGCGAATAAGCGGAGCCGAGAAACGGAAACATCATCGCCGGATACAGGAGCGCACGCCGCGTCATGTGACGGCGCTTGACGTGTCCGAGCTCGTGACCGAGCACGAAGCTCACTGCCTTCTCGCCCTTCTGGGTTGCGAGTGCAAGGACGTCGGAGTAAAGCACGACGAAGTTGCGACCGAGGAACCGTGTCGCAAACGCGTTGAGGATTCCTCCCGACTGCAGAACGAAGACGTCCGGCACTTCCATGTCGAGTCGGCGCGAGTGCCGTTTCGCCATCGCCATCAGCTCGGGAAACTGCCGCTCGGAGATGCGCACGCCGTTGCCGCGGATCTGGCCGATCATCACGCCATGAAAGACGAAGTAGCCGATGGCGATCAGGATCGTGTAGAAGAGCACTGTGCCGCCGATCGGAGTCCCCGATACGATGATCATTGCCAGCACGATGTACAGTGCGATGCTGACCAGAACTGCGATCGCGAAGTAGATCTTCTCTTTCCCGTTCACGAGAGCGTCGACGTAAACCGGGCGTTCCGTTCGCGGATCCGTTGGCATGGGGAGTTCTCCGGTGGTGGTAGTCGGCCGGACATGCTAATGTTGACCCCGATTATTCGCCTTTTTCTAGGGGACGTCAATGGGGACCAACGCCGAATCGGTTAACGAAGCGGAGCCCACGCCCAAAGCGAGTCTATGGGAAGACTTCGTCGACATCTTCTACAATCCGTCGGCGGTATTCGCGCGCAGAGCTAACGGAGAATGGGGCAAGCCACTCATTCTTCTCATTGTCGCTGCGACCGTGCTCTTCTTGTTGACGAAGAATGCGATGCAGCCGATCATGGACGCTGAGTTCGCGCGGAACAGTGCCAAGGCGCTCGCCAAGAATCCTCAGTTGACGGAGGAACAGCTCGCCTCCGGCCGACACGTGTTCGAGATGTTCGGGTTCGTATTCGTCGCGATCGGCACGCTGGTGAGCGTGATCGGCTCGGGGCTGGTGCTCTGGTTGCTAAGCAAGCTGTTCGACGCCAAGGAAGCACTCGCGGCCGCGCTGATGGTTGCCGCGTACTCCGAAGTCCCGCGCATTCTTCAGATTCTGGTGAATGCGGCGCAGGGTCTCTTTCTGAGCCCGGACAAACTGACATCGATGAATAGCGTGCTGTTGGGTCCTGCCCGATTCATGGATCCGGATCACGCATCGCCGATAGGGATCGCCCTCGCGTCGCGTATCGATGTGTTTACGATCTGGGTGACGGTGCTGATGGGAATCGGCATCTACATCGTGGGCAAACTCACGAAGCAACAGGCGATCATCGTCGCGGCGATAACGTGGGTGCTCGGGGGACTACCGGTGCTGTTTGGGGCGTTGCGTGCGTGAGCCACTTCATCTCGACAACTGAAGTCGGCAGTTTGCAGTCAACTGTTGGCAGTCTGCAGTTTTTATACACGCATCCGTAGCGCTCTTCGCTTTGGACGCGTGTATGAAAACTCCGAACTGCGAACTAGTAACTGCTAACTGCCGACTTCAGTTTTCGAGATGCTGAGGTAAGCCCGACAATCTCTAAGCCGACGCAGGCAGCTCGGCCTTTCTACCATCGTCAATCCCGTAGCCGAGCGCGATGGTGGCGAGGACGAGCCCGGCTGACGTGAACATCGGCACTGAGCGACCGAGGTGGTCGTAGGAGAAACCGGCCCAGAGCGGAACGATCACGCGGGCGAGGCCGCCGAAAGTTTGTTGCACGCCCATGTACAGACCTCGCTCGCGACTCGAGATGACGCGCGAGAGCATTGATGTCACGCATGGGAACGTGAACGCGGTGCCGAGCGGCACCAGAGCGACCGCGACGGCGAGACTCGCGTAGCCGCGCGCCAGAGGGAGTGTTGCGAGGCCCATCGCCAGCATTGCCAGGCCGATCCTCGACAAGTACGCCTCTCCGTAGCGATCGACCATCCGACCAAGAATGCCGGCGCGAGTGATCACCGAGATTGTTCCGACGTAGGTATAGAAAATCCAGATGCGATCCTTGCCGACGCCAAATTGATCGGCGAGGAAAAGCGCGAGGATCGCCATCAGTCCCGAGAACGCGCCCATCGCGATCGCGTAAATCCAGATCAGGCGCGGCGCGGATTCGTTCGGATGGGTGACGACGTGCGCGATCGCGGTTCTCGACGCCGTCGGCTTCTTGGCGTGTGCTTCGGTCATGTCGCGGGATTCACGAAGGAATCGCCAGGCGAAGAAAATGTTGATTGCGCAGAGTGACGCGGCCGCGATGCCAGGGCCGCGCGATCCAAATCTGAGCGCAGCGGATCCGAGCGCGGGGCCGATTGCGACACCGACGTTGGTCGCCGCCGATAACCAGCCGAGTGCTTTCGCCCTGTTCTGGGGCTCGACGGAATCGGCGACGTACGCCTGAATCACACCGACGGTCCCACCACCCGCTCCCTGCACCAGCCGTGAGATCAGCAGCAACCAAATCGAATTCGCGAATGCAAAGACCAGGTAGGCCATGCCGGCCGCGGTGAGCCCGACGAGCAATGCTGGTCGCCGGCCGTACTTATCCGAGAATCGTCCCCAGATCGGCGCGGTGAGCAATTGCGCGGCAGTGAATGCTCCCATCAAAATCGCCACGACCAGCGCGCCACCGCCCATATCGCGAGCGTAAAACGGCAGGAGTGGGATGATCATCAGCACTCCCACCATGTCGACGAAATTGGTGACGATCAGTACTGCCAGTTTCGCGTTGGCGGCGCGAGAGATGTGGCCGCGAACTCCAGACGGCATTACGCCTCTACCTTACCAAGCGCGGCGGGCGGCACCGCTCGGCCGACGACTCCGGCCAACGCAATGATCGTCAGCAGGTAGGGAATCATTTCCACGAACTGCGAGGGAATCGCATGACTTCCCTGCAGCTGGATCTGAAATGTCTCCGCGGCTGCAAAGAGCAAGCAGGCGAACGCGGCGCGCACTGGGTCCCACCTTCCGAAAATCACGGCGGAGATGGCGATGAATCCGCGGCCAGCGGTCATCTGGTCGGTGAACTGGTGCTGATCGAGCGCGAGATAGACGCCGCCGAGCGCGGCGAGGACTCCCGAGATCGCAACGGCGAGGTAGCGCACGCGGTTGACGCTGACGCCGACACTCTCCGCCGCGTCAGGATGCTCACCCGCGGCGCGAACTCGAAGACCGAACGGGGTCTTGTAGATGACGAATGCGACGACTGGAGCGCTGAGCAACCCAAGCCAGAGCAGCGGATTGTCGAAGCCCGCCGCTTTGATATTTCCGCCGAAGCCGGCGATGCGCGGCGAGTTCGAGGAGCTGGCGAAAAAGAGCTTGAGAAAAAATCTCGTCACGCCGATCGCGAGCAGGTTGATGGCGACACCGACGACGACCTGATCGGCGCGATAGCGAATGCTGGCGATCGCGTGAATGGCGCCGAAGATGAGCCCACCAATCATTCCGGCGAGCACGCCGACCCACGGATTGCCGGTGTAGTTCGTTCCCACAACGGCGGCGAATGCGCCCGTAAGCATGAACCCTTCGAGCGTCAGGCTCACGATTCCGGCACGCTCGGCGACCACTCCACCGCTGGCCGCGAACAGATAAGGCACGGCGATGCGGATCATCTGCGTGATGAACGAAACTGGATTCACGCGTCGCTCCGTCGATGGGCGCTGCGAAGAATGCTGCGCACTTCAGGTACGGCCATCGCTACGGCGAGGATCACGACGCCCTGTAGCACGTCCATCATCTGCTTCGGCACGAACGCGTGAATGGCGAGGCCCCCTTGTGATAACGTCGCAAAGAAGAAAGCGGCGATCAGAACGCCGAAGGGATGGTTTCGTCCGACAAGGGCGACAGCGATACCGAGGAAGCCGGCTCCGCTCGCGAATCCATCCTCGTAGTAATGCTTGTAGCCGAGTACGTAGTTGATTCCGCCGATGCCGGCGATGACTCCCGACCACGTCATCGCGCGCATCCACACCCGGCCGACGCTGATGCCGCCGTATTCGGCGGCGTCGGGCTGCAATCCAACGGCGCGCAGCTCATAGCCCCCGCGCGCGCGGAACAGATAAAACCAGACAGCGACGGCGGCGAGAATTGCCACGACCAGAGCGAGGTTGGCAGCGGAGCCGTGAAAGTCTGTGTCGAGATCGGCAAGACGCGGCAGGAAGCCGGCGTGAATCTCGGGTGTGTGCAGCGTTTCGGGCACGTGGAGGTGTCCGGCGATGAACCAGTTGAGCAGCGCCAGCACTACGAAGTTGAGCATGATCGTCACGATGACTTCATGCGCGCCAAATCTCGTCTTGAGATAACCCGGCACCGCGCCGACAACTCCACCCGCCGCTCCGGCCGCAACTATACAAATCGGCAGGGCGAGAAGGAGTGGCGTTCCAATTGGAAGCGCGAGGCCGATGAGTGCAGCGGCGAATCCGCCGGCAGCGAGCTGGCTTTCTCCTCCGATGTTGAACAACCCGGCGCGCAAGCCAAACGAAACGGCGAGTCCGGTGAATGCGAGGGTCGTCGCCTTGTAGAGAACCTGGCCGAAACCGTAAGCGTTGCCCCAGGTGCCCTCGAGCAACAGGCGATAGACACTTGCCGGCGACTGACCGTAGCTGAGAATGAGCAAGTCGCCGCAAACGAGCGCGACGAGCAGTGCGACGAATGGCGGCAGCAGTGCTTCTTCAGCTCGCTCGCGCCACGGCGTCGAGGAGAAGCTTGGCTGCGTACCTCCCGCCAGTGACGACTCCGTCACGCCGCTGATCCCTTTTTGGTGCCGATCATGTACTCGCCGAGCGATTCCTCGGTTGCTTCAGCGGCGGGCATCACGGCCGCGAATTTTCCGCGGTACATCACCGCGATCCGGTCGGACAACGCAAGCACCTCATTCAGCTCCGCGCTCACGAGGAGAATTGCTTTGTCCTTGCGGCGCGCATCCAGCAGCTGTTGATGAATGAACTCGATCGCGCCCACGTCTACTCCACGCGTCGGCTGTGAGGCGAGCAGCACCGAGAAATCACGTCCCATCTCTCTTGCCACCACAACTTTTTGCTGATTGCCGCCCGAAAGGGCGCGGGCCGCGAGCACAGGATTGGGCGGACGAATGTCGAACGAGCTTATCTCCCGCTGCGCATTGTCCATCACCTGGTTCTTGTCGATAATGCCGCGTTTCGAGAACGCACGCTCGAGACCGAGTATCAGGTTGTCGCCGACGGTGTACTCGAGAATCAATCCTCGGCGGTGACGGTCTTCGGGGATGTGTGAGAGTCCCGCATCGTGACGCTTGGCAACGCTGCGCCGAGTGACGTCGACGCCGTCGATCAGAACATCACCCGCAAAAACAGATCGCAGTCCCGCAATTGCTTCGATCAGCTCCGTCTGTCCGTTGCCTTCGACGCCGGCGATGCCAAGGATTTCGCCCGGTTTGACGCTGAAGCTCACACCGTCGACGACACGAAGCCCTCGCGAACCCGTGACGCTCAGATTGCGTACCTCGAGTCCCTGATTGGGCCGCGGAGTTTCCGGACCTACTTTCGGTTGCACGCGCTTGCCGGCGGAGAGCGAGACTTCGCGTCCCACCATCAGGCGGGCGATCTCGGACGGATTAGTCTGCGAGGTCTTTAGTCGCGCGACGGTCTGCCCGGCGCGCATCACCGTAATGGTATCCGACAGCTCCACGACTTCGTCGAGTCGATGCGTGATCAGCACTATAGTGTCGCCGTTGTCACGCAGGCGACGCAGCACTGCCCACAGCTCGCGCACCTCGGGCGGCGAAAGCACGGCGGTCGGCTCGTCGAGCACCAGTATCTTCGCGCCGCGGAAAAGGACTTTCAGAATCTCGACGCGCTGCGCCTCACCGACGGACAGATCGGAAACCAGTCGATCGGGCGCGATTACGAGTCCGGTGTCGTTCGAGAGCTCGCGGACATCATCAGCGGCGCGAGCGTAGTTCATCATGATGCCCCGTGTCTTTGGCTCGCACCCCAGCACCAGGTTCTCGGCGACGGTCAGCGTCGGGACGAGCATGAAGTGCTGGTGCACGATACCGATGCCGGCGGAGATCGCTTCGCTGGTCGACCAGCCGGTGACGTCCTTGCCGAAAATCTCGACCTTCCCGGCGTCGGGCTTCATCAGTCCGCCGAGTATGCGCATCAAAGTCGATTTGCCGGCGCCATTTTCGCCAACGAGAGCGTGGATCTCGCCCGATGCTACCTCGAGCGACGCGCCGCGATTCGCTTTGACGGCGCCGAAAGATTTTTCGATGCCCTCCATCCGGATCGCGTCGGTCATCTAGTGCTTGGCACCTTGATGCGGCCGGCGATTATCTCCTGCTTGAGCTCTTCCACGCGCGCGCGGGCGCTATCGGGAATGAGGGCGCGGTTGCGATTGTCGTAGATGTAACCGACACCGCCTTCCTTGAGGCCGAATGAGTAAATGCCGCCCTTGAAGGTGCCGTTCTCGACTCGGCGAATCACATCAAACGTGGCGGTGTTCACTCCTTTCACCATCGAAGTGAGAACGTGTCCCGGCGCTTCGTCGTTCTGATCTGAATCCACACCGATGGCGAGCTTGTTCGTCGCGCGCGCTGCCTCGAATACACCCTGTCCGGTTGCACCGGCAGCGTGGAAGATGACTTCGACGCCCTGATTGTATTGGCTGAGCGCCAGCTCTTTTCCCTTGCCAGGATTCTTGAACGCGTCCGGCGTCACGCCCGCGTATTGAGCGATGACCTGGCAGTTCGGACAAACCTTCAATACCCCGGCGCGATATCCCGCCTCGAACTTGTGGATGAGAGGAATGTCCATTCCCCCGACGAATCCGATTTTTCTGGTGTGACTGACGAGCGCAGCCAGCGCGCCGACGAGGTAAGACCCTTCTTCCTCACGAAACTTGAGAGCGGCGACATTCGGCGGTGGTGGGATGACCTTGCCGGTGCTATCGGTCGCCAGAGCGTAGTCGATGCCGGCGAAAGCGGTCTTCGGGTATTCCTTGGCGAGGTTGGCGAGGTCATCGGTGAAGATGAAGCCGACGCCAATGACGAGGTTCATTCCCTCGGCGGCGAGCAATCTCAGTCCGGCTTCGCGATCAGCGCCTTCACCGGGCTCGATGAAGCGAATGTTGGAGCCGAGCATTTTGGTCGCGCTATCGGCACCGGCGTAGGCGCCGTCATTGAAGGATTTATCGCCTCGTCCTCCGACGTCCAGCACGATACCGATTTGAACTTTCGAATTCTGCTTTCCCTCAGCCTGGGCGCTCCGTCGAGTGAAAAGGAGGGCGATGTGTACGGCGAGGAGGAGGGAGGTGACGACGATCAGCTTTCTCATCTGGTGAGAAGAATCGCCCGAAACACAACCGCGTGCAAGACAAACGGGCGCTGGCAACCCCTTCAAAAGGCATCATCACGCGCGTTGATTTCATCGCATGGCCGAGCGAGTACGAACGCGCTTTTTGGTGGTGGGGAGCGGCGTTGCCGGGCTTCACACCGCCTGGCGTGCTTCGACCGGCGGGGACGTCGTCGTGCTGACAAAACGCTCGCTCTTCGACAGCGCGACCGCTTATGCCCAGGGCGGAATCGCGGCAGCTCTTGGTGCTGGAGATTCGCCTGAGCTGCATCGCCAGGACACTCTGGCTGCTGGTGCGGCGCTCTGTGACTCCAAAGCCGTGGAAGTCCTGGTAGAAGAAGGCCCGGCGCGGGTGCGAGAGCTGGCCACGGCAGGCGCTCACTTCGACCTCGAGCCCGGCGGCAACTTCAAGCTCGGTCGTGAAGCTGCGCACTCGCGTCGTCGCATCGTTCACGCGCACGGCGATCAGACTGGCGCCGAAGTCGCCCGCACTTTGATCAAGCGTGTGAAGGAGAGCGAGGACATCGAAGTGTACGAGAAGACGCGCATTCTCGATCTGATCGTCGAAGGCGATGAGGTTGCCGGCGTGCGGGCGGCGGTGGCGGGGAAACCAGTCGAATTCATCGCCGATGCGACTGTACTCGCAACAGGCGGCTGTGGTCAGGTCTTTCGGTACACGACCAACCCGCAGGTTGCAACTGGGGACGGTTTTGCGATCGCGCATCGCGCGGGTGTAAAGCTCGCCGATATGGAGTTCGTGCAGTTCCATCCGACGGCGCTCGATACCCCCGAGAACCCGTTGCAGCTGATCTCCGAGGCGGTGCGCGGCGAAGGTGCGATTCTGATCAACGACGATGGCAAGCGCTTCATGCTGGAGAAGCATCGGCTCGCCGAGCTCGCGCCGCGCGACGTCGTTGCGCGTGAAATCTTTCGCGAGAAAATCGGCGGCAAGCACGTCTGGCTCGACGCGCGCTCACTCGGCAAGAACTTCGAGGAGCGTTTTCCGGGGATCTTCGCGATCTGTCGTGCGCGCGGGATCAACCCGTCAAAGGATCTGATCCCGGTGACGCCGGCAGCGCATTACATGATGGGCGGGATCGTGACGGATCTGCGTGGGCGTGCCAGCCTGAACCGGTTGTACGCCGCGGGCGAAGTGTCACGCACGGGCGTGCACGGCGCGAACAGGCTGGCGTCGAATTCTCTCCTCGAAGGCCTGGTGTTCGCCGAACGCGTAGCGCGTGACATGATCGATTGCCCGAAGCTTGAGCTGTCGCCCCGCAAGAAGAAGTGGGAAGTGCCGGTGCTAAGGGATCGCGGAGCGGCCCAGGTCGCCGCCGATAGGATTCGCCAGGTGATGTGGGACGACTGCGGGATCGACCGCAGCGCAAAAGGATTGAGGTTGGGTCTCACCAAGCTCGAGGAAATCGAATCCCGATTGCCGACGGGTGCGACCGAGGAGGCCAACATGGTGCAGACGGCACGTCTGATCGCCGAGGCCGCCCTGTTGAGAAAGGAGTCGCGGGGCGGCCATTATAGAAGTGACTTCCCGCGCGCCAAAAGGAAGTGGAGCGGCAAACACATCGAATGGTAGATACCACAGAGAAGCTGTACAAAGAACTGCAGGAGGAGATCAGGCATCTCGCGCGCGAGCGCAACGCTGTCATCCTGTCGCACAACTACGAGCGCTCCGAAGTGCAGGACGTCGCCGATTTCGTCGGCGACTCGCTGGGGCTGAGTCGCGAAGCCGCGAAGACTGAAGCCGATGTCATTGTCTTCTGCGGCGTGCACTTCATGGCGGAGACCGCGGCGGTGCTATCGCCCCAGAAAATCGTGCTGTTGCCCGATCTCGCTGCGGGATGCTCGCTTGCCGCTACTATCGACGGCGATCAACTGCGGCAGTGGAAGTCAGAGCATCCGGGAGCCGTGGTTGTCTCGTATGTCAACACCACGGCTGACGTGAAGGCGGAAAGCGATTACTGCTGCACTTCGGGAAACGCGGTCGAAGTCGTGAACTCGATTCCAGCGAATCGGGAGATTCTCTTCCTTCCTGACATGTTCCTCGGCGCGCACGTGAGGCGAATTACCGGACGCAAGAACATGCATGTGTGGATGGGAGAGTGTCACGTGCACGCCGGCATAGATCCGGAAGACATTCGGCTGCAGCGGGCCGAGCATCCGGGCGCGGAGTTTCTGATCCATCCGGAGTGCGGGTGTGCGACGAGTGTGGTCGAGGCGGTGTCGGCGGGCGATGTCGATCCGGTTGGAGTTCAGATCCTGTCGACCGAAGGGATGATCAAGCGGCCGAAGATATCGACCAACGATGAGTTCATCGTCGCGACGGAGGTTGGGATTCTGCACCGGCTGCGGCGGGAAAATCCGACCAAGAAATTCCACGCGGCCAATCGCGCAGCGGTGTGCGCGTTCATGAAGGTAACGACCCTGCCTAAGGTGTTGAGCTCGCTGCAGCGGATGGAGCATCGGATTACCGTGCCGGAAGAGATTGCTAATCGTGCGCGGCTTGCGATCGAGCGGATGATCGCGATCGGTGGGCAGACGCCGCTTTCTCCGGTTCCTGAAGCGTCGGACGATCCCGGCGAATGAGCGCTCACCGTGATAAGGACCTAGCCAAACACGGATTCTTCTGGGAAGAAGGCCTGCACTTCCCGCTGACGAAGAAAGAGCTCAGCGCGCTGATTACGCAGGCGCTGCAGGAGGACGACACCAAGCACGACATCACGACGGCTGCGACGGTGTTGTCGAACCGCAGGGCCAGGTGCCGACTGGTATCGCGACCGAGTGGTGTAATGTCGGGTTTGCCGCTGGCTATTGAGGCATTCGAGCAGCTGGATCCGGCGGTAACGGTACGCGTGGACCATCCAGATGGGTCCCGGGTCTCGTCTCAGACGCCGGTGGTATTTCTGTCAGGACACGCTCGCGCGTTGTTATCGGCCGAGCGTGTGGCGCTCAACTTCGTGCAGAAGCTGTCGGGGATCGCGACGATGACTGCGCGCTACGTCGATGCGGTGGCGGGTACGGGCGCGCACATTCTCGACACCAGGAAGACGACGCCGTTGTATCGTCGCCTCGAGAAGTATGCAGTTCGCTGCGGCGGCGGATTGAATCACCGTATGGATCTGGCGTCTTCGGTGTTGATCAAGGACAATCACCTGGCGACGGTGGAATACGACATTTCACTGGCGGTGCGGCGGGCGAGATCACTGGCGCCTGCCGGGATGAAAATCGAAGTGGAGTGCGAGACCCTCGATCACGTTCGCGCTGCACTTGATGCGGGTGTGGACGTGATCATGTTCGACAACATGCAGCTGGTGGAGCTTCGTGAGGCGGTGAAGCTGGTGGATCGAAAGGCGGTAACGGAGGCGTCGGGCGGGGTGACGCTGGATACGGTGCGACTGATTGCGGAGACTGGAGTCGACTGGATCTCGATTGGGGCGTTGACGCATTCGTCGCCGGCTCTGAACGTCGGGCTGGACTTTGACTAGGGCTGCGGACTAACAAAAGGTTGGCGGGCGGCAGAGTGCTCAGAACTACAGGTCACAGCGTATGAATGAAATCTGTGAGATCTGCGGGTCGCCGAAGGTCGTGGCGATCAAGTGCAAGCTCGTTTGCCAGAATTGTGGGACGATTCTGCGTTCGTGCTCGGATCTAGTCGTGCCGGATATACCTCACTACGCCCACCCAGTGGAGTGAACGAAAATGGATCGTCGGGACTTTTTGCGATTGAGCGCGGTTAGCGCGGCGGTTGGCCTTGGTGGCCGAGCGGCATTCGGCGAAAGCGGGCCAGTGATAGTTGGTGCCGGTCGCGATCATTTCAACATCGCCGCGTTCGAGCTGGAAGAGGCGACGCTCGATGATCTGCAGAAGTGGATGGCATCGGGGCGGATGACCTCCCGATCGATCACTCAGCTCTATCTGAATCGCATCGCGGCACTCGATCGAAAGGGTCCGTCGCTGCATCATGTGATCGAAGTCAATCCTGATGCGTTGGCGATTGCGGCTTCGCTCGATAAGGAGCGTAAGGCGGGGCGGGTGCGCGGGCCGCTGCACGGGATTCCGATCCTGCTCAAGGACAACGTCGACACTGCAGATCGGATGACTACGACGGCCGGCTCGCTGGCGCTGGCGGGCTCCATTCCGCTGCAGGACTCGACAGTCGCGGCGAAACTTCGTGCCGCTGGGGCCGTGTTGCTCGGGAAAACCAATCTCAGTGAGTGGGCGAATTTCAGATCGTCACACTCGTCGAGCGGGTGGAGCGGGCGCGGCGGACAGGCGAAGAATCCCTACGTCCTCGATCGCAATCCGTGCGGGTCGAGCTCCGGATCAGGCGGAGCGGTCTCCGCCAATCTTTGCGCTGTCGCGATCGGCACCGAGACCGATGGATCGATCGTTTGTCCATCATCGGCCAACGGGATCGTCGGTATCAAACCCACGCTTGGTCTCGTTAGTCGCGCTGGAGTGATACCGATCGCCCACAGCCAGGACACGGCAGGCCCGATGGCGAGAACGGTGCGCGACGCCGCGATCCTGTTGAATGCCATTGCGGGCGTCGATGGGCGCGACGCTGCGACCTCGGCACTGAGCGCCCGCCAGCCCGTCGATTACACTCGCTCTCTGGATGCGAATGGGTTGCGCGGGGCGAGAATCGGCGTCGCCCGCACGAAGTTCTTCGGCTATAGCGTTGTCACGGACAAAGTCATCAACGACGCAATCGACGTGATGAAGCAGCGTGGCGCTGTGATCGTCGATCCCGCGAATATCGAAACCGCGGGCAAATTCGACGACAGTGAGTTCGACGTACTGCTCTACGAGTTCAAGGCGGATCTGAACAATTATCTCGCTTCGCTGGGGCCCAAAGCGCCGGTCAAATCGCTGCAGGACATCATCGCGTTCAACGAGGCGCACAAGGATCAGGAGATGCCGTGGTTTGGGCAGGAGATCATGATCCAGGCACAGGCGAAGGGACCGCTCACCGAGCAGAAGTACATCGATGAGCTCGCGCAGGACCTCAAGATGTCACGCACCGACGGCATCGATGCGACGATGACCAAGTACAATCTCGATGCGATCGTCGCGCCCACCGGCGGCCCGGCGTGGGTCACTGACTTGATCAACGGCGATCATTTCAGCGGGGCGAGCTCGACCCCCGCAGCGGTGGCGGGCTATCCGAACATCAACGTCCCGGCCGGATTCTCACATGAATTGCCGATTGGGATTTCGTTTTTCGGGAGAGCGTGGAGTGAGCCCACGCTGATTCGGATTGCGTACAGCTTCGAGCAGGCGACGAAAGTCAGGCGAGCGCCGAAGTTTATTCCGACGCTGGGGATATCGTAGGGAGAGTCCGAGTTACGATCTAAGTCCGAAATACGAACCTAGCCCGAGGTTCGAACTAATTACGAGCCGTTGCTCGCAACTCGTAATAGGTTCGGTCTTCGGACTTAGCTCGCAACTCGGACTGACGTTCCAAAGCGACTACCGTGTCGCTGCCTGTACGATGCTCGCCGCCAAAACTTTTCCCGCTTTCGACAGCGTGTACTGCACGATCGCGTTCGTTGCAGCATCTCGTGCTCTCTTGACGAGATTGCCGGCGCCATCGGTGACCTGACTTAGCACTGGCAGCTGCGTAATGTTGCCGACGACCTTCTCGGCGGCGCTCTGGCCGGCGGCGCTTACTGCCTTCTCGAGAATGTTGCCGGTCGCGGGATCGATGAGGCGCTGAACGCCGTTGACGGTGCCCATCAGCAGTCGATTGACCAATCCGCCAACGGCCCCGACGGTGTTCTGTAGAGTGCTGCCGAGCTGCTGAACGATCTCCGGATGATTGTCGAGGAAGGTCAGCGTGTTGTCGACGATGTAGTAGACGTCGTCGAGGTCGACGAGCAGGAGAGCCTGCGCGCGCACGCCCTGAATGGTCAGATCGACGTTGCCGATCAGAACATCAGCGCCGGCATCGACGCGCACGAGATTGGCGACTCGCGCGTTGAGATTGAGCTTCGCGGTTACGCTATCGACTTTGAGAAAGATTCTGTTGACGCAGAGATTCGGAACGTCGAGCACCACATCGTATTCGGGATATTCGTGTGAGCGTCCAGTTCCACCGGTGACTTGCGCACCGCCGGCGACTCCGCCCGCAGCACGCTGCGCAGCAAGGCTGTCTGCGCGCAATCCTCTGTTGAACGCGCGCGCCGAATCGGTTGGCTGACACTGCCATGGCTGTCCGGCGCCTGGTCGCGTCGCAACTCGCTGCTGCGCGTAAGTGATCGACGGAGCCAGTGCTGCTACTGTCAGCACTGAGGTGACGACACGCGTGGTGGTGCGCATATGCAGATCCTCTGGACGGAACGACGACGGGGTCGTCTCACTTCACAACCCGAACGCCGATTGCGAATTGCAAAAAGCTCGCCCGACCGGTGTGAGGCACGGATGTTGAACTCCGTGATCTCCGTTCCTGGGGAGCATCATGCGCGAAATGTCAAAACTGTACACAGCGCTGGTCTGGGGAACGTCGCTCATGGCGATGTCGCCCGCCTTGGTACGCGCGCAGCTCGCGGCCAGTGATGCGAACAACCAGACGTGCGCGGCGCTGCTGTCAAACGACAGCAGTGTCGGCGCGCGAGTCGGCGCCGGCCTGACTGATTCAGCAGCCCGACGCAATGCAACGCCGAGCGCGCGTTCGGATAGTGCGTCCTTTGGTATCGGCGGCGCCCGCACCGGCACAGGCAATCCGACGGTGCATCTCCTCGTCGGGGTGCAGGCGGACCAGGTAACCTTTGCCAAACAGCCACAGGTACGAGTGCGGCTTTGCTGGGGCGGAGATACGCTGCGAGTGGTACAGCGAACGAATCTTCCATCGCCCGTCGTCGCCGGTACTACCTATAGAAACGTCTACGTCGCCGTCGAGCTGATTGGGCGCTTGAACGGTGAATGTCTGTCGAATGCGATTGGCGTCGGTACTCAGCAGCCACAACAACGCGCGGGCGCAGCGCCGGCATCAGCCGCGAATTGCGCGTTCCTCGGCGGGAGCGCCGCTGCGGGCCAGGGAAGTCCGAGGCCACCAGTCCCATGACCAGTCATCATTACTTGATCTCTGGATTGGCGATGCTGCTCGTGAGCTCCGTAGCGATCGGACAAACGCCGCCACGCCCGACGCCGATTCCAAATCAGACTCCGCCGCGATCATTGACGGCGCAGGGAACTCTGGCTGACTCGTCGGTCGGGACCGCTGCCGGTTGCCCAGGCGGGAACGGCATTCACATCTCGGCGACGGGCGGAACGGTCACCGATTCATCGTCGGGAACGAATCAATTGATCGGACTTGGGCAGTCGGTCGATACGACCTGGGTCTTCAATATTCAGCAGCGAACATGGACGCGCACCAATCTTGCGGCTGCGCTGAGTGTCGGACTCGCAGATGAAACGCGGGGACGATATGCGATATGTGCGGGAGTGACGGCGATAATGCCGAGTGCAACGCTGACACTTCGCAACGCACGCGGTCGCGTGCACTTCGCGGCATCACTCAAACAACTGAGCGATGCCCTTCGGTTAGGTCCGGGGCGATGAGCCTTAAACCTGGGAGATGGTGACGATGCGTGGTAGAATCCTGATTGCCGGACTATTTCTCTGTGCCGCCGCGGCGCCGGCGTTTGCACAACAGCCGACCGGACAGCGCACGTTCACCAGTAACTCGCAAGTAACTCCGAATCGAGATGTGATTCTGGAGATTCCGGAGCTCTCGGTCGACTCGATTGGACTGACGGTTTCCGATGTGCGCGCTCACGTCGCGCTCGACGCAAACGCGATGAACCTCGTGCAGCTCACCGCCGGCGTCGACGTCGGGATCAAGAAGGTGCAGCTCGGCATCGTCGGCGTGATGGCCGAAGCGTATCTCTACGTCGATCTCGATAACGTCGCCAAGATCGTGAACCGCGTGGTGCAGACGCTTGACCGCAATCCGCAGATTCTGATTCAGGTGCTCAAGACCGTGGACACCGCGGTCAATTCGATTACCGGACAGCCCGGTCAGAATCCGCCGCCGCAGTAGGGCAAAAAACAAAAAAAGTCGGCAGTCGGCAGAGATTGCCCAGATGTGAGTTCGCAGTTCTTCTACACGCATTCTAAGCGCCTCTCGCTCCGAATGCGTGTTTGACAACTGCAAACTGATTTCTGTGCCCTCTGCAAACTGCCGACTTTAGTTAGCCCTCACTCCTCCAGAATCGAATCGGTAACGAAATAGCCTCCCCCGGCACGCACAGACTCAGCGATGGAGCGACGAGTGTCGTCGACCTCCTCCTCACGCGAGTCGAGCATTTCGCGATTGGTCCGGAATCGCCGGCCAGCCTCTACGCAGAACAGATCCGCTAAAGCAATCTCGCGGTCGCACATCTCCACACCACGCTCATCGATCAGGCTCTGAGTCCGCGCGATCACGGCCGCAGTAGCGAAGAGGTCGATCGCCATGTTCGCCAGGCGCTCGAGCACGAACTGGCTCTCGACGATCTTCTCGCGGTGCCGAATGATCACGCGATCGGTCGCGGCACCAAGCTCGGAGACGTGCTTCTCGAAGTAGTCCTTGTTCTTTTTCAGCCGCTCATGGACATCGATGTCGAGCGTGGATGTCTGTCCCAGTCGCAGCCGCACGCGCGAGGTCGCGTATCCACCAAGCATGCCAAGGTTGCGGAGCGGACGCCGTAACGCCGAACCGACCTCCTTCAACGCCTGCGCCGGCGCCTGCACTCCGTTGAGCGCGATGAAGAGTCGTAGTACTTCATTCGCGCCCTCGAAGATGCGATTGATGCGCGAGTCGCGGAGCGCGCGCTCGTACGGATAGGGCTTGACGTAGCCACGACCACCGGCGAGCTGCACCATGTCATCCGCAGCGCGCCAGACCAGATCGCTGGCGAAAACCTTGGCGCACGCGGCCTCGAGGGAAAAATCCGCTTCGCCGCGATCGACGAGCGAAGCGAGAATGCCGAGCATTGCATCGGCAGCGTAAGTCTCACTGGCCATCTGAGCCAGCTTTCGCTGCGTAATCTCGAAATCGGCGAGCGGATGTCCGAATTGCACGCGCTCCTCGGCGTAAGTCGCCATCCGCTTCACGGTCGCCTTGGTCGCGCCGGTGCACCCCGCGGCGAGAGTCAGACGGCCCGCGTTCAAGACGTGCACAGCGACGCCGAAACCGCGGCCAACCGCTCCCAATAAATGATCAGCCGGCACCTCGAGACCTTCGTATGCGAGCTCAGCCTGGGTCGAGCCGCGAATGCCGAGCTTGTGCACGGTGCCGACGACACGAAAACCTGGCATGTCGGGCCGAATGATGAATGCGGTCATGCGCGGGACATCTTCGCCGCGGCGACGAACCGTTGCCTGCGCAAACGTTGCGATTACGCCGGCACGGTGGCCATTGCCGATCCAGATCTTCCGGCCATTCAGTCGCCAGTGCGAGCCGTCCTTGGCGAGAGTGGCCGTGGTCTTGATGTTCTGCGCGTCCGAACCGACGTCAGGCTCGGTCAGCGCATACGCCGCAAGGAAATCTCCGCGCGCCAGCGAAGGGAGATAACGCTCCTTTTGCTGCTCGTTCCCGTGCAGCACGATTGCTTTCGAGCCAAGCCCGCAATGAACGCCTACCAGCACCGCGACTCCTGCGTCGACAGTGGATAGCGTCTCGAACACTCGCGCATACGCAGCTGAAGACAGCTCCAGTCCACCGTACTTTTTCGGGATCGTCAGGCCCAGCATTCCCAGCTCGGCGAGCGCGCGAATCACTTCGTCAGGAATCGTCTCCTGCTCATCGAACTTCGCCGAGTCGATGAGGGTGCCCTCCATATCGCGCAGTCCCTTGATGAGGCGACGAACTGTGCGCGCTTCATCAGGATTGCGCTCTTCCAGTGGTCGCGGATATGGAAAGAGCAGCGAGTCGAGCACGACACCCGCGAAGATCCCACGGGTGAATGATGATTGTTGTTCAGGCACTTAGGGGGGGACGAGCTGAGAATCGTTACGGCGACGCAGCGGCTACGACATCGCGCTCGCGAAGCCAGCGCCAATGCACGAGGAACAGAATGACGGCGACGATGATAAGCAGTCCGTTGCCAATCAATGTTCTCATCGCGCGGAATTTCACGTTGCCGATCGCCTGTTCGCGCTCGGCTTCATAGAGCCGGCGCAGGTCAGTGTCGGACAAGCTGTCGGTCTGCGCCTTTGGCGGCGCTGCACCGACCGGCGTCGGGTACCGCGGCTCGCGTCGCGCATCGAGCTTGTACAGCTCGAAGTTATTGAGGGAGCGGCCAGACCTGCCGTAGCCGCCCGCATCGGCACGAATTGGATCACTCAAATCAATCACGGCGTCGACCAATGACTTGATGGAAATCAGCATTACGATCACCGTGATGAAACAGACCGCGTAACCGTATACCTGCGCGATGCGACTATTCATTCTGTCCATCACCATTCTCCGTTAGGCGGTTGAAGTTGCGCGCACTCTTGCTGCGTTCTCGAGCTCCTCGGCAAGCGCGTCCGGTTGCGTGACCGGTCGGTCGCACACGTAACCCCGACAGACGTAGGCCGTCGGCTGGCGATCGATCATCGTCCTGTTCTCGAGCAGCTTTACTGCATGCGCTGAGCGATCGTCTCCGGCGGCCAGCACGAGCGAGGGAACGTACTGAGATGCGACAGTCCTCTCCAGTGTCCTGAAGCCCTTGCTCTGCGGATCGCCAATCAGCGCGACCTCGATGGCGCCATTGAGCTCCATATCGGCGCAGCCGAGCAAGTGTCCGAAAGCCGCGGGAAACCTGAGCATCGGATCGGCGAGGCTCTCCAGGGTGAAGACAGCGCGGCGTCGGTAATCCTCATCGTGCTGCAGCTCAGCGAGGTTGAGAAGCAGATCGACGGCGAGCGAGGTCCCTGACGGGATTGCATTGTCGGTTACATCGCGCGGGCGGGTTATCAGCTCCTCGGCGTCGCGCGCGGTATCGAAGAAGGCGCCGACCTGGTCGTCCCAGAACCAGTTGATCATCTCTTTGCAGATTTGGCGAGCCAGAGTCACCCATTTCTCGTCGAAGGTAAGCTCGTAGACTGCGAGGAAGCCGAGTGCGACCGAGGCGTGGTCCTCGAGGAAGCCGGCGATGCGCGTGACGCCTTCCTTGTGGGAGCGCATGACCCTTCCATCGCGCACCATCTCGCGTGCCAGAAACTCGGCGTTGCGCAGTGCCAGCTTCCGGAAGTCGTCGAGGTCGAAGATGCGGGCCGCAGTGGCTACGCCGCGCAGCATGAGGCCGTTCCACGATGCGAGGATCTTCTCATCGCGTCCCGGCCATGACCGGCGAGATCTGGTCTCGAGCAGAATGCGTCGGCCGCGCGCGAGAATCTCGTCGAGGACTTCAACGTCGACACCCGCCCGGCGCGCGGCGACTTCGCGATTGGCGGGAACATAGAGAATGCTCTTCCCCTCGAAGTTGCCGCCGCGCACAACGCCGTAGTATGCCTTGAACGCGCGAGCGTCAGCGCCGAGGAGGGTGTCGAGCTCCTCTTCGCTCCAAACATAGAACTTTCCTTCGTGTCCTTCGCTATCGGCATCAAGGGATGAATAGAAACCGCCTTCGGGATCGGTGAGCTCGCGTGCAACCCAGTGGACAGTCTCAACGGTGACGCGACGTACCTCTTCGTCCTTAGTGGCCTGCCAAAGGTGAGCACCGAAGCGAGCGAGAAGTGCGTTGTCGTACAGCATCTTCTCGAAGTGCGGCACCAGCCAGGTGGCGTCGACCGAGTAGCGCGCAAAGCCGCCGCCGATCTGATCGTAGATGCCGCCGCGGGCCATCTTGATGAATGAATTGAGCGCCATGTCGAGAGCGTGGCTCGCTCCGGTCCGCGTAGCGTAGCGAAGCACGAAGTCGAGGGTCATCGTCGGCGGGAATTTTGGAGCGGCGCCAAATCCGCCGTTGGTCTCATCGTAGCGCTGCTGAAGCGTGCGAAACGCGATGTCCAGCATTTGTGGCGACAATCCCGTTGCCGTCGACGTGCTCCGACCTGTGACGACGTTGCCCTCGTAGATCTGCTTCAGCTGCTCGGCGCTCTGCGACACTCCCTCCCGGCGCTGAGTGTATGCGTCGCTCACCGCGCTGAGAACTTTCTTGAAGGACGGAATGCCGTGGCGGTCGTCGGGTGGGAAGTAGGTTCCGCCGTAGAAAGGACTGCCGTCGGGAAGCAGAAACATTGTCATTGGCCAGCCCCCGTGGCCGGTCATTGCCTGGACGGCCTGCATGTAGATGTTGTCGATGTCAGGCCGCTCTTCGCGATCTACTTTGATGTTGACGAATTTGTCGTTCATCAACTTCGCGGTGTCCTCATCCTCGAACGATTCGTGCGCCATCACGTGGCACCAGTGACAGGCAGCGTAGCCGATGCTTAGCAGGATCGGCTTGCCTTCACGTTTCGCCTTTTCCAGCGCCTCCTGGCCCCACGGATACCAATCGACGGGATTATTGGCGTGCTGCAGCAGATAAGGACTGGTCTCGCCAGCTAGTCGATTGGCCACGCGCTAAGTGATGGGATTGGTGCCGGTCATGCGCATTGCGAGATCGTCTTCCCTTGCCTGATCGGTCTCGTGCGGTCTGTAGGTAATGACTTCGACTCTTTCGAGGGTGATCAAACCGCCCGTTACCATCGTGTCGAGCTCGGGCAAGACCGAATCGATCTTTTCTTCGGTATCGACGCACTCGACGATGATCGGCATGTCGAGCGAGAAATCCACGAACTTCGCGGCGTGGATGCGGCTGCTGGCGCCGAAGCTCATGATGCCGCGAGTCACGGTGGCGCCGGCGAGATGTCGCTGTCGAAGCAGGTTTACAATCGCCCAATACAACGGCTCGCCATTGTACTTGTCGCGCTCACCGATGTGGATCCGCATCAGAACGCGTTCACCCTTCAAGCCATGCATATTCCCTCCTGCTTATAATCAAGGTACATGATCTACCTCCTTATCGCACTTGGCGGCGCCGCCGGATCGGTCTTGCGGTATCTCCTCGGGGGTGTCGTACAGCGGAGCAGCAATAGCGGGTTCCCGATCGGCACGATGGTGGTGAACATCTCAGGATGTTTTCTGATCGGGATTCTGGTGCGCCAGTTCCTGAACATGCAGCTGTCGAACGACCTGCGAGCGCTGTTGATCGTTGGATTCTGCGGCGGATTCACGACCTTCTCGACTTTTTCAGCAGAAACGCTGACCCTCATCGAGGGCGGGGAGTACGCTCGCGCGCTGGCCTACGTTTTTCTCAGTGTGATTCTTTGCCTGCTGGCGACTCTCGCCGGCATGACGGCAATTCAACTAGCGGGTGGGACCAGGCATGGGTGATCCGGCATGCTGGTCGCATCTCTTTTACGATGATGATGGTGAGCCAAGGGATATGACAACAACAGCAGCGGTTGAGACCGGTACGGCACAGATTGCGCGCGAGCTTACCGATTTTCTCGCGAAGAACGACGAGCGAATCATGCAGGAGCTGTTCGAGTTTCTGCGGATACCGAGTGTCAGCGCGAAATCAGATCACAACGCGGACACCAAGCGCGCTGCCGATTGGGTGAAGAATTCGCTCGATCGAATCGGTGTCCCGGCAAAGGTGTATCCGACGGCGGGCCATCCGGTGGTCGTCGGCGAGTGGCGAAACGCGCCCGGTGCGCCAACGGTTCTGATCTATGGCCACTACGATGTGCAGCCAGCGGAGCCGCTCGAGCTTTGGACGACACCGGCATTCGAGCCGACGATCCGCGATGGCAATCTCTTCGCGCGCGGCTCGGTCGATGACAAAGGCCAGCTCTTTCTACATGTAAAAGCGCTGGAAGCGCATCTGGCGACGCGCAAGAAGCTGCCGATCAATGTCGTCGTGATTGCTGAAGGCGAGGAAGAAGTCGGCAGCGAGCACCTCGCTCAATTCGTCGAAGAGCAGAAAAAGCTTCTCGCGGCGGATGCGGTTGTCATTTCTGATTCAGCCATGTTCGCGCCGGGACTGCCCTCGGTTCTGTCATCGCTGCGCGGACTCGCGTATTTCGAGATCAACGTACAGGGGCCAAAGGGCGATTTGCATTCGGGCAGCTACGGCGGCGCGATCGTCAATCCGGCGATGGCGCTCGCTCGCATTCTCGCGACGTTCCACGACGCCAAGGGCCACATCGCGATTCCCGGTTTCTACGACAAGGTGCGCGAATGGCCGGCGAAGATCCGCGAACAGATGCGCTCGCTGCCGTTCGACGACAGGAATCTGATGGAAGAGACCGCCGTCGCGGCGCTTGGTGGGGAGGAAGGATTCACCACGCTCGAGAAGCTCTGGACTCGGCCGACGTGCGAGGTCAACGGATTGCTCAGCGGCTACACCGGCGAAGGGGCGAAAACAGTTTTGCCTGCTAAAGCGATGGCGAAGGTCAGCTGTCGTCTGGTCCCCGATCAGGATCCGGCGGATATCGAGAAACTCATGAAAGCACACGTCGCCAAGGTCGCACCGAAAGGAGTGAAGGTCGAGGTAAGAACGCTGCACGGCGGCCGGCCATGGCGCGCCGAGCTCGACGGGCCGATTTACGAAGCGGCAAAGGCAGCGCTGCGCGCGGCTTTCGGAAAGGAGCCGGTGATCACCGGCGAAGGCGGCTCAATTCCTGTCGTCGGCGACTTCGAACGTATTCTTGGAGCTCCCGTTTTACTGGTTGGCTTTGGACTCCCTGGCGAAAACGCCCATGCTCCAGATGAGTGGATGAGCGTCGAGAACTTTCGCGGAGGGATGAGGGCGATGGCGGGGATGTGGGACGAGTACGCGCGACTGGCTAGGACTGCGGGGTGAGGACCTTTAACGGCGCACTACTTCGCTGAGCGCTGTTAGCTTCACGCTGACCGCTTAGCGCTGCAAGCGACGGGACAGATCGCGACCTTCCGGAGGAAACCCGATCTGTTCGCGTTTATGCCATGAGATTTGTCCTGTCGCAGGCAGCGCCAAGCGGTCAGCGTGAAGCGATCAGCGCTTAGCGAGGTAGTGCGCTTTTAAAGTCCGCAGTCTCAGAATAGATCGATCTGCGCCCTACTCTCCCTCTCGCGCCTTGTCAGCGATGCGAATTGGTCCTCAGTCATCGGCTGCAAACAGTCAGCTGCGTCGTAGCCGGGGTTGTTGACGAGAGTTGAGATCGGGAAGTACTCGAGCGCTTCATCGGTGTGGAAAGCGGATCTCTGAAGCAGAGTTAGCTGATCGCGATCGCGGGACGGATCCAGCCATTCGTCGTAGCGCGACGCATCGAGCAGTACTGCCATCCGATCGTGGAAGCGCGCGTACCAGTCGTCGGAATCTTTCACGATCACCGTGCACGACCAGATCTCTTCATTCGTCTTTCGATCGTGCCAGCGATTCCAGAGGCCGGCCATTGCGAACGAAGTCCGGTCCGGGTGACGGAGCAGGTGCGGAATCTTGTTCCGTCTCGTACCCACCCATTCAATGATGCCGTCGATCACGACTAGACAGCGCTGGCTGCGCCATGCTTCCTGAAAAGTTGGCGCCGAGGCAACTGTCTCTATGCGCGCGTTGAAGGCGGAGTACTGTGAGTCGAACTCCTTTACTCGCTCCCGATTGGCGAGCTTCGACGGGATGAAGTTCCAGTGCATCGGGCGCAGCACCCGCTGCTTCAGGAACGGGTCGTAGTAAATCGCGGGAATGGGCTCGCGCGGATTCAGATTGTAGCGCGGCTTCCAGCCGCCAGGCGTGAACTTGCTGGTGTACCCGTACACCTTCTCGGTGATGCCGTCAGGATTTACGACAGTCGCGCGTCCGCACATCAGAACAATTTTACCGCGGGATTCTCAATTCGCGACCGCAAACTCCGTCTGGCGCGCGCGACGCCACGCCGCCGGCGACAAGCCGGTCTCCCGCTTGAAAGCGCGACTGAATGCGGCCTCCGATTCGTACCCAACCTGCGCACCAATCGCAGCCACTTTCGACGACCCGCGCGCCAGTTGCTCGGCGGCAAGTTGCAGCCGCCACCGCGTGAGATAGAGCATCGGCGGTACGCCGACGAGCTGCGAGAACCGCTCGACCAGCACGGTGCGCGACGATGCGATCTCCTTCGCCAATTCAGCGAGTGTCCACGAGCGTGTTGGCTCTTCATGCAACCGCGACAGAGCCGGCCCAACGACATTATCGCGCAACGCGCCGAGCCAGCCAGCTTCCTGTGGGGGCAGCGTCTCGACGTAACGCCGCAGCACTTCGATGAACATCAGCTCGGCCATGCGCGTGAGCATCGTCTCGCTTCCAACACGTCCCGTCCGCGACTCTGCGACTACCTGCTCCGGAAACTGTGACAGAAATCCGCCAGCCGCGCCGGGAATCACGATCACGCGTGGCAGCGCTGCAATCAACGGATTGAACGGTCTGGAGTCGCAGCCGAGGAAACCGCACACCAGCTCGGTGTTGCGCGGGATCTCGTTGGGCCCGAGGTAGACGTTGCTTAGAAACCGACTCGCCTCGCTCCCATTCGACCCCGAGCGGTCTACATAATCCTTGGTGCTCGACATCAGATGCGAGTCGCCGTGCGGAAACACGATCACATCGCCCGCGTGCAATTCGATTTGCTCGCCGAGCGGCCCACCCCAGCACGTCCCGTTGAGCACGATGTGGTAGGAGATGAGGTGTTCCGCATACGGCAGAATGCGCGGCACCAGCTCCTTCGCCGGCACGGTCAGCACGGACCAAGGTCCGCCCGCTTCGACGTGATAGAAATGCGCGCCGTTCAATCTCACCGCGCGCAAAACGTCGGATAGCGGATCCATTGTGGCAGTATTCGAATACTGCGATGTCCCGGCGACAGGCGATGTGCCTTCACCAAATCGACGCGGCCGCTCACGAACCTGCTCACTCATATCGGAACTCGCAATCAAGAGACGCGGACGATCTGTCATTTGCAGCAAGTCCGCATAGACATAATCTGCGCTGTGAGACAGAAAAGTGCTGAACAGAGTTTACGGAGAACATATGGGTACGGATTACACGACGCTGCGCGGCCCGCGACGCGCGGCTGATGGAACTGGGACAAAGTCCGATAAACCGCGACCAATGAAGAGTCGCGACGCATGTAAAGACAACGGGCGCCGCGACCAGGGAGACGTCGCGTTCTCGCGCGTCTTCAAGATTCGCAGCGGAAAATAGATGGTTCAGTCCAGCTTGAGCTAGCGCAGCAGCGCGCGAAAGCGCGGACGGCTGTGCAGAGAAGTGAGCAGAAAGAGGCTCTTCATCGCGTAGGTCGGTCCGGTACGCGCGATGACTGCCTGCTCCAGGTAGTCGAGCGGCGATCAGAATCGGCCAATCCCCTGTAGACGTACGCGAAGTGGTAAGCCGAGACAAACATCTCGCGGGCGTCCTGTTTTATTTGGCGGGCCGGTTTGGCCTGACCCAGCGCGAGGAGTGCAATGTGGAGTCGATCTCGTCCTCGAAAGCGCGGAGCCGTTGAATCGGCGTCAGAACTTCGTGCTCAACGGTCTCGAAACATCCGCGATAATCGACGACCTGTTTAGTCGTCGGGCCGGAAAAAATGGTGGTCGTTACAGTAGGATGGTCCGTAGCAAAATTGCGGCAGAGCACCGAGTCCTTCCGGATTTCGGCGGGCAGCTCGTAAAAGCCGACGGCTCGTGCGCGCGCGACGATTGATGCGTAAGTCCCACGCGGAGCGGTGTCGATCACGACCCTTGCTGAATCGCCGCGATTGTGCGAATCGAACCGAATCTGCTCGGTGCTGGAGATTCTGAGTCGATAGGCTGGGCAGAATCCGAAGCACACCGTGCGCTCGAGGACGAGGCTGTCGATTTGCGCTTGCGTCTGGGCCGTATCCGGTTTTGCGAGCGGAGAACAGCCAAGAATCGCCAACGCGCCGAGGTAAATGATCGCGGTTGCGCGAAACGGCATCTGCTTAACCGTTCCGCTCCTGGTAAAGGCCCACGATGTTTCCACCAGGATCGCGGAAACGCGCGGTGATCTCGGGCGCGTCGGCGCCGATTTTCTGCACGATCGCCCCACCGTTCTGCTCGATTGTCTTGCAGGTGTCGGCGACGCTGTCGACCATGATATAGAACAGCAGACCGGGATTGTCCCCCGGTTTCCTGTTGGTCACGAACGAGCCGCTTACTTCACCGGTCGTATCGTCGAACGCCTGTGCGCCATCGCCGCGAACGCGAACGTTCCAGCCGAACGTTTTGGAGTAGAACGCGGCGGACTTCTTCGCGTCCGAAGTGGGCAGCTCGAGGTAGCAGATTTTTCCGTTCTTGCCTGTTGGCATTGCAACTCCGGGAAATTGGGGAGGAATGTTTATTGAATGCCTGATGCCGGCTCAGGTATCTCAGGATCGCTGGTGACGCGTTTGCCGGCGTGGATTGCAGCGTAGTGTTTTGCCCATCGATCGCGGATCTCGGATTCAGTCATGCCGAAATCGTACGCCGGTGAGTCGATGAACTGCGCGTCCCGGATTTCGATCAAGACGATCTCCTTGAAAGCGCTGACTTTGGACCCGCGCGCTCTATAGAACTCTATTGCGCGGTCATAGGGTGGGCCGGATTCGAGAATCAATGCAACACCCTTGAATCGATAACCGTGGCGAGTGAACGGGTCGATGACATTGATGTCAATATTCGGATTGCGGCGCAGATTCTCCAGCGTCCCTGGCGATCTGATATTGCCGAACGCGAGATGGTTGTCGTCCCAGACAGCAATTGTCCCTTTGGGCGACAGATTGGGGGAGCCGTCGGCGCAGACGGTGGCGAAGAAGCCAAGCCGCTGCTCGTCGATGACTCGCTTCATATCATCGGTTAGGATGGGCCGGGCTTTGTCAGTCATGTTTCTCGCTGGGGGCGGCAACTCGACGAAACCGGGAGCTTTCGGGACCTGCGCGAATACCGCACGCAGCTCAGGCGGCGGAGCGATCAACTTCCTCGCGCGCAAATCCAGCCAACCGCCGGTAGAGCGAACTACCGCGGCTCGTTCACCGCCCGCCGACCAGATTTCGTTTTCTATGGTGAAGCGTGCGCCGTCGGGACTCATCGCCAGCACAGCGTAGGTCACGGTCACCGTCTCGTGCAAACCGATCTCGCGGAAATACTCGATCTCTTCCTTTTTTACCACCGGCCCAATCGAAAGCCGCCGGAATTCACTTGGCGAAAATCCGTGCTCGGCGAAGAACGCCATTCGCACATCGGCCGCGAGGTTGAGATAGGCGGTGTTGCCCATGTGACCATTGAAGTCCATCGTCCCCCAGCCGGCGAGAAACTCCTTTGCGTAGCGACTCTTGTCGCGCGTTTTGAGGTTTTCGTGTTTTGCAGTGGCTTGCATTGGGTGTCAGCGAATAGGAATCGGCGCGCTGAGTCGGGATACACCATTCTCATCAAAGCTTTCGATCGCAACCCAGTAAGATTGCCCAACGGTGAGTGCGCGCAACTCGAGTGTGGTTCCCTGGTCGGCGAAGCGCTGATAGGTCTCGTACAACTTGTTAGGTGAAATTCCCCAGCGCACGTTGTAGCCAACCACGTTAGGCACTCCCTGCCAGGCGATGGTTGCGTTTCGCTCGTCGCGATCACGCCTTGCTGTAAGGCCGGCCGGAGTTGCGGGCGGTGGACCATCTCCGTTTCCGAAAACGCGAATGTCGCTGATCGCGAGATTGGCCGCTCCAACGTGACCGTGCTCGTAACGGACGTAGCGCGCGCGCGTTGGAGTTTTGAGCTCCAGGTATGCGTTCGGCCGATCGCGTCTGGGAATGGCGGGAACTTCCGCGACTGGAGTCCAGGTGCGCGCGTCGACTGAGCTGCTAATTCGAAACGTCGTGTACACAGTCGAATCAGTTCCGTAGAGACCAGATTTGTAATCCGCGTAATTCACCTGCACCGCCTTCACATTGTAAGGCCTGCCGAGGTCGATGACGACGGACTCTCGAGGACGGTTCTGTGCCGCGACCCAGAACGTGCGCGGATTCTCATCGGTAATGTTTCGCGCCGGAAATGAATCGCGCGTGGACGATGCAGTCACTGCCTTGTGATAGGAGAGCAGCATCCAGCCGGTGAAGGTCTCGTCGGTGGTGCGTCTCGCTTTCGTCGGCAGCCAGTGCGGGAAATCTCCGAAGCGGGTGTCGACATACAGCTGGCCATCCTTGTCGAATCCGGCCGGATGCAGTCCGATGCGCCGCTCGAAATTCCAGTTTACTGCGATCCATGGCGTGCCGGTGTTCCACCAGTTGCCGTAGACGTCCTGAAACGTGTTGCCGTGTCCGGCGCCCTGGACGAAGCCACCCGGCTTGTACGCAACCGGATTGTACGGCGCATAGGTGAACGGTCCGAGCGGATTATCCGCGACATAGACGCCGGTCGAATAGACGTTGTACTCGGTGCCTGGCGCGCCGTATTGCAGGTAGTAGCGCCCGTTGTACTTGGTCATCCACGAGCCTTCGATGAACGGCGTCACGGTGGAATCGCGATGATCCTGGCCGAATCGCTCCCAACCGTGATGAATGGGATCGAGGCCGAACAGCCAATGCGGTGTTCCCTTGTAGGCGAGCTGTTTCGATTTGTCGAGCTCGATGACGTTGAGTGGATAGACGTTCGACGAATTCCAGTAGAGGAACCAGCGATCGGTGTCGGGATCGTAAAAGAATTGCGGATCCCACGGCCCCGGCTGGACTGAATCAGGTTTTGCGAACGGGCCACGTGGCTCATACGAGCGCGCCATTGGCAGCCATGGCAGCAGACGATTGTAGAACTCGATGTGCCCGCTCGCCGGATCAGTCAGCATCATGATCGGCAGCGGACTGGTCGTACTCGGCAAGACATAGATCGTGTCGCGCACCGAGAGTACGGCGGGCGCGACGACGTCGTTGAGTGGCCAGCGCGACGGTGTGATATGATGCCAGGTGCCGAGGTCCTTCGACCGCCAATAGCCATCGCCGATGGTTTCGAACAGGTAGTACTGTCCGCCCTGCACGACGATTACCGGATCGGCGCCGCTGCGATAGGAGATGCCTTCGTTGTGCTGCTCGAAGTTGTAGCGGTAGTCGATGTCGATCGGATTGGCGTAGGTGCGGGGCGGCGTCTGACCGCGCACCGTGTTAAACGCGATCACCACCGTCAGCCATGCCAGGTAGTGAGAGCGCATCAGTGCAACGTCATGCGAAACTGGTTGGAGATTGCCTCTACCTCGCGGGCCCCATTCGCACCTGCCTTTTTTCCTTCCGACCAAATCCAGTGTAGGCGGTACAATCCGTCGATTGAATCAACCTCCAATTGAGGAGACATATTCACACCGCGCGGGGCAGCCATAAAATCAACCTGGTTGCGGAATGTCCCTCCGCTCGGCAACGAAAAATCGGGGTATGTGCGACACATCAGGTACACCGGATAATACGCCGCCACCCAGTTGCCATTTACGAGCTTCTCGACTTGCGGCATCGGCGGGCCGCCGCAGCCGGCGAGGGAGATCGGCCCGGCGGTAGTATTCACGAACACGAAACCGATTTTGGCCATGTAGGCTACACCACCGAAGTGAACGCCTATTTCCGTTGAATCTGTGCGAAGCTCGGCGTGGAGCGGAGACCGCGTCCTTTGCAGCGTCCGGCATGTAGCAAGCACCAAAGCTACGATGAGAACAAGGATGACCGGCGATCGGCGCACCAAGGGAAGATTCACTTCGCTTGCCTCACGCGATCCGCGCTGCCAACGGCATTGATGTCTGAATTCTCCAGCACGCGTTTCTCATAGCCGACATCGGCAACCGCGAGCATTGCGTGCGATACGTTCTCCAGCGTCGTCATGTGTCGCGGTGCAAGCTTGCTCAGCACTGGGTACAGCGGGTCGAGTATTGCGTACGCGAGGCGAATCCAGAGCGTTTTCGAGCGGCCGCCGGGTCGGGGGCGGATGAAGCCTGGGCGAAACATGTATGCATCCAGTGGCAGTGCGAGCAGCGCGTTCTCGGTCTTACCCTTCACGCGCGCCCACATTCGGCGGCCGCGCTCGCTGGAATCTGTGCCTTCGCCGGAGACGTAGCAGAACGTCGCATTGGGATGCGCAGCGGCCAAAGCCGACGCCGCGGAAAGAGTCAGATCGTAGGTGAGGTGGTAGTAGTCGGCTTCCTTCATCCCAATCGACGAGACACCCAGGCAGAAAAAGCAGGCGTCAATCCCTTCCAGCTCACGCGACAGGTCTCTGTAATCAAAGAAGTCCTTACGTCTGATCTCGCGCAGCTTCGGGTGAGCCATCGACAGTGCTGACCTTGTGACCGCCAGCACGCTCTCGACTCGGGGGTCACCCAGGCACTCATGGAGAACCCCGTCGCCAACCATTCCCGTCGCGCCGAACAAAAGTACTTTCATAGAGACATCGTCAAAAATGCGCTAGCTTTTCTCCCATGGCGAGCAATCAGAAAACGATCGCGATCCTCACCGGCGGCGGTGACGTCCCCGGATTGAACCCGGCGATCAGAGCAATCACCATTCGCGCGCTGCGCGAAGGATATCGAGTCGTCGGACTCAGACGCGGCTGGGCCGGCATCGTCGACTACAATCGCGAGAAGGGCGCCGACAACGCCGACAATGTGCAGGAGCTGTCTGAAGCGATCGTGAATCGCGCGGGCCGGACCGGTGGGACTTTCCTCCACACGTCTCGTACGCGTCCAAGTCATCTCCCGCTCGGGAGAGTGCCAAAGCACATGACCGGCTACGATCAGAAAACCAACGACGTCACGAAAGATGTGCTCCGGAATTTCGAGCACATTGGTGTCGACGTTCTGGTGCCGATTGGCGGCGATGATACGCTGAGCTACGGCAAGCGACTGCATGACGAGGGAATGCACGTCGTCGCCATTCCGAAGACGATGGACAACGACGTCTACGGCACAGATTACTGCATCGGCTTCAGCACCTGCGTGACGCGCACCATCGAGCTGACACATCGCCTGCGCACGTCAGCTGGGTCGCACGAGCGCTTTCTCGTCATCGAGGTGTTTGGCAGGTACGCCGGCTTCACCGCGCTGCTGCCGACGATGGCCGGCGCCGCCGATCGTTGCCTGATTCCCGAGCACGCTGCCGATGTCGAAGCGTTGACTGAGCTAATGGTCTATGACCATAACCGGAATCCGAGCAAGTACTCGGTCGTCCTCGTTTCTGAGGGAGCGGGTCTCAAGTCACAGGAAGGAATGAGCTTCGAGGGCGATGAAGTCGACATGTTCGGCCATCGCAAGCTCGGCGGCATCGGTGACAAGGTCGCCGCCGCGCTCAAGGAGTTTTCGCCGAAATACAACAACGGCCGGCGCATCGATGTCGTCAATCAGCGGCTCGGATATCTAGTGCGCTCGGGTGATCCTGACGCGCTCGACTCGATCGTGCCGATGGCGTTTGGCAATCTCGCGCTCGACTTGATTCTCAAGAAGGAGTATGGACGCCTGGTCAGCGTGCACAAGGGATTCTACGACAGCGTGCCGATTACGAGCGTGACGTCGGAAAAGAAAGTCGTCGACGTCAAGAAGTACTACAACGTCGATCGACTGCGCCCGATCTATGAGTTCGATGGCGCCCCGCTGTTCATCATGACCAGCGACTGACAGAGCGGAGAAAGCGCGTGGAGTGGCTCCACGCGCCTCTCGCTGTCTCTGCTACATTGAAGCGTTGCTTAGCGTGCTGATTTGTTGACGCAGATTGTACCACGCGTTCTGCAGTGTAGTCGACTGCCGGGCGTTCTGAATCGCTGAATCGACGCGCCGTGCGGCGTCCGCCAATGATCTGCCAGCGAGAACAGCCGCGTCCGAATTACTGCCGTTGTTCACGATCTGCTCGTAAATACCGGCATTGTCCGCGAATGCTGAAGCCGCGAACCACAGATCGACGTCGCCCTGCGAGTACGCACGTGAAGAGTTGAGCCGGCCAAGACCGCTGGTCGACAGCTCGCTACGCACTCTGGCCACGAAATTTTGCGCATCGCGCCGAACCGTCGCTGCCTGTGCAGCCGAGAGCACTGCGCCTGACAACGTTCCGTTGACGCCGCCGCCCAGATTTATTCCCAGGGCGCGCGCGGTGCGGCCATCGAGATTACCGGTGGCGTTCAGTCCACGATCGACCTGGTACTGAAACAACGCGTTGCGCGTTGCATCGTCGAGCTGGCCGTTGATGGTGCCGCGGAAATAACCCTGCTGCGCCAACGCGCGCTGTGCCGCCGATACGCGCTCGGCCGCGGTGTAGATCGTTCCCGCTGCGACGCCGGTCATTCTAGAGCCTCCTCTCAGCGTCACTGGGTTCTCGAGCTCGACGGCGAGCTGCGTCCCACTCGGCACGTTCACGTCGCGCCCTTCGGACAGAAGGTTGCCGAGCGCGGCGAAGATGTTGTTCGAATTCTGAGATGATCCGGCCGCCGCGATTGCTGCACCGACACCACCGCGTCCGCCAACCAACACGACGTGACCGTTCGGGTCGCTGTTGATTTGACGGCGCTCGGCCGAATCTGTGCTGGTCAGCTTGCCACGAATCGCATAGCTCGATCCGTTGGGAAGAGTGAGCCGATCGAAGACGAGGTCGATCACGCCTGACTGCTGCCGATTCGCGGGAGTTACCATCGTGACGAGACCGCGGATGGTGCTGCCGCTGGGAATGACGGTGTATTCATCGACGCCGATACTTTCTTCGACGTTGGCGTTAAAGTACTGGCCTGTTTTCGCGTTGGCCGATTGCAGTGGCGCGGTGGTACGAACAAAAATCACGGTGCCCGCCGGTAGCACGCGTGATTGCGCGACGGCCGCGGTCGAAGTCGCGATGACTGCGATGGCCGCGCCCCATATCGTTCGCCGCCAGTGTGGTAGTAAAGTTTTTCGCATTGGTCCTCCTGATGAGCTTGCAGGGTTAGCATAGCTCAGAGTTCAAGAGGCATACCGAAAAGCCAATTGTTTTTGCGACGATAAATGACGGGTCGGGCAGTTCTGCGCGCCGTCGTCGCGTTAACGAGATCATCGCGATATTTCAGGCATGATTGTTCATCTGATCGATGGGACGTACGAGCTGTTCCGCCATTTCTACGGGCAGCGGAGCTGGAACAAGGGGAAGGACAAACCGTACGGCGCGGTCGCGGGCGTGCTGCACTCGGTGCTCGAGATGATCGAGACGGGAGCGACGCATGTTGGCGTCGCGACCGATCATGTCATCGAGTCGTTCCGCAACGATCTGTGGCCCGATTACAAAACCGGCGAGGGGATCGAGCCCAATCTTTGGAAGCAGTTCCAGCCCCTCGAGGATGGGCTGGCAGCGATGGGCGTCGCGGTCTGGCCGATGGTGGAGCTCGAAGCAGACGATGGTCTCGCGTCGGCAGCGCGTCTCGCATCAGAAGACGAACGCGTCGAGAAAGTCTGCATCTGGGCGAACGACAAGGATCTCGCACAGTGTGTGCGAGGTGATCGAGTGGTGCAGATCATCCGCAAAGGAATGCAGATCAGGAACGCGGAAGGAGTGCGCGCCAAGTTCGGTGTCCCGCCGGAGCTGGTCGCCGATTATCTCGCACTCGTCGGCGACGCACAGGATGGCTATCCAGGAATCCGTGGCATCGGCGCCAGCACCGCGGCGTCGCTGCTCAATAAATACGGACCGATTGAATCATTCCCAGACAGCGTGCTCGGCGACAATCGAGACAATGCGCTGTTGTTCAAGAATCTGGCGACGTTGCGCACCGATGCTCCGCTGTTCTCAGATGTAGACGAGCTCGAATGGAAAGGCGCCACGCCGGCCTTTGCAGGCTGGCCCGAGAAGATGGACGACAAGCGCATCCAGGCACGCATCGAGAAGGCTCGTTCCGGCGGAGCGAAATCGTCGAGCGAGGAATCGCAATCCGCATCGACCTGATCTCGTAGTGTGCTGAGATATATCAAGCGAGCGGCGCGCGCTCTACGGTCGCTGCTGCGCAAGGATCCGATCGAGATCCTCACTTACTACGGCTACGGAAATTCGTCACGCGCCCACATGCACGGCCGAGTGCTCGAAGTGCGCAACGTCAGCACCAGCACCGATTCCGATTCTGCATTCAGGAATCTTCTCAACACCTACCGCCGCGCTGAAGCCGATCCGATTCCGTTTGCGCGCGTACGCGTGGAGTACGCAAAGACAACTGTCGACATGACGGCAGACGACGAAGGATTCTTCAGCGGCTGGATCGACCTGAGAGAGCCTCTGAGCAGCGATGATGAATGGAATCGCTATAGGGTTTGTCTCGTGGCCCCGGTGCGTCCTGACCATCCCACTGCCGATGGGAAAGGCGACGTTCTCGTCCCCGCCAAAACGGCCCGATTCGGCGTCATCAGCGACATCGATGACACTGTCATCCAGTCTCGCGTCTCGAACTTTCTGCAGGCAGCGCGCACCGTGATGCTCGGCAACGCGCGAACGCGACTGCCATTTCCCGGAGTGGCGGCTTTTTACCGCGCGCTAAGAGATGGCGCGAGCGGCGACGAGAAGAATCCGATCTACTACGTGTCGAGCAGCCCGTGGAACATCTTCGACGTCATCACCGAATTCATGGAGCTGCAGAAGATTCCGCGTGGCCCGCTGCTCTTGCGCGACTGGGATATCGGATGGGGACTGCTTTCACCCGCTCGCCATCTGTTGCACAAGATCGGACCGATCCGCGATCTAATGAAATTACATCCGGAGCTAGACTTCATTCTGATCGGTGACTCGAGCCAACACGATCCGGAGATTTATCGGCAGGTAGTCGGTGAATTTCCAAATCGCGTCAAGGCGATTTACATCCGCGACGTCACCAGCGGCAGCGCCGAACGCTCGACGAGCGTGAAGAAGCTGGCGGCGGAAGTTCTCGCTGCAGGGTCGGTGCTGATGCTCGCCGAGCACACCCTCGACGCCGCGCGACACGCGGTCGAGCAAGGGTGGATCAAACCGGAATCACTCGCCGAAATTGGCGAGGAGAAAAAGGCTGACGAAGGCCGCGACGATACCAAGGCAGCAGCCCCCGCCGGTGGCAAGCCAGGCCCGGGTAAGCCGCCGGTGGTCGTCGAGTCGCCTAAGTCATAGAGCGGCCGGGTCCAACCTCATCGCGATTTGCCGGCGGTATGTCAGTCGCCGCCAGATCCATTCGACGGGTCCATAACGGAAACGCGACAGCCATAGTGCGCTGAGCGGGATCTGCACTGCGATAATCGCGATTGCGATCGCCATCGCTGTCGCTGGACTCGTGCGCCACCACAGGCCGAAACCGAATCCGTAAGACAAAGTGATGCAGACCAACGAATGCATCAGATAGTTCGTCAGCGCCATCCGACCAACGGGCGCAAAGACCGTGATCCAGCGACGGCCACCGATGACGAGCAGCGCAACAGTGCCTGCGTAGCCGATCGCCAGCATCGGAACCCCGATCCCCTGCAACGCGGTTCCGATGAAGCCGCCACCGTTGGGCGGGAGATAATACCAGCGACTGAATATCCAGGCCGCCGCGATGTTAGTCGGCAAGCCAATGCTCCATCCCAGAGTCGCCCACTTTGCGAGCAGTGGACGATGACCCTCCAGCGACGATATGAGTCCGGTACGAACGGTCCACAGCCCGAGCACGAACATGCCGAGCACTTTCGGGAAGCGAACTGTCGCAAACAGATCGGCCCAGCGGCCCGTCAGGAAAACCAGATTGCCGACGAACGCGTCCTTAAATCCACCACGACCGATTCCCTCAAAGAAATGAAGCATCGGTGCGGGCAGGCCCGCGTTTGGTGATCCGGCGCGCTGGCCTGTTGCCATCCACAGCGCCAGCACCAATGCATAGAGCACCGTTGGTGTCGCGAGCAGCATCACTGTCCACTTGATCAGATCGCGGTCCGACTTTCGCGCAAACCACGGCAGCGTGAAGCCAAGCAGCGCGTAAAGCATGAGGATGTCGCCCGCCCAAATGAAAAAGGCATGAATGGCCCCGATCGCCAACAGTATCCGCAGCCGTCTCTTGAACCTTGGCAGCGCTCCATCGCCACCGCGCGACAGCTGAATTCCGAAACCGATGCCGAACAGCAGGGAGAATATCGAATAGAACTTCTGGTCGATGAACACGTGCTCGAACCAGAGTGCAGCTTGATCGGCCGTTGTGGTCGCTAGCGCGGCCACCTGATCTCGTGACAGGAAGGTCAGGCCGAAGAAGACGATGACGTTGGCGAGGAGGATTCCGCCGACAGCGATCCCGCGCAGGACATCGAGAGTGAGAACACGCTCACTGACTGGGAGAGTGGCTTGATCGGTCGCGACACTTGGTGTGTAGCTGGCTTCGGCGAATCGATATCCCGGCGGCGATACCATTACTGCCTCCTATGCGATCGCTTGGCGTCTTGGCGCGACACCTTTGATGATGAACCAGACCGCCACGGTTATCTCGAAGACGGCGATCGGAATCCACATCAATTGTGCAGGTGAACCGCGCAGAATGCTAACTGCCTCCAGCGGCTGACCGACAGCAACGATTGCCGAGCCGACGAGACCGATCCATGCGAGGACTGCTGGAATCATCCGGCCGCGGAGGAGCAGGTAGCAGAACGCTGTGCTGCCAACCGCGAACAAAATTCCGGCGGAGCTAGTTTGCCACCCTCCGATCTTGAGCAGTAGCGTGCCGATCGTCGTTGCGGTAGCAGTATCTGGCGCGCCGGCCCCGCTCGCCGTCGCCAGCCACAGCAGTCCGTTGGTGCCGATTAGGGCGCCGCCGACGATTCCTTCGCCAGTGCGGCAAACGAGACCAAACATCGCCAGCTCGTTGTCCTCGTCGCGCGTGATTCCCCAGAGCGTCACCGCGAGGGTTAGCGCGCAGAAAACGCTGACCAGATCGAGAATCAGCATCAGGCGCAGATCACTGACGTGGCGCGCGACGCTCGCCAGCCGCGCCGGTACGTCGGCTCCCGCGGTCACTTTGCCGAACATCACCATCGATGGAAACGCGACACCGATGTAGAGCAGATACGCGACGCCGGCGATGCGTGCGCTGGTATTGCGCGTCATGCTGCCGCCAGTCCGAGCTTCGTCGTGCCGGCGCGCTGTCTCCACTTCTCGACGTTGACTCCTTTGAACAGCAGCCACAGGGTCGTGCAACCTTCGCCGAGGAATGCGACGGGGATGACGACCGGCGACAGCATGCTGCCGAGCGCGGGCGAGAGGAGATAAGTGAGTGAGCTGATGACGTAGAACGATCCGCCGACGCCGAGCAGGATTCCAACGATCTTCGGTATGAAACCCGAGCGGACGATCAAATAGCCGACGGTGGCGCACTGGAGGCCGAAGTACACCATCGAGACTTTGAACCCGAGCCCGAATGCCATGATCGACGAGCGCGCGACTGCCTCCATCTGAGCGGCGTCGGCGCCCGGCGCGGCCTGGGCGGATTTGAGGATCGCGACGAGACCGAGATCGCGCACGGTGAGCCCCGCTCCGACAGTGATGCCAATAATTCCGCAGGCGGCAGCGAAGGAAGCGAGATTTCTGCTAACCGGCTTCAGCAGGTGGTAGAGGAGAACGGTGACGCCGACGTAACAAGCTCCGCCGATGAACTCGTTGACCACGCCAAAGCGGAAGGCGAGCTCGGACGCGAGGATATTGCGCGCTGTGGTTGCCGCGTCGGCTACGACGATGGTGGGTCCAGCGACAGCGATGGAGCTGACGACGATGACGGCGAGCCAGAGCGCGCCCGCCATCCGGGCGGTCGTTTGCGGTGAGTACGGGTCCGAGCTGGTCATAGCGGTCTCCGGGTGGAAGAGAATAACTAAGTTTTCAGTTATCCCCAACGGGGGAATGCCCGGCCTGGTTTCAGATCATTGCCCGGATGGGCTTGCAGGTTGGCGGTTCGGGCCGAACAACAACCGCAGCGGCTGGCGGAAACCGGGACCCGCTCGGGTCCGTAGGAAACCCATGCTCTGCATCCTCTACGTCAATGCGGTTGGCGCCCTTTTGGGGCTCGCCGGCATTTCCATCGAGAGGCTGCTACCGACGACCGCGCCGAGGCGCTGGCTTTGGTGTCTGATCATTCCCACGTCGATGTTCGTGCCCGGCTTCTATCGGATGCACCACAACTGGGTCGTGACAGATGGTGCCGTCGGAGCCGACTTGTCGATCACCGCCGATTTCCGGAATTGGTGGGCGCATACCGGCTCGATCGACTCGGCGATCAATCGCGTGTGGTGGACAATTTCGCTGGTGCTCCTGGTTTGGGGCGTCGCCAATGCACTGCGAGTGGCCTTTCTGGTCGCGATGTCGCGCCGGCGGAGTGGAACGCGGAAAGCGCCGGTCGTCGACGGTGTATCCGTCGTCGTCACCGACCAGCTCGGTCCGGCGACGGTCGGCCTGATGCGCTCGCGGGTCCTGGTGCCGCGCTGGGTTCTGGCGCTCCCTGGTATGCAGCGGCGCTATGTGCTCCGCCACGAGGAAGAGCACCGTCGCGCGCACGACGTTCATCTGCTGCTCTTCGCATCGCTGCCGCTGCTGTTGATGCCGTGGAATCTGGCGATGTGGTGGCACCTGCGGCGGCTATCGCTGGCGGTGGAGCTGGATTGCGACAATCGTGTCGTCGACGCGCTCGGAGATGCCCCGGCCTACGGCGAGTTGCTGCTCACCGTCGCTACCGCGGCGAGCAGAGCGCCCCGACTCCAGCCGGCGTTCCTCGGAGGAGCCGGATCGCTCGAGCGCAGGTTGCGGGCACTCGTATCACCGACGCCGCTCCGTCGTGCTCAGAAATTTCTGCTGCCGGTGCTGACGATCGCGATACTGCTTATTGTTGTCTGGATGCCGCACCCGATACTCGGACCAAACTGCAACACGTCCCACCAACTGGCGTCGACAGGAACCGCCGGCAGGTAATGACCGATCTCCATTTAACGCAGCGCGAGCTCGACATCATGGGCGTGCTTTGGGAGCGCGGCGAAGCAACGGTCACCGAGGTCCGCGACGAGATCGATCCGGATCTCTCGTACACGAGCATCTCGAGCATGATTCGGACGCTGGAGCTCAAAGGCTACGTCTCGCATCGCCGTGGCGAGGGAAAGACGCACGTGTACTTCCCGGTGATTCAGGCCGAGAAAGCGGGCGAGACGGTGCTCAGACGAGTGCTGGAGAAGGTCTATGGGGGGTCGCCGATCAAGCTGCTTGCGCATCTGATGGAGCAGAAGCGGATACCGGAGAAGGAGCTTGCTCGGATGAGGGAGTTGCTCAAGAAAAAGAAAAAGGCGAACTGAAAACGACTGGCCGGCGGCCTGCGGCTTTCGGCTCGCGGCTCCGAGCTTTGTATGTGTGCTTGACGCGTTAGCCGACAAACGCGACGATGTAGCCGCAATGAGCAAGCGGCTTTTCTTCTGGTCGATTACATCGGCGCTGGCCGGGTTCCTGTTTGGCTTCGACACCGTGGTCATCTCCGGCGCCGAGCAGCGGATTCAGGCAATCTGGTCGCTGTCGCCGGCGATTCATGGTGTAGCACTCGGCGCCGCGCTCTATGGGACCGTTCTAGGGTCGGTTACCGGCGGATTTCCGGCCGATCGGTTTGGGCGGAGGCCCACTCTCCTTTGGGTTGGACTCCTTTACATCGTCTCAGCGCTCGGTTCTGCGATCGCGTGGAACGTGGAGATCTTCATCCTCGCGCGATTCCTTGGCGGCGTTGGCATCGGTGTGTCGACGGTCGTCGCGCCGATGTACATCTCTGAGATCGCGCCGCCAGCCTATCGTGGACGACTCGCTGGGATGTTCCAGTTCAACATCGTGTTCGGTATCGTCGTCGCGTTTCTGTCGAACGCGCTGCTGGCAAGCATCGGTGACAATGCGTGGCGGTGGATGCTAGGCGTTGCCGCCATTCCGTCGGTCATCTACACGCTGATGTGTCTGGCGATTCCGGAAAGCCCGCGCTGGCTGCTGACTCGAAAGGGTGAACGCGACAAAGCACTAAACGTGTTGAGAGCAGCCGAACCGAATGCGAGCGAGGGGGAACTGGATCGGAAAGTCCAGGAAATTCTTGCCGCCTCGATGCAGCAGACCAGCTCGCGGGGGTTCTGGTCGTGGCAACTGCGTGTGCCGATCATGCTGGCATTTCTCGTCGCATTCTTTAATCAGATGTCGGGCATCAACGCGATTCTCTATTTCGCGCCCCGCATCTTCGAGATGACCGGACTCGGCGCACAGGCGGCGCTGCTGCAGTCGGTCGGCATCGGTATCACCAATCTCATTTTCACGTTCGTCGGACTGTGGCTGATCGACCGACTTGGCCGTCGCACTCTGCTCACGATAGGATCCTTCGGCTACATCGCATCGCTCGGCCTCTGCGCGTGGGCGTTCTTCACGCACCACTATGCGATTGTACCGGCCTGCATTTTCGCGTTCATCGCCGCGCACGCGGTCGGGCAGGGCACGGTGATATGGGTTCTGATTTCCGAGATCTTCCCCAATCGCTACCGCGCCGCGGGTCAGTCACTCGGCAGCGCGACTCACTGGATTTTTGCCGCTCTGTTGACAACGGTCTTTCCTGCGGCGGTCAGCGTGTTCGCGCCTGGCTACATCTTCACGTTCTTCTGCGTGATGATGGTGCTGCAGCTGATTTGGGTGCGCACGATGGTGCCCGAGACGAAGGGCGTCCCGCTCGAAGAGATCCAGAGACAGCTGGGCGTCGCGGCGTGAGAGTCCGACCGGCACTCGCCGCGATTGGGGAAGTGCTGTGGGACGTTTATCCTGAGGCCGCGCGCTTCGGCGGCGCGCCGGCCAACTTCGCGTGCCACGCCGCTGCTCTCGGTGCCGACGCGGTTTTGGTCAGCGCCGTCGGCGTCGACGAATTGGGTGACAAGGCAGTCGAGACGCTGGGTCGCCACCTGGTCGACTCCAACTGCGTGGCGCGCGATCGCGACCATTCGACTGGCCAGGTCACTGTGACGCTCGACCGGACCGGACGGCCGAACTACGAGTTCGCCAGGGACTCAGCGTGGGATCATTTGCGCTGGAGCGAGCCCGTCGAGTCGATCGCTCGCCAGGCGGACGCGGTTTGTTTCGGAACTCTTGCGCAGCGCTCGGCTGATTCCCGTGACACCATTCGTCGATTCATCGAGAAGACGCCAGCCGGTACGCTACGAATGTTCGACGTGAATCTTCGCCAGAACTTCTATGATGCGGAGATGCTCGACGCCTCGCTGAAGCTGGCAACAGCAGTAAAGCTCAACGAGCAAGAGCTGCCGATCGTCGCTCGTCTTTGTGGGGTGATCGGGGTGAACGCTCGCGGGATGCTAAGGGGCCTGGTCGAGCGTTATGAGCTGTGGATCGCGGCGCTCACGTGCGGATCGGATGGCGCGTTGCTGATGACACCGGATCAGGAATCGCGGTGCCCCGCATTGCCGACCAAAGTGGTCGATACCGTTGGTGCCGGCGATGCTTTCACCGCCACTTTGGTGATGGATTGCCTGCACGGCGTACCGCTCGGCGAGATCAATCAGCACGCGAATGCGGTCGCATCGTTCATCTGCTCACAGGCGGGTGCGGTAGCGCCCCTGCCGTCAGAGCTGCTGTTGCCGACTCATTCGCTTTAGCCTCGCCCGCTGATCTAACGCGGCTTGGCGGGAAAAGGCGGCAGCTTCCATGTCTGCATTTGCTCGATAGCTCGCGGTAGCACGGGAGCGATGAAACCCCCCCAGCCATCCACATCCTCCGGCTGCCAATAGCGAAGTCTGATATCCTGGTTACGACGATTGGGGAATGGCTGAGGCTCGAACCGTTGGCGCACTGTTTCGATCAGTCTTCTCGCTGATTCGGGGCCGACAGATCGGGCGAAACCCGCCTCGAGATCGATGAAGTAAGACTCGGGCGGTTTCGGAATTCTCTCCACTATCTCGTCCCGATAAGTCCGTGCTCGCTCGAGCTCAGCGTCCGTCAGAAAAAAATTCAAGCGCTCGTCACGGCGTGCCCCGGCCTCGACATCTGCGGATTCCGACACCGTGAAGTTGACGAAAAACTCGCCGCCGGCGTATGTGTCCCAGCCGTAGCTGTCGGTCTGGAACCAAACGCTCTGATATTTGTTCGCGACTACGCGCTGAAACGTTAAGCGCGACCGTTTCTGTTTCTTGAAATCGCGTTCAGCCAGTAGTGGACGCAGGCGTCGATCGAGGAGCTGGTAGAGCTCCTTTGCCTTCAGCGCCGCTCCATCGTGTAGATCTTGTTGACGATCCACCACCGGCCACTGATGCGAAGACGATTGAGATAGTCAGTGTACCGCGAGCCCGGATAATCCTCGACGACTTTCACAGCTGCTGCATTGCCCGTGATGTCGACGCCGGCAATACGCAGGTCACCTTGCTCCTCTTTGCCGGCGTTCGACGCGAACATCCCGTACCACTTCGCCTGGGTCAGCTCGTTGATCTGACCGTTGGGGCGAATCGCAAACAGTCTCGCCTCTGGCCAGAACGCCTCGTGAAGACTGACGGTGTCGTTGAATTTGAGGCCATGGAGATAGCGTTGAACCACGGCGCGCACGGAGGAATCCTCGCGGGCGCCGGTGGCCGCGTCGCTTTGCGCGTGAGCGAGAGTTCCGGCGCAGGCGCTCAGCGACAGCGCCAACGCGAGTTGCCGCAGCTTCATCGTACGGGCGCCGCCGCTGGGGCCGTTCGCGCTTTTCTCAGCATCCAACTGTAGAGCCAGATGATCACACCGACGAAGCCGATCACTCCAAGCCACGACGCCAACCTGAAGTCCGCTGGTACCAGCGCGATCGGAGCTTCGTTTGAGAAACCGACGATGAGGCCGGCGTTGATGACGCCCCAAATACTCTCGCCGACGATCAGTCCTGAGGCGACGAGAATTCCCAGACGCTCTGCGCGTTCCGGATTGGGCGTGTTTTTCACTCTTCCATCGTACCAATGCGCGAGGATGGCACCCACGATGACCGCGAAGGTTGCCGACATCGGCAGGTAGATGCCGATGCCAACCGCGAGGGGTGGAATGCGCAACTTCTTCAGCAGGCGAAGAACCTCATCGAGAATGACGATGCCGACGCCTACGAGGGCGCCAATGCCGAGCATCTTCCATTCGAGCTTACCGCCGATAACACCCTGCGCGAGCGCAGATATCAACGTCGCTTGCGGAGCTGGTAGTGGATTCGCGGCGATGACGTTGACGTTCGGCGCGCCGGCGAACCCATACGCGCGCGCGAGCAGGTTCAGCACCCATGGGATGACGGAAGCGCCGGCAGCGACGCCGACGATGAGCGCGATCTGCTGACGCATCGGTGATGCGCCAACAAGCTGACCGGTTTTCAGATCCTGAAGGTTGTCGTTCGAAATAGTGGCGCACGCAAACACGATCGCCGTCACGAATAGCGCGACCGCAACGAGTGCCTGGCTGGTTTGCGCGGTCGGCGTGACCGCAAGCGCGAAAACCGATGCGCACACGACGATCGAGAGAATCCCGACCCCCGAAATCGGACTGTTCGATGCGCCGATGAGACCGGCCATGTATCCGCAGACGCCGGCGATGATGAAGCCGATGATCAGCACGAACGGAACGGAGATCAGAGTCAGCTTCAGTGCATCAGGCGCGAGTACCGTCGATTTGGCGAACGTGTAGGCGAGCCACGCAGCAATGATCAGGCAGGCCGCGGTGAGGATATAGATCCACGAAGCAGGAATGTCCCGATCGCGGTCATCTGCGGTCGCCTCCGCGCGAGACGCGCGAAGTGTGCTCACCAGTCCGCCAAATACCGGACGTGCGAGCCGACCAAGCGAGTAAATGGCTGCGACCGCGATCACGCCCGCGCCGATGAATCGAACCTGGGTGCGCCAGACGGCGAGGGTGTGCGCGTCGAGAGTCTGTCCGACCGTTGCTGGCTGCATCGCAGTAAGAATCGGAACTGCGATGACCCACGAGATGATCTGACCGACCAGCATCGCCATGCCGACCGAAAGACCGACGAGGTGCCCGGCGCCGAGCAACGCCAGCGACCAGCCGAGATTCCAGCCTGTCGATCCGGATCCCACGCGAGTGAATCCATTCAGCTCCGCGGCAGCAACGCGTGTCGCCGTGACAATGGCGAAACCGGCGGAGGCAATGGAGCCGAGGATGACAGCGACCAATCCTTCGCGAGCTTCACCAGTCTCGTCTTTCGTCTCGCCGCGGGTGCCGGCGCCGACGATCAAAACTTCAGCCGCGGCGACTCCTTCGGGATACGGGAGATCCGAAGTAGTGACGAGCGCGCGTCGCAGCGGAATCGTGAACAGCACGCCGAGCACACCGCCGCTCAGGCAGATAAAAAAGGATTCCCAGAACGGGAATCCTGTCCACCAACCGATGATCACCAAGCCGGGAAGAACGAAGATGATCGCCGAGAGCGTGCCCGCCGCCGACGCGACGGTTTGCACGATGTTGTTCTCGAGGATCGTCGAGTCCTTCACCGCGCTGAGGATCGCCATCGATATCACGGCAGCCGGTATCGATGAGGCGAAGGTGAGGCCTACCTTCAAACCGAGGTAGACGTTGGCTGCAGTGAAGACCGTTGTGATAAGCGCGCCGAGTATCAGGCCGCGTATCGTAAGCTCGTTGGGTTTCATGCGGACAATCTTACCTCCAAACGGTTACGTGCGACGAGATGCGGTTGTGCGTCGCTTGGGTTTTCGTGGTGACGCTTTCTCAACAAGGCTCCAGAACTGTTTCTCTCCGATTACCCGCACTGGGCGTCCCTGTGCGGCGAGGCGGCGAATCTCCAGCAATTTGACACCGCCAACTTCCCCGGCAATCTGAAGTGCGTTGGTGCGGCCGCGTACCAGAACGTCGGACGACGGTCCCGGTTTGGATACAACAATCGCGCCCGCCTTCTTCGCTGCCGCGATTGCCTCGCTGCGCGGACGCGTCAGGAACCCTGTAAACGAAATGCGCTTGCCCTCGAGACTGTCGATCCGGCCGAACGATTGCTGCTTCGGACGGTGACGCAGAGCAGTAATCAGTTCCCGCGCGGCTTCATAGCGTTTACCACGCGCGCCAAGGCAGCGATAGATGACCTCTTTGAGATGATCGCTGCAGGGGAGGCGTCGCACATCGCGACTGCTCATCGGATTGCTGATGTCGCCGCGCAATAGCATCGCCGCGATCAATCCTACCTGATAGATGTCGTCGCGCTGCTGCCAGCGGCGCACTCTGCCCCACGCGATCTCCGACGGTGCGTTGAACGGATTGAAAGCGTCAGCAGTGACTCCGCGATGGCTCATTTGGTGTGTCGCGATGCCGAAGTCGCCGAGTTTGAGCTGCTCGTCTTCGCACACGAAGACATTGAATGGAGTGAGATCGCGGTGCAGCGCCTGTCCGCGATGGAGCGCGTCGAGCGCGCTGAGAATGGCGGCAATCTCACGTCGGACGAAACGCTCAGACTGTGCGCCCTTCTCCCCCAGCCAGACACCGAGATCGCCGTGAACGGCGTACTCGATCACCATGCAGTAGCGGGTGCGGCCGTCAACGACCTCGACGAACCGGTCATAGACTTTCAGCGCGCGTTTCTCGCGATACAACAGATCGGCGAAGTACGCCTCGCGCAGCCAGGCTGGCAGCCGCTCGGTGATTTTGACGCAGACCTGCGCCGGTAATCCATGCTGCAGAGTGGGTGTGGCGAGGTAGACTTCGCCGAAGCCACCTTTCCCAATCAGTCGATTCAGGATGTAACTGCGCCCGCTCTCGGAGCTGTGGGCAGTGCCGACAGCCGACGTACTCGGCGGGCCGTATGACTGCACGACCGGCCTGTCGATCACAGAATTGCTGTTTGGCGCGTCCGGTTTCATCGAGTCAATCTTACGAGCAAATTGCGACAATGGCCAAGAAGCAGGCGGCGGAAGTTCTGAAGCTTGACGGACATGAAGTCCAGGTCACCAATCCGGACAAGCTGTACTTCTCGCGCGACGTCAAGCTCACCAAGCTGCAGGTAGTCCAGTACTACCTGTCGGTCGCCGATGGCGCGGTGCGTGGAGCGCGTGATCGGCCGAACATGCTGAAGCGATTCGTGAACGGCGCCGAAGCGCCGCCGTTTTATCAGAAGCGCGCGCCCGACAACAAGCCGGAGTGGTTGCGGACTGTGACTCTCTCGTTTCCTTCGGGTCGCACCGCCGACGAAGTAGTCGTTGACGATGCGGCCGGCCTTGCCTGGATCGTGAACCTCGGCTGCATCGAGCTGCATCCGCACCCGGTGCGCACCAATGATCTAGACCATCCGGATGAATTGCGAATCGATCTCGATCCGATTCCCGGCGTGAAGTGGGATCAGGTGCGGACAGTAGCGATGGAAGCGAAAAACCTGATGGATGAAATGGGCCTGCGCGGATTCGCCAAGACCAGCGGCTCGCGCGGGATGCACGTGAACGCACGCATCCAGCAGAAGTGGTCATTCACCGAAGTGCGGCGCGCGGCGCTGGCATTCTCGCGCGAGATCGAGCGAAGACTGCCGAAGCTCGCGACCTCAAAGTGGTGGAAGGAGGAGCGACACGGTGTGTTCCTCGACTACAACCAGAACGCCAAGGATCGCACAACGTGTTCGGCTTATTCGATTCGTCCACTGCCCGATGCCCGTGTCTCCACGCCTTTGCGCTGGGAGGAAGTTCCTGGCTGTGATCCGGAAGACTTCACCGTGCTGACGGTCCCGAAGCGCTTCACCGAGATCGGGGATCCGAACGAGGGGATGGATGATTTCGCGGGCTCACTGGAGAAGTTGCTGGAGCTCGCCGATCGCGATGAAGCGGCGGGGCTCGGAGATGCGCCGTGGCCGCCGCATTTCAGAAAAATGGAAGGCGAGGGGATGCGGGTTGCTCCTTCGAGAGCGAAACGCGCGAAACCGGACGGGGAAGCGAAAGAGCCGAAAGGAGCAAAGCGATCAACGGCTAAGTCGCCGCGATCGAAGATGCCGCTTATCACCGTCGCCAATTCACCTGACAAGGAAGCAGCACTCGCCGGATTCGAGCGGTGGAAAAAGAAACACCGCGCTGCCGCGAAACATCTTGCCGTCGACGACGTGCTCGTCGATTCGATGCGCGGGCGATCGTCGACATGGACGCGGATTCGCGTCAATCTCCGGAACGTGCCGGAGAAAATCAGGCCGAAGCAGGAGACGCCGGATCCCGACGACGATCCTACGCGCGCGTGGCGCGATGCTCACCGGTCAGCGACGAGAGACTGACTTGAAGCCGAGGGTTTCGTTGAGCCAGCGAACCAGCGGCAGAATGGCGGCGAACTCCTTCGCCAGCAAATCGGGAAGCGACTTACTGGTGACCTGAGCGTCGGTCAGGGTGCGGCCGGTGGTGAACGACTGATACTTCAGCCACTTCGCCGCTGGGTGATCCTCGGCGTAGCCGCGCGGCATTCGCTTGAGCGCTGATTCGTCATCGAGGCCGCCGAAACGGCCCGGTAGCGCGCGGACGATCCGGTCAAACTTTTTGGTGTCGGCCGCGATTGCTTCGCGCAGCTTGTTCAACTGCGGCCGCGGGGGCATCCACAAACCTGCGCCGAGCAAGGAGCGACCACCGGGCTCGAGATGGAAGTAGTAGCCCGCGCTGCCGGCGTCGGCTTCGGAGCCGACACTGCGAGCCGCGTTGCGATGGTGGAACCACGCCGCCGCGTGTGTCTTGTACGGCGACTTGTCCTTGGAGAACCGAATGTCGCGATTGATGCGGAACATCGATCGTTTCGGATCGCCCCCGGTCTCCGGTGCGAATCCGGGGAAGCGGACGTCGAGCTCTTCGATCAGCTCGCGCATCGGCGCTCGCACTTCATTCTCGTACTCGTCGCGGTGCGCTTCGAACCACTCCTTCTTGTTGTTCCGGGAGAGCTGTCGGAAGAAAGTCAGACTGCGTTTGCTGAACGGCATTGTCCATCAAGTTAATTATATGAGCTCATGATCGAACTCACGTTTGAACGGGCGAGCGCCGAGTGAGCAGCGCGATTTCGGACCGAATGGCTGCGACTGCTTCGGTCACGGCTACCGCAGCGGCGCTGTATGTGAACCGGTGACGAGCTGAATCGCCGGCGGCAGGCGGCAGGTAGTGAATGTTGTCGGGCGACACGACGAGATAGTGATAGTACACCCCGAACATCAGCGACGCAGTCATCGCAATCACGTAGAGCCAGAGCGCAAAATCCTGGAGACGCGTCCATAGCAGCAGCGTCGCGAGCAGGGGCGCCGCGAGAATCACCCCGAAGACAAAGACTGTTTGAAGAGGCGACAACCCGATGGCGAGAGCAGAGTGAGCTCCGCCATGCCAGACCACCACACTGAGGTGAATCGCGGCGAGGACAGTGAGCGAGCCCCTCGCCGATAACGGACGCATCGTTGTCGTGCCGACAGCGTCACTCATCGCACGCGAACAATCGCAAAGCCGTCGTAGCCTTTGGAACCGACAGTCTGAATCGCAGTAGCAGTTACGCGCTTGTCGCGACCCAGCTGGTCGATAAAGCGCCGTACCCCCTGGATCCTTGGGTCCTTGCTCTTGGCATCAACGACTCCGCCGTCGCGCACGACGTTGTCGACGATGATCACGGTCCCGGGCCGTGACAACTTCATCGACCATTCGAAGTAAACAGGAATGTTCGGCTTGTCAGCGTCGATGAAAATCAGATCGAATGGACCACTTTGCTCAGCCGCCAACAGCGGCAGCGTCTCGAGCGCCGCTCCCAAGCGAAGCTCGATCATCCTTTGAAGTCCGGCTCGCGCAAAGTTCCTTCTGGCGACGTCGGCGTGAACTGGATCGACTTCGAGGGTGATGATGTGGCCATCGGGCGGGAGAGCGCGGGCGAACCAGATCGTGCTGTAGCCGCCGAGGGTGCCGATCTCCAGAACCGAGCGCGCGCCAATTATCTCGGCAAGCATCTGTAGAAACTTGCCCTGGGCTGCGGTGACGGCGATCGCGGGTAATCCGGCGGTCTCGCTGTCCTTCAGTGCTGAATCGAGCGCCTTGTCACCGGCGAGAAGCTTGTCGCTGATGTATTCGTCAACCTGGGACCAGATCTTAGCCTTCGTTCTTGGGCGGGCGGGCTTTGGTTTTTTCATCCAGAATTTTCGTTTGATAGCGTTGGGCTTCACCGACGCGCTCGACGCCGATCGCAAGCTTGTCGACAGACTGCTCGAGGTGCTGCAAGCGCTCCGAAGTTTCCTGCGTCAATGCGGTTGCGCGCTGAGGGGCAGAGCGCATCTGAAGTACGCCGAAAAACACGCCGCCCAGAACCGTCAGGACCGCGTGCACCGCGGCGTGCATTGGCTCGCCCATTATCACGGCGAAAATGAAGCCGCCAAAGTTGATGACGGTGAACGCGCCGGCGACTACCCGCCAGACCGTCAGGCGCCGCGGCATCAGATCTCCTTTGCCAACGGTCCCATCACGAAGATCGTGTTGCCGAAAGGATCGATCAGATCGAAAGTTCGCGAGCCCCAGTCTTCGTTCTTTGGCGCGCGCTTGACCGCCACGCGATTCTTCCACTCCTGATAGTACGCATCGGCGTTCTCCACGCGGATCGACACACAAGCATCTCGGCCGTGACCAGTCATCGGGCAATCGATCGTCAGCTCGATGCCGTTGCGCTCGAAACCGACGAGTCCGTTTCGGCCATCTTCCGTGTATTCCCACTTCACCGTAAATCCGAGTCCGTCGACGTAGAATTTCTTGGCGGTAGCGACGTCGTTGCCGGGAAGGATTGGGACAGCGCGTTCCATGATAGTACCTACGCTAGATCGAAGAAATTGGAGCTCAAGCGAAAAGCGACTTCAGCACGAATAGAACATTTGCCGGCCTTTCGGCAAGTCGCCGCATGTACCAGCGATACCAGGCACCGCCGTAGCTAATGAGAGTTTTCACGATGTGCCCGTCGGCGGCAAGCTGTTGCTGAGCGGCGTCGCGAATGCCGTAAAGCATGTGGATCTGATACTTGTCCTTACCAACTCCGGTTCGCGCCGCCTGGTCGGTTATCCGAGCGATCAATTTCAGATCGTGCGTCCCGAATATCGGTGTGCACCGGCGATTGCCCGCCGCCTCCAGCATCTGCGACGCCAGCTCGAAATACGCCCGATCAGTATCGGCCTTTTTTGCGTAGGCAATACTACTTGGCTCCTGATACGCGCCTTTGACGAGACGAATCGTTGGTTTCAGCGGGAGAAGTCGCGCGATGTCTTTCGGCGTGCGGAACAGATAAGCTTGAATCGCAATGCCTGTCGTCGGGTGCTGCTTCAGCAGCGCGATGTAAAGATCTATGGTGCGATCGACGTAGCTCGAGTCTTCCATGTCGAGCCACAGGGCTGAACCCGTTTGCTCCGCCTTCGTGGCGAGCGCCAGGAGGTGCTTCTTGCACTCGGCAGCCGACAAGTCGAGTCCAAGCTGAGTCGGCTTGACGCTGACGTGCGCCGGCAGTTTGTGCTCCCGGATCTGATCGAAAAACCACAGGTAGTGATCGCGCACCGCAATCGCCGCCTTGCTGTTGGTGATTGCCTCACCGAGCTGCGTGTAGAGAATGCCGCGACCAGTAGCAGCGATGCCGGCGCCGGCGCGGAGCGCGTCTTCCGGATTCTCACCCGGCATGAACTTGCGCGTGGCGCGTTTCACAAACGAGCTGCGCAGCGCGAAGTCGTTGAGTCGCTGACTTTGCGCGGCGGCGAGGAGAATCGAGCGTCCGAACGTCAATCGTGATTGGGCTGGAGCGACAACAGCATGAGCGTTTACCCCTACCGTGATTCTGCCACCGGCTCTGGTAAGGTGCAATGAGTGATCATACCCTCCCGCGCCGGCGTTTCTAAATGCAGTCTTAGGTATGCGAATTTCAACTCTACTCGTGGCTGCACTTGCAGCCGGCGCTCCATTCAGAGCTCACGCTCAAGCGAGCGCACGTCCCGTCCTCGCCGTCTTCGCGCACCCCGATGATGAGCGCGTCATCGGACCACTGTTGTCGAAGCTGGCGCGGGAGGGAAGAGAAACACATCTCGTCATCGCCACCGACGGATCCCAAGGAACCCGCGACTACGCGCACATTCCGGCCGGACCCGAGCTCGCCGCCGCGCGCACCAAGGAGGCGACCTGTGCCGCCACCCGACTCGGCGTGCGCAAACTCCATCTGATTGGATTGCCGGATGGCGGGCTCGCGTCGTTCGAGGTGCTTGGCAAACTGAGAACCGCGCTCGCGGCAATCATCGACTCGGTGAAGCCGTCAGTCATCATCACCTTCGGACCCGAGGGTGGCACAGGGCATCCGGATCATCGCCTCGTCGGCAACGTCACCAGTCAGATCATCGAGAGCGACGATCGATACTCGAACATCGACCTGCTCTACGCGTCGCTGCCAACAGAGAGGCTGCGCACGGCGCCGGAAGCCGAGCCTACGGTCCATGGGATGGCGACGTCGCTACTGACGGTGCGCGTCCCGTTCGAGCCGCAGGACCTCGTCGCCGGTCGCGAGGAATTTGCCTGCCACAAATCGCAGTACACGCCGGAGGAGATGGCCAAGGTCAACGCCTATCTCGCGCATACCTGGGACGGCAAAGTGTGGATGCGGCCATATAACGGACCGCTGCCCAACCCACACCCATTCGGCCGTTAGCGAAGACTCTTTCGCAGGTAGAATTGTCGGTAGCTCGGCGGGTATCCGTCGAGCGTACCGAATAACTCGTAGCCGAGTTTCTCGTAGAACGGGCGAGCCTGGTACTCGAATGTGTCCAGGCTCGCATCGGTGCAGCCGCGCGACCGCGCGATATCCTCTGCCGCTGTGAGCAATCGCTTTCCGACGCCGCGACCTCTCGCTCTTTCGTGCACCCACAACTTCGCGACGTAGAGCCAGCTCCAGCGGGTGTGTCCGATCAATCCCCCGACGATGCCCTGATCATCGCGCGCGACCAGCTTGACCGGTTTTTCATTCGAAGGTCCGATCCAGTTCTCGTTGAATGAAAGGAGGCCGCGCACGACCGTGGCTTCATCCTCCGGACTGACACGATCGTCGATGTGCACTTCACCGGCTACCACGCGCCGCGTTCCTCTTTGCTGACCCTCGGAATCACCGCGCACCGTTGTTCAGCCGACTTGAACGCCGCCTCGAGGATTGCCATCACCGATGCGCCCTGCTCGGCCGGGACTGGATTTCGCCCGCGGCCGAGCAGCGCTGCGCGCAGCGCCACGTAAAATCCGCGCTGATCGCCGCGTGACGCCTTCAGCGTATGGGTTTTCCCACTCGCTCCTTCGTAGATGGTGACTGGGTCAGGATCGACGCCCCACTCCGCGGAGCCGGGAGTGACGCCTGCGCGCAGTTGATCCTCCTGAATGTCGGGCTTCATCTTGACCACACTCGCTTTCTCGCCGTGCACCGCAAATCGAGGTGTTCCTCCCGAGACCAGCGAGCCGGCCTGCAGCACCGCTACGCTCTCGCCATAGCGCAACACGAGCTGGAAGAAGTCATCGACGCGCGCGCCGCTGCGTTGCTTCGCGAGTGTCGCCTGCACCGTCTGCGGGATTCCGAAGAGCAGCAAAGTCTGATCGATCAGGTGCGGGCCAAGATCGTAGAGTAATCCGGCGCCGGGCCCGGGGACTTCGCGCCAGCGCTCGCGGACATCAGGTCGAAAGCGATCGATGCGTGACTCGAACTCCACGATTCGCCCGAGCAGCCCGCGCTTGATGGCATCCTGAATTGCCAGGAAATCACTGTCCCATCGGCGATTCTGGAATACCGACAGCAGCAGCCCGCTCTTTCTTGCCATCGTCGCCAGCCGCCGCGCCTGCCGCAGTGTGATCGTGAACGGCTTATCGACGACGACGTTGTGCCCCGCGCGCATTGCGATCTCGGCGAGCGGCGCGTGCGTGTCGTTTGGGCTGGCGATGACGACCAAATCGATGTCGGGATGCGCGGCGAGTTTCTTCGGATCGGCAAGGACTTCTGCATCGGAGCACATCGCCCGCACATCGTCCGGCTTGCTCGACGAGACCGCGGTGATCCGATATCCATCCGTCGCCTGCAGCAGAGGGACGTGGAAGGTCTTCGACACAAAGCCGAAACCGACCAGCCCCACGCGCACGACTGAATCAGGACGGTTCACACTCGGCTCCTACTGAAGGCGCGGGAAGAGCAGGATGATGTACGTGGCGAATATTCCCGCACCGACGATGCCCGCAACTTCCTGATATCGCCGCTGTCGAATCAAAATGGTGGAAAGCGCAAGCGCCATTACCACGATGTGAAAACCGAAGTTCAGGCTACCCGGCCAGCGACCGTTCATCACGCGATCCTTACCGAGGCTGATCAGGAGCGCAGCAATCAGAAAGCTGAAGAACCAGCGACGCTGCCGCTCATAGTGAGCAGCGAGGTCTATCGATTCCGCGTCAATCTGTTCGGGCAGCAGCACAGCAGCCATTAGATAAAGCGCGCACGTCTGACCGAGAATGAATAGAAAGGATCCGAAGGTCCAGTCACGCTGCAGGCGTAAGCCGAACATTGACCACCATACCTGTACAAAAACTACGAGCAGGATCACTACCCACAGCAGCGGCAGCCAGTCGACGCGCACTCGATCGCGATGACGAATCACTCGGCCGAGTCCAGTCAGTAGCTGAGTCACGCCGAGTCCGATGATGATTGAGAGTAGAACTGAGAGATAGCCAAACGCGTCCACGGTCTATCTCATAGATCGAGCAACTGGTGGACGGCTCGATCCGCTTCACGAATCGAGTTGCGGTGATCGGCCGCGCCGGCGAGATCGGTGTTGGCGAAGGCAATCCGTCCGTGCGGCCGATTGCGCAGAACATCTCGCGGCGCGGGATTGCCGTTCAGGCCGAAGAAAAAGCCGGGCTGCGGATTCACATAAGCGTGTCCCCATCGGTTCAGAATGATTCCCGCGATGTCGTGGCGTGGGTCGAATCCGCCGGGCGCGAACATGTCCGACATTTGCTGACGTAGCGCACGCTCGTACTGTGCGAATGACGTGCTCAGCAGCTCGGCTCGGCCTCGACTGCCTTGTTCACCAATTGGGAGTCCAGGTTTCGCGAACAGGACTTTGATTGTCAGAACTGTCGGTGAGTCTGGATCAATCGTGCGCGGAGTATTTCCGACGAGGGCTTTCTTGGTCACCGAGAGATAGTTGCCGAGTCCCTCGAACCAGCGGCAGCCGGAGATTCCCATCTTGTAGAGGAAGCGCCAGTTGGTGACCGCGACGTTGGCCATCAGGCACGGCGAGCGATAGAACTGGGCGTAGGCTTCCCGGTGGGACGCAGGTAGATCGTGCACGATGTGCTTAGCCGTCCAGCTTCCGCCGGCAACGACCACTCGCCGCGCCCGCACTTTGTGAAGGCGATTTCCTTTCGCGTAAGTGATGACGACGTGCGGCGCGCTCGCCGGATCTCCCGCGTGCTCGACGCGGACGACCGTGGAGTTGAGCCGAATGCGTGTCGGCTGTCCCGCGCGATCGAGCGCATTGAAGCTCACCCGGTTTTCCCAGACTGCGTCAACTGTGCGTGGACCTGGTATCGCGTCGGGAATCAGTGTCTTCACCATCAGTCGCGCGAATCCGCTATTGCCGTCGGGGAACATCTGGTCGCCGAGCCTGTCGTCGCCGTCTTCTGGAAACTCCGTCTCGATCGCGTAGTTGCAGTACGCCGACAGTGCGTCGGGCCCGAGTCCGTAGCCACCGCCTTCGATTGGCGACAGGAATTCGCGGATTATCTCGCGACTTATTCCGTGCTGCGCCATCAAGTGATCTTCGAGGGTGATCGTATCGAGCTGTCTCGAGACCGCATCGCCTTCGGTCTTTGGTACGGGCGCTGGATTACGTACCGTCCGCCAACGCAGCAATTCCGCCTTCGCAGTGTCGCTGATCGGCGCGCCATCGAGATTCCGTCCCCACGGATCGATCAGCCAGACGCCGGGGGTTTTGCCAAACCGCGAGCCAAAATAAAAACCGTATTGCTTCGGTGAGCCGATGTCGTACGGCGACTGCGCGAGCGGCATCTCGGGTGTCGGCCCGCGCCACGTCTGATAATTGAACGTCGAGCGATCCATCCCGATCATCTGATAGAAGCGATCGGTGTATCCACCTTTGCCCGGCACCAGGAAAATCGCGGAGCCCTGGTGCGCGATCAGCGATTGCCCTTTGACGCGGAACTCGTTGCGCTTTGCTTCGCCACCGAAAATCGGGTGGTTGTCGATGACGAGGCAACGCCCGCCTTTGTCTTTTTGAAAGAACACCGCGGCAGCGAGTCCGCTCAATCCTCCACCGACGCAGACGAGATCGTACATCTCGCGCGTATCGGTCGCCGTGGCAACGCGCTTCTCGAACGCGCCGTCGCGCATCGCGTGTCCGGCGGACAAAACTTCCCAGGTGTTGCCGTTGGAGTGTCGATAGTCGCCGACGCCACCGTAGCCGTTGAACGCATCCGCGGGCGATATCTCCGGCGCGCGGCCATTCAAATAGAGCCCGGCACCTGCCAGAAGAGCACCGTTGAGAAAATCCCGGCGCGAGATCGGCTCGTTCATGCCGAGCCGATCGTCGTCGGGCTGCGACCCGCTCAGCGGCGTTCGAAGACCCAAATATTGTCCTGGTCGCGACCACCGCCGCGAATCTGTTCGGTCGCCTTGAGGCGGCGCCCGCTGTCAACGACCTCGTAGCACCAGGTCATCGTCACGGATCCTTTCGGCGTTTCACTGCGATCGGCGAAGAGCAGCGCATCGCCGTCCCATCGAAGACTCGAAACGCTGAGCGGATCGGAAGGCTCCGGACGCTCGCGGCCATCCGCCGTGCGCTGCGCCGACCAGGCGAAGGTCTGTCCGACGAACTCGAATTTCGCATCGATGCGGATCATCGGCTCGTGATGATCGATACGCAGAATGGCGCCGCGCGCTGTCGCGGCACCGCCCTCGAGCTTGCTCGCATCCCGATCGAGATTCCACTCTCCGGAAAAGTTGGGCTTTGGCCGAGCCGTCGCCGATTCGTTAGCCTTTGCTCGAGTCGGCGGCGCCCACTTTTCGTTGGGATGGCTATCCATGCCTCTAATCTTCACCACAAAGGCCCGAAAAGCACTATCGATTGTTGCGCTTGCCTGCTGCTGTGTTGGACTCGGTGCCGGTCCGAGCAAGCCGCGGTTCAGTGCAATCGCATTCTTTACCGGCAAGGAAGACGCGGCGCACATCAGCTTCCTTCACGAAGCGGTGCGCTGGTTTCCGGAGATGGCATCCCGGAACAACTTCGCGTTTGATACGACGTCGGATTGGCGGAATCTGAACGCCGATTTTCTCGCCAAGTATCAGGTCGTGGTCTTTCTCGACACCCGTCCCGAGGATTCAGCCCAGCGCGCGGCGTTTCGGAGCTACATGGAGCACGGCGGCGCCTGGATGGGATTCCACTTCGCCGGTTTTGCACTGACACCGTCCGACTATCCATCGAATTGGGATTGGTACCACTACACCTTCCTCGGAGCCGGCCAGTACGTCAGCAACACCTGGCGGCCGACTTCGGCGATTCTGCGGGTGGAAGATCGAAATCATCGGGCGACGCGGAGTCTTCCAGCGACATTCAGCTCATCGCCGAGCGAATGGTATCGGTGGGAGAAGGACCTGCGTCAGAATCCGGACATCCACATTCTGCTGTCGATTGACTCGACCAGCTTTCCATTGGGCACCGGCCCCAAGCCGCACGAGATCTGGCGTAGCGGCTACTACCCGGTGGTGTGGACGAGCCGGAAGTATCGAATGATTTATTTCAACTTCGGCCACAACGACATCGATTACGAGCATAAGTACGACTCTACCAATCGGACTTTGTCGCACACCTTCGGCAACCCCGTTCAGGATCGCCTGATTCTCGACGCCTTGCTTTGGCTCGGAGATACTGGGCGCCGCTGAGTGGGCGCCTCCCCCAGCACGCGCGCGATTTTGAGCACTGTGCTCCAACTACGGGTGGTCCCGCTGCAGCCGAAGATTTTTTCGAGCTGACCGAAATGTCCAATCGCCTTCATCTGGCGACGGCATATCCCGATCACGAATTGATCGATGTGATCGAGAACTCTGAATTCCCATTCGCCTGCTGCAGGAATCACTATCGGCTTCGGTGTCCGCCCGGCGGGCCGTTTCTCCAGCACGGTCACGAACTGCAGCACGCTCCGATCACCTGGCTCTCGAGCGAAAGGATCGGTCGCGGCTAATCGAAGGATCTGGCTGCCCCGACAAATCATTACCTCCGCTTCGAACGGCAGCCGACGCTTCAGCTCCGCGCGAAGCTTTGTCAGACTTACCGATTTGCGGACGACAAAAGTACCGGCGGCTCCAATGTTGACGACGTCGTACCGCCCGAGCTGTTTCGCCAACTCCGTTGGTCGGACTCTCCGATGACCGCCAACGTTGACGCCCTTCAGGAAAACGACGAGTGCCATGCGCCTGCGCTATAGCTGTTTTTCAAACCAGTGGTGCGCGTACGGCTCGTCGTTGAAGGGCGCGACTTCGGCGTAGCCCGATCGCCGATACATCGAGATTGCTTCGACGAGCGTGCGATTGGTCTCCAGTCGCAGGGTCGTCATTCCCAGCTCACGTGCCTGGTCCTCTAACGCGTGGAGCATTCTGCGACCGAGGCCGAGGCCGCGAGCAGAGTCAGCGACCCACATTCGCTTTAGATATCCGACCCGGGGCGCGATTGTCTTGACCGCGCCGCATGCGATCGAATCACCATCGCGTACGGCAATCAGAAATGCTCCGAGCGGCGGACGAAAATCGTGATCATCAGCGGGAATGCTCAGCGCCGGGTCGAAGCCGTGCTCGAAGCGACGATTGATCTCGGCGAAGTATTGCTCGACGCACCAGTGCGCTTCCGCACTCGCCGGATCAACACGGTCGATTCGCGCGCCGAGTTGAGGCGGTCCATATGCGCGGCCATCGACCTCGGTTGACATGATTCTACGCTAGCGGGGCTTTCACCAAGTGGTCAAGCCAACGGACGTTTCCATTTCATGCGTGAGTAAACCGGTCGGAATCCCTGACGCTCGCTGTTGCGCTGCGAGCCGCCGCCGGGCGCTGTCACTACCATCGCCAGCTCGATTCCGCGGTCGGCAGCGAACGCGAGGCGCGCGTCGAACAGCGCGAGCTGCGCACCCTGTCTTCGGGCCGACGGAATCGTCGAAGCGCCGGCCATGATTGCGACGCCGTTCGCAATGTTGATCGCAGCGGATGCGATGGGCTCTCCGTCGCGCTCGGCGAGAAAGCAGGTAACGCCACGAGCTCGGCCCCAGATGTCGCCGAGCTTGCCGACGAACTCTCCGAGCTCGGGCGACTCGTGCGCCCAGGCTTCGCCGGCGACACGGCACCACGTTGGCAGCTCGTCGACTCCAATTGCCCGCGTCGTGACTGCGCCCGCCTTGGCGCTCGAGTGATTCGCAGTCGAGCGTATCAAGACGACAGAAGGCTCGAACGGCGTATACCCGCGCGCACCGAGCAGGCCCTGCGTTTCGTGCGCAGCGAACGAACAGACCTCGTGGAACGTCGTCGTCTGGTGTCGATCGAAGAATTCTTCGACGGTTCTAAACTCGGCATCCAGAAAGCGGTCGTACAATCCGATTCCAAAGGTCTGAGTGGTCGGCGCCTCCGGTCCATCGAACATGGCGTAGGCGCCGGCAACTTCGATCCACTCGGCGCCGACCTCCGGCCTCACCTCCCGGCGTGCGTCGACAGTTGCGGTGTTGGCCATTGCTTCCGCGCGTTCCAGCTGCTTCGCCAGCGCGATATCAACGCGCGGTAATTCTCGTTTTGTCATTCAGGTTTGTATTCGACCAGATCCCAGCGATTGCCATACAGGTCCTCGAACACTGCCACCGTGCCGTAAGGCTGCTCACTTGGCGTGCGGACGAAGATGATTCCCTTGTCCTTCATTTCGTTGTAATCGCGCCAAAAGTCATCGGTCCGCAGGAAGAGAAATACGCGACCGCCGGACTGGTTCCCGACAAACTTGGATTGGTCCGGCGTCGATGCTCGCGCCAGTAACAACGTTGTGCCTCCAACGTTGCCCGGCGGCGCGACGACAACCCAGCGTTTGTCCTGCTCCGGTTGATAGGTGTCGTCGACCAGCGTGAAGTGGAGCTTCTGAGTGTAAAACGCGATCGCCTCGTCGTAGTCAGATACCACGAGAGCGATATGCGCGATGCGCTGTTCCATTATTTCGACTTCGGTTGCTTCGACTGCGATAGCTCCAGTCCGCGGCGAACTCCTGCGCTCAGGACTTCGTCGAATGCATCAGCGGGAATCGTGAACGCGAGGGCATCCAGATCGTGGAAACCACGGTCTGGCCCGCGACCGCCGCCATTGCGAGTAGGAACGATGAGAATCTCGCCGGGCTTCTCCTGGCCGACATGACAAAGACGCGAGTTCCGCTCGATCTCCGACCACGACTTCGCACCGACCGCCTGGAGAACGGGTTTTAGCCGCCGAGTGTAGTCGGCACGCTTCGGCGCGGGCACCGTGCTGCCGCTCGCTCGCAGGACGTCGCGGATGATGTTACTCAGCTCCGTCGCGGTCGAGTCGACGCTTACCTGGATTGCGGGCAGGCCTGCCAACCAGAAACCAGCGTCGGTCATATGGTAGGCGTGGACCACCAGGTCTTTGCGGCGGCCGTACACCGCGATCCGCTTCTTTCGCACTGAAGCTGACATTACAGTAGTGTCGCTCCGGGCGGCCAACGGTTCAATAGCAGCCGCGCCACCGACGCCATTTATAGGGCGTCGGCCCTCTATCCTCGCGGTAAATCAAGGTGCAGATTGGCGGTCGATATCACCCCCGTCCGCCACCCTCGTTTTTTCTCGCCATGCACCGACTCGTCGCCCGTCTCTCACTCCTGATTGCAGCGATCTCCCTGTCACCGGTCGCACACGCACAGCAGCCACGAGTGCTGGTCTTCTCGAAGACAGCTGGATTCCGACACAGCTCGATTCCGAATGGGAAAGCCGCTATCCGAAAACTCGGCCAGGAAAACGGTTTCGCAGTCGACACCACCGAGGATGCGACCGCGTTCACCCAGAAGAATCTCGCGCGTTATGCGGCCGTCATATTCCTCAGCACCACCGGCGACGTCCTCGACGCTGCGCAGCAGGATGACTTCGAGCGCTACATCCAGGCGGGCGGCGGCTACGTCGGCATTCACTCGGCGACCGATACCGAGTACGACTGGCCGTGGTACGGGAGATTGGCGGGCGCCTATTTCAACGGCCATCCGAACAATCCCAACGTAAAGAAAGGCACGTACCACACCATCGACTCCGCCCACATCTCGACGAAAGGAATGCCCGCGACGTTCGATCGCGAGGACGAGTTCTACAACTTCAAGTCGATCGACCCGACGATTCACACCTTGGTCGAGATCGACGAGACCAGCTACACCGGCGGCACCAACGGCGCTCATCACCCAATGAGCTGGTACCACGACTTCGACGGCGGACGCGCGTGGTACACCAACATGGGCCACACCGAGGCGAGCTACACCGAACCACTTTTCCTCAACCACATCCTCGGCGGAATCAAGTACGCGATAGGGAACGGCAAAGTCGATTTCAGTCGTGCCCGTCCGGAAGAAAATCGGTTTACAAGAGTGGTACTCGCGGAAAAGCTCGTTGAGCCAGTGGAGCTGGCAGTATTGCCGGGCGAGAGGGTGTTGTTCGTGGAGCGGCGCGGCGCGGTCAAGCTCTACACGCCGTCGGATGGTCAGACTCGCACCATCGCGACGATTCCGGTGAGCAACAAATACGCGGATAGCAGCCAGGCGGAGGACGGGCTCCTCGGAATGAACATCGATCCGAACTTCGCCTCGAACGGCTGGGTCTACATGTATTACTCCCCGGCCGGTCCCGAGGCGAAAAATGTCCTGGCGCGCTTTCACATGCAGGGAGACACGCTTCACCTTGCTTCCAAACAAATCCTCCTCGAGATACCAACTCAACGCCTGAAGTGCTGCCACACCGGCGGCTCGATCGCGTTCGATGCTAAAGGCAATCTCTATTTGTCCACGGGCGACAACTCCAATCCTTTCGCGACTGGTTATGCGCCGATCGACGAGAGGCCCGGTCGCATGCCGTGGGACGCGCAGAAATCATCCGGCAACACCAACGACCTGCGCGGCAAGATCATCCGCATCCATCCCGAAGCTGACGGCACTTACACGGTTCCCGCGGGAAATCTTTTCCCGCCGGGAACGCCGAAGACGCGGCCCGAGATTTACACGATGGGCCATCGCAATCCATATCGAATCTCGGTCGACAAGCACACTGGCTTCGTCTACTGGGGTGAAGTCGGACCCGATGCGAACGTCGATTCGGCGGATCGCGGACCGCGCGGCTACGACGAGATAAATCAGGCGCGCAGTCCGGGCAACTACGGCTGGCCGTACTTCGTCGGCAACAACTACGCGTACTACCATTTCGCATTCATCGATTCAGCGACTATCCAGACCGGGCCGCAGTTCGATCCCGCGCATCCGGTGAACAATTCGCCGAACAACACCGGGCTGAACGATCTGCCGCCGGCGCGGGCAGCTTACATCTGGTATCCGTACGCAACTTCCCCGGATTTTCCAATCGTCGGCAGTGGCGGCCGAGCGGCCGAAGCCGGTCCCGTCTTCTATCGCGACGATTTCCGCGGCGCCCCGAGAGCGTTCCCGCAGTACTACGACGGCAAGCTGTTCATCTACGAATTCATGCGCCACTGGATCATGGCAGTGACGATGGACAAGAACGGCGATTTCGTCTCGATGGAGCGCTTCATGCCCAACGCGCAGTTCGCGGCGCCGATCGAGATGGAGTTCGCGCCCAGTGGCGACATGTACATCCTCGAGTACGGAACGCGCTGGTTCCAGGGGAATGACGACGCGCGCCTCGTGCGTGTTGAATACAACGCCGGCAATCGCAAGCCGATCGTCGCCGCTGCGGTCGACAAACCGAGTGGCGCGCTGCCGATGCGCGTGAAGCTCTCATCGGCGGGTACGGTCGATCTCGATGAAGATTCCCTGAGCTACGTCTGGACCATCTCGCGCAAGGGCGGTGCGACGGTAGCGAGACTGACCAGCGCGAACCCGACGTACACCTTCACGCGACCAGGAACGTACACTGCAACGCTGACGACGACAGATACGCATGGGGCGTCGGCGACGACCAACGTCGAGATCGTCGCCGGAAACGAGCCGCCAAACGTGGACGTGGGTCTCGTCAACAGCAACAAGACTTTCTTCTTCCCCGGCGTGCCGGTGCGGTACTCGACGACAGTGAGCGATCGCGAGGACGGCTCGCTCCGCAGCGGCAGCATCGCGGCGAGTCGGGTACATGTGAGCGCGCAGTATCTGAAGAGTGGGCTTGCTGGAAACACGTCGGGCTCCGCCGAGAACCCGCTGACGGCCGGCAGAAGATTGATAGAGGGGAACGACTGCCTGTCCTGCCACCAGTTCACGACCAAGAACATCGGACCTGCGTATACCGACGTCGCCAAGAAGTATCGCGGTGACAACACCGCGGTCGCGCATCTGGTGAAGAAGATTCGCGAAGGTGGCTCTGGGGTATGGGGCAGCGCGACGATGCCCGCGCATCCAAACCTCAGCGAGACTCAGACAAAAGCGATCGTGGCGTACATTCTCAGTCTCGCCGAGCGAGGAAATGCGGCGCCGCAACCTGTGCGCGGGGCATACCTGCCGCCGGCCGGATCGGAAGCTTCTCCACAAGGTGTCATTGAGCTGCACGCGGAGTACACCGATCGCGGTGGCAACGGCATGCCGGCGATTACGGGCGAGAAGTCTGTGGTACTTCGCTCCCCGACGATGATAGTTGCCGATGCCGATCTTTCCGACGGCGTATCGAAGCAGGGTGTGGAAGGAATCCCGGTAACTATCACGGTCGTCAACAAATCCGGCGCATCGGTGGCAGTGAAGCAGATCGATCTGACCGGGATCGGAGCCGTGACGTTCATGGCACTGGCACCGACTCAGTACCAGGCGCGCGGCGGCAAGATCGAGGTTCATCTCGACTCACCGACCGGTGCGCTGCTCGGCGAAAGCACTCCGATCAGTCCGACGAACGACCAGGCGCCGCTGCGTCTGCGCACGACGCTGCGGCCGACAAGCGGCGTCCACGATCTCTATTTCGTCTTCACCAATCCGTCGGTTAAGGACGGATTCCTGTTTGCGCTGACGACGGCGACGTTCGAGGCGCAGCAGTAGTTAGCAAAGCCAAGGTCGGCCATCGGATTCTGGATCCCTGATGGCCGACTTCGCGAGCCAGGTTTCACACCCTGCACCGCAGCAGCTTGGTCACCGCTTTGGGATAACGAAATGGATCGGCGCTCATTTCTTCAACTGGGTGCGCTGTCTCTCACAGCGTGTGCGCTGCCGCGCGGACGTGCGGTTGCTCCATCGCTTAATCGCCCCGCCCCGACGCCGGCGCAGTTGCAATGGCATCGCGATGAGCTGGCGATGTTTCTGCACTTCGGCGTCAACACATTTACGAATCGCGAGTGGGGCGACGGCACCGAGTCGCCATCGATCTTCAATCCAGTTTCACTGGACGCGCGACAGTGGGCACGGACCGCGAAGATAGCTGGCTTTCGCGCCATGATTCTGACGGCGAAGCATCACGACGGTTTCTGCCTGTGGCCGACAAAAACGACCGGGCACTCGGTCGCCGCCAGTCCGTTCCGCGGCGGGCGCGGCGATGTGGTCCGTGAATTCGTCGATGCGGCACGAGCCGAGGGTTTGCGCGCCGGCCTTTATCTGTCGCCGTGGGACCGCAACCATCGGGCGTATGGAGATTCGCCGCGCTACAACGAGGTGTATCTCGCCCAGCTGACGGAGCTTCTAACGCAGTACGGTCCAATCGCCGAGGTTTGGTTCGACGGTGCCAACGGCGAGGGCCCGAACGGAAAGCGCCAGGTTTACGACTGGCCGCGTTTCTTCGCACACGTGAAGCGCTTGCAGCCCAATGCGGTGATTTTTTCGGACGCCGGCCCGGATGTTCGCTGGTGCGGCAACGAGAAGGGGACAGCCGGCGATCCGAACTGGGCGACAGTGAATCCCGCCCGCGTGCCTTATCCAGGGGCGGATGGTCCGGACATCATCGACGCGCTACAACACGGTGACCGAGACGGGATCGTATGGCGCCCCGCGGAAGTTGACGTTTCGATCCGTCCAGGCTGGTTCAATCACCCGGCGGAGAACGACAGCGTACGATCGGTCGACAATCTCGTGGAACTGTACTTCACATCTGTCGGACGAAACGGCAAGCTCCTCTTGAACGTTCCTCCAACCACTCACGGCCTGCTTCATCCGACCGACGTTGCCCGACTCGGCGGGATGCGTCGCACGCTCGACCAATTGTTCGCCAACGATCTCGCCAGTGCGACGAAGCCTGAATGGCGCGTCACCGGGGCGCGCACAGCGGAGCTGAGTGTTGATCTTGGACGCGACTCCCCGATCAATGTCATCCGTCTCGAGGAAAATATCGCGCGCGGTCAGATGGTCGAGTCCTACCGTGTCGAAGGTGCCGGCGATGATGGCGGTTGGCGGGAGGTGAGTCGTGGCAGCACCATCGGTCACGCCAAACTCGATCGGGTGCAGGCCACAGCGCGCCGACTGCGCGTCACCATCGACACGGTGCCATCGCCGGAGCCGATAACACTGCGAGTGTACTGAGTTACTAAACTCGGCTTACAGTGAGCGCAGTCAGATACATCCCGACGCCGAACACGAAGTGAGTCGCGAGACTCTTGATCCTCGCTTTTGTGGGATTCGCAGTCTTCGCTGACGCGATACCGAGTCCGAGCGAAGGCTGTAAAACAAAGAATGGGAAGACGACGGTGGCGATGCCAAAGACGAGCGCTGGTGTCAGCGTCGGTCGGGCAATCCAATCGATCGAGACGATTAGAACGAATACGATCGACAGGCTAATTCCAATGCTGTAGTGCGTAATCCATCCGGCCTGACACTCGAACGGTCTGGGCGTCGCCTTTGCGATGCTCGAATGACGGAACGTGCCGCCCGGTATGTGCAGAACCCAGCGGCCCAGGAAGCAGTAGTTGAGCGACGGGATTCCAAATGCTTGCCTGAGAAAGAGATTCCAGAGATCCATCAACAGCGTTGCGCCAACGCCGATTGCGCCCGCTTTGAGAACGTACTCGATAGCCATGGTGCTCAAGCTATCGAAGGACGCAGGTCACCGGTTAGTTGCCGGTAACACGCGGAAAATCTGGATCATGTGGTGTGCAATCTGGGGCACACAGAAGGCGGCGTATTCACCGGCCCTCAGCGCCACGGTAGTCGCCGCTTCCGCGCCCGGCATCAGCCCGACGATTGCCGTCACGTCTTCATCAGGTCTCGGTGTCTTGTCGTCGGGCGTCCATGCCAGCGCCTCCGCTGCAGTGCGGCCCGGCAGGATGTGAACCAGACGGAATTCGTGCATCACCGTTCCGCTATTCACAACGCGGAGTACGCGGCCGCCGGCGTGAAGTGGGTGGGAGAATGCAAAGGTGTAATCGCGCATCGTAACCACGGCGTCAGGAGTCGGCAGCGCCGCTTGTCGCTGCGACTTTGCTCCGCCGATGACGACCAGTGGATGGAACATTCCCTTCTCGAAATGACGCACTCCATCTGCATCCGCGACGTCGCACATCAGGATGTAATTCCCCGGAGTCAACACCAGCGTCGCGTTTGCCGTTTTACCGGGCGGAGGAAAGCCAGGGCCACCCAGAAAATGCATCCACGTTGGTCGCGGATGTCCTTCGCGACGGGCGCGGAGAAGATCGGCAGCAGTGTGGCCCGAATCGAAGCCCACGAGCACGGCGATGTGAGAGCCTTGCCGAGTGCTTAGCCGGAGCGTGGTCAGCCCGGCTGGAATTGTGTCAGGCGCCTGTAGGTAATAATCGCCCGCTACGACGTCAACGACATGACCTGGAAGCGGCGGGGCAACCGGATTGGCGCCAAGCATCGGAATGATGGCGAGCAGATAAGCGCGCATGTCACCTGACCTCGTCATTCTTCGGCCGGCGTGCCGCCGAATGAGATGATGTGTCCCTCAGGATCTTCGATGTAGAAATCCTTGGTCCCCCATTCAGTGGGCTGGAGTGGCTTAAGAATATTCACGCCGTTCGCCACACAGCGATCGTAAAACGCCTCGATGCCGTCGACACCTGCTGCCGCATCGAGATGCTCGTTCTCACGCCGAAAGGCTTGCTCCCTCTCATTCTTCGGTGATTCCTTGAGATGGAGCTCGAGTCCGTCGAGCTTGCCGATCGCGTAAAAGCCCTCCCACGGCTCGCCGAACCTGAATCCGATCTTCCCGTAATACTCGATCGAGCGCGCGAGATCATTTACCAGAAACTGTGGTGCGAATGCCGTCAACTTCGGCGCTTTCATCTCTGTTCGTGTAGCCATCGCTCGATAACCTCCACGGTGTGGGCCCGCTCATCCGGCGTGAGCTCTCGGCCCTTTTCAATATGATGCCACTTCGCGAGACATCCGCGACAACACGTCGCTGTCGCGTGCTGCGCAATGAATACTGGATGCCCCTTCCACGGTGTCTGCTTGCCGTCGTTCTTCGGCTCCGCCGGCGCCAGTCGCTGCGCGATGAAGTCATGCGCGTGAGCGACAACGGTCGGCATGCCCTTTTCCTCCAGGTATGCCCGTTCTTTCTCGCCCAGTCTGAACTTTTGACGAAACGAGGATCGCGTCAGGGCTGAGAAGAGGTCGTCGATATCCCGCACAATCGTAAGATGTAGCTCGCCACGCACGAATCACAGCGAGGAGTGACTAGGCGGTGCTCTCAGCGCTGTAAGCGGTTGCTGTCAGCGTCTCCGCATCGCGTAAGACTCGACGAGTCATGAAGACCATTGGGATCGTCACGAACGGCGGGTGCGCGAAAATCTGAACCCACCACCGAGATCCGATTCGCGGAAAGTGTCCTGTTGCCAGCGGAATGATCACGAGCGACATCACCAGCCAGATGATCGGACCGTAGACGATAGCGACGCCGAGCGCACCGGCAGGTGTAGCGATTGCGCGGCGGATCGCAGGCGACCCCAGAGCTATCGCGACAAATATTGCCGACCACGTAAAGGCGACGGCGAGATGTAGTGCGATACCTACCAATATTGGCATGGTGCCGCCATCGATCGCGGTGGGACCAAGAACCGTCGATGCGACGCCCTGCCAGAGATGCGCGAACGTGCCGTGATAGGCGAAGACGGTCAGCGCCGTGGCGCAGACGAAATCCCAGGCGGCGGTGACGAGCCAGACTGGAATCACCGCTCGAAGAAACGACGGCCGTGTCATGAAGCTCTCATGGTTGTACCCGAAAGTACCTTACCTTGCCAATTAAACCAGATTGAATGTGATGCCGCGGCTTACCAGGCGACATTGGCTCCTCCTGTCGCTCGTCATAGTGGTGCCGATCGTCGCCATCCTTTTCACGAAGTGGCGCGAGGCGAGCAACAACGGCGGACAGAAACCCGCCCAGCCGTTTCGCATCGCCGGCAACCTCTATTACGTCGGCGCGAACGATGTCACCTCATTCCTGATCACTGGGCCACAGGGTCATGTCCTGATCGACGGCGGCTACCCTGGAACTGCACCGATGATCATAGCCAGCATCCACAAGCTCGGCTTCGACATCAAGGACGTGAAGATCCTGCTCAACTCCCACGCTCACTTCGATCACGCCGGCGGACTCAAGGCGCTGCAGGATTCTTCGGGGGCGCAGCTATGGGTAAGTGAAGGCGACGCCGATGCTGTCGCGTCGGGTGGTGACGATCCGAGCCTCGGAGTCATCCGCCTGCTCGTTTGGCTCAGGCTCGCAAAGTTTCCCCTCCCGCGCGTCGATCATCGCTTCAAGGATGGTGACACCGTTCGCCTTGGCACAACCGAGCTTATCGCGCACGTCACACCCGGCCACACGCGAGGCTGCACATCGTGGGAAATCCCGCTGCACGAGAACGGCCGCAGGCTGAGCGCTCTCCACGTCTGCAGTCTGGGATTGCCCGTTTCGCTATCCGAGAAGTTGAGTCCTGAAACTCAGGCCGAGTTCGAGCGCACCTTCACAGTGCTGCACGCCCTGCATCCCGACATCTGGGTGACGTCCCACGCGAGAGATTTCGGCCGCTACCGCAAGTTCGCAGCGCGTGACACCGCGAAAGACTCCGTGGCGCCGTTCATCGACCCGGATGGATACCGGCTCTACGTCGACAGTGCGGAAGCGACTTTCCGTCGACAGCTGGCGAAGCAGAAGGCACAGCCATGACGCGCGTCTATTTCGACGGCGGCTTCAATCGCTCTATGATGTCACGAGCAGTGCGATTCGTGGGATCGAGCTCGAGCGTTCGCCGCGCCGCGCGTAACGCGACGTCCGACCTTTTGCTGAGGTCCGCGACGTACGCGAATACGACGTTGGCATCCACGCTATTCGGATACGCCTGCGCGCCGGCCTCGGCCACCGCATAAGCAGACTCGAGCTCTTTCTGGATGTAAAGCTGTTCCGCTGCCTGCGGGATCATCAGCGCGAGATTCAAGTATCGATTCGCGACGTCGGCGCGGAATGCGGCAAGCGTGTCGCGAACAGCTTTGACTCCGCCCGTTTTCGCCGCTTGCAGCAATAGCTCCTGCAACGATGGGCGCGGCTTGTAGTTGAGCGCGATCTCGAGTGCCGGGTCGATTCCGCTCACGTAGTCAGCGAAGGTCAGCGGAGCTGCGATGTCGACGCCGGTCCACGGCGCCTTGCTCTGGCCGGCGAGCTGATGCCAGTAAATCGACGTCTGTACGCTGATGCCGCTATTGGGCATTCGCGAGCGATAACCGTCGCCGTACGAATTGGGTTTCGAGCTCGCGGGTTCTCCGATAAAAACCGCGTTGCTGAGCCGTCTGAGATCGACGAGGATTCCTTCGGTCGCCGAGAAGCTTCCACGGGCGCTCAGAACGAAGAGGCGGGTGTCGTCGTCTTCCGCTTTGATCAGCTGACTGATGTAGCCGGAGCGGAGATCCATGTTGCCGCCGTAGTTGAGTCGGAGGTCGACGATTAAGGCACGCGGATTCGTTGCCTGCGCCTGCTTGCGGATGCGCTCGCCGAATTGGGCAAGCGATTCGTCCTTTACAGCCGCAACCATGTTGAGCTGCGTGTAAAGCGCCCTTCGATCAGGTAGATCGATCATGCGGTGATAGTCGAGCGGTGCCTGCAACCATATAGGCAGCGCGGCAGTGCGCGCGTCGACCCAACCGTCCGGCGTGAAGAACGAAGCGTCGGTATCCGGCGGCCACAGTGGTGCGATCTCGCCGGCCGGAACGGTAACGGTCGATCGACGGCCATTCTTTACGAGACTGAAGGTCGCTGCCTTCGACGTCGGTGAGAGCTTCAGCGCCTGCAGGATGTCGGGCATGTCGATGAGAATCGGCGCCATCAGCTTCGTCGCCATCTCATTGTCCTTCGAGACGATTTCGCTCACTCGCTTGATCGCTTCATCCACGGGCACGCCACCAATGGCTTCAATGCGCGACCCGACCAGCGACGCATACTGTGGCGCTGCTGCGCGCACGTACAATCCATCCTCGAACAGGTAGAGCCTGAGTGGCAGCGACGGAAACCCAAACCTCGGATCCTTGCGCGGATCGACGCGGGTGTGTCCATCCCCTACCATCGCCGCAATTCGCATCATCCCAACGATGATCTCGTTTCGCTGCAGCGATGGAATCCGCGCGTCGAGGTCGGACACCGCAGCGGCAAACTGGTCCCCCGAGATGTCGTGATAGAGATTCTTGTGGCGACGCTGCATCTCGTCCGACATGAACTTGAGATCGGCTCTCCACTGATCAGCAGTCAGATTGTAGACGGGCGCGGCTGGCGTCGCCGCCGCGGCCTGAGCCCCGGCAAGATTGGATAAGAGCGATAATGCCAGCAGGGCGATGAAAAGAGAGATAATGCGCAGGCGGGATGTAGCAGCGCCGCGCGTGCGTGAGTTATCGAGCACTTGAAGGAGTCTCAATGATTGGTGAGCGTCGACAGGCGACGGTTCAATTGAGACAGCGCGGAATACCAAAACGTTTAGGCACCGTTTCAGTGATTCTACTGAGACGCGCGCACCGCTCTCCCCGGCGTGACTCCGGTGACGGCCTTGCCGTTGCCGACAACTGAAACGCCGTTCACGATGACGTGCTCGATCCCAACTGGCGGAAGCGACGGCTCGCGATAGGTCGCACGATCGATCACACGGTCCGCATCGAAGATCGTTATGTCAGCATCCGCGCCAACTTGCAGCCGCCCCTTCTGCCGCATCGCCGGCACTCTCGGCTCGAGCAACTGCGCCGGCATGATTGTCATCTTGCTGATCGCCTCCATCAACGAGAGCGATCCAGCTTCGCGCACGAAACGACCGAGCACTCGCGAGTAGGTACCGCACGTCCGCGGATGTCCCGTACCGTTCTGCCAATAGCCGTCGCTGGCAATCATCGTCAGTGGATTGGTGATCGCAGCAGAAACCATGTCTTCGGTATTGGTGTGCACCACGATCGGGCCGCCGATCTCGGTGTAGCGCGCGAAGCTCTCGCGGTTCAACCGCTCCCCCGTTCGCGGCCACTCGATGTTTGCGAGCTGCTCATTCGTTGCTGATTTGTACGCATCCTGGATCGTCGCCGACTGAATCTCGGTCATGCCGGCCGCATACGGATAAGCCTCGACCGTCACTTCATTTCCCAGCGCCCGCGCGTTGCGAATCATCTCCAGCATCACCGGCGTATCGGCAAGGCTCGAGCTGTTGACGTGCACGACGTGCAGGGGCGCATTGGTCTCGATCGCCAGTGACAGCGCTTCCTTGAGACCGTCGATGCCGGGCGTGATATGCACGTGCACCGGTGTTTTGGTTTTTGCCGCAATACGAAACACGGCCAGCAGCTCCTCTCGCGTCGCCGCCGGCGTGTACGGAAATCCGGCACCGATATCGACGGCGCCTTCGCTCAGTCCTTTCTCGATTCGCCTGGCGATTTCGTCCACATCCGCAGCCGTCGGCGCACGATACGCTCCGTCGTCTACGGGCATGAATGCCCCGCGATCGCCCATCACCGCCATCCGGACCTTGATGTGGCCGATGCTGACGCCGTAGTTGATGATCTGACCGGCGCTGCGCTCGCGATACCAGGCGTCGACGTCCGCGGTGCCGAGCTCCAGCTCCAACGTCGTCGTCACACCATCGAGCGATCGAAACCGGTACGTCTCGGCGGTCACTCCGTGATCGTGTAGATCAATAAATCCGGGTGCGACGACGAAACCAGTCGCATCGATCACATCGCGAGCACGTACAGCTTCGGTGGTGACAGCTTCGATTTTCCCACCGGCGATTCCGATGTTACGCACTTCATCCATGCCGGACAGCGGATCGATCACCCGCCCGCCGAGTATTGCGCGATCGTAACTCGTCACGCCGCGGGCGCCCGGAACCTCAGGCAGACTGGACTTGGAAGCTCGAGTCGCTGGCGCGCAGGGGTCAATCGACTGCTCTTCGCGTCGCGAGCGAAAACGACAATCGAATTCGATTTCTGATTCGCCACCAACACCCAACGTCCGCTTGGATCGAGAGTGAAATTGCGCGGCCAGTCGCCTTCAGTGGAGACGGTCTGCTTGAGCGACAGCGTGCCGGCATCCGAAATCGACAGTGCAGCGATGCTGTTGTGGCCTCGATTCGACACGTAGACGGTGCGGCCCGAAGGTGCGACGTGGATGTCGGCTGGGTAATTCTCGCCTTTCCAACCTGCCGGCAAAGTCGACTGGGTGTCGAGCACAGTCAGCGCTCCTTTCTCCGCGTCGAAACGAAGCGCGGTCACCGTTGAATCGAGCTCGCAGGAGACGAACGCGATTGGCGCCGAGGGATGGAACGCGATGTGTCTTGGTCCTGCGCCCGGACGCATCACTGCGTCGCCGCCATCAACGTGCTGCAGCGACTTTCCGTCGCCACCAAGTCTATAGACAAATACGCGATCCGCGCCGAGGTCGGCGGCAAGGGCGAATCGATTGGATGGATCGGTAACGATGCAGTGCGCGTGCGGCTCGCCCTGTCGATCTGTCACTGGGCCCCTGCCGGTGTGCTTGATCACCGACGTCGCAGCTCCGACGCCGCCACCCGGCTGAATCGGCAGCAGCGCGACGCTGCCACCATCGTAGTTGGCGACCAGCACCGCTCGACCGGCTTTGTCGACGCTCACGTAGCATGGCCCCGTCCCTTCCGACGATTGCGCGCCGAGCCTGGTGAGCGCGCCCGTGCTCGCGGCGACGCTGAACGCAGTCACACCGCCACTCGCCTTGCCGTTGAACTTGTCAGTTTCGTTGACGGCATAGAGGGCACTTCCGTTTGGATGCATGGCGAGAAACGACGGATTCGGGCCGGCATCGACCGAGCCCACCGTTCGCAACTCACCAGAGCGAGAATCGAAACGCACGAGATAAATGCCTTTCGATTTGCCGCCGTCGGTGTAAGTGCCGACGTAGAGAAGCTCATCGCCCACCGCCGACTCCTTGCGCAATGAGACGCGTTTCGAGCCGCGCGCGAGCTCGATGAATCCGAAAGCTGACGCTGCCAGAAACTCACGTCTCGATGTCTTACGTTCGTTTGACATAGTGCAGGAAAGTGGCAGCGAACCCAGCGAACCGCCACTTTTTGCACCCACAATGGCGACGAACTCTTGACTACCCCGGCTCAACCAGAGTCGCAGGATCTCCGACGAGTCATCGGGCTCACCGGAGGAATCGCGCTGATCGTCGGCATCACCATCGGGAGCGGCATCTTCCGCACGCCGCCGACCATCGCCGGACTCGTCCCGAATCCGCGCGTCATAATGGGACTATGGACGGTGTTCGGTCTGATCAGTATCTGCGGTGCGTTGGCGGTCGCTGAGCTGAGCACGCTGCTGCCCAAGGCCGGTGGGGTCTATGTATTTCTGCGCGAAGCCTACGGCGACGCGGCGGCATTCGTGTTCGGCTGGTTGTACGTGCTGGTGACGACCCCCGCGGCTGTCGCCTCACTCGCCACTGTATTCGCCGAATTCCTTCTCAACCTGCTCGGCAGATCGCCCAACACATTCGACGTTCAGCTGATTGCAATCGTGGCGATCGTCACTCTCACCATCGCCAACGTGCTCGGCGCGCGCGTCGGCACCGGAGTGAGTGAGCTGACGACTCTGGTAAAGGTTGTCGCGCTCGCCGCGATCATCCTCGGGGCTTTTCTGTTCGGCCGCGGTAACCTCGGCAATCTTACCGATGGCGGAGCTGTGGAGGGTGGCGGGCTGGCGCGCGCGGTCGCCGCGGTAATCTGGACCTACGACGGCTGGATTGCCGTGAGCATGATTGCCGGCGAAGTCGTCGCGCCCGAGCGACTGATGAAACGCATCATCATCGTCGGCATGCTGGTGATCGCTACGCTCTACATCGGAGCGAACATCGCCTATTTGTACATGATGCCGGTGACGACGATGGCGCAGCAGAAGGAAGCGATCGCGCGAACGGTGATTACGGCGATCGCGGGGAGGGGTGCAGGTGTGGCAATCATGTTCGCGATCATGACCAGCATTTTCGGCGCGCTCAACGGCAACCTGCTGATGAAGCCAAGAGTCGCCTACGCGATGGCGCGCGACGGACTGATCTTTCCGTTCCTCGGCAGAACGAGCGAGCGGCGTTCGACGCCGTGGGCAGCGGTCGTTATCGTCGGTGCGGTCGCGATTGTAATGGTGCTGATACTCAAGGATTTCGACACCCTCACTACATATTTCGTGGTAGTTGAGTGGGCCGCTTTGATCTTTGCGGTGGCGGCGGTGTTCGTTCTGCGACGAAAGATGCCGCAGGCACCGAGGGCTTTTCGCACTCCGGGTTATCCGGCGGTACCCTTTCTGTTCATCATTGGCACGATCGCAGGTCTGACTGCGATAGTCTGGGGGCAAATCAACGTCGGCAACTTTTCGCCGATTTACGGGCTGGGAATTGCTGCGGCAGGATTTCCGATTTATCACCTTTGGCAGCGAATGAAGAGGAGCAGATGAGACATCCCGTTGTGACGGAGAAAGCGCCGAAGCCGATTGGTCCCTACTCGCAGGCGGTGACCGATGGTGAACTCATCTTCGTATCGGGGCAGGGCGCGACCAATCCACAAACCGGTAAGAAAGAGCTCGGCGATGTGCGCGCGGAGACGAAGCGAACCTTCGAGAACCTGCGTGCGATTCTCCTCGCGGCCGGCTCGTCGATGGATCACGTGATGAAGTGCAACGTCTATCTGCGCGACATCAACGACTTCGCCGCGATGAATGAGGTGTATCAGACATTCTTCACGCCGCCCTTTCCCGCGCGCACCACGATCCAGGCCGGCGCGCTTCCCGGCGGCATCGCCGTCGAGATCGAGTGCATCGCGAAGAAGATTCCATAATGGATGCTCTCGACCTCGACACACCCGCGCTCTACGTCGATCTCGATGCGCTCGAGCGCAACATCGTCGGCATGCAGGAGCAATGTCGGCGGTGGGGAGTCGAGCTGCGTCCGCACGTGAAGACCCACAAGATTCCCGAGATCGCGCAGATGCAGCTCGACGCCGGCGCGATCGGAATCACCGTCGCGAAAATTGGAGAAGCGGAAGTGCTACCGGGCGACGACGTGCTCATCGCGTATCCGCTGGTGAAGGCGAAGCTCCCGCGGTTGAGAGAGCTGACCAAGACGCGCCAGGTAAAGGTCGCCGTCGATTCGGTCGAGGTCGCCGGTGGTCTCGAGGGAATCGAGACGCTGGTGGAAATCGATGTCGGAGTTGGTCGCACCGGCGCGCAAACGCCTGAGCAGGCAGTGGAGATCGCCAGGGCGTGCACCGATTTCCGCGGCATCTTCTATTGGCCGAATTGGCTCGACGAGGCGGGCTTCCGCGCTGCGTGCAGGAAAATCGACGCCGGGCTGAGCGCTCTCGAGAAGTTTGGGCTGCAGGTGCAGATCGTTTCCGGCGGGTCGACGCCGGGCGCAGCCAAGACGCCGTTGATTCCCCAGACGACCGAGATTCGTCCCGGCACCTACGTCTTCTACGACGCGAGCAGTCTCGAGAACAGGCTTTGTACCGAGGATGATTGTGCGCTGCGCGTGCTGACGACGGTGGTGAGCACGTCAGTTCCCGGCCAATGCGTGATCGACGCCGGATCCAAGACTTTGTCGAGCGATCAGACCGTGGGCTCAGGCACTTATGGCCATTTTATCGGCCGCGACTGGACCCCGCGCAAACTCAACGAGGAGCACGGGTACGTGGAGATCCTGGAGCCCGCGCACATTGGAGAGAAAGTATGGCTGGTGCCGAGTCATGTTTGCCCGACGGTGAATCTCCACGACGAGGTTTGGTACGGGCGGGGCGGTAAGGTCGACGGGAGTTGGAGGGTTAAGGCGCGGGGCAAAGTTCGCTGAGCGAATTCACTCGGGCATTCACTTCGCTGAAGCTCGATGAGCGCTCGCTCTCCGCCCGCATAATCAGTCCAGGCTTCAGCAGTGCCGTCCATCCGTCGGGTATCATAGGGGAACCGAAGCGTCATTCCGACGACGCTGTTGCTCCAGTCGACCCTTACGCTGTCTGCTGTGACCTTGAAGACACCGTCGTGATAGCGGGTTTTGTTGTTGCGGGGGAGGCCAACCACCAGAAAATCCATAGGCTGGCCAAAAATCGAACGACCCGGCAACGTGTCAAACTGGATGAACTCGGGCAGATTCGTCTGACCGGGGTCAACTGGGATTTTCGCCGACACTTTGAATTTGCCGACGTCGATCTTCCAGCATCCCTGGAGCGCGCGCACCTTGAGCTTTTGAATTAGCTGGGCTCGAGTTTCGTCTGAGCTGGAAAGCAATGGCGCGACAATCACGTTCCGCTCTCTCGTGACCAATTCGCCGTTTCCATTTCGCCCTTTGACTCGAAGAACCCCGATTCCGACGGCGTCAAATCGAACTTTGACAATTCTCGAGTAGGGGCGCAGATACTCCATACAAGTGGAGTTACTGTGGATGTCATACGGAGTGATGAGCGCGATTAGGCCGATGATCTCGACGTCGCCACGTTCGGCGCGAATACAGCTGCTACCGAAAGTCGTCACGGTCACGTCGAACGGTTGACCAACTTCGACCTGGTTCGGCGCTCCAATTACTTCCATCACATCGCCGGCGCCCGTGATATCGCCGATAACTCGACTTTCTTTGCGCCTCAGCGATGCGTGACAGGCTACGCCGGCCAGTACGATCGCGCAGCAGAACGCCCTTAGCACTGTTTTCGCCCAGCGAGCCATGAAAGGTGCGCTACTTGAGAAGCCGAGCGCGGAGCCAGCGGATTTGGCCACGGTGATTGATCTCATCTTCCGCAACGTGAAACCACGCCCAATGCGCATTGACCTTTGGCGCCAACGTCACCGATCGATCCAGCCAATCATCGTCGCGCGCAGCTAAGGCTTCCAGCGTATCTCGCCGCACCGCCTGCAACTGTGACAGATAGTGCTCGATCGGTTGACCGCGCAGAATGCGACGAGCGTCTGCGCCGAGCTTTAGCGCGGTCGCCAGGCGCTCGTTCTCGTCCGCGGAGAGCATTCGCTCCTCGAACGTCAGCACCTGATACGAGCGCTCCACGGCGGCGATGTGTGCCAGCAGCGCACCGATCGAATTGCTTTCCTCATCGTGGAGATGATCCAACTGCTCCGTCGTTAATCCATCGACGGCGATGAGAGTCGTCGAGCGAGCATAGGTCAGCATGCCGACGAGTCGTCCGATCGCGGGAGTGTATCCGGCAATCGGCTCGATGCGCAGCGGCCCGGGCATCGTCGGCACTTTAATTCCGCGCGACCACGATTCGCATGTAATACCCGCGATCGACTTTCGCCTGACCGTGCGCAAAGCGGTTGTTCCAATCGAGCATTCCTGAGTCGTCGCGGACGGTAAAACCGACGGCACCCAGGTCGGCTGCCATTTCATCCTGCGTCCAGGCGCTCACCTGCGGCTCGCCGATCAACTTGAAGATCGTTCGAGCGATGAATCCGCGCAGAACCGTATGATAATTCACGATCAAAGTCGACCCCGGCGCGCTGCGCCTCGCGATCTTCGCCAGCGTGCCGCGCATCACGTCGTGCGTCAGGTACATCACGACGCCTTCCCAGATCCAGCAGCTGGGCACCGCCCGATCGTGTCCGGCGCGCTCGAGCACGGTGTCAAGCGACTCGTGCGCAAAGTCGATCGAGACAAAGTTGACGATGCCTATCGGCGGCGGCAGCTCGCGCACTCGTTCGCGTTTCTGACCCTGGGTTGCCGGATGATCGACCTCGAACACTTTGATGCCATTGAGCTCCCGCATCCGCCACGCGCGTCCGTCGTAGCCGGCACCGAGTATGACCAGCTGTTTGGCACCGCTCGCGATGGCGTCGCGCACCGCGGCATCGATGGCGGAAGTGCGAAGCGCCATCATGTCGGCCATCACGCGCGCCGCTTCGAGCCCGATGGTCCGATGTCCCTCTCGCGCCGCGCGTTCAATTTTGGCGACACTGCGCCTTCGTTTGTCGCTCAGAAAGAGGCGCGCCGTTGGATCGTGGAAATCGGTGACGTGCGACAATCCCGCGTCTGCCATCGCTCGGCCGTGCGCGACGAATTGAGCGGTCCTGCTCGGTCGCTCAGCTCTCATATTGTGGGAAATCTACGAGCGTTCAGCCGATGGGGAGCGTTCTGGTTTCCTGTATGATGCTGCTTCGCCCATGCCAATCGTCTGGCGCTCCATCCGATCGAGCAGCTCCTGCACCGTGACGGGGTGCGCTGCCTCGTAACGCTGCGCGAGAAACATCGTGCCTGCTGCTGTGATGCCACCGAAAGCTGCCGAGAATATCAGGTCGTCAAACACCAGGCTCCACGGCACCATCGAGCCGCCGGAAATGATGTTCATCGTCTGAAGGAACGCCGGCACGAACAGGCCGGCGAGGATCGCGCCTCCGATTCCGAAACGAACCCAGCTGATGTCCCGCAGCCGCTTGCCGCGATACGCGAGCCTGATGAAAGCGAAGAAAGCAGTGCCCGCGATGCCGCCGATAAAAGCGATCCTCAAGCCCATGCCGAGGCCGTCGAGGATGGCGTTCCAAAATGGAATGTTGTCGATGAACCGCATTGCCGTCGCGATCGCGGTTCCGATCGCACCCCAACCGACGGCCCACACGACGGCGTTTCGAAAAGCCGCGCGCAGGCGAGGAAATCTTTTTTCGTCGGTCATCCATGCTCTCCGGGAATCACCGCTAACTACATTCTACTTTATGCCATAAAGTAGGTTAAGTCGCGGGTCTTTTCAAGCGGAGAGGATCAACTGGCGAGTGAGCGGACCAGTCTACTCCTTCAGAAAGCGAAGCCGAGTCCGCCGGTAAATTCGCCTGCATTATTGTGAAGGCCTTGATTGCGACCCGATTCCCACATGCGCAGCCGCATCTCGCCTCGCAGGATCAGTGCGCTCGCGATCGGAATGCGCAGACCGACAGATCCGGAAGCGGTTTGACCAGTCGAGGGCCGGCCGCCTGCGTTGCTGAAGTAGTGAAGCCAGCCGCCGCCGATACCGATGTAAGGTCTGACCGAGTTGAAAGGCAATTGGGCCTGGATTTGCCCCTCAGCGACGCCGGCGTGAGTATTTGAAGTGCTGAATTGCTCGTCGAGCGATGAGTACGAAATGCTCAAATCGCCAAGCAGCCATCGACCCACGATCGGAGCAGAATAGCGGAGCGCTCCAACTGGACCGGTGCCGGTGCCGCTCGCGTCGTACTCAGTGGCGCCGACTGCGATGGAAAACTCACGGAAGGGAGTCTGCCCCTGCGCTCCAGCGGGGACGCCGATCAACAAAGCGCACGAAGCCAACAGAGCTGCACGGTTCATTTCTCCCTCCTTGTCTGGTTCTATCGATGCTCGACGCAGCGATGCCGTCTAAGGTGCTCACGAACACAATAGAGGCCCGTTTCTGCATCACCATTCAGCGGCGTGCGCAATCAATTTCGCGCATACCGCGTGCCTCAGCTGATTGCTTTCTTGAGCAATGCGGCGATTTTCGCCTCTGCATCGGGCGTTAACTGCTTAATGGCGAAAACAACCGGCCAGACGTCGCCGTCGTCGAGGTTCGACTTGTCGCTGAAGCCCAGGGTCGCATACCTCGTCTTGAACTTCTGCCCGCTCTGAAAAAAGCAGAGCACCTTGTCATCCTTCGAGTACGCCGGCATCCCGTACCAAAGCCTCGGCGTCAACGATGGTGCAGTCGCCTTGACGATTGCGTGAATCCGATTGCCCATCGCGCGATCCGATGGCGCCATTTCAGCAATCTTCGCTAGCACCTCGGCGTCGGGATCAAGATTGTCTGCACCGGATCGCCGCCGCGCCGCCGCCTTCATCTCTGAAACCCGATCCTTCATCGCCGCCTTTTCCTCGGCGGTGAATCCTTCGAGTTTCCGCGAAACCGTTTTCGCGCGGGATTTGGATGCTGATTTCTTCGAGCTCATCGAATTCTCACTTGCCTGAGGTGTTCACCGCCACGGCCGATCGAATCAGGTCTTTCAACGCGTCCTCGTTGATCGTCTCTCCCTCGTGAAAATCGATCGCGCGGCGAGTGCTGCCGCCGAGGCTTGAGTTGAAGAGACCAGACGGATCCTGGAGCGCGGCTCCTTTGGCGAAAGTCATCTTGACGACGTTCTTGTAGCTCTCGCCGGTGCAGATCAATCCGTCGTGAGACCAGACCGGGTTCTCCCATTTCCATTCTTCGATTATGTCGGGATCTGCTTGTTTGATCAAAGCGCGAATCTGCGAGAGCATCTTCCCGCGCCAATCTCCCAGCTCTTTGATCCTGCCGTCAATCATGCGCGACGCAGATTTGGCTGGTCGTGCTGCCGATTTCCTGACGCCGGTTTTCGATTTTGATGTCTTCTTCCTGGTCGCTTTACGCATCACTGAACTCCGACGAGATGAATCCGCCTACCCGCTGATTGTACTCGAATCCGCGCCGGCTGCGCCATATCCGGCGCGTCGCCCATTGATGTAGGGCAGCGCGAACAGATAAAGGCCCAGTTCAACGCGACCTCCTGTGAAGGAAACCGTGACGTGCGCGCCCGACTCACCAACTCGGAGCTGCGACGCCGAATTCCTGGGCGTACTCCTTGTTCAGTCGCTGCCAGCCGGGAAACTTCATCGCGTCGGGTCCAACGATGCGACCGATGGGCTTCCCGTCGAGCAGATGACCCAGGACGTCGAGTGCGATCTGCCAACCCGCGGCGCCCATGGAGATGTAGCGACGATCGATGTTGGTCCAGAGCGTGAGGCGCGTGCCTTTGCCGGCAGGCTCGAGCTGCCATCGCATGTTGAAGTCGCCCCAGTTGTACTCGAGGAGTTTTGGAGGGTCGGCGCGAGTGATTTTGCTCTCGGTGACGTGCGGGCCGGGCGCGCCAACGGTGGTGAGGTGTACGCTGGTGCCGGCTTTTCCGAGGTTCGCATCGGCGTCGAACGGCGCCCACTCCCGCAGCTGCGCCGGATCGGTGAGCGCCCGCCAGACTTTATCGGGTGAATGGCGCAGCTCTCTGGTGAGGACGAGCGTCCACTTCTCTCCGTCCTTTTGCACTTTGGCGATCGGTGGTCCCGGGGTGTACTGCTCACGAGTGATCATCTTGTTTTCCTCTTTGTCTTTCTTGTTGGCGTTGACTGTTCGGTGCGATCGAGATGCCTCTCGAGCGCGTCGAGGTGTGTCGACCAAAGCCGGCGGAACTGCTCGAGCCAGTTATCCAGCTCCTGCAGCCGCTGGGGCTTCAGTCGGTAGAGGCGGCGCTGTGCGTCCACGGTAGAATCGACGAAGCCAGCCTCTCGCAGCACGCGCAGGTGCTTGGAGACGGTTGGCTGTGACATCCGGAGCCGGGTCTCGATCTCCCCCACCGATCGCTCAGATGAGACAAGGAGGGTGAGAATGGCACGTCGATTCGGCTCCGCGATGATTTCAAAGGCTGACTGCATGGATATAGTATACGTAGACAGGCATATACCTGTCAAGGCATATAACAGCCATGCGGTTCTACTGAGTGTAGTTGGGGTTAGCAGGGAAGTCGGTCGCCGCCTTTCGTGATGCCTGCCCGGGCAGCGCCCCACGCTTTCAGCTTTGGGTCGCGCGGCACCAGGACCGTGGTTGACCAACTTGATCCAGTTGTCTTGCTCGATCCTGGGCACGTTTCGGTTTCCGAATACCGCAGGTCTACTCGCGCAGTATCGCCCGAGATAACGAGCTTGCCGAACGTCAGCGAGCGCACGAGAGTGTCCGCCGGCATCACCTGTCGCATCCTCAGGATCGTGCGCAGCTGGGCTCTGATCAGAGATTCCTGAGGATCGTCGGAGGGAAACTCTAACCGCCACGGTTGTGAGGCAGGATCCGTTGCGGTACTGACGAGCACCGAGCTCAGAGCTTCGACCGTGTACATGAGAACGCTCTGCCATGCGGAAGAGTCTGTGGTGAGCGCGACGAAAGCCTTCGGCGCTTCCTGAGCGTGTGCGAAGGTAGGCGCGGCGAGCGCCAGAGTTACTGCAACCGAGATAGAAATGGCGCGCTTTATCAATTGACTATCGCAGTTCAGCGATTGAGAAAGAACGCTGATGATGAATGCGGGCGACTCCAGGGCGGACATTCTCGCGTGAGGCGACGGTGACACTATCCAGATTCTGCGCCTTGTCATAATGCCGTAGCGAAAAGCGTGCGACGTCTCTCGCTCGAGTGACGAAAGTCGACTCCGTCAAGTTCGAGAAGGCGCTCGTATCGAAGTGAACGTAGAGATTCTTATCGTTTCTGTTGCCCTCCATGATGAATGCTACCTTGGGGTCTGTGAAATCCCCAACGCTGTCGCGCAGCATCGACGCCAGTTTGTCCCGAGCTGCTTTCTCAGGAGGCTTCGTCCTGCATCCAGCCGCGACGAACATGATCAAAAGCCAACGAGTCAACTTCCCATGCAATTGCCTTCCTCCGGATTGTCGGCAGTGCTTCGAGCTCTGGATCGTTGAGAATCTGCTCGATGCATGCCGCTGAGCCGCCGACATAGGTCCAGTTGAAGTCTATTTCAGTAGAGACGCACCACGCTCGATCATCTGGCCACCAGAGATTCGGGGACAGATAGCTCCAGTCGGCCGTTCCGAGGGTCGTCGTGACGTCGGCCACTTTACCATGAAGCAGGAAGAGTTCTCGCTCGGGAACTGAAAAGGTCGCAGCGTATCCCTTTGGGGCTCGAACGTCCCCGTGCCCCTCCCAGACTCCGAACCAGCAGGAATCGGGCGTGCCTGTATGTGACGGCAGGATTGCTGCGAGTCTTGCCGCGACGTCTGGTGTCATTGTTCCGGTTCGGTTCATCTCGTCCCACAAGCGCTCGCCGGATCCTGAAAACTCGGAAGGGTGGGTCGAATCACGCATCCGTTGGAGTTCGCCCGCGATCGATCTTCCGTTCGCCGCGGCAATATCTCGCCAGCGGACCGGGAACAACGTGCCATCTGCTGCTCTGCGCCGCGGCAGGTGGAAGATCCGCGCGTATGAATCGAACCCCGTTGGGATAATCGAGCCTACGTCGAGAGCAAACGGATGCAGTCGACTTTCAATCCAGGCTGCGGGTTCGGCACTTTCTGCGAAATGCATCAACAGTTCGTTTAATTCTTTGGGTCAGCGAACGATGCACTCGCGCTGCTCGAGAGCTGCGCTTCTCAGATGCCGTCCAGGAGTCGAACCCGGCGAGGCTCCGGCGCCCGTTGAAATCGTTGGGAGTCGAACCCACTGCACCGGCCTTCCCCTGACGACCGCGTCACGGCGGTGAAGCCCTAAGTAAGATACGTTGAGGTCAATGCATCGCCTTAGTGATGTCGATTTCATATCACCGGACTGCCGATTTCATATCACCTGCGGGGGCTGATCGAAGAGACAGTGCGATTGCAGCCGTCAATCGAAAGCGTTGCATGACCTCCTCTAGCTGCGAACGCCGTACCACTTAGCGCGTCACAGAGATGCTGATGCGGCGATAGCGGGTCAACGGCGGTGTTCCATTGTCGGTGACTTCGAGAATCAGCTGGATAGTCTGACCAGCGGCTCCGTCGCTCGGAATTTGAACCGTTGTTGTGAGTGAAGTGGGCGAAGAGATCGTCACATCGCCTGGATAGGTGTCGACGTCCTTCCAGCGCCACCAACGAACCGACAGCGCATCGCCATCCGGATCCGATGCTGCGCCTTCGAGTCGTACCGTTTCACCAGGGCGCGCGGAGATGTGCGCGCTTCCTCGAATCGAAACCGTGGGCTCGTGATTCGCGCCGGAGTAAGTCGGCGTGACAGACCACTTCATTCGCGCTGCGAAATCATTCTGAGCTGCCGCAGTGAAATTCGGCTGCGGGGACGGCGGACGCGTGGCCGGACCTTCCGGGCCGATGCCTTCGAGACTCTTCATGAACACCTCGAACGACATCGCCGGAGCACTCTGTCCCGCGGCTTTAGCTGCCGCGAGGGCAGCCGGATTCACAACAACGTGTCCCGCCCAACCGCCGGGACTATCGTCGCGGAACGCGTCGAGACCGTTGCCGATCAAATTGAAATAGGTGAACGTGTCGCCCTCGCCGAGGAACTCGCCCTTTGGTCGAGGGGGAAGCCATACCACGTAGCCCTTCGCGCGTAATTCGGCGGTTGATTGCCCGGAGAGACCGAAGTAATCGAATCGATCGCCGTGCACCATCTGCTTCCCGTCGCCCCACACACGATAGTGCTCACCAAGCGGTCCGCGACTCGAGATGTTGGCGCGCGTCCAGTCGACGCTGTAGTAAGGCGCGTTCTCCGCAGATGCGAAGACGAACGCGCCGTATCCGATTCCAACACCGCCCTGGCCCGCGATAAGAGACCGGATGTCAGGCCAGTTGGGATGGATGTAGTTCGCGTAGGTGTCGTCCTGATCCCCCGAGAGCGAGAGAATCGCCTTGCGCGAAACTCGCGCGCGAATCGCCGGCCAGTCGCTCGCACTCTGATATCGATCCTGGATCGACTTCAGCGCGCGCGCGATGGTGCTCGCACCGCCCCACGCGAGGAAATAGATCGGCTCCGGATCATTTTCGTCGAGCAGTAGATCGCGAATGAGATTGGAGCCCGGCGTGTCCTTCGAGATGTCGCCATCGAAGTCAACGTTTCCCCAACGAATCTTCGACCGCAGCTCGGCGGGCGTCGGATAACCGGCGTGGTGGACGCGTAGGTTTGGATAGACTCGCTCGTAGATCTCGACATCGTCGTCGATGAACCGTTCGCCCGGCGCCCAGCGCCATGATTCGCAGGGGCAAAGGCTAAGTCCAAAGCGAAAGTATTCGCGATTCGGCACCGACCACTTCTTGCCGGTTCCATCGCCCTTCCAGTGGAACTGGCTGCTAGCGTAGATAATTCCTTCGGTGCGAAAATCGGTGCTGTAAAGCAGGTACCGAATCAGCGAGTTGGAGTCGTCTAGCTCCGGATCAGTAGTGACGACGACACGCGGCTTGTGCGTCGCAGAACGAAGTGCCTCACGATAGATCGCGTCGCCAGCGGCTTTTCTTTCCAGCCAGGCTTTGTCGACGGTCTGGTTGCCGGTTAGATCGAGAGTTCCCGCGAAACGTCTGTTGTCGAAAGAGCCGTCGAGTGAGATAGTGGCCTTATCCGGTAGAATCGCGACGTCCGCCAACTCGACCGCTCCTTCGTCATACGGGCTGTCGATTCGCTTCTTACCATCGATTGTAACTGTGATACCCGCTGTAGCGAGACCGCCACGATAACCGTGCCCAAGCGCCGGACTTATCGATATGGAAGTCTGCACCGAATGCAAATCGATCGTTTCCGTCCGCACCACTCGGCGAGGTCTATCTCCCGCGATGAGGATCATTCCGTCACGATCGAATGACGTGAGATCCTGCAACATTCTTTTCTGCTGTTGGGGATCGTGGACGAATCTTGTCGCCAACCGCACCTCCCCGACCCTCTTGAGAACCCGATACTCGATGAATGGCAGGCTGATGTCCGTTGCCGGCCGAGCGGGCGCCAGCGCGAGCAGAGCCAAGGCGGGGAGGACACGTCTCATGCAGTCAAACTATCGGTAGGGATTGGTCTCCCGGCTAGACCGGGCCAGATAACTAGAAACTAAGTTAAGCGGCATTCCGTAGTGACCGACTCCAGGATGGCGGAGGTTCGGTGGAGAAGGTCACGATCGCGACATCGTCGGGCTTCCTTTGGCTCGGCCTCGTCTCGCATTTCACCAGCGCGCTGATCGCGCTCGTCGCCGGGGCAATCGCTCTCATCGTCGCCAAGGGCGGGAAGCTGCACAAGAAGAGTGGAATGGTATTCACGATCGCGATGGGTGCTGCAGGTGCGCTCGCGGTCCCGATTGCCGCCTACGAAGGAAATATCGGCAGCGTCGTTGGCGGCATTCTGGTGGTCTACTTCGTTTACACGGCGATGACTGCCGTCAAGCCGATGCCGGGAAGCGGCGGAGTGGTCGACGTCGCGCTCATGACATTGGCGTTCGCGATCGCGACGGTCAGCTACTGGTACGGATTCGTGGCCTGGAGCAGGCCCGGACACGTGCTCAACGGAGTTCCCGCCGCGATGAGACTTTTCCTGGCGACGGTCTGTCTGCTTGCAGCCATCGGCGACCTGCGCTCGATTCGCGCGGGAGGCCTGCGCGGGACTCGCCGTCTCGCGCGCCATCTCTGGCGCATGTGCTTCGCGCTTTTCATCGCGACCGGCTCGTTCTTCATCGGGCAGATGAAATTCATTCCGGCGCCAATCCGAATTATGCCATTACTGATTGTGCTTGGAATCGCGCCGCTGTTCGTCCTGCTCTACTGGATGTGGCGTGTCCGATTACGTCGTCGCCTGACGGGAATGATCATCGGCGCGTCGTAGGCGCCGGTGCTGAGAATGTCACGCGCCAGCGGAATGCGTCATCGAGATGGCGATTTCATATCACTCACATGTCGATCGAGTCGCGTCCTCTTCGGGCGATCGGCCACATCACAGCTCCGAGCACGCCGGCCATTGCCCCAATAAACAACACTTCGCCGAAGGTAACTGGATCGGAGTTATAACCACCAAAACGTGTCGGGCCGGCGAAAACGTACGGGCCCGCAATGCCTGCGGCGGCTGCCATGATGCCCGTCGAATCCTTTACCTGCGGGAATAGCATTTGTTAAACGGCTTTGCGCCAGAGTTCGGAGTTAGTCACCGCGAAGCAGAGCCACGACAGGCTCGGCGAGCTTTTCCCACTCGACGCGATCGCCGACATTGATGACGCCACCGACTATAATCTGCGCGAATATGCCGCCGCGCCAGTCGGGGCGCATTGCCGCGCGCAATCCAGGAATCGCTTCCTCCATTCGCTCGCACGGCGTCACTTCTCCGCCGACAACGACTCGCGCATCACCGATCGCTAGCACCGAGCCCCGCGTATTCGCGAGCCTGATCCCGCTGATGAGAATATTGGCTCGCCGCAGAGATGGGTCGCCGTCGACACCGAGCTCCTCCATGCAGGCGTTCCATGCTTCGGATTCGAGCACCGTGACCTGACGGCGCGAACTTCGATCAGCGCTGCCCGCAACTCCCTGACCCTCGACGAGGGTTGCCTGCGCGACACTGTCCATTGGTCCGCGATGCGCGCGCTTGAGCCAAATCGCTTCTACTCTGCCCGATATTGTTGGCGAGCCTCCATCTCGAGTCAGCCAGCCCAGTCTCGCGCAATCCTGATCAGATCAAGATAGCGTCGGGCAGAAATGACAAAGCCCGCACTCTTCAGAGCGCGGGCCTGGCCGCCACGTAAGAATACTAATCATACGGGGACTTGTATCAAGACGGGGTGATACCGTTATAGTCGTCGGCTCATCACGATTGGAGTATGTCAGTGACCGAACATGAAGTGGTGATTGCAGGCGGAGGCCCGACGGGATTGATGCTGGCCGCCGAGCTCAAGCTGGCGGGCGTCAACGCCGCGATCGTCGAGCGGCGATTGAATCAGGATCTGGCGGGTTCGCGGGCGGGCGGACTTCACGCGCGCACGATCGAAGTCTTCGACATGCGCGGAATCGCAGACCGATTCCTGTCGCAGGGCCAGACGGCGCAGATCGTCGGCTTCGGCATGAATCGCATCGACATGAGCGACTTCCCGAGTCGCCATCCATATGGTCTCGCGCTGTTCCAGAATCGCATCGAACGAATTCTTGCCGACTGGGTCGAAGAGCTCGGGGTTTTGATCTATCACGGACGCGATGTCACCGGCTTCACGCAGGATGAGACCGGCGTCAACGTCGAAATCTCCGACGGCAAGTCACTACGCGCGCGTTATCTCGTCGGTTGCGATGGCGGTCGGAGTATTGTCCGCAAGACAGCGGGCATCGACTTCCCCGGATCTGACGCAACAACGAGCTGGATCATCGCCGAGGTGGAGTGGAAAGAGGAACCGGCGTGGGGATTTCGCGACAGTGCCACCGGCGGTCATGCGATCGGCAAAGGCGACGCGGGTCACGCGCGCATGGTGCTGAGCGATCGCGAAGTGCAATCAGGCGAGCCGACGTTGCGCGATCTCAGCGAAGCGCTGATCGATGTCTACGGAACTGATTTCGGCGTCCACAGCCCGATCTGGCTTTCCCGATTTAGCGACGTGACTCGGCAGGCCGTCGCGTATCGTGATCGACGCGTTCTGCTTGCGGGTGATGCGGCGCACGTGCATCCGCCGATCGGAGGTCAGGGTCTCAACATCGGCGTGCAGGATGCCGTCAACCTCGGATGGAAGCTGGCGCAGGTGGTGAAGCGCGTGTCGCCCGACAGCGTTCTCGATAGCTATCACGCCGAGCGCCACCCGGTTGCCGCGCGCGTGCTCAAGAGCACGATGGCGCAAACCACACTGCGTCGCGCCGATGATCGGGCGAAGGCGCTCAACGGGTACATCGCCGAGTTTCTCACAATGGATGAACCGCGCAAGCGTATCGCGGCGGAGATGTCCGGGCTTGGCGTGCACTACGATTTCGGCGAGGGACATCCACTACTTGGACGTCGGATGCCTGATCTCGATCTCATCACTGCCAACGGGCCGTCGCGCGTATTCACGCTGCTGCACGGTGCGCAAGGAGTAGTGATCAACTTCGGCGAGCCGCGCGCCATCGACATCAGCAAGTGGTCAGATCGTGTTCAGTTGATCGACGCGAAATACGCGGGCAAATGGGAGATGCCGGCAATCGGAGAAGTCACCGCGCCGAGTGCGGTAATGGTTCGGCCCGATGGATATGTGGGGTGGGTCTCGGATGGAAGTTCCGCGGGACTTGCGGACGCGATGACGAAATGGTTCGGCGTCGCGAGATAGCGTGCTGGATCGTCCTCAAGTCAGCCTGCGCCACCAACCCCTTCGCCACTCGCCCCACGCGATCGCGAGCATCCAGATCGATGCGATGCCTGAGGCGAGTGAGATGACTTGTATCCACCGCGCGTTGAGCCAATACCCGACCCACGAAAGACCAAACCCGATCGCGAAGAGCAGGAGGCCGCGCGTGAGGAACCACGACCAGCGATGTTTCCAGCCGCCGGTCGGGGCATTGTCTATCGCACGAGCATCGTCTTCGAACATGTGCTAATCCGATAGACCGGGGCGATCGCGCACTGTCATCATGGTACCGGTCATGATCGCAACAAGCGCCCGACTCGCCTCCGCATCTGGATCGACGACGCGGAGCTCGCCGGATACAACGGTCACGTTGCGTCCCGCGCGCACGACGCGCCCGACTGCTCGGAAAAGATTGCCGCGTGCGGGCGCGAGGAGATTCACTTTGAACTCGACGCTCAGAACGCCAGTGCCGGGCTCCATCAAACTGAGCGCCGCGTAACCGCAGGCGCTGTCCATCACACTGGTGACGATGCCGGCGTGGAGGAATCCGTGTTGCTGCGTCAGGTCCGATCGGAAAGGGAGCTCGAGCGTTACTTCACCCGGAACAACATGGGTGAGGCGCGCGCCTATAGTCGCCATCACCGCTTGGCGCTCGAAGCTCGCGCGCACGCGTAGTTCGTAATTGGGGTCTCGCGGAGTGACAGTCATGTCGGGAGGACACTTTGACTCCCGACCTTATTGAGATCTCGCACCTAACGCAAGTTTGCCGATCCAATCTCGGATGCCAGCGTCATCATCCATTGCGCCCGGCCACGGGATGTCCGGTGGCAGACCGCCGAGTGAGCTGCGCGGCTGTCTGATGATAGACACGGGAATACGATACCAGCCAAGTCCTGAAGGGAGATTAAAGGGACCGACGGACTCGCCGTAAACCTCGTTTTGACCAGATGCTTCGCCGATCTGAATCGCGCCCATTCTCTTGAGTGTGTTCATCACCACTACGCAGGAGCTGAAACAGCCGGCATCAGTCAGGACGAAAACTTTACCCGTGTACGTCGATGGCGGAACGACTGACGGAATCGGTTTGGGGCGGCAGCACTCGTCCTGATACAACCCATCTGCCTTCGCGGCAGCAATCGTGTCGCCCAAGTCACGCCAATACTTTGCGATATCCGCGAAGTCCGGTCCCTCGGCGGCGTACTCGTCGCCGGCTGCGCGCATTTTCGCCGCAGCCAGCTTTGACCGCCGCCAATACTTGCCGTAGTCGGCGGGGTTCGACGATTGCGTTGCGAGACGGCGACCCTCGACAGCGTCTTTCCCCCAGAGAATCGAGGCGAATCGAGCTCCCCATGTGGAATTGCCGCCGCCGTTCCCGCGGAGATCGAACACGACGTAAGACGCGGATCGCAAAAGATCCTGCTTGGCGAGAAGCTCGGACTCGGCAGCTTTGAGCGCGGTCTCGTCCTGAAAATTCCCGAGCTGAATCCAGGCGTGACTATCGGGAGCAAAACTGAACGTGATCGGTCGTCGTGCTGCTCCGCGCCTGAGATAGGGCGCCAGCATTGGCTGCAGCGTCATCGTGGAAATGGTCTGCCACTCCAACGGCACGTCGATCGTTTTTGCATTCAGACGGAACTGACACTGCTTCGCCGGCGGCGGGCCGTCCATGCGGTAAGTCGTGAATGCTCGAAACGCCTGGCGGATTCGTTCCGGCTCTTTCGACCAGTCGACCGTTTTCTGATCGACGGCCTGCTCGAGGAACTGTGTCGCCGATTGTCCATCGCAACTCACCAGCGTCGCTCCTTCCGGCGGATTGGTATTCGTGGCCGGAGTGTTTGAAGGTCGGCGCACCACCCATCGGCCTCCTTGCCCGTCGATCAGGAAGCCGGGCCAGCGCAGTTGAGCCGGAACGACGGTGAACGTGATTCCCGTGTGGCCGTCTCTGAAACTGGTGACGAGCGACTGCATGATCTCCATCCAGTCGAGAAAAGAGCTCGCCGTGCGGGACCTCTCAGCGGCGACTGCGCACGCTCGATCGACCTGTTTCGCGAACGCCGGTGACAGCGGATCGACCATTCCGGGGTGCACGCCACGAACGTCGGCGCAGTAGGCGGTGACATCGTTCGAAGCAAGCGTTGCCCAAGGTGATGACGCGCTGTCCGCGGTCGAAGCGGCTGCGCGCACACCAAAGAGAAGGAAGGCGGCGAGAATGTGGCCCCTGATCATGCGATCCTCCGTTAATGCTAGTATTCTAGCATATGCTAGAAAAATAGCAATAACGACGGCGCGAAGACGTGATTCACACGCTCAAATGCCGCCCAGGATCGGAGACGGCTTAAAACCCCAGAACGTCAGGTAGACGCCGAGCGAGAATTCCCACACTGCGATCGGCAGCGCCGCCAACCCCGCGAACGGGCTGATGGCTGGAATCACCCCGGTGAAAGTGGCGAGCCACGACAGTACGAGGAGAACCGCCCCTATCAGTCCGACGATCGGAAGCCAACGAGGCACCAGGCGCGACTCATACATTAGAGAGCCGAGCAGCACGCCGTTCACGGCGGGGATGAAACTCTGAGCGAAGAAGAAAGTGTACTGGTATTGAGCGGCCAGTCCCTGCGCGGCTCCAAGCGCAGTCGCTCCCGCGCCTGCCCGGTGCAATGCCACGATCGACATCAGACTGACGATGCCGACGTACATCGTCGCCGCCTCGAGAGTGCGTGACGCGACGAAGCTCACCGCGCGCGATTGCCCCACTCGCTTGAGGACGGGGTACAATGCGACAGCGGTTCCGATGTTCGCGAGCGCGACGATCATCTCGAGCAACACGCCAACCATTACTGGAGTATCGGACGCCGAGCCGGTGACGAAATTTGGACCACGCACTTCGCGGTAAAGCGCGAGGGTCGGAATGGACACGAAGGTGAGCAGATAGAAAACGCCACCGGCCAGTGAATACTTGCGCAACGAATTCATGTCAGCCCCTATGTCGCCTCAACGGGATCTCGACTCACTCGCAGTGCATCTATTGATAACGTGCGAGCAACGCGTCGACTTCCATATTGCCTGTGGGATAATCAACCGCTTTAACATCAGCGCCGGCCTTCAACAGCGCGAGAATGGCGCCGAGCTGGTCTCCGCGCGGCTCGTTGATCGCGGACCACACTGCAACGTCGAGCGCAGTCGCGTCGTACATCCTCCGCTGTTCCATTGGAGCATTATGCGCGAGCAGTAACTCGACGGCAGAGCGCTGGCCGCGATTTGCTGCCCAGTGCAAAGCGCTCAAGCCCGTAGCAGTGCCCGTCGCCGGATCGGCGCCTGCGTCGAGCAACCTGCGCGCGACACCGATCTGACCGAGCCAGCATGCGCAGGTAAGCGCCTCGTCGAGCAGTTCGGGCGCATTCGCAAACGCACCCGCGTCCAGCCACTGCACAATCGGGCCAGTCGCCTCGTCAGGTCGATTCGCGTCGCCGAACAATGGCCCGAGGCGTGAAAAGTTGCCACGCCGCAGCCCCTCCGCTGCCTCCTCGAACGACATCTCGGCGGGTGTGACCATGCAATCCGCCACCTCAAGTCAATGGAACGGCGTTACGGGCGCGCAATCTCTGTGCGCTGTATCGCCGCCAGCTTCCACGCTCTATCACGCCGCGCCCAGACATGTGTAAAACGCCCGGTCGCCTGCGTTCCATCTCCCGTCGAAGTCTCTCGTCCGGTGACGATCACCACCGTCCCGTATGCCCGCAACTCGAGTTCGTCCACAGTGAAAGACGCCGCTCGCGGAATCCAGCTCCCCGATCGACTGGAGATATACCCGGCGCGATCGCGCAGTGAACCGGAGGTGCCTATGAATGTCACGTCCGGTGCGAGCAATTCCTTGAACGCAGCGGTGTCGTTTGCTTGTTGAGCAGCGCGCCATCGCTCTTCCAGTCGTCGAACGGTTGTCTCCACGCCGCGATTCGAAGATTGCTGCGCGATCAGCGCGACCGGAAGAAAGAGTGCGCCGATCGTCATAATCAGCACTAATTGCATCCGAAGCCGACCAGCCGCGGAAACGTTATGCCGGGACATGCACGCGCTCCTTGATGTGCTTGAGATTCGCCACGATGGTAAATGTCATCACCACCAGCAACGACCACGAGCTCCATTTCCCGACGTGCACCGATGTCCAGGCGCCAAGCTGATTCGGGTATCGCCAGATTCCGAAAAAAGTGCTGATGTTCTCGGCGAGCCAGATGAAGAAACCGATGAGGAGAAATGCCAGCATGAGCGGCATGGTGCGATCGCGATCGAGCGGACGAAATATCACAGTGGTCCTTGCGTACAGTCCCAACGCCAGCGCGGCGAGGTACCAGCGCAAGTCGGGGATGTAATGGTGCGTGAAAAAGTTCGCGTAAATCATCAGCGCCACCAATCCCGCCATCCAGTACGGCGGATGATGACGGATCCGCAGGTCGAAGAGTCGCCATGATTGAATGATGTAGCTTCCCACCGCGGCGTACATGAAGCCGGAGAACAGCGGGACGCCGAACAACTTCGTGTAGGCGAAGTCGGGGTAGCTCCAAGATCTAATCGGCCCAGAGGTCTTGAACAGCTCGAGCCCGAACCCGATCACGTGAAAGAGAGTGATCGCCTTCAGCTCATCCCACGTCTCGAGTTTTGCCAACACCATCCACGCCTGAATCGCCAGCGCGATGATCAGCAGCAGATCGTAGCGCGGAACGCCCAGCACACCCGCGCGCGGCACGGTGAACACCGCGAGGAAAAACAGTCCCGCGAACAGGCAGGCGCGAACTTCCTTGATGCCGAACCAGAGAAACTCGACCAGCGCGCGCCGCGCGCCCGTCAGACGGGGGCGCGGTTTGAAATCGAGAAGATATGAATCGAACGAGACGGGCCGCTGAATCACGAGCCTAAGCTATAGCCACCGGCGCACCGACGACCGATAGGAGATGTAGGCATCTCCAAACTTTTTCTCGAGATAACGTTCCTCGGGCAGTACGATGCCGCGATTAAGTAGCCAGGCCATCGGGAACATCAATAGAAGAGGCACAAGTCCGTCAACCCAGAGTGTGACTCCAAGATAGACGCCAACTGCTGCGACATAGAGCGGATTGCGAGTAAAACGATACGGACCGTCCGTAGCGAGTGCGAGAGTCGGTTGGGTCGGAAGAACGTTGGTGCCAACTCGCTTCATCGCGTTGTGCGATAGGTGCGCGAGGACTCCCGCGGACACAAATACCACGACGCCGAGTACGCGCGCGAGCACAATCGGCATCAGAGTGATCGTCCAGACGAGATAGTGAATGGCAACACCCACGAGCAGCGTTCCACCAACGAGCACCGGCGGAAGGACGAGAATTTCCGGAGTGTCGACCGTTCGGGTCACGCTAGTCAGACGCTTCCTGACACTTCGCTACTGGGTCCGGCTTGGTGACAACATCGGCGAGCTCACCCGTGTGCGATGAGCAGCCGGACAATCTCGGCTTGTTGTTCGCGCGCATCAGCGCTCCCACTTCCGCCTCGGCCCGTTGTCTGAAGGGCGAGTTGCAATGGCGTCGATCCGTGCCCATTGGGTTGCCGCAGGTCTGCGCCGCGATCGAGCAGCACGCGGGCCGCCGCAGCGGCACGTGTGCGGACGGCCCGATGCAGTGGTGTGACGCCGTGTCGATTGGCGGCGTTCGGATTGGCACCAGCGGCAAGCAAGCACTCGATCGTCGCGACTTGAGCAGTTGGATTCCATCTCGGCGATCCTGGACTCCCGTCGCAAGCATAGTGTAGTGGTTCCCCGCCCATGCGGTTCCTGGCGCTTACCTGAGCTCCGCGCGTAATGAGATCGCGCACGATTCCTGTCTGATACGCTGCCGCGGCAACATGGAGAGCGGAATCGCCAGCGTAGAAGTAGTGCTCGATCTGCTCGAGATAGAACGGCGCGGCTGCAGCTCGTGTCGCGCCGGTTGCGGCCAGTTCAACAGCGAGATGAGGAAAGGCGTCGAGCAAATCTGAGACGTGAGCAACATCTCCGTCTGCGATAGCGCGGAATAGAGCAGTGAGCGACGCTTCCAATGTCATCACACGATCGGGTACAGCACCGAGCGGCCGTAAGCGATGAACGCCATCACGATGCCGAGCACGGCACTCATGATGATCGGCGTCATCTCGCGGTATTTGACGTGAGCGCCGATGAACACGAGTGCTTCGACCGCGAGGATCGTCGCCGCAAGGACGGTCAGCTGCGTATGCCAGTGAAACGCGTCAGGCACGATGAGCCCGACAGCGCACAGCAGCTCGAGGATGCCGAGTGCGGTCCACGCATTTCGCGGCAACGCGCCAAAGGATGGAACATCCACGCTCACCTTGTCGAACATGAACACTTTCATCACGCCCGACGACAGGTAAAGGAGCGCGCCGACGATCTGCAGAATCCACAACACCGTATTCATCGAGTGTCTCCTCTGATTCCGCGCGATTGTTTGGAGCTGTGCTCAGTAGCAGTTGCTCGGACGAAACCAATCCCTCTTGCCGGTGACGGTAAGGGGGATCTTTCCAGCACAGTGGGATCCGAAGCTTGGAATTCACGTGACTTGAAGTCGCGGC
>JADMIO010603821.1_pt1 | contig 122644 bp, 117 predicted proteins | sample 8958161 | NCBI WGS metagenome assembly JADMIO01 (sample SAMN16585339, study PRJNA669376) | soil metagenome | isolation source: Crop rotation soil | place: USA: Cullars Rotation, Alabama | collected 2011 | reverse complement strand
CGCGACAACTTGTCCACGTGGAATTCTAAGCTTAGGATCCCAATGTGCTGGAAAGAAAGTCGTGCGCAACGATTTCGCGAAATGGAGCAAGGTCGTGAAGGACATCGGGCTCAAGAGCAACTAGAGCAGTTTGAGCCACAGATAAACACGGATAAACGCAGAGAGATCAATTCGGCGGTTTTGACTTGTTCGCCCGTGGACGAGTGCATCGCCGCGCAAGCTGCGATGAAGTCGCTTCATCCGTGTGTATCTGTGTTTATCTGTGGATAAAACAGCGTTAGTTGGCCTTGATGTTCTGCTTGCGGATCAGGTTGCCCCACTTCGTGCGCTCGGCTGCAAGAAACGCGCGGAACTCGGTCCCCGAGCCGCCGATGATGTCGGCGCCGAAATCCGCCATCTGCCTGCGGTAGTCGGGATCGGCGAGCGTATCGTTGATCGCGCGATTGAGCAGCGCCACCATCGGGGCCGGCGTCTTTGCAGGCACCAGCACGCCGTGCGCGATCACCGATTCGAAGCCGCGCAGGCCGCCTTCCTGGAATGTCGCGAGATCGGGCAAGACCGGTGAACGCTGCAAGCTGGCGATGGCGATTGCGCGCACGCGCCCGCCGCGAATATGGCCGATGGCGGTCGCCGTCGCATCGAAGAGCAACTGCACTTCGCCGCCGATCAGCGCCGTGACCGCAGGTGCGCCGCCGCGATACGGCACGTGCTTGAGGTCGATGCCCGCGGCGTCGATCAGGAGTTCGCCTGCGAGGTGAATCGAAGTTCCGGCGCCGCCCGACGCGAAATTGAGCGCGCCGGGCTTCGCTTTCGCGAGCGCAATCAGTTCCGGAAGTGTCGCGGGCGTCTGTTGGAGATTTCCAAGCAGCACGTGCGGCATTTTGGAGAGCAGCACGACCGGCGTGAAATCGCGGTCTGCATTGAACTGCAGTTTCGAATAAAGCAGCGGATTGACTGCGAGCACCGGGTGCGCGGCGAAGAGCAGCGAATAGCCGTTCGGCGTTGCGTCCGCAATCGCCGCGGCCGCGACATTGCCGGCGCCGCCCGAGCGGTTTTCGACGACGACAGGTTGCTTCCACAGGCGGCTCAGCCGCTCCGCCAGGCGCCGCGCGTTGACATCGGCGGCGCCTCCCGGCGGAGTCGCCGCGACGATGCGCACGGGCTGAACCGGAAACGTTTCGGCGAGTGCGCCCGCACTGCAGGTTGCGAGCAATGACGCGATCAGGATTGATTTGGACACGACAGTGCAGCGGGGGCTCAGGACACGCGTGCATCATTTCGTTTAGTATTGCGATTCACTTTACCAGAATCGTGGAGCCGCCGAAGCATGGACCTGCAACTCACTGGACGCACCGCAATCGTAACCGGCGCGAGCCAGGGGTTGGGCCGCGCGATTGCGATCGGGCTTGCGGCTGAAGGCGTGCAAGTCGCCGCGGTCGCGCGCCGCATCAATCTACTTGAAGCGTTGTCGGACGAGATCGTCAAGGCGGGCGGCGCCAAACTCACGCTGATTCAAGCCGATCTCTATCCCGATGATGCAGCCGACCGTATCGCACAAACGGCGCTCAAGGCGCTCGGCCGCGTGGACATTCTCGCCAACGCCGCCGGCGGCAGCCGTCCGCTGCCTCTTGGCGCCAGCAAAGCCGAGTGGATGGAAGGTCTCACCCTCAATTTCTTCCGGCTGCGCGAGCTCACCGAGGCGGTGGTGCCGGGCATGCAGAAGAACGGCTACGGCCGCGTCATCAATCTCACCGGCACGCGCGAGCCGCGCAATCTGAACGCCGCGCACGCGGCCAAGGCGGCCGTGCACGTGTGGTCCAAGGGACTCTCCAAAGTCGTCGCGAAGGACGGCGTCACCGTCAATTGCATCCAGCCCGGAAAATTGCGCAGCGAGCAGATCGACAAGCGCTGGCCGACCGAAGAAGGGCGGCGCGAATGGGCGAAGAAGGAAGTGCCGATGGAGCGCATGGGCGAGCCGCACGAGCTGGCGGACCTCGCGGTATTCCTTGCGTCGCCGCGCGCGAGTTACATCACCGGCAACATCGTCGCGTTCGACGGCGGCGCTCGCTTCTTCGCATTCTGACGGCGCGGCCGGGCGCCGAACGGGAGATTGCGCTTGGCTGCCCTGGTCAAGGATCAACTCGCCGCGCTCGTGCACGGCATCCGGTTTCGCGACCTGCCGCCCGAAGTCGTCGCCGCCGCCAAACGCGTCATCCTCGATACGCTTGCATGCGCAGCCGGCGCGTTGAACAGCGAGCCTGCGGCGATCGTGCGTAAAGTCGCGCATGAGCTCGGCAGCAATGCCGAGTCGACGCTGATCGGCGGAGGCCGCAGCTCCTGCGCGCTCGCCACGCTCGTGAACGGTACGCTCATCCGCTATTTCGACAGCAACGATTACTATTTCGGCCGCGATTCCGCGCATCCCAGCGGCAACCTCGCGCCCGCGCTTGCCGTCGCGGAAAAATGCGGGCGCAGCGGCGCCGACGTGATCGCCGCGCTGGTCGCGGCGTACGAAATCCAGCTTCGTCTGTGCGATCTCGTAGCGGCGCCGGGAATTTCGGCGCGCGGCTGGCACCCGGGCACCGACATGCAGTTCTCGGGCGCCGCCGTGGCCGCCCGATTGCTGAGCGACGACCCGCGCGTCACGGCGCATGCGCTCGCCCTGAGCGGCAGTCACAACAACACGCTCGCGCAATCCCAGCGCGGCCACATTCCGATGATGAAAGCGACTGCCGAAGCGACGGTCGCGAAGGGCGGCGTCGAGGCGGCTTTACTGGCGGCGGCCGGACTCACGGGCCCGGATGAGATTTTCGAAGGCGCGGCCGGCTGGGCAAAGACAGTGGCGGGCGAGGTTGATCTCGCGGCGCTGACGGCGCCAGTCGGCGAGCGTTACCGCATTCTGGACACCTGTCTCAAACCCTATGCCGCGGTCGCGGGCGCGATGGCGCCGGTGCGCGCGGCGCTTGACATCGCGGGACGGAACCGGTTGAGCGCCGACGAAATCGAGGGCGTGACGGTCAAGCTGCACGCGGTCGCGGTCAGTAAAGCGAGCGACCCGCGCAAGATCTATCCGCGCGACAAAGAAACGGCCGATCACAGCTACCACTATTGCGTCGCCGTCGCGTTGCTCGACGGCGCGTGCGGGCCGGCCCAATTCAGCCATGCGCGTATTGCGGGCAAGGACATCGAGCAGGTGATTTATAAAACGCAGCTCGAGGCCGCTCCCGAACTGACCGGGCTGTATCCGGGCTCGTCGGGCGGAGCAGTCATTGTCAAACTCAAAGACGGCCGCGAACTTGCGCAGTCTTATCCATATCCGCCCGGGCACCCGCGAAATCCACTTACCGACGACGAGGTCGTGCTCAAATTTTCGGAGCTGTCGGACGGGCTGCTGAGACCAGGCGCCGCACAACGCGTGATCGATTCGGTTATGACATTCGAGAAACGCGAGAATGCAGGCAGCGTGCTCGCGCACATCATCGCGGTATGATCGTTTAATTCGGCGATTAAGTGATTGAGTGATTAAGTGATTATTGTTTCCAGCCTGATCACTCAAGCACTTAATCACTCAATCACAAAAATAAGCGAGGAGCAAAGACCATGAAAGCTGTTGTGCGGTGTCTGGCAGGGGTGGCAGGGCTATGTGCGTCCGCGGCGTGTTTCGCGCAGTCGTATCCGACGAAGTCGATTCTGATGATCATGCCCCTGCAGGCGGGCAGCTCGGTGGACGTCGGCATGCGCATCGTCACCCAGAAAATGGCCGAAAGCATGGGCCAGCAGATTGTGATCGACAACCAGCCGGGCGCGGCGGGTCTCATCGGCACCGAGCGTTTCATGCGCGCGACGCCCGACGGCTACACGCTGGCGACGCTGAACGACAGCATTCTCACGATGATTCCGAACCTTTACAAGAAAGTCGCGTACGACCCGTTGAAGAGCTTCACGCCCGTCAGCCTCGTCGCCGGCAATACCTGGCTGCTCGTCACCCACCCTTCGCTGCCGGTGAAGTCGGCAAAAGAACTGGTGGCGCTCGCGAAGGCCCGCCCCGGCGAAATCAACTACGCGTCGGGCGGGCAGGGCAGCCCCCAGCATATTGCGATGGCCATGTTCGAAGCGGCGACCGGCGCGAAGCTGACGCACGTGCCGTACAAGGGCACGACGCAGGCCACGCTCGACGTCATCAGCGGCCACATTCCGGTAATGTTTTCCGCGACTTCGCTGGTCATCGAGCAGATCCGCGACGGCAAGATTCATGCGCTTGCGGGCGGCGGCGCGAAGCGGCTGCCGCTGTTGCCGAAAGTGCCCACCATCGCGGAATCGGGCGTGCCGGGATTCGACTTCACGACCTGGATGTCGATCCTGGCGCCGCTCAATACGCCGAAGGAGATCGTCGCGCGAATTCATTCGGAAATCCTGAAGGCCCTCGCGCAGCAGGACGTCAAGGACCGGCTCGTCGGGATCGGCTTCGAAGTCGAAGGCACGACGCCCGAGAAGCTCGCGGCCGTGACCAGTGCGCGCCTCGCGCAGATGCAGAAGATCATCAGGGGCGCCGGCATTACCCTCCAGTGAGCTTGCGCACCCTATTTCCATAGAAACAAAATAGTGATATTATTTCTGTGGAAACAACACGGCGCGGAGGCAGGATGCGCAATCAGGGCGCTCCGGAGGCGGACGCGGCACGGGCGCTCACCAAGGCGGTGATCAACGCCGCGAAGCTTCTCGGCTTGAAGCAGTCCGAGATCGCCCCCATTCTCGGCGTCAGCGCGGCGACGGTTTCGCGCATGGCCAACGGCGAGCTCGCGCTCGGCCGGCAGGACAAGGCATGGGAACTGGCGGCGCTGTTCGTTCGCATGTTCCGCTCGCTCGACGCGCTGGTCGGCTCCAACGAGGCGCATGCGCGCGCCTGGCTCGAAAGCAATAATCGCGCTTTCGGCGCGCCGCCGAAAGACCTCATTTTCAAGACGGAAGGCCTGGTCCGTGTCGTCCACTATCTGGACTCTGCACGCAGTCTCAACTAGCTCGCGGCAGAAGTCGGCGCGCCTGTGGCGCGCGGTCGAGGCGCAGCACAAGGTTTCGACGCGACGGCTGGTCGATACCCTCGCCGAGCAGGGCCTGCTCGAAGAAATTCTCGAAGCCACGAAACCGGCGATTCCGAAAGAAGCTGCGCAACTGGATTACCTGCTGTTCACGCCGTTTCGCTACCCGCCGCGCAGCCACGGATCGAGATTCCGCGCGAGCGGCGATCCGGGCGTGTTCTACGGGGCGCAGGCTCGGCGCACTGCCTGCGCCGAGCTGGGCTACTGGCGGTGGCGATTTCTCTCCGACAGCGAAGGGCTGACGACTATCGTTTCGGCGCAGACGCTGTTTCAGGTATCGGTAAAGGGACGCAGCGTGGAGCTCGATGAGCCGCCGTTTTCGCGGCAGTCGAAGCTGTGGCTTTCGCGCGACGATTACGCGGCGACCCAGCGGCTCGGCGCGCTTGCGCGGGAAGCGCGCGTGCAGCTTATTTTCTATCAATCGGTGCGCGACCCCGGGAAAGGCCGCTGCGGAGCCGTGCTGGATCCGTCCGCGTTCTCCTCGAAGGCGCCCTTGCTCGACCGGCAGACCTGGTTTCTGACCGTTATGCGCAAATCCGTCTCGTGGCAGCGCGACGGCGAATCGTTCGAGTTTTCGTTTTCAGACTGAAGGAACGATCTTGAGTCGGCAGCCGACGATCGCTGTATTCACCAAAAATCGCACGAATCCCGCGTATGCGGCGGCGCGGCTCGGTGCGGATCGAACAGCGCAGCGGCTGGGTGCGCAAACGGTGCACTACGTTCCGCGCAAGCCCGACGATGCGGCGGAGCAGAGCGCGCTGATCGACGCCGCGCTCGCCACGCGTCCGGACGGGGTCGTGATCGTGCCGGCGCATCCGACGGCCGTCAACGCCGCGATTCGCAAACTCCATGCGTCCGGCGTGCCGATCGTCGGATTTATCAACCGCTTCACGGAGCCGGCGACGCTCACCAGTTTCGTCGCGTCCGAGGATTACCCGCTCGCGCTGGACGTGGCCGGCTATCTATGCCGGCATCTGCACGAGCGCGGCGACGTCGTGATTGTGGCCGGGCCGCGCGAGTCGGTGACGAGCATCGACCGCGTGCGCGGCTTTAAGGACGCCGTCCAAAAATGCCCCGCCATGCGGATCGTCGCGACGATTCACGGCGAGTACCAGCATGACGACACGCTGCACGCCGGGGCCCAATTGCTCGCGTCTGGTGCGCAGTTCGATGCGCTGCTCTGCGCGAACGACGTCATGGCGATCGCAATGCTCGAAGTGCTTGCCCGCGCGGGCCGCACGAGCGAAGTGACCGGCATCAATGCCGTGCCGGACGCAATCGAGGAAATCAAGCACGGCCATATGCTCGCCACGGCGGACTTCGACGCGATGAAAATGGGCTGTGTCGCAACCGAAGCCGCGATCCGCCATCTGCGCGGTGAGCGCGTGCCGCGGGAGATCCTGCTGCCCGTGCAGGTCGTGACCGCCGACAACTGCGCGCACTGGGACAAGCCGTTTGCCGAGCGCGCGTGCCCGCGCTGGGAAGACCTCGTGCACTGAGGGCGTGCCCCGCCGCTTAAGCTGATAAAATCAGCTCAATTCCACGCACGGAGAAGCACATGGACACGACATCCGCCTCGCCGACCAAGACCGTGAGCCCCGGCGCGAAACGCACGACGTACAAGGGCGCCGAGATCATGGTCGAGTACATGATCAAGGAGAAGGTGCCGTATCTGTTCGGCGTCTGCGGTCACGGCAACATCGGATTTCTCGACGCGGCCGCCAACGCGCAGGACCGCATCCGCACGATCTCCGTGCATCACGAGCAGGCCGCGGGCTACATGGCCGATGCGTATTTCAAGGTCAAGCATCAGCCGGTCGCGACGTACACTTCGTGCGGACCGGGCTCGTGCAACCTGCCGGTGGCGCTGGCGGGGGCGATGATGGATTCGTCTTCGTTTCTCGCCATTACCGGCAACGTGCCGACGACGCAGTTCAATCGGATGCCTTTCCAGGAGACGGGGCGCTACTTCCAGGGCGATTTCCCGTCGGTGATCCGGCCGCTCGTGAAAAAAAGTTTCCAGCCGACGCGCGTCGAGATGCTGCCGCTCGCGATGAAGCAGGCGTTCGGCCTGCTGCGCACGGGGCGCCCCGGGCCGGTCAACATCGACGTGCCGCTCAACATATTTCAGGAAAGTGCCGATGTCCAAGTTCCGGATCCGGATCCATTGGTGATGCAGCGCGCGCCGGGCGATCTCAGTGCGCTCGACCAGGCGCTCGACCTGCTGCTCGCTGCCAAGCGCCCCGTGATTCTGGTGGGGCAGGGCGGCCTCATCGGCGAGGCAACCGAGGTCCTGCTCGAGTTTCTGAAGATCGTGCGCATTCCGGTCATCACCAGCCCGAACGGCAAGGGAACGCTCGACGAGACGCACGAGCTTTCGTTCGGCCCGATGGGGCGCAACGGCCCGTATGCGGCGAACGAGGGCACGCGCAATGCCGATGTAATACTCGGGCTCGGCTGCAGCTTCGACGACCGCGCGACGAGTGCCTGGATCAGCGGATACACCTTGACCGTGCCGCCCACCAAGCTGATCCAGATCGACAACGATCCGTCGGAAATCGGCCGCAACTACCCGGTGCATCTGGGCATCCTCGGCGACGTGCGCGCGAGCCTCGAAGTGCTGGTGCGCCGCGCCCGCGAGAAAGTGAAGTCCGCGCCGAAGACCTACGACGACTGGGTCGGCAAGTTGAACGACTGCAAAAAAATCTGGGACGATTACCAGCGCCCGTTCATGGCGTCGGAGCAGATGCCGCTGCGTCCGGAGCGTTTGCTCAAGGGTTTGTCCAACGTCGTTCCCGAGAACGCGCTGTTCGCGACCGACGTCGGCGTGCATCACAACTGGATCGTGCAGCTGTGGAAGGCGCGCCGCCCGCGGCACCTGCTGCAGTCCTGGGGTTTCGCGTCCATGGGTTTCGCGACCTGCGGCATTCTCGGCGCCAAGCTCGCGCAGCCCGAGAGCCCGGCGATCGCCGTGTGCGGCGACGGCTCGTTCCTGATGACGCCGCATATCCTGCTCACGGCGAAGGAGTACGATATTCCCGCGGTGTGGGTCGTGTGGAACAACCACGGCTACTGCTCGATCCGCGACATGCAGCTCGGCATGTTCGGCCAGGAGCTCGCGACGAGTTTCCAGATCGACAAGACGAAACAGCTTCACAGCGCGGACTTCGTGATGCTCGCCCGTTCGATGGGCGTCGACGCGGCACGGGTGGAGCGCGCGAACGATCTCGAAGGCGTGCTCGAAACCGCCATCAAGGCGAACCGGCCCTATCTCGTGGAAGTCACGGTCGATCGCGAAATCCGGCCCGTCGGCACCGGCACCTGGCAATTGCCGCCGTTCCCGCATGCGGAGCCGAATTTCCGCAAGCTCGCCGGCCTCGAAAAGTAAACCGGTCCGCCTTAGAACAAAAATATCGACTTACCACAAGGAGAAAAAGATGCGCGCCGTCCTCTTGAGTGTGCTGATCCTGCTGTTTTCCGGCTGCGCCTACCTGCCGACGGGGCTTTCGCAGATGCAACTGACGGCGCGCGACAACGGCGGCATCTATTACGGCTCGATCCGCCGCGAAGGCCTCGCGCTGGTCAGCATGACGGTGGAGATCGACCGCCGCACCTACTTCGGCAATCTCGAGCTGACGCGGCCCAACGAAACGCACGGGCTTTACCGGCGCTACGGCGGGCGCGATGCGGAACCGAAAACGCCCGACGTGCTTGCCCATACGAATTACACCATCGCCGTTCTTTCGTCGACCGACAATAAGGTCCTGAAATGCGATTTCACGGACGTCGGCGGCAAGAACGCGGGCGGCTTGTGCGTCGACGAAGCCCAGCGCGTGTACGACGTCGTGATCAGCTGAGCGTCGTGGGGCCCCGTTGCTATTCGGGCTTGATTCCCGCGGCCTTGACGACCTTTCCCCAGCGCGCGAGCTCGCTTTTCAGGTGAGCCTCGAATTCGCGCGGTGACGTTGTCTTGATGTCGAGCGACAGGTTCGCGAACTTCGAGCGGACTTCCGTCGCCTGCATCGCATCGATGACCGCCTTGTGCAGTTGCGCGAGCACGCCGGGCGGCAGCCGCGCCGGCCCGAAGATGCCGAACCAGTTCGTTACGAGCATGTCTTTGACCCCCGCCTCCTCGAAAGTCGGGACTTCAGGCAAAGCTGCCGCGCGCTGGGCCGTCGAAACTGCGAGCGCGCGCAGGCGTCCGCTGCGCACGTGCGGCGTCGCGCCGGGCGCCGTGGGAAATGCCGCCTGCACCTGGCCGCCGATCACGTCGGTCTGCGCGATCGCGATGCTCTTGTAGGGAACGTGCACGATGTTTACCTTCGCCGCGAGCTTGAACAGCTCGCCGGTGAGGTGCGTGATCGAGCCGGTGCCCCCCGAACCGTAATTGAGTTTCCCCGGCTGAGCATTGGCGAGCGCGATGAATTCGCCGAGATTTTGCGCGGGGACCTGCGGATTGACGACCATGACCTGCGGCGCGGTCGCGAGCAGCGTGACGGGCGTGAAATCCGTGATCGGGTCGTACGGCACGTGCTTTAAAACATGCACGTTGATCGTGTGCGGCGAGTCGCCGATCAGCAGCGTGTAGCCGTCGGGTGACGCCTTCGCCACGATGTCGCGGCCGAGCGAGCCGGACGCGCCGGGACGGTTGTCGATCACGAACTGCTGGCCGAGCATTTCGCCGAGCTTCTGGCCCACGATGCGCGCCACCGCGTCGGACGAGCCGCCGGGCGAATAGGGCACGATCACGCGCACGGGACGCACCGGATATGCAGCGTCGGCGGCACGCGCGCACGGCGGCAGCGTCGATGCAAAGGCGAAGCAGGCAACTGCTGCGAGGCGCAGACCGGACGGACGGCGAGTCAATTCACTCTCCTTTCACGCCGGCCGCTTTGACGACCTTGCCCCACTTCGTGATCTCCTCGCGCAAGAATTTGCGGAATTCCTCCGGTGCCATGTATTCCGCTTCGACGCCTTCCGTCGCGAGCTGCTCTTTCACCGCCGGCGTCGCGACGATTTTCCTGAGCTCGCTGCGGATTGTCGCGATGACCTCGCGCGGCATCTTTTGCGGGCCCCAGATGCCGTACCAAAGCACCGCTTCGTAGCCGGGAACCGTTTCGGCGATGGCGGGAATGTCGGGAATTCCCGGCAGCCGCTTCGGGGTCGTAACGCCGAGGCCTTTCAACCGCCCATTGCGCACGAACGGAATCTCGGACGCGACGCCGCCCATCAGCAACTGAACCTGGCCGCCGAGCAGATCGGCCATGGCGGGCCCGGTGCCTTTGTAGGGGACGTGAACCATTTTTGTCTGCGTCATCATGATGAAGAGCTCGGTGGCGAGATGCGTGAAGCCGCCGACGCCGGTCGAGCCGTAGTTCAGCTTGCCGGGGCTCGCTTTGGCGAGATTGATGAGATCCTGCGTAGTTTTGACGGGCACGCCGGGATGCACGGCGAGCAGGTCGGCGCTGATGCCGACCAGTCCGATCGGCGAAATGCCGGCGACGGGATCGAACGACAGTTTGTACAAGCTGGGATTCACGGCATAGCTGCCCGACACGAGGATCAGGGTGTAACCATCCGGCGTAGCGCGCGCCGCGATGTCCGCGCCGAGCACGCCGCCGGCGCCGCCGCGATTGTCGACGACGAATTGCTGGCCCAGGCCCTCACTCAGTTTTTGCGCGATGCGGCGCGCGACGATATCCGTGCCGCCGCCAGGCGCAAACGGGACGACCATGCGCACGGGCTTGTCCGGATATTGCTGAGCGGCCGCCGGCGCGGACGCAATGGCCGCGGCAAACGCGCATGCAACGGTTTCAATGAACTTCATCAGATCTCCTCGGGGCCTTTTTTTTGTCCAGTGCGCTGACTGTTTTCTAATCGAGTTTAGCACCCGAATCCTTCACGACCTTTGCCCACTTCACTATTTCGTTGCGCACGTACTGCGCGAATTCGGCGGGTGTTTTTGTCGAAGGCTCGGCGCCGAGCGTGGTGAGGCGCTCCTTCAAGTCGGGCGCGGAAATGAGGCCGCTGATTTCGGCATTGAGCTTTGCAACGATCTCTTTGGGCAATGCCGCGGGCCCGAAGACGCCGTACCACGACGTCACGTCGAATCCGGGCAAGCCCGCTTCGCTCACCGTCGGAATCGATGGCAACAGCGGCGAGCGCGCCGCGCTGGTTACCGCGATCGCGCGCAGTTTGCCCGCTTGCACGTGCGGCATGGCAACCGGAAAACCCATCGACGCGAGCTGCAGTTGGCCCGCAAGGAGATCGCCAACCATCTGGCCCGAGCCCTTGTACGGGATGTGCGTCATCTTTACGCCGGCCATCGTGTCCAATAATTCGATGGCGAGATGATTGGGGGAGCCATTGCCGGCCGATCCGAAGCTCAACTGGCCGGGTCTGGCGCGGGCGAGCGCAACCAGCTCGTTGAGCGACTTCGCGGGTAGCGAAGGATGCAGCACGATCATGCTCGGGAACGACGCCACTTCGGCAACCGGCGACAGGTCTTTCACCATGTCATAGCCGAGCTTGCTGTAGAGGCTGGCGCTGATGGCATGCGGCACGCCGCCCATGAGCAGCGTGTAGCCGTCGGGCGCCGACTTGGCCACGAGCTCCGCGCCGATGTTGCCGCCCGCCCCGACGCGATTGTCGATCACGACGGCCTGGCCAAGACGCTCGTTCAGCTTCTGGCCCACGATGCGCGCGAGGACGTCGGTCGCGCCCCCCGGCGAAAACGGCGCTACGAGCCGCACCGGCTTGTTCGGATAATCCTGCGCGTGCACCGCCGCGGCCATCGACACGGCAAGCGCGGTCAGTACATTCGTCACGGCGTTCATCGCTCCTCCAGCAGACGGTCGCTCGTGCGCATTATGCATGAAGCGGCGACGACACCGCGAAGCGAACGGTCGATCGGCTACAATGAATCGGATTTTGGTCATCGATTCGCGGGAGATCGAAGTGGTCAACGCAGCAATCATCGGGCTCGGCTGGTGGGGCAAGAACATCGTCAACGCAGTGCAGGGCAGATGCGCGCAGCTCAGATTCGTGCGCGGCGTGACGAAGGAGATCGCAGAGACGAAGGCCTTTGCCGCGCAGCACGGCATTGCGCTCTCGAGCGCGCTCGAGGAAGTGCTCGCCGACCCCGCGATCGAGGCCGTGGTGCTGGCGACGCCGCATTCGCTGCATGCCGACCAGATCGTCGCCGCCGCGTGCGCGGGCAAGCACGTCTTCTGCGAAAAGCCCCTGGCATTGAAGCGCGCGGATGCCGAGCGCGCAGTCAAAGCCTGTCTCGACGCAAACCGCGTGATCGGGGTTGGGCAGAACAAGCGATTCTGGCCTTCGATGGCGGCGCTGCGCAGCGTGGCCGCCGGCGGCAGCCTCGGCCGCATCATGCACATCGAGGGGCACTACAGCAATGAGAACTCGAGCAATTTCTTTGCGGGCTGGCGCGACCAGCCGGATGAAACGCCCGGCGCGGGAATGACCGGCACGGGAATACACATACTGGACGCCTTTACGAGCCTGGCGGGCCCCGCTGCGTCTGTGAGCGCCCAGTTTGCGTCAGCGCAGGGCGGGCACGATCCGCGCGACACCATTTCCGTGCTGTTCAAGTTCAAAAACGGGATGAGCGGAACACTGGCAGCGGTGCGGCCGTCGCCGTTCTACTGGCGCGTGCATGTGTTCGGCGACAGAGGCTCGGCCGAAGCGCTCGGCGAAACGGAAACGGTCGTGCGCTGCTCGGGGCAGCCGGTCGAGCGGCGGACATACGCGCCGCTCGATTCGCTGCGCGCGGAATTCGACGCATTCGCCGCTGCGGTCGGCGGCGGCGCCCCGTACCCGATCACGCCCGCTGAAATGACCGCGACGATCGCAGCATTCGATGCAACCATCCAATCGCTCGCGAGCGGCACGCCCGTGGCGATCGAATAACAACACTTTCCCGAGCTCCGCGTGACAAGCGTCACGGGCGTTTGTAGGACGGCGTTGACCCCCTAAGCCAGCGGCACCTAGACTGGCTGCTCGAGTTTGAGAACCCCGTTGCCGAGAGTGTCGCGTCCTTGCAGTTCCGAGGCGCGCGGCGTCCTTCTCACTTTGCGGCCGGGGATTTCGCAATCCGCCACGAGGGAGGGGAACCGTGGTCCGTTGCCTTATCGCACTTCTGCTGTTGTGTTTCACGTCAGTCGCGGCCGCCGATCCGGTGCTGCTGCTGCTTCTGCGCTTTGCCCGCGATCGCGCGCTGTCAGCCTCGCTAGAAGCGGGCGTGACATCGCTGCAGCAGCAATACGCGACCGTGCCATCACCCGTTTACGGGTTCGCGCTGCCGACGCCGCCGGTCGCCATCGGCCAGGAAGAGCAGCACATTCGCGCGCTGCTCGACGAAAACTTCCAGCATCTCACGCGCTCGCAGCGCGATGAAGTCTTCGTGGCCCTGCAGAAAATCCTGCGCGATCCGCAGAATGCGCGCGAGAAGCCGCGGCTTGTCGCAGAATTCGCGCTGACCGCGCGCGCGGTGCGCGAAAGCTATCGCGGACTCGAGTCGCTCAGCTACGCCGAAAAGAAATCGCTCGCGCAGCAGGCGAAAGAGGAGTATCGCCTGCTCGCGGAAGGCGAGCGCCGCCAGCTGCTCGACATCCTGCAATCCGGCTCGCTGCCTGTGCCGTCCGACCTGCGCGATATCATGCTCGCGGAGTTCAGGAACGTCGCGCCGGCTGCCGGCGAGACCGCGCGCCCATAGCGGCTGCCGGCGGCACCGCCCCTGACGCGGGCGCACCGTTGTAGAATACGAAAAAGTCGTCAATCAGCGCGGCGGCGCGTTAGACTTGAAGCGCCTCCCGCAGCAACGGTGATTTCCAGCTTATGAGTCATTCCCACGCGGCAAACCGCCGCGAAGATCTGCGTTTGATTACCGGACGCGGCCGCTATACGGCTGACGTGAATCTTCCCGGGCAGCTGCATGCCGCATTCCTGCGTGCCGACCGCGCGCACGCGAGAATCCTGACCATCGATGCGAAGCCCGCGTTGAGCCGGCCCGGTGTCGTTGCCGTGTTCACCGGCGCCGACGCCGTGGCGGCGCAGTACACGCAATTCCCGAACCTGATGTCCTTCACCGGCAAGTACGGCGGTCAGATACTCAAGCCCGAGCGGCCGGTGCTTGCCACGACTGCCGTGCGCTACGTGGGTGAGACGGTTGCGATGGTTGTCGCGGAATCGGCGCTCGCCGCGCAGGACGCGCTCGATGCTGTCGAAGTCGAATACGAAGACCTCGGCGCGGTCGTCACCGTCGAGGACGCGCTGGCGAACGGTGCACCGCAATTGCACGCCAACATTCCGGGCAACCTGTGTTTCGAATGGGAAACGGGCGACCCGAAGGCGGTCGAGGCAGCGTTTGCCAAGGCGGCGCACGTCGCCCGTCTCAAAGTGATTACCACGCGCGTGGCGCCGAGCCCGATGGAGCCGCGCAGCAGCCTCGTCAGCTTCGATGCCGCGAGCAACAGCTACGATATCTACACGCCGTCGCAGGGCATGATCATGCTGCGCAAGCAATTTTCGATGCTGACAGGGGTCCCCGAGGAGAAGCTGCGCGTGCGCTCCGGCGACGTCGGCGGCAGCTTCGGCCAGCGCAGCGGTGTTTATCCGGAGCACGGCGCGCTCATGATCGCGGCCAAAAAGCTGGGCCGCCCCGTGAAGTGGACCGGTACGCGCGCCGAAGGATTCATGTCCGACGCGCACGGCCGCGATCTCGAAATTGCCGGCGAGCTTGCGCTCGACCGCGACGGAAAATTTCTCGGCGCCCGCTACGAATTTCGCTGCGACATGGGCGCTTACCTGACGCCGACGGGTTCGATCAGCCATCTGCGCAATCCTGCCACCCTGATGACGGGCGTGTACAAAACCCCGGCGCTGTATGGCAGCTTCAAAGTGGTGCTCACGAACACGGTGCCCGTTGCGGCGTACCGCGGCGCCGGGCGTCCCGACATCGCGTACGCGGTCGAGCGTCTCGTCGATCGCGCCGCGGATGAAATGAAAATCGAGCGCAGCGAGTTGCGGCGGCGCAACTTCATCCCGCCCGAAGCGTTCCCGTACAAGACGCCGACGGTCGGCGTCTACGAGCCTTCCGATTTCGCCGGCTGCCTCGAGCAGGCCCTGCAAACCGCCGACTGGAAGGGCTTCGAGGCGCGGCGGGCCGAAGCCAAGCGGCGCGGAAAACTGCGCGGCATCGGGCTGTCGACCATCATCGAAGCGACCGGCGCGGGCGTTTTTCCGAAAGACCAGGTCGCGCTCGAATTCGACGACGCGGGCAAATTGACGGCGTACACGGTGAGCATGTCGTCGGGCCAGGGGCACGAAACGACGTTTACCTCGGTAATCTCCGATACGCTCGGGATTCCGAATGAGATGGTGACGCTGCGCGAGTCGGATCCGGCGCACGTTCTGGTCGGCAATCATACCGGCGGCTCGCGCTCGATGGCCGGCGTCGGCAGCGTATGCAAGGTTGCTGCCGACAAGCTGGTCGAGCAGGCGAAGCCGCTTGCCGCCGAAGAACTCGAGCTCGAACCGTCGCAGATCGATTTTTCCCGCGGCGCTTTCCGCTCGCGCGACGGCGACAAGTCGATCGGCCTCATCGATCTCGCCCGGAAACTCGCCGGCCGCCATCCGCATCCGATGAACACGCTCGCCGAGGCAACCGTCGGCTCGACGTGGCCGAACGGCTGCCATGTCGCGGAAGTCGAGATTGACCCGGATACCGGCGTGACCGAGATCGCGTCCTACGTCGCAGTCGACGATTGCGGCGTCGTGATCAACCATCAGATCGTCGAAGGCCAGGTGCACGGCGGCGTCACCATGGGCGCAGGACAGATGTTCCAGGAGCAGGTCGTGTACGATCGCGCCAGCGGGCAGCTGCTGACCGGCAGCTTCATGGACTACGGCATGCCCCGCGCCGGTCTCGTGCGCGACATCAAGGTGGGCGACCATCCTCTGCCCAGCAAGTTGAACGCTATCGGCGCGAAAGGGGTGGGAGAATCCGGCTGCACCGCATCGCTGCCCGCAATCGCCAACGCCATGACGGACGCGCTGCGCCCGGCGGGCGTCGGCCACCTCGACATGCCATACACGCCGAGCCGCGTGTGGCATTCGCTCCAGGCCGCACAACGAAGCACATAGGGAGTCGCATGTTTCAATTCAATTATGTAAAGGCCAAGTCGCTCGCGGAAGCGCAGTCGCTGCTTGCTGCCAACCCCGAGGCGAAACTGCTTGCCGGCGGCATGACGTTGATTCCAACGTTGAAGCAGCGCCTCGCCCAGCCGACGCACCTCGTCGATATCGGCGCGCTGGCCGAGCTGCGCGGAATCGAAGTCAAGGGCACGCAGCTGGTCATTGGCGCCGCGACGCGGCACTACGAAGTCGCGGCATCGCCCGTGGTCAAAAAATCACTGCCCGCGCTCGCCGCTCTCGCGAACGAGATCGGCGATCCGCAGGTCCGCAACCGCGGCACCATCGGCGGCTCGATCGCGAACAACGACCCTGCGGCCGATTATCCGGCCGCCGTGCTTGCGCTCGATGCGACGATCGAAACGACCAGGCGCAAGATCGGCGCGGGCGATTTTTTCCAGGGCATGTTCGCCACCGCGCTCGAAGAAGGTGAAATCGTCGTGCGCGTGATTTTCAACATTCCAAAGCGCGCGGCGTACAAGAAATTCGCGCACCCGGCGTCGGGTTACGCGATGACCGGCGTGTTCGTCGCCGAGACCGCATCCGGGGTGCGCGTCGGCGTGACCGGTGCGTCGTCCGGCGTGTTCCGCTGGACCGAGGCCGAGCAGGCATTGACGAAAAAAATCGACCCCGCGGCGCTCGAAGGGCTCAAGCTCGACGCGAGCGAGATGAACGAAGACATCCACGCAACCCGCGAATATCGCGCGAATCTCGTTCGCGTGATGACGAAGCGCGCCGTGCAGCAGCTGCTGGCCGGTTAATCCAACGAAAACAGACAGGCGATCGTTCCCATGGCCAAAATCGAACTGACGGTTAACGGCACCAAACACGCGCGCGAAGTCGAAGACCGCGCTTTGCTCGTCGACGTCCTGCGCGACCAGCTCAATCTGACGGGCACCCACATCGGCTGCGACACGAGCCAGTGCGGCTGCTGCACGATTCATCTCGACGGGCGGGCGGTCAAATCGTGCACGATGCTCGCCGTGCAGGCGCATGGCGCCGATATCGTCACCATCGAAGGCATGGCCAGGGGCGACAAGCTGCATCCCGTGCAGCAGGCGTTCACCGATTGCCATGCGCTGCAATGCGGTTTCTGCACGCCGGGCATGATCATGGCGATCAGCGCGTTTCTGAAAGACAACCCGAACCCGACGGACGACGAGATTTATCACGGGCTCGAGGGCAACCTGTGCCGCTGCACCGGCTATATCAACATCGTGAAGGCCGTGAAGCGCAGCGCGGAATTGATGAAGTAGAAGCGCGTGAAGACAGCCCTCGCGTTCGGCTTGCTGTGGATGCTCGGCGCGACGTGCGCCGGCGCGGCGGAGTGCAAGCCGCTCCTCGACCATAAATTCCCCGAGCTCCTGAGCGGCAAGCCGCAATCCCTGTGCGACTACGCGGGCAAGGTGGTGCTGGTCGTGAACACTGCGAGCCAATGCGGTTACACGCCGCAATACGAGGGGCTCGAAGCGCTCTACAAGCGTTATCAGAAGCGCGGCCTCGTCATCGTCGGCTTTCCTTCGAACGATTTCGGCGGCCAGGAGCCGGCGAGCAACAGGGAAGTGGCGGAGTTCTGCAAGCTCAACTACGGCGTGAGCTTCCCGATGTTCGAGAAGTCGGCCGTCACCGCCGCCAAAGCGAATCCGCTATACGCTGCGCTTGCACAGAAGGGCGGAGGCGCGCCGCGCTGGAATTTCCACAAGTACCTGATCGATCGGAGCGGCAACCGGGTGATGGGTTACGGCAGCAGCATTGCGCCCGAAGACTCGAAGCTCGTGCGCGAAATCGAAAAGCTTCTCGCTGAGCCGCCGGGCGCTTGAAGAGGATTAGCAGAAAACAAAACCCGGCTGACGCCGGGTTTTTTTTCAGTGCGCGGTATGACTGCGCACGCATGCCGCTCTCACCGCGCGGGCGGTGCCCGCGTTGCTTAGTGGTTATGAATCAGACGGCCACCAGTGCCGCCGGTGCGGTTGAACAGCCTGCGCACCGCGTTCACTGCCCACGCGATCGCATTGGCGATCCCGTCGGCCTGGCGCATGACATCCATCGCCATTTCGCGCTGAATTTCATTGACGGCCAATTCGCCGACGCCAGCGTAAAGAGCTGATTTCGTTTCTTTTTTTAAGTAACTCATAATGGTTTCCCTTTCACAAAACTTTAATAAAACTATCGTCTGGCGAATTACCTTAACTTTGTCAGACGCCCTCGAACAGTATGATAGACCTAGGAAATAGTGTTTTGTTGCAACGCAACACATGATATATTTTAACTCGTCAAGTTACTAATTCTAATTCATGGCCGAAAGATTGCCGCCACTCAATGCGCTGAAGGCCTTCGAGACTGCGGCGCGGCTGCTCAGTTTCAAGCGCGCGGCGCAGGAATTGAACGTCACTCCGGCCGCCATCAGCCACCAGATCAAGGCGCTCGAGGAACACCTGGGAGTCGAGTTGTTCCAGCGGGTCGGGCGCGGCTTGCAACTGACCCAAGCTGCGCGCGACGCGCTGCCGCGGCTTTCCGAAGCGTTCGGCGTGCTTGCGGACGCCGTGGGTCGAATGCGCCCCCGCAGCGACGACGGGCGCCTCACCGTGAGCGTCGCGCCGTCGTTCGCGACGCGCTGGCTCGTGCCGCGACTGCATCGGTTTTTTGCCGCGCAGCCGGACGTCGACGTGCGGATTACCGCGCGCACGCGCCTGGTCAACCGGCGGGGTCACGACAACGCGGTGGAACGGGCGACGGTCGAGAACTGGCTCGAGGATTCGGACGTCGCCATTCTCTACGGTCACGGCGAGTTTCCGGGCTTCAGCGCTGACAAGCTCTTTCCGCTCACGCTGGCGCTGCTGTGCAGCCCGCAGCTCAAGAAAGGCGACAAGCGCCTGCGCCAGCCGCGCGACCTGCAGCATCATCCGCTCGTGCACGACGATACCGGCGACCTGTACGACGGCATTGCATTCTGGGACGTGTGGCTGAAGGCCGCCGGGGTCGAAGGCGTCGATACGCGCCGCGGCTCGCACTTCAGCCAGCCTGTGCTCGCCATAGAAGCGGCCGCCGACGCAGTGGGAGTCGTCGCTACGTTCCCCGTGCTTGCGGCGCCCGAACTTGCGGTCGGCAGGCTCATCCTGCCGTTCAAGCTGCAGGTGCCGCTCACTTCCGCGTACTACCTCGTCTGCCCCGATGCGTCGCTGCAGCGGCCGACCGTCGCGGCGTTTCGCGCGTGGCTGCTCGGCGAGGCGGCGCAGGAAGCCAAAACGGCCTACTGATTCAGCGTCCCGGCTTAATCGGGCATAATTCCCTGCCTCTCACGCACCGGTTCGGCGGCAGGCTGCAGGCGCGCAGCGCACCCGCAATCGGGGGACAGTCGAAATGACAAACGCAAAAGCAAGCGACCGCAAAATCGTGGATCTCGTCAAAGCGTCTTCCGCTGCCCGGGTGAAAGTCGCGGTCACGGACATCGACGGCGTCCTGCGCGGCAAGTACCTGCACAAGGAAAAATTCGCGTCCGCCGCCGCCAGCGGTTTCGGCTTCTGCAACGTCGTGTTCGGCTGGGACATGGCGGACCAGTGCTACGACAACACGACATGGACGGGCTGGCATACCGGCTTTCCCGACGCGCTCGCGAAAATCGATCTCGCAACGCATCGCCGCGTGCCGTGGGACGACGACGTGCCGTTCTTCCTCGCGGACTTTGTGGACGACAAAGGCAATCCGTCGCCGGTCTGTCCGCGCCAGCTCCTGAAGCGGGTCCTCGCCCGGGCGGAAAAACGCGGATTCAAGGCGCTGGCGGGCGTCGAATACGAATGGTTCAACTTTCGCGAGACGCCGCAGACGTTTGCCGCGAAGAACTTCGCGCAGCCCGAGCCGATCACGCCGGGCATGTTCGGCTACTCGCTGATCCGCGCCGGCCAGAACCAGCCGTTCTTCAAGGCGCTGATGGAAGAAATGCCGCGTTTTGGCATTCCGATCGAGGGCCTGCACACCGAAACTGGCCCGGGCGTATACGAAGCGGCGATACTTTATTCGGATGCGCTCGAAGCGGCGGATCGCGCGGTGCTGTTCAAAACCGGCGCGAAGGAAATCGGCCAGCGCTTCGGCATCATGCCGAGCTTCATGGCGAAGTGGAACGCGCAGTATCCGGGCTGCAGCGGGCACGTGCACCAGAGCCTGTCCGACGGCAAGCGCAACGTTTTCCACGATGCGCGCTCGCCGCGGCGCATGAGCAAGGTGTTCGAAAGCTATCTCGCGGGGCAGTTGCACCTGCTTGAAGACATCCAGGTCTTCTTTGCGCCGACCATCAACAGCTACAAGCGGCTGGTCGATGGCTTCTGGGCGCCGGTCAAGGCGACCTGGGGCATGGACAACCGCACGGCGAGCCTGCGCGTGATCGCCGGTTCGGAGAAATCGACGCGCATCGAGACGCGCTGCCCCGGCGCCGACAGCAATCCCTACCTCGCCGTCGCGGCATGCGTCGCTGCCGGCCTCTATGGCATCGACAAAAATCTGAAATTGACTGCGGCGCCGCTCGAAGGCGACAGCGCCAGGGCGGCACGCATCCCGCGGTTGCCGCGCAATCTGATGGAAGCGACCGCCAATTTGAAGAAGTCGAAGATCGCGCGCGAACTATTCGGCGCCGAATTCGTCGATCATTATGTGAAAACGCGCGAGTGGGAATGGCGGCAGTTCCAGGACGCGGTCACCGACTGGGAAATGAAGCGCTACTTCGAAATCATCTGATTCGCCCCCGCATGACGATCCATCGTTTCGCGTTTCCCACCGAGATCCATTTTGGCGCCGGCGCGCGGCTCGAGGCCGCGCCCTTCCTCAAGGCGCAGGGCTGCAAACGACCGCTCATCGTCACCGACAAGGGCATCGCGGCCCTGCCGCTGCTGGCGGACTTCAAGTCGACGCTCGACGGTCTCGCCGTAGCGGTATACGACGGCGTTGCCGGCAATCCGGTCAAAAGCCAGGTCGATGAGGGTGTCGCCGCTTTCAAGGCGCACGGCGCAGATGCGGTGATCGGATTCGGCGGCGGGGCGGCGCTCGACGTCGCCAAGGCGGTCGCGCTCATGGCCGTGCACCCGGGCAGCGTGCTCGAGTATGCGTGGGATCATCCGCAGGCGCGCGCGATCGAACACGCGCTGCCCTGCTTCATTGCATTGCCGACGACCGCCGGTACCGGCAGCGAGGTCGGCCGCTCGAGCGTGATCTCCGACGACGCGACGCATGTGAAGAAAATCGTGTTTTCGGCGAAGCTGCTCGCGAAGGCGGTATTCGCCGATCCGGAGTTGACGCTCGATCTGCCCGCGACGGTGACCGCCGCGACCGGAATGGATGCGTTGACGCACAACATCGAGTCGTACATCGCTGCCGGCTACCACCCGATGTGCGACGGCATTGCGCTCGAAGGCGTGCGCATTGCGGCGCGCGCCCTGCCGGTTGCGGTGCGCGAGCCGCGCAATCTGCAGGCGCGCTCCGACATGCTGATGGCGTCGATGATGGGCGCGGTCGCCTTCCAGAAGGATCTGGGCGCGACGCATTCATGCGCGCATGCGCTGTCGACGGTCGCCGATCTGCATCACGGGCTCGCCAACGGCATCATGATCGATTACGTGATGCGCTTCAACGCGCCGGCCGCGAGCGAGCGGTTCGCAAGCATGGCGCAGGCAGCCGGCGTGGCACGCGCGACTGTCGAGGCAAGCGCAGCGGCGTTCGTCGACTGGCTGAGCTCGCTCAAGCGCGAAGCGGGAATCCCCGCGTCGCTCGGTCCGGTCGGGGTGACGAAAGATCACTTGCCGCGGCTGCTCGACGTGGCGGTCGACGACATCTGTCATCGCACCAATCCGCGGCCGTGCACGCGCGCAGATTTCGAACGGCTTTTCAGTGCGGCGTTGTAGCCTTTCACGATGACGGCACTGAAGATAGGCGTATCGGCGCGGCTGTTCCATCCCGATCGCGCCAGCACCGGCGTGCAGAGCAGGACGATCCAGTATCTCGAGCAGTCGATGGCGCACTGGATCATGGCGCGCGACGTGATGGTGTTCATGATTCCGTCGGTCGACAAGGACGGGCTGATCCATCGCAGCAACATCCGGCTTGCGGATTACGTGCAGCACCTCGACGGCCTCATTTTGCAGGGCGGCGCCGACCTCGCCCCCGAGACCTACGGCGAAACGCCGCTCAAGGCGGAATGGGCGGGCGACCGCGTGCGCGACCGCTACGAGCTCGAAGTGCTGGGCGAATTCATGGATGCGAACAAGCCGGTGCTCGGCGTGTGCCGCGGCGCCCAGCTGATCAACGTCGCCCTCGGCGGCACGCTCTATCAGGACATCAACACCGAGCTGCCGGGCACGCTCGGGCATCGCGCAACGCACACTTACGAAAACAATTTTCACGACATCCGCTTCGAGCCCGAATCGGGCCTTGCGCGAATGTATCCGGGCCGGCGCGGCGGGCGCGTGAATTCGATTCACCACCAATCGATCAAGAAGCTCGGTCGCGAACTCGTGGTCGAAGCGTACTCGGAGCCCGATAACGTCATCGAGGCGATGCGCTGGCAGGGGCCGGGCTACGTGTTCGGCGTGCAATGGCATCCGGAGTTTCTCGATCCGGCCGATCCGGCCACCCTCAACCCGATGCCGATCCTCGACGAGTTTCTGGGCGCGGTGCGCAAGGCCGGATGAGCGCATGGCCAGCCTGAAAATCGTCGATCCCGCGACGCAGACCGTAATCAGGAAACTGCCGACGGATACGGCAGCGAGCGTGCGGCGCAAATATCTTGCCGCACGCGCGGCCCAACCCGCCTGGGCGCAGGTGCCGGCGAGCGAGCGCATCGCCGCGATCGCACGATTCCGCGCGCGGCTCGTCGAGCGCCGCGACGAGCTTGCGGCTGTACTCACGGCCGAGGTGGGCAAGCCGATCGCGCAGTCCCGCAACGAACTGACCGGCGTGCTCGCGCGCATCGACTTTTTCGTCGAGAACGCCGCGCGGCTGCTCGCCGACGAGACCGTCTTTACCGATTCCGCCGTCAAGCTGGAAGAGAAAATCAGCTTCGAGCCGCTCGGCGTGATCGCCAACATCACGGCGTGGAACTATCCTTACTTCGTCGGCGCGAACGTGTTCGTGCCGGCGCTCCTGACCGGCAACGCGGTCTTGTACAAGCCGTCCGAGCATGCGACATTGACGGGGCTCGAAATTGCAAAACTGCTGCATGTATCCGGTGTGCCGGCCGATATTTTCGTGCCGGTCATCGGCGGCGGCGAGACCGGCGCTGCGCTTGCGCGCCAGCCCGTCGACGGCATCTTCTTCACGGGTTCCTATGCGAGCGGCGCAAAAATTGCGGCCGCTGCGGGCAAGTGCATGATCAAGGTGCAGCTCGAACTTGGCGGCAAGGACCCTGTTTACGTCTGCGAGGATGTCGACGTCGCGGTCGCCGCCGCTGCGGTCGCCGACGGCGCGTTCTACAACACCGGGCAGAGCTGCTGCGCGGTCGAGCGCGTCTACGTGCACGAAAGTATCTACGTCGATTTCGTCGAGACTTTCGTCCGCACCGTGCGCGGCTTCAAAGTCGGCGCGCCGCGCGACGAGACCACCTATATCGGGCCGCTGACGCGCAAGGCGCAGCTTGCCGTATTGAAGCGCCAGGTTGCCGATGCGGCCAAAAAGGGCGCGCGGCTGCTCACCGGGGGCAAACCGCTCGCGCGCAAAGGCAATTATTTCGCGCCGACCGTCATGAGCGACGTCGACCATCGCATGGAGCTCATGCGCGAGGAGAGCTTCGGCCCGATTGTCGGAATCCAGAAAGTGCAGGGCGACGATGAGGCGGTGCGCCTCATGAACGATACGGAATACGGTTTGACCGCCGGCGTCTACACGCCCGACCGCGCGCGCGCGGAGAAAATCCTCGCGCAGATGAAATCCGGCTCGGTGTACTGGAACTGCTGCGACCGCGTGAGCCCGCGCCTGCCGTGGTCGGGCACGGGGCACTCGGGGATCGGCCTGACGCTTTCCACTTACGGCTTTCAGACGTTCCTGCGGCCGAAGGCATGGCATTTGCGCGGCGCGTGAGCGCGGCCGGCGCCGCCCGATGACAGCTTCTTAGCGGAGTACCCCCCATGGAATTGCTCGCTGACCCGCAGGCGTGGATCGCGCTTGCAACACTGACCGCGCTCGAAATCGTGCTGGGCGTGGACAACATCATCTTTATTTCCATCCTCGTCGGCCGCCTGCCCGCGGCGCGACGCGATCGCGCGCGCAAGCTGGGTTTGGCACTCGCAATGGGCACGCGGCTACTTCTGCTGTTGTCGCTCGCGTGGTTGATGACGCTCACTGACTCGCTCTTTACCGTGCTCGGCAACGGATTCTCGGCGCGCGACCTGATCCTGATCGGCGGCGGGCTGTTTCTGTTGTGGAAAAGCGTGCATGAGATCCACGGGTCCCTCGAAGGGGCAGGCGACGGCCATAACGTGTCGGCGCAGGCCACGTTTGCGGGCGTGCTCGCGCAGATTACGGTCATCGATCTGGTCTTTTCGCTCGACTCGGTCATCACCGCCGTGGGAATGGTCGACGAGGTGCCCGTGATGATGGCTGCGATCGTGATCGCCGTCGGCGTCATGATGTGGGGAGCGAAACCGATCGGCGAATTCGTCGATGCGCATCCGACGATCAAGATGCTGGCGCTGTCGTTCCTGAGCATGGTCGGCATGGCGCTGGTCGCGGAGGGTTTCGAATTTCACGTGCCGAAGGGCTACATTTATTTTGCGATGGCGTTTTCCGTTGCGGTCGAGATGCTCAATCTGCGGATGCGCAAGCGCATGGAGCAGTCACGGCAGACCGTACGGCTGCACAAACGGGTCGGGGATAAACGGGCGTGACGCCCGATGACCGGATAGCGCTCGATCTGTCCCGCGCCGCCAGGCATTTCGATCCTGCTGCGCACGTGCCTTTGCTGTGCGGGGGAGCACGCGTTGGCTGGCTGCGCAAAGCGCATGCTCAGCGGCTCGCCCAGTGGCCCGGACTGTTCAAGCGCGACGCGCGCGGCGTGCGCATTTCGGAACACCTGACTGAGCCCGCGGCGCGGACCGCGGAAATCGCCCACGTGATTGAGTGCCTGCACGCGGAGGGTACGATCGCCGGCTGGCGCAACGAATCGTACGCAGTCGCGACCGCGTTCGATGCGCCGCCGCTGTTTCACATCGAGCGCGCTGCGGCGCGGTTTTTCGGCACGACGACGTACGCCGCTCACGCGAACGGTATCTGCGGCAGCGAAATGTGGCTCGCGCGCCGGGCGCACACGAAGCCGATCGATCCGGGCCTGCTCGACAATCTGGTTGGCGGCGGCATGTGTGCGGGCGTTGAACCGCTGGCAACGATCGTGCGCGAGGCGTGGGAAGAAGCGGGCGTCGCTGAAGCGCTCGCGCGCAATGCGGTGCAGGCTGCAACGCTCGAAATTCTGCGCGAAGTCCCCGAAGGCGTGCAGGCGGAAACTCTCTTCGCATTCGATCTCGAGCTGCCGCGGGAATTCGTGCCGCAGAACCAGGATGGCGAAGTCGTGGAATTCCGGCGCGTTGCGTTGCAGGACGTACGGGAACTCGCGGATGGCCGGCGGATGACGCTCGACGCGAGTCTCGTCGCAAGGAATTTTCTCGCGAGGCGGGCGCGCTGAGACAGCGCGCATTATCGCGATGTTAGAATGAGGTCCCGATTCAAATAAAAACCGCAAGCGCGAGGAGAAGCAGCGATGAAGCCGCGAATGATCATAATGTTGGCGATTGCGAGCGTCGCCGCCTCGGCGTCGATCGCCCGGGCGGCCGATCCGGCCGCCGATTATCCCAGCAAGCCGATTCGTTTCATCGTGCCGTTTGCGCCGGGCGCCGGCACCGACATCACTGCGCGAACGATCGCGCAGAAGCTCACCGAGAAATGGGGTCATCAGGTCGTCGCGGACAATCGAACCGGTGCCGGCGGCGCGATCGGCGTCGAGTTCACGGCGAAGGCGGTTCCCGACGGCTATACGATCTGCCTCATTTCGGCGTCGAACTCGGTCAACTCGGCGACCAACTCGACCCTGCCGTACAACCTCGTGAAAGACCTGCAGGGCATCACGCAGGCGACCTCGCTCTTCTACGTGATGTACATCCATCCGTCGGTGCCGGCCAAAACCGTGCAGGAGCTCATCGCTTACGCCAGGGCGAATCCCGGCAAGCTCAATTTCGGCTCGTCGGGAGCGAACACTTTGCAACATTTCGCCGGCGAGCTTTTCAATCACATGGCGGGCGTCAAGATCATTCACATTCCGTACAAAGGAACAGCCGCGGTCATTCCTGCCATGATGGCGGGCGAGGTGCAGGTCGGATTCGGCTCGCTCATCGGCACGCGCACGCAGATGCAGGCGGGCAAGCTGCGTGGCCTCGCGATCACGGCCGCCAGGCGTTCGCCGTCCGTCGACCTGCCGACTGTCGCCGAAGCGGGCGTGTCGGGCTACGAGGTGGACCAGTGGTACGGCGTGATCACGTCCGCCGCGGTCCCGCAATCGATCGTGAAGAAACTGAATGCGGCGATGGTGGAAGGGCTGCGTCAGCCGGACGTTGCCGCTCGCCTGGCGGCCGACGGCTCGACTCCGGTCGGCAGCTCGCCGGCGCAGTTCAACGCGCACATCAAGTCCGAAATCGCGAAATGGCAAAAGCTCGTCAAGGAAGCGAACCTCAAGCTCGAGAAATGAAGGCTTCGCGCTAGCCTTCGTCGTGGCCCGCCACGTGCACGATGTAGCCGCCGGACTTGTCGTCGCGGTCGAGCTTCAAGAGATTGCGCGCCTGCGCTTCTTCGAGCAGTGAGTTGAACGAGCGGAATCCGTAATACGCTTCGTTGAAGCCGGGCTTGCGGCGCTTCAGCGTCTGCTTCACCATCGAGCCCCAGATCTTTTCCTCCGCGCCGCGCTCGCTGCCGAGCGCTTCGATCGTCTCCACGATGAGATCGAGCGCTTCCTGCTTTTTGTCGTCGTCGGATTTTTTCGGCGCTTCCGCAGGCGCGGCGCTGGCCTCGGTTTTCGGCGCGGTCTTTTTCGGCGCGGCGCGCCGGCGCGCAGGCTTCTCGCGCACGAGATCGTCGTAAAAAATGAACTCGTCGCAGTTCGCGATGAGGAGGTCCGAAGTCGAGTTCTTGACGCCGACGCCGATCACCGTCTTGTTGTTCTCGCGGAGCTTGGACACAAGAGGCGAAAAGTCGGAATCGCCGCTGATGATCACGAATGTGTCCACGTGCGCTTTCGTGTAGCAGAGGTCGAGCGCGTCGACGACCATGCGAATGTCGGCGGAGTTCTTGCCCGACATGCGGACGTGCGGAATTTCAATCATTTCGAACGACGCTTCGTGCATCGAGCCTTTGAAGCCTTTGTAGCGGTCCCAGTCGCAATAGGCCTTCTTGACGACGATGCTGCCTTTGAGCAGCAGCCGCTCGAGCACCTTATCGATGTCGAACTTCGAATACTTGGCGTCGGCGACGCCGAGCGCGACGTTCTCGAAATCGCAGAACAGCGCCATGTTGGTGATTTCGGATCGGGCGGCCATCGGTGCTCCAGGAGTGGGGCCGTGCGTTGCCGCCGGCAAGACCGCGATTGTACGCGCCGGGGCGCGGGTTGTCGTCGCTTTGCGCCCGGTTCGCCGCGGCAGCAAAGCACGGCCAGCACTCTCGCCGGCAGCTGATGTGGGAGCATCACACCGTTGCCGGGTGGTGATGCGATTGACAATGCTCGAACCGATTCAGTTTAATGACGGGCTGGTCTCGCGGGCGCCGTTGCCCGGCGGCACTGATGCTCAGGGAACGATATGCAGGCAAACCGCGCACCGATCACCGTGAATGGCCGCACCTACCGCTGGATGCGGCAGCCGCTCGTCGTCGTTTGCATCGACGGCTGCGAGCCGGACTACGTTACGCAGGCGATGCAAGCGGGACGCGCGCCGTATCTGCGCGAGTTGTGCGCCAAGGGCGCTTCCTTTCTCGCCGACGCCGTCGTGCCGAGCTTCACCAACCCGAACAATCTGTCGATCGTCACCGGCGCGCCGCCGTCGGTGCACGGCATCTGCGGCAATTACTTCTACGACCGCGACGCGGACAAGGAAGTGATGATGAACGATCCGAAGTATCTGCGCGCGGGCAGCATCCTTGCGTCGTTCTCCGCCGCCGGGGCGAAGGTTGCGGTCGTGACGGCGAAAGACAAGCTGCGAAAACTGCTGGGCCACGGCATGCGCGGAGTGTGCCTGTCCGCGGAGAAGGCCGACGAAACCACCGAGGCCGAGAACGGCGTTGCCGACGGACTCGCGCTCGCCGGCATGAAGCTGCCGTCGGTTTACAGCGCGCAGCTTTCCGAGTTCGTGTTCGCTGCCGGCGTCAGGCTCATGGCGACGCAGCGCCCCGATCTCATGTACCTGTCGACGACGGATTACATCCAGCACAAGGATGCGCCGGGCACGCCGGGCGCCAATGACTTCTACGCGATGATGGACCGGTATTTGCGCGAGCTTGACGCCATGGGCGCGACCATTGCGCTCACCGCCGATCACGGCATGAATGCGAAGACCGACGCCAAGGGCGACCCGAGCGTGATTTACCTGCAGGACGTGCTCGACGGGTGGCTCGGCAAAGGCGCGGCGCGCGTGATTCTGCCGATCACCGACCCTTACGTGGTCCACCACGGCGCGCTCGGCTCGTTCGCGACCGCTTATCTGCCGAAGAACGCGGACACCGCCGATGTCGTCGCCCGTCTTGCCGCGCTGCCGGGCATCGAAGTCGTATACGACCGCGTGGGCGGCTGCCGCCGCTTCGAGCTGCCGGAAGACCGCATGGGCGACGTCATCATCGTCTCCGAGCGCCACGTCGTGCTCGGCACCAGCCGTGACCGCCACGACCTGTCGGGGCTCGACGTGCCGCTGCGCTCGCACGGCGGCATTTCCGAGAAGACCGTGCCGCTGCTCTTCAACCGGCCGGCGAACGGGATCGATGCGTCGCGGCGCCTGCGCAATTTCGACATCTTCGAGATTGCGCTCAACCATCTTCAATAAAGGCACCAACGTCATGGCCACTGCAACCCAACGCGCACCGAAGTCCGACGTTCGGCACGAAGGCATGCGCATTGGCGGCGAGAAAGTCATGCGCGATCGCGGCGTTCGAGGACAAGGTCAATGACGCCGTGAAGAGCGGCGCACAACTGCTGACCGGCAACGTGCGTCGAGGCGCGCTTTGCTCGCCGACCGTGGTCGGCCACGTCACGCCGGACATGCCGCTCGTCAATACGAAACGTTCGGGCCGGTTTCGCCGGTCATCCGCTTCAAGGACATCGACGACGCGATCCGGATCTCGAATTCGACCGCCTATGGATTGTCGTCGGGCGTCTGCACCAACCGGCTCGATTGCGTCACGCGGTTCGTGGCCGAGCTCAATGGCGGTACGCTCAACGTGCGCGAAGTACCGGGGACCGCATCGAGCCGACCCGTTCGGCGGCATCAAGGACTCGGGGCTCGGCTACAAGGAAGGCGTGCAGGAAGCGCTGAAAAGCTTCACCAATGTGATAACGTATTCCTTGCCATGGGCCTAGACGTGATCGACGAAATCCGTGCGCTGTTCGAACGCAAGGGCGCTTGCCAGTACAGCGGGGAGCCCGTATCGCAGCTTGAGCATGCACTGCAATGCGCGCGGCTCGCTGAAGCAGCGGGTGCGGGCGCCGAGCTGATTACTGCCTGCCTCCTGCACGACCTGGGACACCTGACCAACGACCTGGGCGACACCCCGACGCTGCGCGGCATGGACGATCGGCATCAGTTCCACGGCGCGCGCGCGTTGAAAGCGGATTTTCCCGAAGCGGTGCGCAATCCGGTGCTGCTGCATGTCGATGCAAAGCGTTACCTGTGCGCGACCGAGCCGGGTTATTGGGAAAGCCTGTCGGCGGACTCCAAACGCAGTCTCGAGCTGCAGGGCGGCCGGTTCACTGCCGAAGCGGCGGCGAAATTCATCGCGCGGCCTTACGCCGCCGACGCCGCGAGGCTGCGGCGCTGGGACGATCTTGCGAAGGTGGCCGGCGTGCCGACACCCGGCCTCGAGCACTATCTCGGTATCGCCGGCACCTGCATCAGGGCCTGAATGCGGTGACGCGCACGGAAACTCGCCGATGAATCTGCCGGCGGACGTAACGCTGCTGGTTCTGCTGGCGGCGCTGATGCACGCGTCGTGGAATGCGATTGCGAAGTCCGGCACGAACAAGCTGCTCGACATAACGGTGATGGCATTGGCGGGCGGGCTCGTGTGCGCGCTCGCGCTGCCGTTTCTGCCTCCGCCCGAGCCGGAAGCGTGGCCATGGCTGGCGGCGTCGCTGCTGCTGCACTTCCTGTATTTCATGGCGCTCGTCGGCGCGTACGCGAACGCCGATCTCTCGCATGCGTATCCGCTGATGCGCGGGGTGGCGCCGCTGCTGGTCGCGCTGATCGGGTTTTTCCTCCTCGACGACCGACTGACGCCGGCCATGTGGGCGGGCGTTGCCTTGATCAGCGCGGGCATCCTGCTGCCGTTCTGGTTTGCGACCGGGCGCACGACGGACATGCTCAAAAGCTCGTCGTTCGCGCTCGCCAACGCCGTCATCATCGCGACGTATACGCTCGTCGACGGGTTCGGCACCCGGCTGTCGGCCAATCCGCTGAGCTATTGCCTGTGGCTGTTCCTGCTCGACCCGCTGCCGATACTCGCCGTTGCCGTCGCGCGCCATCGCATGGGCGTGTGGCGGCACATGCAGACGCGCTGGCTGCCGTCGCTCGTCGGCGGAATACTCACCGTTGCCGCGTACGGCATCGTGCTGTGGGCGATGACGCGCGCGCCGATCGCCGCTGTCGCGGCTTTGCGCGAAACGTCGGTAATTTTCGCGGCGGTGATCGGCAGCGTGCTGCTGCGGGAAGGGTTCGGCGCGCCCCGCATTGCGGCGGCGGTGTTCGTCGCCTGCGGGATTGCCGCGCTCAGGCTGTAGCGGGCGCGGCCTGGCGGCGCGCGATCTGGCGGTCGTCGATCGGAAAATTGAGAATGGCGGCAAGCACGCCCATCGCGATCGTCAGCATCCACATGAGCCGGTACGAGCCGGTCGCGTCGAACAGCCAGCCGCCGATGCCGACGCCGAGAAAACTGCCGATCTGATGAAACAGGAACGCGATGCCCGACAGGGTCGACAGGTAGCGCACGCCGAATATCTGCGCAATGAGGCCGCTCGTGAGCGGCACCGTGCCGAGCCACAAAAAACCGATGACTGCGCCGAACGCGTAGACGCTCGCCGGGGTCAACGGCATCGCAATGAACGCGGCGATTCCCACCGCGCGCGTGAAATACAGCGTCGAGAGCAGGTATTTCTTGGTGTAGCGGCCGCCCAGCCAGCCCCAGAAGTAGCTGCCGAAGATATTGAAGAGGCCGATCATCGCGAGCGCGATCATGCCGGTCTCGGGCGTCATGTGCTGGTCGATCATGTACGCCGGGAAGTGGATCGAGATGAACATGAGCTGAAAGCCGCAGACGGTATAGGCGAGACACAGCAGCCAGTAGCCGCGGTGTCCGAGCGCTTCGCGCAGCGCCTCCGGGATCGACTGCTTGAACTGGCCGGCGGGCGGCGCCGTCCGCTTCTCGGCGAGCGCGGCGGAGAGCGGCACGATCAGCAGGATGGTGACCGCCAGCGTGATCATGGCGTTGTGCCAGCCGATATGGCTGATGAGCGTCTGCCCGTAGGGCAGCATGACGAATTGCCCGAAAGAGCCTGCGGCGCCGGCGAGGCCCAGCGCGACGCTGCGTTTCTCCACCGGGAAAGCGCGGCCGATCACGCCGTAGACGATGGAAAATCCGCTGCACGAAAGCGCGATGCCGACGACGATGCCGGCGCTTACGCCGAACTCGATTCCGCTCGTCGAAAACGCCATCATCACGAGGCCCACCGCGTAGATCAGCGCGCCGGCCGCCATCACGCGGCCCGCGCCGTACTTGTCCGCGATCATGCCGGTGAACGGCTGTGCGATGCCGTAAACGAGATTCTGGATCGCGATCGCGAACGAGAACGTCTGCCGTCCCCAGCCGAGATCGACGGTCATCGGCTGCAGGAAGAGGCCGAATGAATGCCGCGTGCCGAGCGCGATGGTGAGCGCCATGCCGCCGCAGATGAGAATCACCGCCGGCGTGCGCCAGCTTCTGGAAGTCGTCGAAGTCACGGTATCGCTCAGATTCTAGCGCAACGCCCGTGCCGTCGCTTCAGACTTTGAGCGTAAATGGATTGAAATTGGTGCCGCGGTCGTAGTAATCCTCGCGCTCGACGCGCTTCAGCCAGCCGACGATCTTGTAGGTGAGCGGCGTGAACAGGATTTCGACCGCGACCTTGGCGACGAACTGCGACAGCATCACGAGCGGCAGCTTGTCGTTCGGGATGATTCCGCTGTCGTAGAACGCCAGCGGATAGAAAATCAGCGAATCGACGCCTTCACCGAAGATCGTCGAGCCGATCGTGCGCATCCACAGCCAGCGCCCGGCCGTGGCGATCTTCATCTTCGCAAGCACGAACGAATTGACGAACTCGCCGCATACGAACGCGATGAGGGAGGCCAGCGCGATGCGCCAGGTCGAGCCGAATGCGATTTCATAGGCGCCCTGGTTGTGCCAGAACGGCGCCGGCGGCAGCTTGACGATGACCCACGCCATGATCGCGGCGAAAGCGAGCGCTGCGAAGCCCGCCCAGATGACGCGCCGCGAACGCGCGTAGCCGTAGACTTCGGTCAGCACGTCGCCGAAGACGTAGGAAATCGGGAAAAACAGAACGCCGGCGCCGAAGGTCAGAGTGCCAAGGAGCGGCGCATCGATCTGCGCGATCTTGGCAGGACCGATCAGGTTCGAGCAGACCAGGACGGTCACGAAAGCCGCCATCACGAAGTCGTAATAACGGTAGCTGCGCTGCTGCGGCATGAAATGCGGCCCCTCCCCGGGCGGTTCTCACCTATTAGGCCACAAGCGGCGCGCGACGCACAAACCCGCATCGCGTATGCTGCCGGCCGCGCGCGTATACTGGCAGCCCGCGCGGTAAAAGGAAGGCAGCATGGTCAGGATCTGCACTGTTAGGCTCGGCATCGCGGTGCTCGGCGCGTGTACGCTGATTCTCGCGGGTTGCGCGGGCCTGCCCACCGGCATGCAGCCGCCTTCTGTCACGCTCTCGGACTTCGGGGTCGGCAACGCGAGCCTGTTCGAGCAGCAGTTCAATCTCAAGCTGCGCATCCAGAATCCCAATCGCGAGGAGCTCAGGTTCGACGGCATCGCGTTCGAACTGGAAATAAACGGGCATCCCTTCGCCAAAGGTGTGGGCGGCCAGGGGGTAAACGTTCCGGGCTTCTCGTCAGGCTTCATGACCGCCGAAGCGGTGAGCACGCTGAGCGGCATACTTCGCCAGTTCGGGCGCCTGACCGAGCTTGGCAAATTCCGTTACCGCATCAAGGGCACGTTGGCGCTCGCCGCTGGATCGCGCGTGCCGTTCGAAGAGGCGGGCGAATTCGATTTCAAGTCCGCCTTGCCCACGGCGACGCAGTGAGCGGCGCGCCGCATGTTAAACTCACGGCGATGCCTTGAGTCGATTCGCGCATGACCTCCGATAACATCGTCGAAATCAGCGACCTCAAATTCGGCTACGCCGATCGCCCGCTCCTCAAGAGCATCAGCCTTACCATACCGCGCGGCCAGGTCGTCGGCATCATGGGCGCGAGCGGTTCGGGAAAATCCACGCTGATGCGCCTCATCGGCGGCCAGCTCGTGCCGCAGGCGGGTTTCGTCAAGGTGGACGGCCATGTGGTGCACGAGTTGAGCCGCGAAGAGCTCTACAAACTGCGCCGCAAGATGGGCATGCAGTTCCAGGCGGGCGGGCTGTTTACCGACTCGTCGGTCTACGAGAATATCGCGTTCCAGATGCGCGAGCATACGAATCTGCCCGAGAGCATGATCCGCGACCTGGTGCTGCTGAAGCTGGCGGCCGTTGGGCTGCGCGGCGCCTCGCAGCTGATGCCTGCCGAGCTCTCCGGGGGCATGGCGCGGCGCGTGGGCCTCGCGCGCGCGATCGCGCTCGACCCGATGCTCATCATGTACGACGAGCCGTTCGCGGGGCTCGACCCGATTTCGTGCACGGTCGTCGGCAATCTGATCCGGACCCTTAACGATGCGCTGGGCGCGACGTCGATCGTGGTGTCGTACGATTCGGCGGAGTCGATGCGCGTCATCGATTATCTCTACCTGATTTCGGACGGCGTGATTGCCGCGTCCGGCCCGGCGGACGAGATGAAAGCTTCGCAGGACCCGTTCGTGCGCCAGTTCCTCGACGGCGCGCCCGACGGCCCAGTGCCGTTCCACTACCCGCACGAATCGTATAAAGCCGATCTGGGCTTCCCGGCCGTCCAATCGATCAATTGACAATTGATAATGGACAGTTGACGACGAACCGCCACGCGGAAGCTATTTTAATTGTCAATTGTGTATTGACATTTATCCATTGGCCTAGTGCTTGATGTCGGTCGGAATCTGCGGCAGCGGTCCGGTGCGCACGTTGAGCTGATGGCGCTCGCGCACGAGCGTCATCGTCACCGCGACGAACAGCCCGAACAGCACGATCACGGTATACACCGAGAAGTTGAGCTTGATGAGCAGCGAATAAACGCCGAGCATCGTCAATATCGACAGATTCTCGTTGAAGTTCTGGACCGCGATCGAGTGGCCCGCGCCCATCAGGATGTGGCCGCGATGCTGCAGCAGCGCGTTCATCGGCACGACGAAAAAGCCGGCGAGACCGCCGATCACGATCATGACGACCATGGCCGTGTACACGTCGCGCACGAAGATCATGCTGATCGTTATGAGCCCCATCGCGATGCCCACGGGCAGCACGTTGACCGCGCGATGCAGCGGAACCATTTTCGCCGCGATGATCGCGCCGGCCGCGATGCCGACGGCCGTGATGCCCTGCATGACCGTCGACTGAGAGAGCGTATAGCCGAGCGCGACTTCCGCCCATTTGAGCACGATGAACTGCAAGGTCGCGCCGGCGCCCCAGAACAGCGTGGTCGTCGCGAGCGAGATCTGGCCGAGCTTGTCGCTCCACAGCAAGCGCACGCAATGCGCGAAATCCCTGATCAGGTACAGCGGGTTTTTGTGCGCGGGCTTGTGGTCGACGCCGGTCTTCGGCACGTACAGGTTGAAAATCGCGGCCACGATGTAGAACACGATGATCAGCGTGATCGCGATCTCGGGTGCCGTGTCGATGCCGGTGTCGATGTGCGGGATGTCGAACTTGAGCAGCGTCGAGGACACCCGTTCGCTGATGAGCGCGCCGCCGAGCAGCGTGCCCAGAATGATGGAGCCGACGGTGAGGCCCTCGATCCAGCCGTTCGCGACGACGAGCTTATGGTGCGGCAGATACTCGGTCAGGATGCCGTATTTCGCCGGTGAATAAGCGGCCGCGCCGAGCCCGACGACGCCGTAGGCGATCAGCGGGTGCACTCCGAACAGCATCATCGAGCAGCCGATGACCTTGATCGTGTTCGAGACGAACATGACCTGGCCTTTGGGCAGCGCGTCGGCGAACGCGCCCACGAAGGGCGCCAGCACGACGTACGAGATCGTAAAAAACAGCTTGAGCATGGGCGTGAGCCACGCCGGCGAATCGAGAAACACGAGGGTCGCGATGGCGGCTACGAGCAATGCGTTGTCGGCGAGCGACGAGAAGAACTGCGCCGCCATGATGATGAAAAAGCCAAACGGCATGAAGGGGATAAACGCCCTCTTATAGGAGAGCGACTTTATACCATAATTTAACTGCCGGGCGCGTGCCGAAACCTCTCGCAAACCCATGACTTAAAGCGATAAGTATGGTTGAATAGCGGGCGGTTTCGCAGTGATGAGCGATGAGTGATGAGGAATGGGTAAAGCGCGCGGAATGGATCGCCGCAGCCGGCTGCCCGCATTTTCAGAGCCCATCACTAATTGCCCATTACCCATTACCTCGCCCCTGGCACTGAATCATGGCCGATCGCCGTTTGCAGGTCTTTCATACCGTCGCGAAGCAGCTGAGCTTCACGAAGGCGGCCGAGCAGCTGTTCATGACGCAGCCGGCGGTGACTTTCCAGGTCAAGCAGCTCGAGGAACATTTCAGCGCGCGCCTGTTCGAGCGCAGCCACGGCAAGATCGCGCTGACGCCTGCCGGCGAGCTGGTGCTCGATTACGCGGAGCGCATCCTCGGCCTGTCCGCCGAGCTGGACAAGCGCGTGAGCGAACTGACGGGCGCGGTGAGCGGTCCGCTGCTGCTTGGCTGCAGCATGACGATCGCCGAATTCATCCTGCCGCGCGTGCTAGGCGAATTCAAGGCCCGCCATCCGCAGGTGCAGACGCGCATGACCGTTGCCAATTCCGAAATCATCGAGCAGCGGGTCGCCGACCACACCCTCGACCTGGGACTCATCGAATCGCCCGCGCACCTGCAGGGACTGCATACCGAAGTGTGCTGCGACGACGAGCTGGTGATGATCTGCACGCCCGATTACAAGCTCGCAAAGCTCGAGACGGTAACGGCGGCAGAGATTGCGGCGGAACCGTACATCAGCCGCGAAAGCGGGTCGGGGACGCGCCAGTTCGCCGACAATTACTTCCGCGCGTCAGGCGTCGCGCCCGAGGATCTCAACATCGTCATGGAGCTCGGCAGCCCTGAAGCGATCAAGGGGGTCGTCGAGACGGGCATCGGCGTCGCCATCATGTCGAACGCGACAATCGCCAAGGAGCTGAAGCTCGGCTCTCTGGTCGCGGTGGCGCTTAATCCACCTTTGATCCGCAAGCTGTCGCTCGTATATCCGCGCGAGAAATTCCGCTCGCGGCTGCTGTCGACTTTCGTCGAATTCGCGACCGCCAAAATGCGCGCCATGGCGGAGAAGCAGGATTGAGGATCGAGGATTCGGGATTGAGTAGGCGTCGGCTGCCTCTACCTCAATCCTCAATCCTAAAACCTGAACCATGCGTCCCATCAAGGCCCTGATCAGCGGCGAGGCATTGCGGCACAATCTCGCCGTCGTGCGCCGCAGCGCGCCGCGCGCGCGTGTGTTCGCGGTCGTCAAGGCGAATGCGTACGGCCATGGCGTCGCGCGAGCGGTGCAGGCGTTCGAAGATGCCGACGGTCTTGCGCTGCTCGAGATCGAAGCCGCGGTGCGCATCCGCGAAGCCGGCTACGCCAGACGCATTGCATTGCTCGAAGGCTTGTTCGAGCCGGCCGAAGTTGCGATCGCTGCGGCGCATGACTTTACCGTCGCCGTGCACAACCGCGAGCAGCTTGCAATGCTCGACGCGGCGCCGCCGGGTGCGCGCCTCGACGTGATGCTCAAGGTCAATACCGGCATGAACCGGCTTGGATTCGCCCCGCATGACGCAGTCGCGGCGCGCGCGGAGCTCGCACGGCATCGCGCGGTCCGGCAGCTCACGTTGATGACGCACTTCGCGAACGCCGACGACCAGCGCGGGGTCGCCTGGCAGCTGCAGACTTTCGACGCAATCGCCGCGGGGCAGCCGTTCGAGCGCTCGGCCGCGAATTCCGCGGCGATCCTGCGCTATCCGGAGACCCATTTCGACTGGGTTCGCCCCGGCATCATGCTCTACGGGGCATCGCCGTTTGCGGATGAACCGGCGGAGCGGCTGGGCTTGCGTCCGGCGATGACGCTGGCGAGCGAGCTCATCGCTGTTCAAAACGTCCCGCGCGGCGGGCGCATCGGCTATGCCGGAACCTTCGAGGCAACGGGGCCCTTGCGGGTCGGCGTCGTCGCCTGCGGCTATGCCGACGGCTATCCGCGCCATGCGCCGACCGGTACGCCGGTGCTCGTCGAGGGGATGCACACGCGCACGCTGGGACGAGTGTCGATGGACATGATTACGGTCGATCTCACTGGTATTGCGCACGCCCGTGTCGGCTCTCGAGTCGTCTTGTGGGGCGATGGACTTTCCGCCGACGAGGTCGCGCAGGCCGCCGGCACGGTGAGCTACGAGCTCATGTGCGCGCTCGCGCCGCGCGTGCCGGTCGTCGAAATCTGAGCGAAAGCCGCGCGCCCGCCGCATCAAAACGGTCGGCAGCCGGTGTATCATCGGAGCCATGATGAGCCAGCCACAAACGGGAGATGAGGCGGCGGCGACCGGCCTGCCTGCGCACAGGGTCTGGCCTTATCGGCGCTCCCCCGCCTTGCGTTACGGCGTCGCCGTGATGGCGGTCGTGGCGGCCTTCCTGATCCGTTATCTCATCTACGGCGATCTGCAGAATCGCCTCGTGTTCACGTTCTTCGTGCCGGCCGCAGTAGTTGCAGTGTGGTTCGGCGGGATCGGCCCGGGCATCGTCGCGACGGTGCTCGGCCTGCTGTGCGGCGATTATTTTTTCATGATGTCGCGCAAAGCGCTGTGGCCGCTGGGCAACCGGGAGAGCCTGGCGGTCGGCGTGTACATCATCACGACGCTGCTGTGCGTGGTGCTGTGCGAGCGGCTGCACCGGCGCATCCGCCAGTTCGAGCGCGCGATTGACAATATTCGCCACCACGGCAGCGCCAAATTGTGTCCGGAGGCCGAGGAATTCGCCCAGTACCTGATCAGCTATTACGCGCTGCCGAGCCATCACCATTACGATTATCCGAGCTGGCCGTACCGCCGCTCGGTCGTATGGCGCTATGGCGCCGCGATCGCTTTCGTCGCGCTCGCATTTGTGTTGCGGTGGTGGCTGTTCGCGCAGGATTCGCGCTTTCCGTTTCTGTTCTTCGTGCCGGCGGCGATTGCCGCAGTATGGTATGGCGGCCTTATGCCCGGCCTGGTCGCCGCCGCGGCGGGGCTCATGCTCGGGGATTACTTCTTCCTCAGCAATCACGAGCCGCTGGGCGCGGTGCTCGAATCCGAGCGCCTGCAGATCGGCATGTTTGCGGTGACGACCACATTGTGCGTCATGCTGTTCGAAAACCTGCATGAACGGGTGCGCCGGCTCGAGCATGCATACGACCGCGCGTCGCACCATCAAGGCCATGCCGCAATGCCCGCGGGCGCGATTCATTCCGCGGCGCATTGACTGCGCGCGCCGCCGCCGCGCCGCGATCCCGAATTCACTCCTGCCCGCTGCACAGCATGGCCAAAGCGAAATCGATCTACACCTGCACTGAGTGCGGCGGCCAGGCCGTCAAGTGGCAGGGCCAGTGCCCGCATTGCACGGCATGGAACACGCTCGTCGAGACAGTGGCCGAGACGGCGGCCGCCGGCGGCAATCGCTTCACCGCGCTCGCAGGCAAGGGCAAGCTGCAGCGGCTCTCCGAAGTCGAGGCGCGCGAAGAAAGCCGCGTGCCGAGCGGCGTCGCGGAGTTCGACCGCGTGCTGGGCGGCGGGCTCGTGCCCGGCGCCGTCGTGCTGATCGGCGGCGATCCCGGCATCGGCAAATCGACGCTGATGCTGCAGGCGCTGTGCGCGGTGGGCGACCGGCATAAGGTTCTGTACGTGAGCGGCGAAGAATCCTCGCAGCAGATCGCGCTGCGCGCGAAGCGGCTCGCGCTCGATGCTTCCGTCCTGCACCAGATCGCCGAGATCGGGCTCGAGAAAATTCAGCACGTGCTGCAAACCGAGAAGCCCGCGGTGGCGGTCATCGATTCGATCCAGACGCTCTACTCGGACGCGCTGCAGTCCGCGCCGGGGTCCGTCGCCCAGGTGCGCGAATGTGCGGCGCAATTGACGCGCCTCGCGAAGTCCACCGGCATCACGGTCATCCTGGTCGGCCACGTCACCAAGGAGGGCGCGCTGGCGGGTCCGCGCGTGCTCGAGCACATCGTGGACACGGTGCTCTACTTCGAAGGTGACACGCACTCGAGCTTCCGGCTCATACGCGCGGTCAAGAACCGCTTCGGCGCGGTGAACGAGCTGGGCGTGTTCGCGATGACCGAGAAGGGACTCAAAGGCGTCTCGAACCCGTCGGCGCTGTTCCTGTCGCAGCATGCGGAGCCCGTCGCCGGGTCATGCGTGCTCGTGACGCAGGAAGGTACGCGCCCGCTGCTCGTCGAAATTCAGGCGCTCGTCGACGAAGCGCACGCGCCGAATCCGCGCCGGCTCGGCGTCGGGCTCGAGCAAAACCGTCTCGCGCTGCTGCTGGCAGTATTGCATCGTCATGCCGGCATTGCCTGCTTCGACCAGGACGTGTTCGTGAATGCGGTCGGCGGCATGAAAATCACCGAGCCGGCGGCCGATCTTGCGGTGCTCATGGCCATCGTCTCGTCGCTCACCAACCGGGCGCTGCCGGCGCGGCTCGTCGTTTTCGGCGAGGTGGGCCTGGCCGGCGAAGTGCGGCCGGTGCAGCGCGGACAGGAGCGTCTCAAAGAAGCGGCGAAGCTCGGCTTCACCCACGCACTGATACCCGAGGCCAACCAGCCGAAACAGGCGATAGCGGGGCTGACGGTGATTGCCGTACGGCGGGTGGCGGATGCCGTGGTGCAGATGCGCGACCGGTTCGGGATTCAGTGAATCCAGTAAGCATCTCGTAAATATTGCCAACCACCCCGCCGCCTTGTACAGTCGATTTAACCGCTGCAAACTGATTCAGCTGAGTATTCCAGTCGACCAAGAGCCGGCATGGCAGCAACCGAAGCGGGCGCCCCGGATGCCGAGGGCAAGGAGGAGAACATGACAGCCGGCAATTCATACGACCTCGGGCTCGGCAAGAACGCGGCGAACTACACGCCGCTGTCGCCGCTGTCGCTGCTCGCTCGCGCGGCCTACGTGTACCCTCAGCGCACAGCCGTTATCCATGGGGCAACGCGGCTGACGTGGGCTGAGGTGTACGAGCGCTGCCGCCGGCTCGCATCCGCGCTGCGCCGGCGCGGCTTCAATACGGGAGATACCGTCTCCGCAATGCTGCCGAACGTGCCGGCGATATACGAGGCGCATTTCGGCGTGGCGATGGCGGGCGCCGTGCTCAATACGCTCAATACCCGGCTCGATGCCGAGGCGATCGCGTTCATGCTCGATCACGGCGATGCCAAAGTGCTGCTGACCGACCGCGAATTCTCCGCCACCATCCGCCAGGCGCTGGCGAAAGTGAAGCGCAAGCCCCTCGTGATCGACGTCGACGATCCGGCGTACGAAGGCGGCGAGCTTCTCGGCGAAACGACGTACGAGAAATTCATCGCGACCGGCGACCCCGCGTTCGCCTGGTCGCTGCCGGGCGACGAATGGGATGCGATATCGCTCAACTATACGTCCGGGACGACCGGCAATCCGAAAGGCGTCGTCTACCACCACCGCGGCGCCTACCTGAATGCCGTCTCCAACATCCTGAGCTGGGGCATGCCGCCGCACGCGGTGTACCTGTGGACGCTGCCGATGTTCCACTGCAATGGCTGGTGCTTCCCGTGGACGATGGCTGCCATCGCCGGCACCAACGTGTGCCTGCGCAAAGTCGACGCGAAAATCGTTTTCGAGCTGATCCGGGAGCATCGGGTTACCCATTACTGCGGCGCGCCGATCGTGCACAACATGCTGATCAACTCACCCGACGAGTGGAAGGCCGGCATCGGGCAAACGGTGAACTGCCTGGTCGCGGGCGCCGCGCCGCCGAGCGCCGTGATCGAGGGAATGGGCAAGATGGGCTTCAACATCACGCACGTCTACGGGCTCACGGAAACCTATGGCCCGGCGGCGGTCGGCGCCAAGCACCCGGAATGGGATGCGCTGCCGCTGGCAGAGCAGGTGCGGCTGAACGGCCGCCAGGGCGTTGCTTACCATCTGCAGGAAGCGATGACCGTGATGGACCCGGCGACGATGCGCGAAGTGCCGCGCGACGGCGAGACGATCGGCGAAATCATGTTCCGCGGCAACATCACGATGAAGGGTTACCTGAAGAACGAGAAGGCGACGCGCGAAGCGTTCGCCGGGGGCTGGTTTCACAGCGGCGATCTTGCGGTGATGCATGCCGACGGCTACGTAAAAATCAAGGACCGCTCGAAGGACGTGATCATCTCGGGCGGTGAAAACATTTCGTCGCTCGAGGTCGAGGACGTGCTGTGCCGGCACCCGGCGGTGCTCCTCGCCGCAGTCGTCGCGAAGCCCGATCCGAAGTGGGGCGAGACGCCGTGCGCGTTCATCGAACTGAAGCCGGGCGCGGCGCCGGCCGAGCAGGAGTTGATCGACTTCTGCCGCGAGCATCTCGCGCATTTCAAGGTGCCGAAGCGGGTGGTCTTCGGGCCGCTGCCCAAGACGTCGACCGGCAAGATCCAGAAATTCGTGCTGCGCGAGCAGGCGAAGTCGGCATCGGCTATTGAATGAGCAAACTCCCCAAACCATTTGCCACAGAGGACACAGAGTTCACAGAGGAAAAACGGACAAGAGCAAGTCAGCAGCAGAAATGTTTCTGGAATTTCTCTGTGTTTCTGTGACCTCTGTGGCTGAGATTTGGACATGAGCGGCGATTACATTCTCGAAACGAAGAACCTCGTCAAGGAGTTCAAGGGCTTTGTCGCGGTCAACGACGTGAGCCTCAGGGTCGAGCGCGGGCGCATTCATGCGCTGATTGGACCCAATGGCGCGGGCAAGACGACCTGCTTCAACCTCCTTACCAAGTTTCTCGAGCCGACCCGCGGCAGCATTCATTTCAACGGCGTCGACATCACGCGCGAGAAGCCTGCCGAGATTGCGCGCCGGGGCATCATCCGCTCGTTCCAGATTTCGGCGGTGTTTCCGCACCTGACGGTAATGGAAAACGTGCGGATCGGGCTCCAGCGCAAGCTCGGCACCTCGTTTCATTTCTGGAAGCCCGGGCGCAGCCTCGACGTGCTCAACTCGCGGGCGATGGCGCTGCTGGAGTCGGTCGACCTCGCGTCTTTCGCGGACACGGTGACGGTCGAGCTTCCGTACGGGCGCAAGCGCGCGCTCGAGATTGCCACGACGCTCGCGCTCGATCCCGAGTTGATGCTGCTCGACGAGCCAACGCAGGGCATGGGCCACGAGGATGTCGGTCGCGTGGTCGAATTGATTCGCAAGGTCGCCACCGGCCGCACGATCATGATGGTCGAGCACAATATGAATGTGGTGGCCAACCTTTCGGACACGATTACCGTGCTTGCGCGCGGCGCGATACTCGCGGAGGGGCCGTATTCGGAAGTATCGAACAATCCCCGGGTCCTCGAAGCTTACGTCGGTACGGCCGAAGGCGCCGCCGCATGACGAGCGCGTTTCAGCCGAATTTCGAATTCCTGCGCGTGACCGGGCTGCATGCGTTCTACGGCGAATCGCACATTCTTCACGGCGTGGATTTCGTCGTGAACCGCGGCGAAGTGGTCACCTTGCTGGGCCGTAACGGCGCGGGACGCACGACGACCTTGCGCGCGATCATGGGGCTGACCGGCAGGCGCGTCGGCTCGATCATGGTCAACGGCCGCGAAGCAATCGGTCTGGCCACGCACGCGATCGCGCACCTGGGCGTCGGGTACTGCCCCGAAGAGCGCGGCATTTTCGCGAGCCTGTCGACCGAAGAAAACCTCATGCTGCCGCCCGTTTTGGCGACCGGCGGCATGAGCATCGACGAGATTTACGCGATGTTTCCGAATCTGCAAGAGCGCCGTGCGAGCCCGGGCATGCGGCTCTCGGGCGGCGAGCAGCAGATGCTCGCCATCGCGCGGATACTGCGCACCGGAGCCAAGCTGCTGTTGCTCGACGAAATCAGCGAAGGCCTGGCACCCGTCATCGTGCAGACACTCGGTCGCGTGATTCGCACGCTGAAGGAGCGCGGTTATACCATCATCATGGTCGAGCAGAATTTCCGCTTTGCCGCGCCGCTCGCGGACCGCCACTACGTTCTCGAGCATGGGCGCATAGTCGAAACGGTTACAATGGCCGAACTCGACAAAAGCATGGACAAGCTGCACGTTTTACTCGGAGTTTAATTTCAGTGGAGGAGTTGCAATGAAACGTAAATTGATCGCGGTACTGGTCGGCGCAGCGTTCGGAATGGCGCCGCTTGCGCAGGCAATCGCCCAGCAGAAAGGCGGCAGCGGGCCGAAGCTCTCGGACGGCGTCGTGAAGATCGGCGTGCTGACCGACTTGTCGGGGCTTTATTCGGATTTGTCGGGCGCGGGTGCCGTGCTCGCCGTCAAAATGGCGATCGACGACTTCAAGGCGCAGGAAAAAGGCCGTGCGTTCCCGATCGAGCTCGTGTCGGCCGATCACCAGAACAAAGGCGACGTCGCTTCCAACAAGGCGCGGGAATGGTTCGAGCGCGACAAGGTCGACATGATCACCGACCTGGTCACGACGTCGACTGCGCTCGCAGTCATGCCGATCGCGAAGGAAAAGGACCGCATCACGCTCGTCAGCGGCGCCGCGTCGACGCCGATCACGGGCAAGTTCTGCAACGACCGCAACGTGCATTACACATACGACACGTACGCGCTCGCCAACGGCACCGGCAAGGCGGTCGTCAAGCAGGGCGGCGATAGCTGGTTCTTCCTGACCGCCGACTATGCGTTCGGACAGGCGCTCGAGAAAGACACGACCGCGGTGATCCAGGCGAACGGCGGCAAAGTGCTGGGCTCGGTCCGCCATCCGTTTCCGGGCACCGACTTCTCGTCGTTTCTGCTGAAGGCGCAGGCGTCGGGCGCTAAGGTGATCGGCCTCGCGAATGCCGGCACCGACACGACGAACTCGATCAAGCAGGCGGCCGAATTCGGCATCACGCCGAAACAGGCGCTCGCCGGGCTGCTGATGTTCATCAGCGACGTGCACAGCCTCGGCCTCAAGGCGACGCAGGGCATGTACCTGACGACCGGATTCTATTGGGACCGCAACGACGAGACGCGCGCGTGGTCGAAGCGCTTTTTCGAATTGCACAAGCGCATGCCGACGATGGTGCAGGCCGGCGACTATTCGTCGACCATGCATTATCTGCAGGCGGTCAAGGCGGCCGGAACCGACGATGCGGCGGCAGTCATGAAGAAAATGAAGGAAACGCCGGTCAACGATTTCTTCGCAAAAAACGCGAAGATCCGCGACGACGGCCGCCTGCTGCACGACTTCTACCTCGCGCAGGTCAAGAAACCCGAAGAGTCGAAGTATCCGTGGGACTACTACCACGTGCGGCAGACGATTGCGGCGAACGACGCGGTGACGCCCGCCGCGCAAAGCGAATGTCCGCTGCTTAAGAAGTAAGGAGAGAGGGGTGAGGGGAGAGGCGCGCAATCGGACCGCGTCGCCGGCCGCCGACCGTCCTTCCGCCGTCACCTCCCGCCTCTCACCTCTCGCCTCTTCGCATCATGTTTGACATGCTCGGCATCACGCCGCAGGCGCTGTACAGCCAGCTCCTGGTCGGGCTCATCAACGGCTCGTTCTACGCCGTGCTGAGTCTGGGCCTCGCAGTGATATTCGGCATGCTGAACATCATCAATTTTTCGCACGGCGCCCAGTACATGATGGGCGCGTTCCTGGCGTGGCTCGGCCTGACGCAGCTCGCCGGATGGACCGGCATACCGGGGCTCGAGGTCAGCTACTGGGCCGCCCTGATTCTCGCGCCGATCATCGTCGGCTTCTTCGGCATCATCATCGAGCGCACGATGCTGTCTCGCCTCTACAAGCTCGACCATCTTTACGGCCTGCTGCTCACGTTCGGGCTCGCGCTGATCATCGAGGGTCTTTTCCGTTACGCCTACGGCGTTTCCGGCCAGCAATACGGAATTCCGGAAGCGCTGCAGGGCGCCATCAACCTGGGCTTCATGTACCTGCCCAAGTACCGCGCATGGGTGATCGTCGCTTCGCTGACGGTCTGTTTCGCAACCTGGTACGTGATCGAGCGCACCAAGCTGGGCTCGTACTTGCGCGCCGGGACCGAGAACCCGCGCCTCGTGCAGGCGTTCGGCGTCAACGTGCCGCTGATGATCACGCTTACCTATGGATTCGGCGTCGCGCTCGCGGCATTCGCCGGCGTGCTGGCCGCGCCGATTTTCACGGTCGGGCCTTTGATGGGTTCCGATCTCATCATCGTGGTATTCGCGGTCGTCGTCATCGGGGGCATGGGCTCCATTCTCGGCTCGATCGTGACGGGGCTCGCGCTGGGCCTGATCGAAGGCCTGACGAAGGTCTTTTACGCGGAGGCCTCGGCGGTCGTCATCTTCGTGATCATGGTGATCGTGCTGCTGGTCAGGCCCGCGGGCCTCTTCGGGCGCGAGCGCTAGGCGTGAACAAGACCACCATCGCATTTGCTGCCCTCGTCATCGGCGGCGCCGTAGCGCCGCTGGTCGGTGTGTATCCCACCTTTCTGATGAAGTGCTGGGCGTTCGCGCTGTTCGCCTGCGCGTTCAACCTGCTGCTCGGCTTCACGGGACTGCTGTCCTTCGGCCATGCCGCGTTTTTCGGCGCGGCCGCCTACGTAGCCGGCTACTCGGTCAAGGAATGGGGCCTGACGCCGGAACTCGGCATCCTCGCCGGGGCACTCTTCGCGGCGGCTCTCGGCTGGGTGTTCGGCAGCCTCGCGATCCGGCGGGCCGGCATCTACTTCGCGATGATTACGCTCGCACTCGCGCAAATGCTGTACTTCGTGCTGCTGCAGATGAAATTTCTGGGCGGCGAAGACGGCCTGCAGGGCGTGCCGCGCGGCAAGCTCTTCGGTCTCATCGACCTCGGCGACAGCATGACGCTCTACTACGTCGTGTTCGTAATTTTTCTGGCGGGATTTTTCCTCATTTACCGCACGATCCACTCGCCGTTCGGCCAGGTGCTGAAATCGATCCGGGAAAACGAGCCGCGCGCGATCTCGCTCGGTTACGATGTCGCGAAATACAAGCTGCTCGCATTCGTGCTGTCGGCGGGGCTTGCGGGGCTTGCCGGCGCCACCAAGACCATCGTGTTCCAGCTCGCGTCGCTGACCGATGCGCATTGGCACACGTCAGGCGAAGTCGTGCTGATGACGCTGCTCGGCGGGCTGGGCACGGTGTTCGGTCCGGTGGTCGGCGCGTTCGTGATCGTCGGGCTGCAGAACCAGCTCGCGGACAAGGTCGGCTCGTGGGTGCAGGTGATCATGGGCGTCATTTTCGTCATCTGCGTGCTCGCGTTCCGGCGCGGCATCGTCGGGGAGCTCGCCGCGCTGTTCAAAAAGCCGCGCGCCTGAAGCGCGCCGTTTATAATCCGCGCGATGTCAGAGTCGCCGCCCGGCAATCCGCATACCCGCGGAATTGCGCAATTCGTTTCCGCCTTAAGCTTCGACGCAATCCCCGCTGAAGTCAGGCATCGCATCAAGCTTCTGATGCTCGATGCGATTGGCTGCGGCCTTTACGCCGCGGAACTCGAATGGAGCCGCATCCTGCGGGACACGCTCGGCGCGCTCGATGCGACGCGCGCATGCTCGATATGGGGAACCGCGCAGAAGCTTTCGGCGCCGCATGCCGTCCTCGTCAACGGCAGCCAGGTGCAGGGTTTCGAGCTCGACGACGTGCATAAGGTCGGCGTTCTGCATACTGGCTGCCTGGTGGTCCCGCCGCTCGTCGCGCTCGCCGAAATGCGCCCGGGCATGAGCGGCCGCGAGTTTCTGACCGCGGCCGTCGCAGGCTACGAGATCGGTCCGCGCGTCGGCATCTGCATGGGCTCGGAGCACATCGCGCAGGGCTGGCATTCGGGCGCGACTGTCGGCGTCTACGCGTCGGCAGCAGCGTCGGCGCGTGCGCTCAAGCTCGATACCGACAGAACGGTGCACGCGCTGGGCATCGCAGGCACCCAATCGTGCGGCCTCATGTCGGCGCAGTTCGGCTCGATGGTGAAGCGCATGCACGCCGGCCGGGCTGCGCAAAGCGGGCTGTATGCGGCGCAGCTGGCGGACGCCGGTTTCACCGGCATCGTCGACGTGTTCGAGAGCGAATACGGCGGCTTCTGCACCACATTCTCGCGTTCGCGCGACCGCTTCAAGCCCGCCGAGCTCACGGCCGGCTTCGGCATCGTCTGGCAGACGATGAACGTCGCGCTGAAATTCTATTCATGCGTCGGCAGCAACCATTCGACGCTCGACTCGATCCGCGAATTGCAGGCATCGCATCCGTTCGGAGCCGGCGACGTCAAAAAGATCGTCGTGCACGCCTCCGAAGTCACCGTCAGCCACGTCGGCTGGCGGTACGTGCCGCAGGGCTTCACGGCCGCGCAGCTGAACCTCTCGTACTGCGTGGCAACGCTGCTCATCGACGGCGAGGTCTTCGTCGACCAGTTCACCGAAGAAAGGCTCGCCGACCCGGCGCGCCTGGCGCTCGCCGGCAGAGTGAGCGTGGTGCACGATCCTGCGATAACGGCACGGGGGCCGAAATTTCGCCAGATGGTCCGCGTCGAAGTTTTCCTCAAAGACGGCGCACGGCTCGAGCGCACGCGCGAAGCGTCGCGCGCGAAAGAAAGTTTCGCGTCCGATGAAATGGTTATCGCCAAGTTCGAGAATCTTGCTGCGCATGCGCTCCCGGCGGGTCAGGTGCGCGAAATCGCCGACACGGTGCTGCGCATCGAAAATCTGGCCGACACATCCGTGCTCGGCCGCCTGCTCGCGCGCGCATGAAACCGGCCCGCCGCATGACGGCCAATACCCGAATCCGGTAAAATTACCGACTTTCCGCGGCGCCCGCCGCTTTTCCCCGAGCGAGAGGTAGTAATGAAGGTCCTGGTGGCAATCAAGCGCGTGGTCGACCCCAATATCAAGGTGCGCGTCAAGGCGGACGGCACGGGTGTCGAGACCGCGAACGTAAAGATGGCGATGAACCCGTTCTGCGAAATTGCGGTCGAGCAGGCGGTGCGCATGAAGGAAGCGGGCGCCGTGACCGAAATCGTCGTCGCGTCGATCGGCACCGCCCAGGCCCAGGAAACGCTGCGCACGGCGCTGGCGATGGGCGCGGACCGCGCAATCCTCGTCGAGACGGCCGCGGAAGTGCAGCCGCTGGCGGTCGCCAAGGTTCTGAAGGCGGTGGTTGCGAAAGAGCAGCCGGGACTCGTGATCATGGGCAAGCAGGCGATCGACGACGACTGCAACCAGTCCGGCCAGATGCTCGCCGCGCTGCTCGGCTGGCCGCAGGCGACGTTCATCTCGAAAATCGAAGTGGCCGGCGATCATGCCGACATCACGCGCGAGGTCGACGGCGGTCTCGAGAAGATCAGCGTGAAAATGCCGGCCGTCGTCACGACCGACCTGCGCCTGAACGAGCCGCGCTACGTGACGCTGCCCAACATCATGAAAGCCAAAAAGAAGCCGCTCGAAAACATCAAGCCCGATGCGCTCGGCGTCGACGTCGCGCCGCGCCTGACCACGCTGAAGGTCGAAGAGCCGCCGAAGCGCGGTGCGGGCGTCAAGGTGGCGGACGTCGCGGAGCTGGTCGATAAACTCAAGAACGAAGCGAAGGTGATTTGATGGCTATCCTCGTCGTAGCGGAGCACGATAACAGGCAGCTGAAGACGGGCGTCGCCAACACGATAGCCGCCGCCGGCAAAATCGGCGGCGACGTCAGCGTGCTCGTGGCGGGCAAGGGCTGCGCGGAAGCAGCCGCTTGCGCAGCAAAAATCGCCGGCGTGAGCAAGGTGCTCGTCGCCGACGCACCGCAGTACGAAGTGGCGCTCGCCGAAAACCTCGCGGCGCTGGTCGTTTCGATCGCGAAGAACTACACGCACATCCTCGCGCCCGCTACCGGCTTCGGCAAGAATTTCATGCCGCGCGTCGCCGCGCTGCTCGATGTCGCGCAGGTGTCGGATATCAGCGCGGTCGTGTCCCCCGACACGTTCGTGCGCCCGATCTATGCGGGCAACGTGCTCGCGACGGTGCAGTCCAAGGACCCGGTCAAGGTCGTCACCGTGCGCATCACGGGCTTCGATCCGGCGGGCGCTGCGGCAAGCGCGGCTCCGATCGAGAACGTCGCGGCAGTCGCCGACAGCGGCCTGTCGCAATTCAAGGGCCATGAGCTCACCAAGTCGAGCCGTCCCGAATTGACTGCGGCGCGCGTGATCGTGTCCGGCGGGCGCGGCATGGGCAACGGCGAAAACTTCAAGCTACTCGAGGCGCTGGCGGACAAGCTCGGCGCGGCTGTCGGCGCTTCGCGCGCGGCCGTCGATTCCGGCTTCGTGCCCAACGACTATCAGGTCGGCCAGACCGGCAAGATCGTCGCGCCGGAGCTGTATGTCGCGGTTGGAATCTCCGGCGCGATCCAGCACCTCGCGGGCATGAAGGACAGCAAGGTGATCGTCGCCATCAACAAGGATGCGGAAGCGCCGATCTTCCAGGTGGCCAATTACTGGCTGGTCGAAGATTTGTTCAAGGCAGTGCCGGAGCTCACAGCGCAGCTTTAAGCTCGAGAGAGGCGAGAGGAGAGAGGCGACAGGGGAAGAAATGCCGGTGCGCGCCGCGCACGTGGTTTCTCCTCCCGCCTTGCGCCTCCCGCCTCCCGAATCCAGGGAGTGCCACATGTCGACCTACGCCGCACCGTTGCGAGACATGCAGTTCGTGATCAAGGAGCTGGTCGGCCTCGCCGACATCACGGCAATGCCCGCTTGTGCCGAAGTCAGCGAGGACCTCGTCGACGCGGTTCTCGCCGAGGCGGCGAAATTCGCGGCAGGCATCCTCGATCCGCTGAATCGCGTCGGCGACAAGCAGGCGCCGAAGCTCGTCGACTCGACCGTCATCACCTCGCCCGGCTTCAGCCAGGCCTACCGGCAGTTCGTCGAAGCGGGCTGGAACGGCCTCTCCGGCGAGCCCGAATATGGGGGCCAAAATCTGCCGCATGTCGTATCGATGCCCGTGGCGGAAATGTGGAACAGCGCCAACCTGGCGTTCAGCCTCTGCCCTATGCTGACCTCGGGCGTGCTGCAGGCAATGAAGCTCAAGGGCTCGCCCGCGCAGAAGCATCGCTTCCTGCGCAAGCTCACGACGGGACAATGGTCCGGCACGATGAACCTGACCGAGCCGCAGGCGGGCTCGGACCTCTCCGCCGTGCGCACGCGGGCGGTGCCGCAAGGCGATCACTACCGGCTCCACGGCACCAAGATTTTCATCACATGGGGCGAGCACGACATGGCGGAGAACATCATCCACCTCGTGCTCGCGCGCACGCCCAACGCGCCGGAGGGCGTGAAAGGCATCTCGCTCTTCATCGTGCCGAAGTTCCTCGTCAGGGAAGACGGTTCGCTCGGCGAGCGCAATGACGTCAAGTGCGTTTCGATCGAGCACAAGATGGGCATCCACGGCAGCCCGACGTGCGTGCTGCAGTACGGCGACGGTCCGGGGGCAGTCGGCTTTCTGGTCGGCGAGGAGAACCGCGGCCTCGAATACATGTTCATCATGATGAACCATGCGCGTCTCGGCGTCGGGCTCGAAGGCGTGGCACTCGCCGAGCGCGCGTATCAGCATGCGCTCGAGTATGCGAAGACGCGCGTGCAGGGCCGCGCGATCGGCCAGAAAAGCGGCGACCGCGTGACCATCATCCATCATCCCGACGTGAAACGCATGCTGATGATGATGAAGGCGCAGACCGAAGCGATGCGCGCGCTCGCGTACACCGCTTCGGCGGCGCTCGACAAGGCCGCGCATCACCCGGACGACACCGAGCGGCGCAAGAACCAGGCGGTCGTCGACTTCCTGATTCCGATCGTCAAAGGCTGGTGCACCGAGCAGGGGGTCGAAGTCGCGTCGACCGGCGTGCAGATTCACGGCGGCATGGGCTTCATCGAGGAAACCGGCGCGGCGCAGTATTTGCGCGATGCGCGTATCACGACGATTTACGAAGGCACGACCGGAATCCAGGCGTCGGATCTCGTCGGCCGCAAAGTCGGCTTCGAGAAAGGCGCAACCGCTTTTGCAATCATTGAAGTCATGCGCAAGCTCGATGGCAAGCTCGCAGTCGTCAAGAATGGCGACGTCGCGGCGGCGCGCGATCATTTACGGCGTGCGGTCGACGGGCTCACCACCGCCACGCAATGGGTGGTCGATACGTTTCCCGCCAATCCGCAGGCGGTCGCCGCGGTCTCCGTGCCGTTCTTGAAGCTCTGGGGCGTCGTCGGCGGCGGCTGGCTGATGGCGCGCGCGGCGCTGCTGGCGAATTCGAAGCTCGCGGGCGCGGACGCGGATTTCTATCGCACCAAGATCGCTACCGCGCGCTTTTATGCCGAGCACGTGCTGCCGCAGGCGGCCGGACTCGTGCGCGCCGTGACCGGCGGCTCGTCCAGCGTCCTCGCCTTGGGTGAAGATCAGTTTTAGCCGCCTTTGACGGCGAAAATAATCCGGCCCGAGGCGAGATTATTTAGCGCGGAGGCGGGGGTGGCGGGGACCCTGGCGGCGGCGGAGGCGGAGTGCTCGCCGCGGGAGCGCTGCCCTCGTTGGAGACGAAACGTCCCGTCACCGGCACCTTATGGCCCTTCGCGTACATGCATTGTGTGTACGCAATATCGTAGCGGTACTGCAGGTTGCGCCCGGATTGGTCCGCCGCGCCGGTGCCTGCCAGCGCGCCGCCCGCGAGCCCGACGCCCGCGCCCACCGCTGCCCCCTGGCCGCCGTTGATCGCCGCGCCGGCCGCTGCGCCGATCAAAGTGCCGAGCGCTGCGCTTTTCGCGCCACTGTCGGCAGCGGCGCGCTCGGGCGTATTGCCGCCAATTTGCGCGTACGAATACTGACGGCAGTCGTTGTCGTCAAAACGAAACTGCTCGAAGCTCTTGCCGGTGCCCGGCAGCGCCATCATGCTCGGTCCCGTCGGCATGGACACGCAGGCGCCGAGAGCGAGCAGCGACATGAGGGGCACGGATTTAACCAGACGGTTCATTCGAGATTGTTTTCGATGTTATTGCGCGGGCGTGGGGGCAACCTGCTGCCAGCCGCCCGGACATTCCTTCACGTACGGATAGTAGCCGTTCGCGGAACCGCAGTAATACCAGTAGCCGGAGGGCAGTGAGTTGCCGCTGGCGGTTTCGCTCGGGTTCTTTTCGATGTAGGTCGTCGGGGCGGCCACGGGCGGGTAATAGTACGGATAGTAATAAGGCGGATAGTAGTACGACGGATAGTAATAGGCCGGATACGGCGGATAGTAATAGTACGGATACCAGGCCGGACCGAAGTACACGCCCACGCTCGTATGCGTGCGCCAGTGCCCGCCGTGATAGTGCCCGTGCCCGCCGCTATGGCCCCCATGGCTGCCGCCGCTCCGTCCGCTGCCGCGCGCCGCCTCGACCGGCAAAGCGAGTGCCGCGCTCAATGCGAGTGCAGCCGAGGCAACGATTATCTTTCGGATAGGGGCACTCATCGGGCGCTTATCTGGTACCGTTCCCGCCTTCATTGGCTGGTTCTGGATTGCCGTATCCCACACCCTTTTCGATAAGAATTCAAGGGCAAAGTTTCGAGTGTTACAAGTACACGCAAGCTTGTCCGACACGTCAGTCGATGTGGGCCCCCGCCAGCGCAACCACTTCCGCGAATTTCCTGATTTCCGCTTCCAGAAACCGGCGCAATTCGGCGGGACTCGAAGGCTCGGGGGGCGCTCCCATCTTGAGGAGGGTCTCGCTCGCCTGCGGGCTCGTGAGCGCGGCGACTGTCGCCGCGTGCAGGCGGGCTACGACCGGCTGCGGCGTACCGCGCGGCACGACGAGGCAATACCAGGACGTGATGTCGATCGGCAGCCCCGACTCGGTGAACGTCGGCACGTCCAGAAGGACCGGGGTGCGCATCACGCCGGAAGTCGCGAGTATCCGCAATCGGCCGGCTTGAGAGAGCGCAAGCACGGCGGGCGGTCCGGAGAACATCATGTTGACGTCGCCCGCGAGGAACGCGCTCAAGGCCGGCCCCGAGCCCTTGAACGGCACGTGCGTGATCTGGATGCCGGCGCGCTTCTTCAGCAGCTCGCCCGTGAGATGACCGGTCGTTCCGCTGCCGGCGGAGCCGTAATTAAGCCGGCTTTTCGGATCTTTGGCGAGATCCACGAGCTGCCGGATCGTCGTCGCCGGCATCGACGCCGGGACCGACAGCACCTGCGGCACGCGCGTGATCATGGAGACCGGCGCAAAGTCGCGCAGCGGATCGTACGGCAGCTTCGAGCCGTAGAGGGAGACGTTGATCGCCATCGGCGAGACGACGCCGAGCAGGATCGTGTAGCCGTCTGCGACCGCATTGGCGGCGGTGGCAGTAGCGACGGTGCCGCCGGCGCCTCCGCGGCTGTCGACGACCACGCTTTGGCCCAGGCTCTCGGACATCTTCACCGCAAGCACCCGCGCAATCGGTTCGGCAGTGCCGCCCGGAGCGGTCGGGTTGATGAATCGGATCGGACGCGATGGATAAGTGTCCGCGCTTGCCGGTTGCATCTGCGCGAGCACGGCGATTGCGAATGCCAGAACTACAGCTTTGCCGCCAAGGACGCGAAGGACGCAGAGGGGACCCGGCAGGACGCCGGCAACCGTTGCGCGATTCGCCGCAACATTCGCAATTACGATTGTCTTTATGCGTTTGATTTTGTTTTCCTTCGTCCTTTGTATCCTTTGCGGCGAGGCTTCAGGACGTGATGCTTCAACCCTTGATCGAAACGCGCCAGTGAATGCGGTCTTCCTCCGGCGGATAGTCGCCGGCGGCCTTGTGGTACGAGCAGCGGTTGTCCCAGATCACGATGTCGCCTTTGCGCCATTGATGGCGGTACTGCTCCGGCGGATTCGCCATGAACTGCGTCAACTCGTCCATGATGGCGTCGCTTTCGGCTTTGGGAAGGCCTTCGATCTCGAGAATCTTGTTCTGGTCGAAGTAGAGCAGCTTGCGGCCGGTTTCAGGGTGCATTCGGATGAGGGGATGGCGCACGGGCGGCACCGAGCGGTCTTCGACATTCAGCAGCGCGTCGGCTTTCTTGCGTCCGCCGTACTTGAACAACCCGTACTTGCCCTCGAGCCGCGCTTGCAGGCGCGCAGGCAGCTTCTCGTACGCCGCGTAGGCGCTCGAGAAATGGGTATCGCCGCCGCGGCTCGGAATCGCGATCGCGTAGAGCTGGGTTGCTTTGAACGGTACCTTTTCGTACGAGCCGTCGGTGTGAAAGCCCTCCGCGCCGCGCCGGTAAATATCCTGGTCGAGCGTGCCGTCAGCTTTGAACTTGTTCGCGCCCAGCAGCGTGATTTCAGGGCAAGCAGGGTGCCGCGTGCTTTTCGACGGATGAGGGCTTACCGTGCCGAAGCGCCGGCTGTACTTGAGATAGTCCGCGAGCTCGAGTTCCTGCCCGCGTACGCAAATGACATTGCACTCGAGCCACGTCCGGTAAATCCTCGCGAACGTCGCGTCGTCCATGGTTTTGACGTCGACACCGCTGATCAGCGCGCCGATCGCGCCCATGCGGCGAATTTCCATCTCCTGCTCCTCCGGGGTGTTGCTCATGTTGCCATGGATGCGCCAGGGCGGCAAACAGCGCAATGCTGACGCATTTGCTCAAGGCGCGCGCGTAATACCGTGAATGCGCGGAGTGTTTCCGCAGGCCGCTCGACGCGGGCGTTTTTTATGTCTGAAAGAGCTCTGCAATTCGACGTAAAAACGAATGAACTTCACCGGCGGGGCGTTGTTCAAATCTTTTTCGCGCAGGACCAATTGGAGGGTGCGCGTCTGTCGCGCGCAGAGACTGCACTGCAATAATCGAACCTGCAACGTGCGCACACACCGATTGGATTCAAGGCGAGCGGGAACGCCCCGCACAGTGCATGCCGTCCGGTTCGAGCCCGTAACAGGTTACCGTTTGCGCAAATGTTTTCATCCGCCGGCCCGCGCAAAATCAGGGGTCGCCGGTCCGCCCGTCGTAACCCATATGTACAGGGGGAAATGCCATGCTTACCGATGTGATCCGTACCGCGGAAAACGAGCATGAAATCTATTTTTTGCTGACTTCTTACGCGCAGGCGATTCGCTACGGGCCGCCGGTCGCGCCGTTGCCGGATGCGATTGCGCGGGTGCCCGTGCGGGGGCTGCCGGACGTGCGCGAGCGTTTCGAGCAGCTCGTCCCCGAGCTCGATGCAGCGTCGAAGCGGCTGGACGACAGAGCGGTTGCCCTGATCAAGCAGGCGCTGCAGACCTACGGCACCGCGCTGAGCCGCCTGCAGTCGCTGGAGAACGAAAGGCTCAAGGCGGCGAACGCCGATGCTCACGGCGCAGAGCCGGCACCCGCGGACGCCCCGATCGACATCCTGCTGATCGAGGATAATCCGGCCGACGTCCGGATGACGCGCGAGGCGCTGCAGATGTCGGGCGTGCCGCATCAATTGCACGTCGTGGACGACGGCGTGAACGCGCTGTCGTACCTGTGCCACACGATTCAATATGACAGGGCGCCGAGACCCGATGTCGTGCTGCTCGACCTGAACATCCCGCGCCTGAATGGCCACGAAGTGCTGAGCGAGATCAAGCGGCGCGACGATCTGAAAGACATTCCCGTGGTGGTGCTGACCTGTTCCGAGAAAGACCAGGACATGCTGAAAAGTTTCGGCATGCAGGCCGATCGCTACGTCACGAAGCCCGCGGGTCTCCAGGCGTTTGTCTGGGAAATGAAGAAAATCCAGTCGCTGGCGCCGCAGCGCAGAGCGGCGGCGCACTAGCGTCGAGCGCCCGCCTTTTTACTTGTCGGGGTAGGCGGCAAACGCGTCCTGCGTTTTCTGCCACACCGGCAGGTAGTCCAGGCGTGCATTGCCGCCCGGCCCTCCCGTGCGCCACAGCACCCAGCGTCCGTTCACGACATACGGTATCGCGATCGGTGCGCGCTCGAACACTTCGAGCGCAGTCAGCGGCGGCGAATACCACGACAGCCCGACGTAATATTGTTTCGCGTGCGCCGGTCCTACCGAGAACATATGGCCGATCACGTTGCTGCGGTTTTCCACTGCGCGCAGCTCGATGCCGCGCGAATTCATGTAATCGACGAAACCTGCGAGTTCGGCAGGCGGCGCGCCGGCGGGGGTGCGGGCGTCGGCAGCCAAAGCGTTGCGGGAGACGAAAATCGCCAGCGACGCTATCAGCAATATGCAGGCAATTTCCAGGCGTCGAGTCACGGAGCGCCCCGATTATCTCGTAACGGTACGAGCATTCGCGCCGATCCCGCATTCGTTGCCCGTCTCAATGCTCCTCGATGGCCTTTACTTCAGCCCGGGCAGCCCAGATCCGATAGCGCACTTCAACACCTTCGGGCACGTAGACCACAACGGGTAAACGGCTGTTGTAGCGGATGAGATAGGGGCCGCCGCCAATCGTGATAAACCGGGCCGCCCTAGGCGCGTCTGGATCAACCGCCATGAGCGTGCCTGCCATCGGCCCGAGCGAGTCGACCATGTATCGAGTGTATCCCCACCCCTCGATCGTTTCCTCTTCGATTTTGCCGCCGAAGAAATATCTGTTCCGGCCCTCGACCTCAACTGTCTTGCCGACAATCAACTCCACCTTATGGGCAGATTCGTCCGCCTGCACGGGAAGGTGAAGCACGTATCGAACCATTCCGTTTTCAGCCGGGGGAAACGCCTTCAGGTTGTCCGCCGCCTGGCCCGCCGGAACTGCAAACAGAAACAGCAGGAGTGCGGGCGCCCACGTTTTTATCACTGGAGCTCCGTATGCAGGGTGAGACGACTTCGAATCGAAATGCCAGCGCGGTCACTTTTGATTTTCATACTCGCGTGCGCAAAATAACTTCGCCATCACACCGATTAACCTGTCGCGGCCCCACATCATAGCCGAGGTGCTTATCCTCATGAAACTTTGCATCGTGAATCTGAAATGTAGTATCCCTGGCACAGATATCGAGCGATCGCGCCAATGGCGGTAATTCCTCACGCAATCGCATGCACTTCCTCCATCGATTGATGTCGACTTCCCGACTTGGGCGAATGTCACGTCGTGTAAAGTGAACGGTTGATTGAAAATCAGGTGCATTCACCGATCTCTGCCGCTTTTTATTCGCGGTAGTCGACAAATGAGTTGACGGCGCGATCGCCGAGGAACCTTGTCGCGTTCGTGATAACGTCCGCGCGGGAGTGAACGCAATACGCCGACGTCATGCACGAAAAAGTAGTTGCAGGCGCGGGCGCCAGGCGTTTGGCGCACTGCTCCGAGTTTGTCCCGCCGTCGCCGACCGGCGTTTCGCGTTGCGAGGTGGGCGCCGACTCGCATTGATGCACCCGCATCGCCCGTGTATCCTCAAACGCGCGGAGGTTTCGCGGGCGCTGCCCGCCAGGGAAGGATGCGGAAATGCAGGTGTGGATGATCGTGCTGGCGATAGTCGCGGCGCTATGGGTTTGCGCGTACCACCGCGCTCATGCGATCGTGTGGACGGCAGTGCTCGCGGCGGGCCTCGCAGCACTGTCCTGGCAAGCTCATGTTTCCAGGCCGGTGCTGACCGCACTGTGGGTAGTATTTGCGGTGGGCGCATTGTTTCTCAATCCTTCACCGCTGCGGCGTGCGACGATCGGCGCGCTGATGCTCGGCTTTTTCAGACGCGCGCTGCCACGGGTATCCCAGACTGAACAGGAAGCGCTCGATGCAGGCACCGTCTGGTGGGACGGCGAGCTCTTCAGCGGCGCTCCCGACTGGAACAAGCTGCTTGCGTACCCGAAGCCGACGCTGACTGCGGAAGAGAAGGCATTCGTGGACGGGCCGGTCGACGAGCTGTGCGCGATGCTCGACGACTGGCAGATCACGCACGAGCTGCACGATCTTCCGCCAAACGCCTGGCAGTTCATCAAGGACAAGGGATTTCTCGGGATGATCATCCCGAAAGAGTACGGCGGCCTCGGTTTTTCGGCGCTCGCGCATTCGGAAGTCGTCTGCAAGATTACGACCCGCAGCGGCACCGCGGCCGTGTCGGTGATGGTGCCCAACTCGCTCGGGCCGGCGGAATTGCTGCTGCATTACGGCACGGAAGCGCAGAAAAATCATTACCTGCCACGGCTCGCGAGCGGACTCGACATACCGTGCTTCGCATTGACGAGCCCCGAAGCGGGTTCTGACGCCGGCGGAATTCCCGATTTCGGTATCGTGTGCCGGGCCGAATGGCAGGGCAGGCCCGGCGTGCTCGGCATACGCCTGACGTGGGAGAAGCGCTACATCACGCTCGGGCCGATTGCGACGCTGCTCGGACTTGCATTCCGGCTGTACGATCCCGACCACCTGCTAGGGACGCGCGACGACGTTGGAATCACCCTCGCACTGATACCGACGAATACGCCCGGTGTGCAGATCGGCCGCCGCCACCTGCCGTTGAATGCCGTTTTCATGAACGGGCCGAATTGGGGGCGCGACGTGTTCATTCCGATGGACTACGTGATCGGCGGCGCAGAATACCTGGGCCAGGGCTGGAAGATGCTGATGAACTGCCTTGCGGCGGGCCGTTCCATTTCGCTTCCGGGCAACGGCACCGGCATCGCGAAAATGTGCGCGCTGACGACCGGGGCCTATTCGCGCGTGCGCACTCAGTTCAAGATGCCGGTCGGATACTTCGAAGGCGTCGAAGAAGCGCTTGCGCGCATCGGCGGCCGTGCCTACCTCATGGAAGCCGCGCGCGTCATGACCGCCGGGGCGATCGATCTCGGCGAGAAGCCGGCAGTGGTGTCGGCCATCGTCAAATACCATCTGACCGAGCTCGGTCGCGCGGTGATGAACGACGCGATGGACGTGCACGGCGGCAAAGGGATCTGCATGGGGCCCAGCAACTATCTGGCGCGTGCGTACCAGAGCATTCCGATTGCGATAACGGTCGAGGGCGCCAATATCCTCACGCGCTCGATGATCATCTTCGGGCAGGGCGCCATCCGCGGCCATCCCTACGTGCTGAAGGAAATCGAAGCCACGCGGCAAACGGACCGCGCAACAGCGCTGCGGGCGATCGACGACGCGTTTTTCGGCCATGCGTCATTCGTCGTCGGCAACTTCACGCGCGCGCTATGGCTCGGGATCACGCGCGCGACGTTTCTGCCGACGCCGGGGGACGCGCACACGCGCCGCTATTACCGCCAGCTCACGCGGCTCGCGAGCGGTTTCGCGCTGACTGCCGATGCGGCCATGTTCGTGCTCGGCGGCGCGCTCAAGCGCCGCGAGCTGCTTTCGGCGCGGCTTGGCGACGTGCTGAGCTGGCTCTATCTCGGCTCTGCGGTGCTGAAACGTTATGAGGACAGCGGACGCCCGACGGAGGACCTACCGCTCGTGCATTGGGCGATGTCCGAAGCGCTGTACCGCGTCCAGTATGCGTTCAACGGCTTTTTTGCGAACGTGCCCAACCGTTTCGCCGCGGTGCTGCTGCATGCAGTGATCTTTCCGTATGGCCGCGAGTTCAATCCGGCGGCTGACCGGCTCGGGAACGAAGTCGTCCGGGTGATGCTGGAGCCGGGTCCGGCGCGGGAGCGACTGACTGCCGGCGTATTCGTGCCGAAAAACGAAGATGAAGCGGTCGGCGCGCTGGAAGCGGCTCTGCGCGCTGTCATTGCGGCGGAGCCGGTCGAAACGAAAATTCGTGCCGCAGTCAAGGACGGCCGACTGTCGGCAACGCTCCCGGATGAGACGGTTGCGCGCAAAGCGGGCGTCATCGACGAAGCGGAGGCTCGCGTGCTTGCGCGCGCGCATGAGCTGCGGCGCAAGGTGATCATGGTCGACGACTTTCCGCGCGATCTCGGCAAAAGCGAAATTTTTCAGACCACTCAGCCTGTCACGTTCGGCGCATTGCGCGCGGCACTCGAGCGTTCGTGAAGGGCGCTGGCAATTTCCACATCGATGAGGCAGTATGGCGCCTCCTGGGAGACGGCGTTTCGCGTGCGCTGCGCGCGGCGAACATATGATTACTATCCCGGATTAACCTGCGCAGGATAAAAACCGTAACCGAGGGGGAAACGGTCATGACGGCAGCGGCGCCCGCATCGATTTCGCCGGAAGAAGCCTTGACGCTGGACGGATTGTTTCGTGAGCGCGCGAGGCGCACGCCGGACGCCGTCGCGTATCGTGCGTTCAATTTCGAGCATTCCAACTGGCGCGACTACACGTGGGCGCAGATCGACCGCCAGATCGCGCGCTGGCAGGCCGCGCTCGAGCGCGACGGCTTGAAGCCTGGCGACCGCGTCGGCGTCATGCTGCGCAACTGTCCCGAGTGGGTCGTCTTCGACCAGGCCGCACAGGGGCTTGGCCTCGTGGTCGTGCCGCTCTATACGCAGGACCGCTGCGATAACGTCGCCTACATTCTCAATGACGCAAACTGCAAAGTGCTGCTATTCGGCACGCTCGAGCAATGGAAGGCTTTCGATAGCGTGCGCGGCCAACTCGGCACGCTCATCCGCATTCTGACCGTCGAGGACTGCGCGGACCCTGCCGAACCGCGTCTCCAATCGATCGGCGAATGGCTGCCGGACGAAGGCGGCGAATCGCGGCACGTAACGCGCGACCCGAATGCGCTCGCGACGATCGTTTATACGTCCGGCACGACCGGCAAGCCGAAAGGCGTGATGCTGAGTCACCGCAACATATTGACGAACGCCGATGCCTGCCTAAAGACAGTGCAGGTCGACTCGCAGGACGTGCTGCTGTCGTTTCTGCCGCTGTCGCATATGTTCGAGCGCACCTGCGGCTATTACCTGACGGTCATGTGCGGTGCCACGACCGTTTACGCGCGCTCCGTGCAGCAGCTTGGCGAGGATATGCAGGAAATCCGCCCGACGAAGCTCATTTCCGTGCCGCGCATTTACGAGCGGATTTATGGCGCGCTCAAATCGAAGCTCGATGCGGGGCCGGCGCTGCAAAAAAAGCTTTTCGAATATGCAGTGGACGTGGGGTGGTCGCGCTTCGAGCGTTCGCAGGGCCGCACCGGCTGGCGGTTCGGCTTCCTGTTGTGGCCGCTGCTCGAGGCGCTGGTGGCACGCAAGCTCACGCAGCGGCTCGGTGGACGATTGAAGGCGGCATTTGCCGGCGGCGCCGCGCTTCCGCCCGACGTTGCGAAAGTGTTCATCGGGCTTGGGCTGCCGATCATGCAGGGATACGGCATGACCGAAACGAGCCCGGTGAGCTGCGCGAATCGTCCGGACGACAACGTGCCGGCGAGCGTTGGCAGGGCTGTTCCTGGCGTCGAGGTCAAGATCGGCGAACGCAATGCGCTGATGATCAAAGGTCCGAACGTAATGCTCGGCTACTGGAACAACGAGGAAGCGACGCGCGGGATCATCGGCGCTGACGGCTGGCTTAATTCCGGGGATACCGCGCGCATCGACGAGAACGGCCACGTTTACATCACCGGGCGGTTGAAGGAGATCATCGTGATGTCGAATGGCGAGAAAATACCGCCGGGCGATATCGAGGGGGCGATTTGTCGCGACGCCATATTCGAGCACGTGATTTTGATCGGCGAGGGTAAGCCATACTTGAGCGTGCTCACGAGTCTCAACGAAAAGCAGTGGCACAAGTTTGCCGCCGAAATGGGTATTGCGGCGGATGCTTCGGCGCTCCACGACAAGACGGTCGAGAAAGCGCTTCTCGCCCGCATCGCCGCGCAAATGAAGGAATTTCCGGGTTATGCGCAGGTGCGGCGCATGCACGCCACGCTCGACCCGTGGACGGTCGAAAACGGGCTGCTCACGCCGACGCTCAAGCTGCGCCGCACGCGCGTGATCGACAAGTTTCACGCCGAGCTCGACGAAATGTATACAGGGCACTGAAAGCAAGGATGAGGGATGAAGGATGAGGCCAAATCCCGGGTCTTAGTGTGCTTAAATTCATCCTTCATCCTTGCGCCTGAATCCTTTGCTCTTCAGACCATGACTGACGTTCAAGTCACCGCTCTCCCCGCGGGCAAAGAACCCACCCTGCGCGTCGTGCCGATGCCGGCGGACGCAAACTCGAGCGGCGACATATTCGGCGGCTGGGTGATGTCGCAGGTGGACATCGCGGGCAGCATTCCCGCGCTGCGGCAGGCGCGCGGGCGCGTGGCAACCGTCGCGGTCAATTCCTTCGTTTTCCGCCAGCCGGTCATGATCGGCGACCTCGTGAGCTTTTATGCGGAGGTCGTTAAAGTCGGACGTACGTCGATCACGGTCAGCGTCGAAGTGTACGCGCAGCGCAATCCAGCCAAGGTCGAAACTGTAAAAGTTACCGAGGCGACGCTCACGTACGTCGCGGTGGACAGCCGCGGCCGGCCGCGTGTGGTGGCGCAGCAACAGTAAACAAGATTCAGCTTCGCAGCGGGAAGCGAAGCGGTAATATCCATTCACGACGCAATCGTTGAGGATCTGAACTTCGGAGGAGGTCATGATTCGAAACTCGAACATCCTGCGCGCAGCGGTCGCAACGGCGCTCGCCGGGTCGGCCGCAGCGGGCCATCCGGCAGGCTTCGCGCTCATCGAGCAGAACGCGAGCGGTCTCGGCAACTCGTACGCAGGGCAGGCCGCAGTTGCCGAAGACGCCAGCACGATTTATTTCAATCCGGCCGGGATGAGCAGGCTGCCCGGAAAAAACGCCGTCGTCGCCGGACATCTCATCAAGCCGTCGATCACGTTCAACAACACGGGGTCCACCCCGGCCGTTTCGACCATCGCGGGAACCGGGCCCTATCCGCTCGGCGGCAACGGCGGCGACGCGACCGATCTGGCGTTCGTGCCGAATGTTTATCTGTCGTGGCAGCTCGATCCGAGCTGGCACGTCGGCGTCGGTCTGAACGCGCCGTTTGGTCTAAAGACCGATTACGACGCCGACTGGATGGGCCGCTTTCACGCCCTGAAGTCGGAAATCAGGACGATCAACGTCAATCCCAGCGTGGCGTTCAAAGTCAACGAAACGCTCTCGCTCGGCGCCGGCGTCAATTGGCAGCGCGTGCAGGCGGATCTCACCAAGGCGGTGAACTACAGCTTCGTCGCCTCGGCAGGCGGCATTCCGGGCGTCGCGCCCAACACGGCGGGGACCAACGACATCACCGGCAGCGACAGCGCCTGGGGTTTCAATCTCGGCGTTCTTTTCGCGCCGGCCGCGAACCTCGATGTCGGCCTGACCTATCGCTCCGCGATTTCGTACAAGCTGTCGGGCAATGTCTCGTATCAGGGCCGCACGGCGCTGCTCAACTCGGTGCTGGGTGGCGCGTTCGGCGCAGCCGCGGCCGCAGCGGCCGCCCAGCAGATCGGCGACAGTGATGTCACTGCGGATCTCAAGGTTCCTGCGAGCTCGTCGCTCGCGGCACGCTACCGGTTGAATCCGCAATGGGATCTGCTCGCCGATGCAACGTGGACCCAGTGGAGCAGCCTCGAGGCACTCAACATCGTGCGCAGCAACGGCGCGCTGCTGGAAAGCACGCCTTTCAACTGGCGCAACACGTGGCGCCTGGCGCTCGGGGGCAATTACCGTCCGAACGAGGCATGGACTTTGCGCGCGGGCATGGCGTACGACCAGACGCCCACGCAGGACCTTTATCGCACGCCCCGGGTGCCCGACCAGGACCGCACCTGGTTGTCGTTCGGCGCCCAGTACAGGCTTTCGAAGCAGGGCAGGATCGATCTTGCCTACGCGCATATCTGGATCAAGGATGCGTCGATCAATTTGAGCGGGCCACCCGCGCTGACCGCCGCGCAGGCGGCGGGACGCGGCCGTCTCATCGGCAGTTCCGACGGCAAGATCGACATCCTGAGCGTGCAGTACACGCACGCGTTCTAAGCACGCCCTGCACCGCGGGTAAGCGCTTGTCCCCATGTTAGAATTCCCGAGCCCGCGGGAGGGGTACCGGATGCAGTCGAAACAATCGTTTATCGTGCGCAAGGCGGCCGTGCTCGGCGCCGGCGTCATGGGCGCGCAAATCGCCGCGCACCTGGTTAACGCGAATGTCAAAGCGCTCTTGTTCGAACTGCCGGCCAAGGAGGGCGATCCCAACGGCAACGTGCTGAAAGCGATCGACAACCTCAAAAAGCTCGAGCCAAGCCCGCTCGCCACGGCGCGCAAAGCCACGCAGATTCAACCTGCCAACTACGAGCAGCATCTCGATCTGCTCAAAGAGTGCGACCTCGTGATCGAGGCGATCTCCGAGCGCATGGACTGGAAGACGGACCTTTATCGCAAGGTGGCGCCGCATCTTGCAGAACACGCGATATTCGCGAGCAACACATCCGGGCTCTCGATCAACACGCTCGCGCAGGCATTTCCGGAGAATCTGCGCCATCGCTTCTGCGGCGTGCATTTCTTCAATCCGCCGCGCTACATGCATCTCGTCGAATTGATCGCGTGCAGCGGCACCGATGCGGCGCTGCTCGACGATCTCGAAAAATTTCTCGTCACCACGCTCGGCAAGGGCGTCATTCGCGCCAGGGACACGCCCAATTTCATCGCCAATCGGGTCGGCGTTTTTTCGATGCTCGCGACGATCCACCACGCGCAGCAGTTCGGCCTCGGCTTCGATGTCGTCGACGCGCTGACCGGACCGCTGATCGGGCGGCCGAAGAGCGCAACTTTTCGGACTGCCGATGTCGTGGGGCTCGACACTTTCGCGCACGTCGTGAAAACGATGGCCGACACGCTGCCCGACGACCCGTGGCATGAATACTATGCGATTCCCGACTGGCTGAAAAAGCTAATTGACGCGGGCGCGCTCGGCCAGAAAACGAAGCGCGGCGTTTACCAGAAGGTCGGCAAAGACATCCAGGTGCTCGACCTGAAGACAGGCGCTTACCGCGTGTCGGGCGGCGCCGCGGACGAGCGGATCGTCGAGATTCTCAAGAACAGGAACCCGGCGGAAAAGTTCGCGCAGCTGCACGCATCAACGCACCCGCAGGCCCAGTTCCTGTGGGCGATTTTTCGCGACACCTTCCAGTACTGCGCGGTGCATCTCGCCGACATCGCGCACAACGCGCGCGATCTCGATCTCGCGATCCGCTGGGGCTTCGGCTGGACTCAGGGGCCCTTCGAGATCTGGCAGGCGGCCGGCTGGCGCGAGGTCGCGCAGTGGATCGCCGCCGATATCGCGGCTGGCAAGTCGATGGCCGCGGCGCCGTTGCCGGCGTGGGTGATGGAGCCGCAGCGCACGGGGGTGCACGCACAGGACGGTTCGTATTCACCAGTCGCTCATGCGAACGTGCCGCGCTCGACGCTGCCGGTGTACCGTCGCCAGCTGTTTCCCGATCGCCTTATTGGCGAGACGGTGGAGTACGGACGGACGATATTCGAAACCGATGCGGTGCGCTGCTGGCATACCGGCGACGACATCGCGATCGTCAGCTTCAAGAGCCGCATGCACGCAATCGGCGACGACGTCCTCGACGGCGTGCTGCAGGCGATCGAGGAAGCCGAGCGCAATTACGCGGCGCTGGTGATCTGGCAGACCGAGCCGCCGTTCTCGGTCGGCGCCAATCTGAAGAAGACGCCGGCGGGCGGCGGGCAGCTGACGCGACCGTCCGCAGCAAGCGCATTCTTCAAGAAATTCCGGCGCGCGGCGGAGTCTGCGGTGCTCAAGGCCGCGCGTACCTTGAACGTCGCCGACCAGCTGATGGCGGGAAAGCTCGCGGAAGTCGAGCATCTGGTCGAGCAGTTTCAATATACGACGCAGCAATTGAAGTATTCGATGGTGCCGACGGTCGGTGCCGCGGACGGGTTCGCATTTGGCGGCGGCTGCGAATTCCTGATGCATTGCGACCGGGCCGTGGCCACGCTCGAAAGCTATATCGGGCTGGTCGAAGTCGGCGTCGGGCTGCTGCCGGCGGGCGGCGGCTTGAAGGAGTTCGCGATCCGCGCCGCGCAGGATGCGAAAGGCGGCGATGCGCTGCCGTTTTTGCGCCGTTATTTCGAAACGGTCGCCATGGCGCAGGTCGGGCGCAGCGCGGAACACGCGCGCGAGCTCGGGTACCTGCGGCCGGCCGATCGCGTCGTGATGAACCGCTTCGAGCTGCTGGCAATCGCCAAAGCCGAAGCGCGCATGCTTGCCGACGCAGGTTATCGTCCGCCGCTCAAGCTGCGCGACATTACCGTCGCGGGGCGCTCCGTCGCGGCGACCATCAAGGCGTTCATCGCCAACATGCGGGCCGGCAAATTCATTTCCGAGCACGACTACCTGATCGGCACCAAGATCGCCGACGTGATGTGCGGCGGGGACGTCGATGCGGGAAGCCTGGTCGACGAGCAATGGCTGCTCGATCTCGAGCGCCGGCACTTCATGGAACTGATCGCGACCGAAAAGACTCAGGCGCGCATCGAGCACATGCTGAAAACCGGAAAACCTTTAAGGAATTGACAGCTTTGCCGCGGAGGACGCAGAGGGCGCAGAGTAGAACCAGGAAAAGTTCGTATCGTCATCAACGGTTGGCCGCCGTTACAAATGGCAATACTCCGCGTCCGCTGCGGCGAGGCTTTTGATTTGGCTGGAGTTCGATCATGACAAAGCAGGTTCAGGACGCTTACATCGTCGCCGCCACCCGCACCGCGGTCGGCAAGGCGCCGCGCGGCATGTTCAGGAACACGCGGCCCGACGACATGCTGGCGCACGTGCTCAAGGCAGTGGTCGCCCAATGCCCGGGTCTCGATCCCGCCACGGTTAGCGATGTGATCGTCGGCTGCGCGATGCCCGAGGCCGAGCAGGGCATGAACGTGGCGCGCGTCGGCCTGCTGCTTGCCGGGCTGCCGAATAGCGTGCCCGGCATGACGCTCAACCGCTTTTGTTCCTCCGGGCTGCAGTCGATCGCCGCAGCGGCCGACCGCATCAGGCTGGGCGAAGCCGACGTTGTGATCGCCGGCGGCACGGAGAGCATGAGCATGGTGCCGATGGGCGGCAACAAGCCTTCGTTCAGTCCCGCCATATTCGAGAAAGACGAGAACGTCGCGATCGGCTACGGCATGGGCATTACCGCCGAGAATGTCGCGAAGCAGTGGAACGTGAACCGCGAAGACCAGGACTTGTTCGCCGCGGAAAGCCATCGACGGGCGTTGCGCGCGATCGACGCCGGCGAGTTCAAGGATGAAATCACGCCGTTCGACATCGTGGAGCGCCGGCCCGACCTCGCGACGCGCGAAATCGCGGTCAGCCATCGCAATGCGACGACTGACGAGGGGCCGCGCCGCGATACGTCGCCCGAAGGGCTGGCGCGGCTGAAACCCGTATTCGCGGCGAATGGCAGCGTGACCGCAGGCAACAGCTCGCAGATGTCGGACGGCGCGGCCGCCGTCGTGCTGATGAGTGAAACGGCGTTGAAGCGGGCGAATCTGACGCCGCTCGGGCGTTTTATCGGCTATGCAGTCGCGGGCGTGCCGCCCGAAATCATGGGCATCGGCCCGGTCAAAGCCATTCCCAAAGTGCTCGCGCAGGCCGGCCTCACGCTTGCCGACATGGACTGGATCGAGCTCAACGAGGCGTTTGCCGCCCAGTCGCTGGCCGTGATCAGGGAACTCGGCCTGGATGCGGCGAAGGTCAATCCGCTGGGCGGCGCGATCGCGCTCGGCCACCCGCTGGGAGCGACCGGCGCCGTGCGCGCCGCCACGCTGATGCATGGCATGCGGCGGCAACGCAGGAAATACGGCATGATCACGATGTGCATTGGCACGGGAATGGGGGCCGCGGGCGTTTTCGAGGCGCTCTGATACACTTCGGTTTATTCGGCATCCGGAAGAAAAATGAAGATCTGGCTGACTTTAGGGATGGTCGCTTTCGTATTCGGGTCGCTGCCAGTGCGCGCGATCGAAATCGAAGGCGTCAAGATCGACGACAAGGTCACGATCGCGAAGGGCCTGCCGGAGCTCGTCTTGAACGGCGCCGGCGTCCGCCACAAGCTCGCCTTCATCAAGGTCTACATCGGCAGCCTGTATCTCGTCCAGAAAAAGAGCGACAACGAAGCGATCTATGCGGACCCGGGACCCAAGCGGGTCTCCATGCACATCCTGTCCAGCGAAGTCACCGCGAGCGACCTGATCGCGTCGATGAACAATGCGCTGGCGGTAAATCACTCCCCGCACGAGCTGGCCCTCATCGAGAAGCGGATCCGCGATTTGAACAACGTGATGAGCACGATCAAGGTCATCAACAAGGGCAGCGTGGTGCACCTGGACTACATACCCGACGTCGGCACGCGCGTGACCGTGGACGGCCAGGAGCGCATCACGATTCCCGGCGAGGACTTTTTCCGCGCCATGCTTCACATCTGGATCGGCAACAAGCCGGTCGACGGGCGCCTGCGCGACGGCATGCTCGGCAAGAGCCGGTAGACTCGTTCGACCGGGACCAGAAAAAATCAAATCAGCCGCAGAGGACACAGAGGATCACAGAGGAAAGGCAGAACCGGGTCCCTGCAGTCGTTTCTGATTTGTTTTTGCATTTCCCGGTGTTCTCCGTGGCCTCTGTGGCGCATGTTTTCGGCGCTGTTTCGACCCGCCGTCGCCGCATGAAGCCTGCTAGAATCGCGGCTTTTCGCTCGTGACCACACGATGATTCTTTACGCCAGCGCCATATTCCTGGGCGCGTTCCTGCTCTTTCTCGTCCAGCCGATCATCGCCAAGCAGATTCTGCCGTGGTTCGGCGGTTCCGCGGCGGTCTGGGCGACCTGCATGGTGTTCTTCCAGATGGTGCTTTTGATCGGCTACGGCTACGCCGACTTCACGACGCGCCGCCTGACCGCCAGGCAGCAGGCGATACTGCATGCCGTTCTGCTGGCGGCAAGCCTGCTGGTGCTGCCGATTACGCCCGACGCCGGCTGGAAGCCTCAGGGCGAGGAAAACCCGAGCTGGCGCATCATCGGGCTTTTGACGCTCACCATCGGCCTGCCGTACTTCCTGCTCTCGACGACGAGCCCGCTGCTGCAGGCGTGGTTTGCGCGCCGTTTCAAGCATGCGATTCCGTACCGCCTGTTCGCGCTGTCGAACCTCGCTTCGCTGCTGGCGCTGCTCGCTTACCCCGTCATGGTGGAGCCGTGGATATCGACGCGCACGCAATCGATCGCATGGTCGGTGTGCTACGCGCTGTTCGTCGCGTTGTGCGCGTATGCGGCAATATCCAGCGCGCGGCTCGATGCGGCGCAGGCGCCGGCGGCCAGGACGGGCGGCGCTGACGAGGTCGTCGAGCCGCCGCCCACCGCAGTGCGCCAGCTGACCTGGCTCATGCTCGCTGCGATGGCATCCTTTCTGCTGCTCGCGTTCACGAACCATATCTGCCAGAACGTCGCGTCGCTGCCGTTCCTGTGGATCATGCCGCTGTCGCTGTACCTGGCGACTTTCATACTGTGCTTCGACCATCCGCGCTGGTACCGGCGGAATGTCTTCCTTGTGCTCGCGGCGATTCTGCTGCCGCTGATGGCATGGTACTCCGATTCGCTCGACCTGAAGCTCGTGATCCCGATGTATCTCGTCGGGCTTTTCGTGTGCTGCATGTTCTGCCACGGCGAACTCGCGCTGCTGAAGCCGGCGCCGCGCTACCTCACGCGCTATTACCTGATGATATCGCTCGGCGGCGCGGTCGGCGGGCTGCTCGTCGGCATCGTCGCGCCGTACGTGCTGACGGGGTACTTCGAGCTTGCGATCGGGCTCATCGCGTGCGCGCTGCTGCTCCTGTATCGCACGTTCCGCATGGCATGGTGGACCCTGCTCGTGTCGGCTGGCGTGGTCGCCGCGACGGCTTACGGCGCGGGCAAGGCGGTCGATACCCAGATTTCGAATTCGCGCATCATGATGCGCAATTTCTACAGCGTGCTGAAGACGCGCGAGACCGAGGAGCCGACGCCTTTCCGCTCGCTCGTGCATGGCGGCATCATGCACGGCGGCCAGTTGATGGATCCGCAATTCCGGCTGCGGCCGAGCAGCTATTTCGGCACCTCCAGCGGTTACGGCCGCATGTTCGCGAGCCTGCCCGATACGCCGCGCAAAGTTGGCGTGATCGGGCTCGGCGCCGGTTCCATCATCGCTTACGCGCGCAAAGGCGACACCTTTCGTTTCTACGAGATCAATCCGCAGGTGGTGGACGTCGCCAGGCGCGAATTCACGTTCATGCAGGACACCCCCGCCAAGATCGAAGTCGTGCTGGGCGACGGCCGGCTCTCGCTCGAGCGCGAGGACAGCCAGCAGTTCGACGTGCTCGCGATGGACGCATTCTCGGGCGACTCGATTCCGATGCACCTGCTGACCCGCCAGGCCATGGAAATTTACCTGAAGCATCTCAAGCCTGGCGGCGTGCTTGCGTTCCAGGCCACCAACCGCTTCATCAATATCGCGCCGATCGTCGCCAGCCTCGCCGCGGAGCACGGCATGTCGGCGGTCCTCGTATCCGATCTGCCGACGAGCGAGCAGGGACCGGACTACTGGACGGCCAGCACCGACCAGGTGATCGTCACGACGAACCGCAGGCTCCTCGAAGCCGAGCCGATCAAGAGCACGGCAGCCGAAATCCAGGTGCCCGCGGGCTTCCGCGTGTGGACCGACGACTTCAACAACCTCCTGCGAGTACTGAAGTAACGCGCGCTGTCAACACCCGCGAGCTGCGCTGCACAAATAATGCGCAATCTGTTTAATAGCGCGGCGCGACCGGCGCGCGGGGCATTCACACAATGGTTTTGCACAAGCTTATCCACAGATTCTGTGGATTGTTATTTTTTGCCGCGCTCAGGCCGTGTTTGCGGGCGAATTTATTGACAGGGCGGATGATGTTTCTTAGCATCGGCGCGGCCGGCTGCGAACGTGGCTGCGGCCGTCGAACAATCACAGGACCCGGCGCAATGAATATCCGGGGGACCCGCGTCCCGGCGATCTGTTTCTGGCTTGCCTACGCAGTAAGTATGTTCGCTGCGCAGTCTGCGCTTGCGGCCGAGGGGATGGACCGGTTCGACAATTTCCGGATGCGCGAAGGCATTCCGCTTCAGCTGAAGCAGGTCGCGCCCGATCTTTACTTTCTCTACGACGATCTCTCGTCGAACTCCGCCTTTCTCGTCACGGACGAGGGCGTGCTCGTGATCGACACGCGCCAGCATCCCGCGCACGGCCGCGATCTCATCGAGCGGATCCGCAGGATCACCGACAAGCCGGTCAAGTGGGTGATCAACACGCACGCCCACGGCGACCACTACTACGGCAATCCGGCGTTCAAGGCCGCCGGTGCCACGATCATCGCTCATCGTGACGTCGTCGCCGGCATGATCAGGAACGAGCAGCTCGAATTCAAGCGGCGGCTTGCGTTCTTCAAGTCGCTGAAGCTAGACCCCGCCGAAGTCAAAACGGTGCTGCCCGACGTGACTTTCGATTCGCGCCTGACGCTAAAGCTGGGCGGCCGCGTCGTCGAAGTCATGTACCTGGGGCCCGGGCAGAATCCGGGCGACACCCTGATTTACTTTCCGCATGCGCGTGCGCTCTACGTGGGCGGGCCCTTCGCCAACAACAACTGGTCGAACATGTCGTTCACGCCCTCGATGGACGGCTGGATTGAGCTCCTCGACCGGATTGCGGCGATGGAAAACGTGGATATCTTCCTGCCGGGCCACGGCGACGTCGGCAAGCGCGAAGACGTGCTCGACGAGGCGTACATGCTCGCCGAAGTGCAAAAAGCCGTGAAGGCGGCCATCGCGCGGGGCATGACCCGCGACGAGATCGTCAAGCAGCTGCGCTTCCCGCAGTTCGCGAATCGGCGCAATTACGACCGCATCGACGTTTTTCTCGAGGCGCTTTACCACCTGTATACGACCGGCAAGCCGCTGTTCCCTTATCCCTGATACGCTGCCGGTTCCAACCCGAAAGAGCATAAAGATGGCTGCAACGACGAGCGACACGGGCTGCCCGCGCCTGCGGAAGGGCGCGTGATGGCGAAGAGCGAGCTGCCGACGATCCGCTTCGCGGTAATTTCGGAGGGTGTTTATTCATGGCCGATGTACGTCGCGCAAGCGCACGGCTGTTTCGAGCGCGAAGGCATCGCCGTCGACGTGACGGTCACCGGCTCCTCGACGCAGCAGCTCGAAAAACTGACGCGCGGCGACTACGACATCGGCTTGCAGCAATCGGACCACGTCGTGCGCGGCGTCGAGCGCGGCTCCGACCTCTTCATTTTCATGGCGCAGGCGCTCGCTCCCGAGTTGACGCTCGTCGCCGCGCCGGAAATCAAAACGTTTGCCGACCTCAAGGGCCGCGACATCGCCGTCGATGGCGCCCGCACCGGCTACGCGCTGCTGCTGCGCAAGCTTCTGGCGGACAAAGGCCTGCCCGACGGCACTTATTCGTTTCGCGAAATCGGCGGCTCGCAGGAGCGTTCGGATTCGCTCAAGAGCGGGGCGACCGTGGCGAGCCTCCTCAATCCGCCTTTCGACCGCAACCTGATCGCCGCGGGTTTCACGAGCCTGGGGACGACCGCGGAATATTTCCCGACCTATCCCGGTTCCATCGCCGCGGCCCGCCGCAGTTGGGCCGTGCAGAATGCGCCGTCGCTGCTTGCCTATATTCGCGGCTTCCGCGCGGCGTACGCGTGGCTGAAGGACACAGCGAACCAGGAAGCGGCTATCTCGCTGCTGCCAGCCCGGCTCAAGATCGATCGTGCGACGGCGCTCGGCGCGTATAAACAGATCGCCGCGCAGCCGCTGCCCGAAATCGCGCCCGAGGGGCTCAAGCAGGTGATCGCTATCGTGTGGGCTGCGGAGGGGCTGCAGGGCGCGCCCGGCGAGCCGCAGAAGTACATGGATTTGTCTTATCTCAACCACGTGCGGTCCGCCCGCTGATAGTCTTATTCTCCTGCCATGCAAGATATCAAACCCGTAAAACGCGACGCGCTGGTCGAATCGGCGATTCATCACTGGGCGCCGCGATTCGTGACGAACGGTGTGCCGCTCACCGACTTCCAGGAAGTCACCGCCGGCATTTCGAAATGGTCCGAGTGGTGCGCGGCGTGGAGCGCACGCGCCGCCGTGCACGAAGCAATCGGGCGACAGGCGCTCGCCGATGGATTCAAGCTGTCGGCGAGCCAGCATCTGACGACTGCGGCCGTCTGCTATCACTTCGCAAAATTCGTGTTCGTCGTGGACGCAGAACAGATGCGCGATGCGCACATGAAGGCCGTCGAATGCCGCAAGCTCGCGCTGCCGCATCTGCGGCCGCCCGGCGAGTACGTGCGAATACCGTTCGAAGGCAAAACTTTCGCCGGCGTGCTGCGCCTGCCGTACGGCGTCGGGCGCGCGCCGATCGTGATCATGTGCATGGGACTTGATTCGGCAAAAGAGGAAATGGACAGCTACGAGACGCTGTTTCTCGCGCGCGGACTCGCGACCCTGAGCTTCGACGGGCCGGGACAGGGCGAATCCGAATACGACATTCCGATCCGCGGCGACTACGAAGTCGCGGTCAGGGCGGTCGTAGACTGGGTAGAAAAGCGCAGCGACGTGGATGCGGGAAAAATCGGCTTGTGGGGCGTGAGCCTGGGCGGTTATTACGCGCCGCGCGCGGCTGCTTTCGAGAAAAGGGTGAAAGCGTGCATCGCGCTGTCCGGGCCCTACAGCATGGCTGACGCGTGGAATACGCTGCCCGAACTGACGCGCGAGACCTTTCGCACGCGCGCGCACTGCGCAACGCAGGAGGCCGCCCGTACGGTTGCCGCGACATTGAGCCTCGAAGGCGTCGCCGCTAGAATCACGTGCCCGCTTTATATCGTGACGGGCAAGCTCGACCGGGTAGTTCCCTGGCAGGATGCCGAGCGCCTTGCGCGCGAGGCGGCAGGTCCGGTCAAACTGAACGTCATAGAAGACGGAAATCATGTCGCCAACAACCGCGCGTACAAATACCGCGCACAGTCGGCGGACTGGATGGCGAGCCGCCTGGCAGGTGCATAAAAGAAACGAAACTGCGGCAGGTCCGGCGCTGCCTTAGCTGAAACGAAAACCGAGGAGGTTGCTCATGACACATCGCATTCTGCTGTTTCTGCTGGCCGGCTGCTGCCTTGCGGCGGGCGCGGCGCGTGGCGCGGAAAGCTATCCGAGCAAGCCGATCCGGATGGTGGTGCCGTTTCCGCCCGGGGCGGCGAGCGATTTCCTGGCGCGGGTGCTCGGCCAGAAAATGAACGAGCTCTACGGCCAGCAGATCGTCACCGACAACCGCCCGGGCGCCGGCGGAATCGTCGGCAGCACGCTGGTCGTGAAGAGCGCGCCGGATGGCTACACGCTCGGCATGGTCGGCCAGCCGCATCTGATGCAGCCGCTGCTGCAAAAGGAGCCGCCGTACCGTCCGCTCGACGACATCGCGTACATCTCGCAGGTTGCAACCCTGCCCAACGTGCTCGTGGTTTCACCGCAGCTGCCCGTCAAATCGGTGGCCGACGTGATCGCGCTCGCGAAGTCGAAGCCGGGGACGCTCAACTTCGGTTCGGCGGGCGTGGGCAGTTCCTCGCATATCGCAGGCGAAGCGCTCAAGTCGGCCGCCGGCATCAATATCGTTCACGTGCCGTTCAAGCTTTTGCCCGATATCTTCGCGGAGATGCTCGCGGGCCGCGTGCAGTTGTACATGTTTCCGCTGCCGGCAGTGATGCCGATGCTCAAGGACAGCAAGCTGCATGTCGTCGCGGTTGGCACGCCGCAGCCGACGCCTTCGCTGCCGGGTGTGCCGACGATGTCGGAATCGGGCCTGCCGGGCTTCCAGAGCGAAAGCTGGTTCGGGCTGGTCGGCCCGGCCGGTATGCCGCGAGCGCATGTCGCGCAGCTCAATCGCGACGTCGGGAAGATTCTGGCGACGGCCGAAATCAAGGAGCGTTTTCTGCGCGGCGGCGCGCTCACAGCGCCCGGCTCGCCCGAGGAGTTCAGGAAGCTCATGCAGGCGGACTACGCGAAGTACCAGAAGCTCGTGAAAGACGCGGGCATTTCGAGCCAGTGATTTAACGAGGAGATGACGATGACTACGACCATAAGATTGCTGGTGGCCGCTGCGCTATTGCCTGCGCTGCCGTCTGTTGCGCAGGACAACTACCCGAACAAGCCGATCCGCATGCTGGTGCCGTTTTCGGCCGGCAGCACGACTGACTTCGTCGCCCGCCTCCTCGGCCAGAAGATGGGCGAGCGTTCGGGCCAGCAGGTGGTCGTCGACAACCGGCCGAGCGCCGGCGGCGTGATCGCGTCCGAAACCCTGCTCGCCGCGCCGCCCGATGGCTATAGCCTGATGCTCGTGTCGATCGGCCACGCAGTCAACGCCTCGCTCTACAGCAAGCTGCCCTACAACACGGTGCGCGACTTCGCCGGCATCACGCTGGTCACCGATACGCCGACCGTACTGGTGGTAACGCCGTCGCTCGGATTCAAGACCGTGAAGGACCTCGTCGATTACGCGAAGGCGCGGCCCGGCAAAGTCAACTACGCGTCGGCGGGCGTCGGCAGCGGCGCGCACATCAACGCCGAGCAATTCAAGCTCGCGACCGGCATCGATATCGTTCACGTGCCGTACAAGGGGACGCCCGAAGCGCTCACCAATGTCATCGGCGGCAGCGTGACGTTCTTCTTTTCGCCGATCACGGGCGCGCTCACGCTCGTCAAAAGCGGCAAGATCGGCGCGCTGGCGGTTTCGACGAAGGACCGCTCGCCCGTGCTGCCCGATTTGCCGAGCGCGAGCGAAATCGGCATCCCGGGATTCGAATTCAACTTGTGGACGGGTCTCGTCGGCCCCGGCAAGCTGCCGAAGGAGACAAAGGAGAAGATCAACCGGGAAGCCGTAGCGATTCTCGCGCTGCCCGACGTCAAGGAGCGCATGCTCACGCAGGGCGCGACCCCGCACCCGATGACGCCGGCGCAGTTCGACGCTTTCATCAAGAGTGAAGTGGAGCGGCTCGCCAAAGTCGTCAAGGCTTCAGGCGCGAAGGCCGATTGATTCCCAGCCACAGAGTTCACAGAGATCACAGAGGAAAAAGCAAATCAGTAGATCTTTAGTTCCTCCAGTTTTTCTCGGTGTTCTCTGTGTCTCTGTGGCCAATGTTTTGGCTTTAGTATGAATGCTCAAGTAAAAGACAAACGTATTGAAATTGCGCTGCGCGCCTGGGCGCCGCGCTTCGTCGCGAGCGGGGTGCCGCTCGCGGACTTCGAGGAAGTCGCCGGCAGCCTCACGCGCTGGGACGACTGGTGCGCGGCGTGGTCGGCGCGCGGCGCCATTCATGAAGAGATCGGCCGCAAGGCGCTCGCTGACGGCTTCAACATCAGCGCGGCGGGGCATCTTACGCGCGCGGCGCTCTGCTATCACTTCGGCAAGTTCATGTTCGTGCACGACCTGCAGCAGATGAAGGCGGCGCACGGGAAAGTGATCGAGTGCCGCAACCTCGCGCTGCCGCATCTCACGCCGCCCGGTGAGCGCGTCGCAATTCCGTACGGCGGGCACACGCTCTACGGTGTGTTGCGCAGGCCGCCGGATGTGGCGAAACCGCCGGTCGTGATCCTCTGCGTGGGCCTCGATTCCACCAAGGAAGAGATGGATTTCTACGAGACGCTGCTGCTCGACCGCGGCATGGCGACGCTGCCGTTCGACGGTCCGGGGCAGGGCGAAGCCGAATACACGCTGCCGATACGCGGCGACTACGAAGTGCCGGTGAAAGCCGTCGTCGATTTCGTCGAGACTCGCAAGGATCTCGATGCGACGCGCATTGCGGTGATGGGCGTATCGCTCGGCGGCTATTATGCGGCGCGCGCGGCGGCGTTCGAAAAACGTCTGAAGGCCTGCGTCTCGCTGTCGGGCCCTTACAGCTGGGTCGAAGTGTTCGACGCCCGCAACGAGTTGTCGCGCGAGGCTTTCCGCGTTCGCAGCCATGCGAAGACGATGGAGGAGGCGCGCGCCGTTGCATTGACGCTTACGCTCGCCGGCGCGGCGCAACACATCACCTGCCCGCTCTACGTGGTCGGCGGCGAACTCGACCACTTGACGCCGCCGCACAACGCCGAGCGCATCGCGGCCGAAGCTTCGGGACCGAAGGTTCTCAACATCGTCAAAGGCGGCAATCACGTCGTCAACAACCGCCGCTACATGTACCAGACGCAGATGGCGGACTGGCTCACCCAGCAGTTCGGGATGCCCAAATCGTGACTGCCGGACTGTACCCGCGCTTCTCAACCGCCGAATTCAGGCGCCGGCACGCAGCGGCCCGTGCGCTCATGCAAGCGGAGGGCATCGACGCGCTCGTCGTTTACGGCGATTCCGGCGTGTCGCGGCATAACCACGCGGACATCCATTACCTGTCCGGCTTCCTCGGCAACCGCAACAACTACGTCGTGATGACGGCGAAAGACGAGCCGGTCATCTTCGTGCAGTCATTCAATCATGTGCCCAACGCACGGGAAGCTTCCGCGGTCCGCACGGAGTGGGGCGGCGCGAGCTCGGCAGCCACGATTGCAAAACATCTGATCGACGCGGGCCTCAGGAATGCGGCGCTCGGTTATGTCGGAGACGTCCCGGTTCAAAGCTATCTCTCCTGGCAAAAAGCACTGGCCGGTTGGCAGTACACGGACGTCACGCGCGCATTTCGCCGTCTGCGCCTCGTCAAAAGCGCCGAAGAAATCGAGTGGCTCAAGAAAGGGGCGGCGATGACCGACGCCGCGCTGCAAAGCCTTATCGATCACGTGAAGCCCGGCATGCGCGAATACGAGCTCGGCGCGATCGTCGAAACGACGGCGCTCAATGCGGGCGGCTTGCCGCATCTGTGCTACCTCTCGTCCGGCGCGCAAACCGGCGCGGGAGCGTGCGTGCCGCGCCAGAATTTGTCGAACCGCGTGATCGCGCGCGGCGACGTGGTCAACACCGAAATCAGCGTGAGTTACTGGGGCTATTCCGGGCAGATGCACCGCCCGATCTTTATCGGACAGGAGCCCGGCGAGCTCTACCGCAAGCTGTGGGACACGACGCTCGAAGCGTACGAGCGCTGCGTCAAAGCACTGCGCGCAGGCGCCACCAGCGAAGACATGCTCGACGCCGGCGACGTGATTGCGGAGCGCGGCTTCACGATCAACGACGGCTTTCTGCACGGTTTCGGCATCGGCTTGCTGCCGCCTTCCATCGGCACGCGCGAATCGGTGGCGCGCCGCGGCGGGCTCGGCCCGCAGTTCACGTTCGAAGAAAACATGTGCGTCGTCGTGCAGCCGAACGTCGTCACGCATGACGAAAGCGCCGGGCTGCAGCTCGGCAACCTGTTTCGTATCACGCGCGACGGCGCCGAGTGCCTGCACGCGCTGCCCCTCCAGTATTACGTCACCCACTAGACGAAAACCAATGAAAAAGATTCTGCAATTCGCGACCCTGCTGTCCGCTGCGCTCCCGCTGGTGTGTGGCGCGCAGGGCGGCGATCCCGCGGTGGATTATCCAAACCGGCCGGTCCGGCTCATCACCGGCTCGCCGGGCAGCACCTCGGATATCAGCGCACGGTTCATCGCGCAGAAGCTGAGTGAGAAGTGGCACCAGCAGGTCGTCGTGGACAACCGGCCCGGTGCCGGCGGCATGATCGGCGCCGAAATCGCAGCCAAGTCCGCGCCTGACGGCTACACGCTGATGCAGGGCCACATCGGCACGCACGCGAGCCCGCAGTTTCTCTACAAACGCCTCGGCTACGATCCGGTCAAGGATTTCGTGCCGGTTGCGCTGGTGTCGAATTCGGGCATCGCGCTCGCGATCAACGGGTCGGTGCCCGCGAACAATCTGAAGGAATTCATCGCCTATGCGAAAGCCAAGCCGGGCGGCGTGAATTACGGCTCGGCTGGCGGCGGAACGAGCAGTCAGCTCTCGGGCGAGCTTTTCAACCAGATGACGGGCGCGAAGCTCGTCCATATACCGTACAAGGGCGCGGGCTTCGCACTGACGGCACTCGTCGGCGGCGAGACGCAGGCAGCATTCCTGTCCACGACGACGATCAGCGCGCAATCGAAGTCCGGCCGCATCAAGCCGCTCGCGGTGTTGAGCAAGAAGCGCTTCGAGGCGGCACCCGAAATCCCGAGCATCGTCGAAGCCGGTTATCCGGGCATCGAGTCGAGCGTGTGGTTCGGCCTGTTCGTGCCCGCGAAAACACCGCCGGCGATCGTCAACAAAATCAACCGTGATGCGGTCGCCGCGCTTCAGACGCCGGAAGCGAAAGCGCTTCTGCTTTCGCAGGGCGCGGAGACCATTGCCATGACGCCGGCCGAATTCGCCGCGTTCCTGAAGGCCGAGATCGACAAGTGGAGCAAGGTGATCAAGGAAGCAGGTATCAAGGCCGAGTAACCGTTAAATCGCAGTTGAAACGGCGCTTTCAGGCGCGCAAAAACGCTTAATCCGCACGCCGTATCGCTATAATCGCGTTTCTTCGCGCTGCCGCCCGGCACGCGCGACCGACACCGCTGATTCCGGAGCATTTCATGGCACGTAAACCCAAAAAAGCCGAGCCGAAGCTCGTCAAGCCTTCGGCGATCGATCGCAACAAAGGCGTGAGCAGCGCGCCCGACGGTCTGTACGATCCGGCCAGTCCGGGCCATCGCTGGGACAGGCCGCTGCAGGCGCCGGGCCGCATGCAGGTGGATTTCGAAGAGCGCGTGGACTTCCGACGGCTGCATGAATACCGCCTCGCGCGCACGCGCAACGCGCTCGCGAAATCGAAGCTCGGCGCGCTGCTCGTGTTCGATCAGTACAACATGCGCTATATATCGAGCACGGTCATCGGCGAATGGGCGCGCGATAAACTGACGCGCTGGTGCCTGTTGACCGGCAACGGCGAGCCTTGGGTCTGGGATTTCGGCTCGGCCGCGCGCCATCACAAGCTGTACGCGCCGTGGCTGCCGACCAATCACTGTCTCGCCGGCAACGTGGGTCTGCGCGGCGCGATCAATCCGCGCGTCGGCCTGTTTGAAGAGGCTGCAAGGGAAATCTACGACATCCTCGTGCAGGAAGGCGTGGCCGACATGCCGCTCGGCATCGACGTGGTCGAGCCGCCTTTCCTGTTCGCGCTGCAGAAGCTGGGGCTCAAGGTGCAGGACGGCCAGCAGGTCATGCTCGAAGCGCGCGAAATCAAGAGCCACGACGAAATCACGCTGCTCAACATGGCGGCGGCGATGGGCGACGGCGTCTATCAGGACATTTTCGAGGCGCTCAAGCCCGGCGTGCGCGAGAATGAAATCGTCGCGCTGGCGACCAAGCGCTTCTATGAAATGGGCTCGGACTGCGTCGAAGCGATCAATGCGATCGCCGGGGAGCGCTGCAGCCCGCATCCCCATAACTTCACCGACCGGCTTATTCGTCCGGGTGATCAGGCCTACTTCGACCTGATTCAGACATACATGGGCTACAAGACGTGCTACTACCGCACGTTTACGGTGGGCAGCGCGACCAAAGCGCAGCACGACGCCTACAAGAAAGCGCGTGGCTGGATGGACGGCGCTATCAGCATGCTCAGGCCCGGCGTTTCCACCGATCAGGTCGCGAAAATGTTCCCGAAATCGACCGAGATCGGTTTCGAGACGGAGATGTCGGCGTTCGGTCTCAATTTCTGCCACGGACTCGGGCTCGGCCTGCACGAGCGTCCGCTGGTGTCGCGCCTCAATTCGTTGAAAGACCCCTACGAACTCAAGGCCGGCATGGTGTTCGCGGTCGAGACGTTCTGCCCCGCGGCCGACGGCGTTTCCGCCGCGCGCATCGAGGAAGAAGTCGTGCTCACGCCTGACGGCGCGAAGGTCATCACGCTGTTCCCGGCGCAGGAACTGCCGATCGCGAATCGTTATTAGACCGTTAAATCTCGAACCGCGAAGGACGCGAAGGACGCGAAGGACGCCAAGGAAAGGCTCTCGAATTTTGGGACAACGAGCATTTGCTTTTCTATATCGATTGTTTTGTTTTCCTTTTGTTTTCCTTTGCGTCCTTCGCGTCCTTGTATGTTCGAATTGGCGCAGAATGATATTAGTCAGTGTAGCACCCGAGTGCGGCAGATCGATCGCGTCCTGGTGGCAAACACCGTCGCAAAGCATGGGTCGCCGCATTTGTTACCTCGTAGAGCCCGAACGGTTGGATGGGTTCAAACCCGCATGATGCAAGGATGGGCGTGGAGGATGTCATGAGCGAATATGTTGGTGTCGATGTCAGCAAGTTGCAGTTGGATGTTCATCTTCACTCGACCGGAACCGGATTCTCAGTGCCCAATGCCGAGGCCGGATTGAAAGACTTGTGCGAACGATTGGGTGCGCTGGAGCCGCAACTGGTAGTGCTCGAGGCTACTGGCGGGTACGAGCGGCTTTGCGCGGCCGCGCTCGCGCAATGTGGCGTGCCGGTCGTGATTGTGAATGCTCGGCAAGTGCGGGCGTTTGCAATTGCGACCGGCGTTCTTGCGAAGAGCGATCGCGTGGATGCGCGAATTCTGGCGCACTTTGCAGCTGCGGTGCAGCCCGAGATTCGGACGCTGCCCGATGAGCAGCGCCAGGCGCTCGACGAACTGCTCGGGCGCCGCCGCCAACTGGTGGCGATGCTCGTGCAGGAGAAGAACCGGCTGGCGCAGTCGCACACGCCACTGGTTAAGAAAGACATCAAGAGCCACATCGCGCTTCTGGAGAAGCGCATCCGCGGATGCGATGGGGAACTGCAGCAGGTCATTCACGCATCTCCGGTATGGAAGGCGCAGGAAGATCTGTTGCTCTCGTTTAAGGGCATAGGGCCCGTGAATGCACGCACCTTGGTGGCTGAACTGCCCGAGCTCGGCCAGCTCAATCGCAAGCAGATTGCAGCGCTGGTTGGTTTGGCGCCGTTTGCGCGCGAATCCGGCGTCTGGCGCGGTAAACGCAGAATCCAGGGGGGCCGCGGGCAAATACGGCACACGCTCTACATGGCAACGCTGGCTGCCGTGCGATTCAACGCTTGCATACGAACGTTCTATCAACGGCTGATCGCTGCCGGCAAGCCCGCCAAGGTTGCGCTCGTCGCGTGCATGCGCAAAGTGCTCACCATACTTAACGCGATGATGCGTACGAATACGCCTTGGCAAGAACCAGCCATTGGATAAATTCAACACGGTTGCTTTGCGGTGAATGTTTTGACTCAGGAGTAAATGTTGGACACATCAGCGAAGCGTAAAAAGACGCCGGCAGCGATGGAAATCGGCCGCGAGACGAAGAGCGAGCTGTACCGCCTGCAACTCGAGCTGCGCTATTGCGAGAAGCGCGCGTACGACCTTTTTTTGCAAAACCTGATCAAGGGCACGAGTCATCTGTCGCTTGGCCAGGAAGCGATCGCTGCGGCATTCGGCGTCGCCATGCGACCGGACGACTGGACGTTTTGCACCTACCGCGGCCACGCGCACACGCTCGCGCGCGGTGCGTCGATGGAGGGGGTGCTGGGCGAGCTGATGGGACGCCAGTGCGGCTTGCTCGGCGGCAAGGGCGGCTCGATGCACCTGACCGACGTCGCGAAAGGCGCGATGGGCTCGTACGCGATCATCGGCGCGCATCTGCCGGTCGCGGCGGGCGCCGCATGGTCGGCGCAATATCGCGGCACCGAGCAGGTTGCCGTGTGCTTCTTCGGCGACGGCACGACAAACATCGGCGCGTTCCACGAGGCCTTGAACTTCGCTGCGGTGTGGAAGCTGCCCGTCGTCTACGTCTGCGAAAACAACTTGTACATGGAATACACGCCGATCTCGGCAGTGACGGCGGTCGAGCATCCGGCCGCTGACCGCGCTTCGGCCTACGGCCTGCCCTCGATCGTCGTCGACGGCAACGACGCCGACGCCGTTTACAAGGTTGCGAGCGAAGCCCTCGCGAAAGCGCGTGCCGGCGGCGGACCTTCGCTGATCGAGGCGATGACGTACCGCCACAGCGGACATTCGCGCGCCGATCCCGCGAAGTATCGCCCCGAGGGCGAGCTCGAGAAGTGGCTGCTGAAAGATCCCATCGTCGTGTACCGCGAGCGGCTGCTCAAAGAAGGATTCAACGAGCCGACTTTGAAAGACATGGAAGCTGCCGCAATGAGCAAAGTGGATGCTGCGACCGCGACTGCGAAAGCGTCGCCGCTGCCGTCGATCGACGACATCGAGAAAAACGTGTTTGCCGACGGAGGCTCAGCATGGCGGAACTGACTTACCGCGACGCCGTCGCTGCCGGCATTGCGCAGGAAATGGAGCGCGACGAGCGCGTCGTGTTCCTCGGTGAGGACGTGGCCGGTGCGGGCGGCGTGTTCAAGGCAACTGTCGGCCTGCTCGACAAGTTCGGCCCCAGGCGCGTGCGAGACTGCCCGATATCGGAACAGGCGATTCTTGGCGCAGCGATGGGCGCGGCGATGACGGGTTTACGGCCCATCGCGGAAATCATGTTCTCGGATTTTCTCGCCGTGTGCTGGGACATCGTTGCCAACGAGATCGCAAAATCGCGCTACATGACGAACGGCCAGATTTCGCTGCCGCTCGTGATCCGCACGGCGAACGGCGCCGGCTCGCGCTTCGGCGCGCAGCATTCGCAGGCGGTCGAGAACTGGGCGATGATGATCCCGGGCATCAAGGTGGTCGCGCCGGCATTTCCGGCCGACGTCAAAGGCATGCTCGCCGCAGCGGTGCGCGATCCGGATCCGGTCCTCTTCTTCGAGCAGAAGTCGCTGTATCCGATGAAAGGCGAAGTGCCAGACGGCGAATACGTGGACGAGCTCGGCAAGGCGAAGGTGCTGCGCCAGGGGAAAGACTGCACGATCGTTGCGCTCGCCTCGATGGTGCACAAGGCGCTCGACGCAGCGGCGACTCTCGAAAAAGAACACGGCATCCAGTGCACAGTTGTCGATGTGCGCTCGCTCGTTCCGCTCGATACGCAGACGATCCTCGCGGAAGTCGGGAAAACCGGGAGGCTCTTTACGGTCGAAGAAAACCCGCGGCTGTGCGGGTGGGGTGCGGAAATCGCGTCGATCGCCGCCGATGAATGTTTCTGGAATCTCGACGCGCCGATCGTGCGCATCACGACGCCGCACGTGCCGCTGCCTTCCGCCGATCTGCTCGAAGACAACACCGTGCCGTCGGCGGCGCGCATCGTGCGCGAGATCCGCGAGCGGCTTGGCTAAACCTTGAACCGCGAAGGTCGCAAAGGACGCAAAGGAAAGACAAGTGCAAGGAAAAGAAATCAAAAGATCGGATTCGGCAGGTACTGCGGCGTGCGGCCCGACTTTCATTTCCAGGTCTCCTTCGTTTCTGCTTTTCCTTCGCGTCCTTTGCGTCCTTTGCGGTTCCGCTTTATTGCTTTTGCCTGTGTCCCGCGCTGCACAGGGGACCGACACGATACTCGTCAACGGCAAGGTGTTGACGGTCGACGACCGGTTCAGCATCGTCGAGGCAGTTGCAATCGAGCGCGGACGCATCGTCGCGGTCGGCAAGTCGGCTGACATCGCAAAGCTCGGCAATAGCACAACCAAGAGAATCGACCTCAGGGGCCGGACCGTCATTCCCGGATTGATCGACAATCATGCGCATTTCGTGCGCGTCGCCGAGAAATGGCATGAAGAGATGCGGCTCGACGGCGTTACGTCGCGCGCGCAGGCAATCAGGATGCTGGAGGCGCGCGTGCGCGCGGCGAAGCCAGGCGAATGGATCGTCGCCCTTGGCGGTTGGTCGGAAGAGCAGTTCATCGACGACCCGCGCGGCTTTCCGCTAACGGAGCTGGACCGGCTGGCGCCGAACAATCCGGTCGCGCTGCAGGCGATCTATCGCCACACGTACCTGAATACCGCAGCGCTCAAGGCAGCGAAAATCGACGAGACGACGCCCAATCCGCCGGGTGGTGTCATCGAAAAAGAGGGCGGAGCGCTGACCGGCCGTGTCACCGGCGCGGGCGGCGTGGCTTTCATCGCAGCGAAAGTGCCGCTCGCGGACAAGGCGCAATGGCGGCAGAACGCGCGTGACGTCGTCAGCTTTCTGAACTCCGTTGGATTGACGGCCTGGATGGACGCGGGCGGACGCGGCATGAGCGACGAGCATTACGAGCCTTATCGCGAGCTGGCGGACCGGGGCGAGCTCAACATTCGCATCTACTGGCAGATCATGCGCCAGCCCGCGACGCCGCAGGAAGTGGACAAGATACTGACGGAAATTCCGGGCTTCAAGCCATTCCAGGGCAACGATTATTTTGACAACGTCGGCTACGGCGAGTCGGTCTACAACGGCGTCTATACGACGCTGCTGGCGCCGCAAGGGAACACCAGGCCGGAGGACCTGGCGCAGTGGGAGCGTCTGGTGCGCGCGCTTGCTCAGCAGGGGCTCTACGTCAACGCGCACGTCGAGATGGAGAATTCGATCGACGCGTTCCTCGACATCTACGAGCGGATCAACCGCGAGAAGCCGATCAAGGGATTGCGCTGGGCGTTCTCGCACGTCGACCAGGTTACGCCGGCGCAACTCGAGCGCATGAAGCGCCTCGGCATGACGGCGCAGATTCACACCCGGCCGCTGATTCAGGGCGCGCTCGAACACAAGTCGCACGGCAATCGCGCCTGGGACATGCCGCCGATGCGGCTCGTCCGCGACAGCGGCATTCCCTGGGGATTGGGCTCCGATGCCACCGCGGTCACGACGTCGAATCCGTTCTATAACCTGTGGTTCGCAGTCACCGGAAAAATGATCGGCGGCCAGCAGGTCAATCGCCAGACGTTGACGCGCGAGCAGGCACTGGCCGCGCATACCCGCAACAACGCGTATATCGTCTTCCAGGACGGTAATCTTGGCATGCTCGCGCCGGGCCGCTATGCCGATCTCGTCGTGCTCGACCGCGATTACCTTAAAGTGCCGGCCGATCAGATCAAGGACATCAAACCGCTGATGACGATGGTCGGCGGGAAAGTCGTTTATGAAGCAAATGCGCGCAAACCTTAGCCACGGAGTGCACAGAGAACACAGAGAGTTCGCAGTGCTTGAGATTCTCGGTGACCTCCGTGTCCTCCGGGGCAACAGTTTTAGGGGAAGCAGATGGAAGTAATCATGCCGCAGCTTGGCGAGACGGTCACCGAAGGGGTGGTCACCAAGTGGCACAAGAAAGTCGGCGACGCGGTCAAAGCCGACGAGATGCTGTTCGACGTCGAGACGGACAAGGTGAGCACCGAGATTCCGGCGCCGGTCGCCGGTGTGATCGCCGAGATACTCGTGCAGGAGGGCGTAACGGCGAAGGTCGGCGCGCCGCTCGCGGTCATTCGCGAAAGCGGTGCGGCCGCAGGAGCGCCCGCAGCTTCGACTCCGGCCACACGGGAAGCCGCGGTGCCCGCAGTCGCCGCTGCGCCGGCACGCCGCTTCGAAGCAGCGCCCGCGGGCGATCGCCTGTCGCCGGTCGTGCGCCGCCTCGTCGCCGAGCATCAACTGAATCCCGCCGCGATAAAAGGCACCGGCCGCGACGGCCGCATAACGCGCGAAGATGTATTGGGTTACCTCGATCAGCGCGGCGGTTCCGCGCCGCCGGCGCAGCGCGCGCCGCAGCCCGTCGCAGCCGGGCAGCGCAAGCCGCTCAACAACATTCGCAAGCGGACGGCTGAACACCTCGCCAAATCCTGGCAGACGGTCCCGCACGTGCTGCAGGCGATCGAAGTCGATTTTCAGCGCGTGGAGCTTGCGCGCAGCGAGGCGGGCGCGCCATGGAAGTCGCGCGAGGGTTTCACGCTTACGTATCTGCCGTTCATCGCGCGCGCCGTGTCGGTTGCGCTCGCGAAGTTTCCGCTGCTCAACGCAAGCCTCGACGGCGACGACCTCGTGCTGCACAAGAACATCAACATCGGCATCGCGGTCGATTTAAACTTCGACGGCCTGATCGTCCCCGTGGTCAAAGACGTGCCCGGCAAGTCGCTGCCGCAGCTCGCGCGGGAAATCAACGACCTGGCGCAGCGCGCGCGCGCGAACAAATTGAAACCCGACGAGCTTTCAGGCGGCACCTACACGCTTTCAAACTCGGGCGTTTTCGGGACGCTCATCACGGCACCGATCATCAACCAGCCGCAGGTCGCGATCCTGTCGACTGACGGCGTGAAAAAGAAACCGGTCGTGATCGAATCCGAAGCGGGCGACAGCATCGCGATCCGCCCGGTCGGCGTGCTCGCGCAGACGTTCGATCATCGTGCGGTCGACGGTGCGTATTCGGCGGCATTTCTCAAGGAAGTGAAGACCGCACTCGAAACGCGCGACTGGATGCAGGCGCTAAACGCATGAGAGGAGAGCAGAGAGAGGTGAGAGGCGTGGCGCGGCGCGCTTATGTGGCCGTCGCACTCATGTCCGCCGCTTGCACCGTGTTCGCGCAGAGCGCCGGCCCGCGCGATCTCGCGGAACTCAAGCAGGAGACGCAGCGCCGCGCCGACCGCAATCTGCCGCCGATCGGCGGCGTAAAAGCGGACGACGTCCGCGAAGCAATGGCGAATCTGAACAGCCTCGAGCCCGACGCATGGGCGTCGGCATTCAGCCGCATCGGCGATCGCTACGTGGAAAAAGCCAAGTCCCAGCAGGGCAAAGAGGCGGCTGAGAGCTACAAGCATGCGTGGGAGACCTACAATTTCGGCCGCTGGCCGGTCGAAAACTCGCCCGGCAAGAAACAGGCATACGCGAAAGCGCTCGAAGCATTCGCCGCCTACGGCAAATTGATCGATCCTCCGCTCGAGATCGTGCGCATCCCATTTGAGGGCAAGGAAATCGTCGGCTACCTGCGGGTCCCGGCGAACGTGAAGCCGGCGCCGCTTTTGATCGGCATCAGCGGCCTCGACACGCGCAAGGAAGACGTCGCGGCGAATACCGACGGACTCATTCGCAGAGGCATCGCCGTACTCGCACTCGATATGCCGGGGACGGGGCAGGCGCCGGTCAAGGTCGAGCCGGGCGCGGAGCGCATTTATTCGAAAGTGCTCGACTATCTTCAGACGCGCACCGACATTGACCCGAAGCGCATCATCGTGCGTGGCCAGAGCTGGAGCGGCTACTGGGCGGCGAAGCTCGCTTATACGGAGAAAGACAGATTGCGCGGTGCAGTCGTGCACGGCGTCGGGATACACGGCTACTTTCAGCCCGAGTTCCAGAAGAAAGGGCTGACGACGCGCGAATATCTGTTCGACCTTTTCCCGGCGCGCTCGGCGGTGTACGGTGTGAGCACGATGGACGAGTTTCTCGCTTACGGGCCGAAGCTCTCGCTGCTCGACGGCGGTTTTCTCGACAAGCCGTCCGCGCCGATGCTGCTCGTGAATGGAGAGAAGGATACGCAGCAGCCCATTTCAGATTTGTATCTGATGATGAAGCACGGCGACCCGAAAGATGCATGGGTCAACCCGGCGGGCGGGCATATGGGCCGTTCGGAAGCGTGGCCTCAACGCAAGATCCTCGACGAAGTCGTGATGCCCTGGATCGAGCGTCGGCTAAAACCTTAATGCCTAAGGACAGGTCGCGCGGAGCACGCGGAGAAATTCTAAGTCACAATTGATCAAAGATTTTCTCCGTGAACTCTGCGTGCTCCGTGCGAAATGTTTCTGAATTTTTTTGATTGGAAAATGAAATGGCAAACATGAAGCAGCACAAGCTCGGCTGGATCGGGATCGGCCGCATGGGTTACGCGATGGCGCAACGGCTCGCGGATGCGGGCAGCGACATTGCGGTCTGGAATCGCACGAAAGAAAAGGCGGAGCCGCTTAAGAAACATGGCGCAAAAGTCGTCGGCACGCTGCCGGATCTCGCGGCGTGCGACATCGTGTTCACGATGGTCTCCACAGGCAAGGACGTGAAGGAAGTTCTCTTCGGCGACGCGGGCGTATTGTCGAAGGGCAGGAAGCCGAAAATCGTGGTGGACAGCACCTCGATTTCGCTCGAAGAGTCGGCGGAGATTCGCGGGAAGCTCAAGCAAGAGGGCGTCCAGTTCCTGTCCGCACCGGTGTCGGGCAACGCGAAAGTGATCAAGGCGGGCAAGTTGACGGTCGTCGCATCTGGCCCCAAAGACGCGTTCGACGCGGTCGCACCCTACCTGCAGGCGATCGGGCAGGGTGTCAGCTACGTCGGCGACGGCGAGCTTTCACGCATCGCGAAGATCTGCCACAACGTGATGCTCGGCGTGGTGATCCAGAACTTGTGCGAAATCACGGTTCTCGCCGAAAAAGCCGGCATGCAGCGCCACGCGTTCCTCGATTTCCTGAATAAGAGCGTGATGGGATCGATGTTCACGCGCTACAAGACTCCGGCGCTGGCGAATCTCGACTTTCACGTGACGTTCACGCCCGAACTGCTGAGAAAAGACATCGACCTCGGCTTGAGCGCCGGCAAGACCTACGGCGTGCCGATGCCGCTCACGTCGCTCACGCGCGACATGGTGCAGACACTCATCGGCCACGGCTACGGCCAGGATTTTTCGCAGCTGCTGCTGTTGCAGGCAAAGGCGTCGGGCATCGAGCTGAAACCGGAAAACGTAGAATTGAGCGACGGGCTGTCGTAAAAACGATTTGCAAATCGACAAGGAGGCGGTCATGAAGGGGACGAGACTGGCAGGCGGTCTGCTGCTCGCGGCGGCAGCGGTCGCGGCGAGCGCGCAGAATTTTCCGGTCAAGCCGGTGCACATGTACATTGGATTCCCGGCGGGCACGTCGACCGACCTTCTCGCGCGGATGCTCGCGCAAAAGCTCGGCGATACGTGGGGCCAGAACGTAGTGTCGGACAATCGCTCCGGCGCCGGCAGCTCGATTGCTGCCGCTGCCGTTGCGAAGTCGACGCCGGACGGCTACACCCTGCTCTTCAATTCTTCGGCGCAGAGCATCAATCCGGCGCTCTATGCCAGGCTGCCTTACGACACGCTCAAGGATTTCGTCGAGATTGCGATGGTCGCGTCGCAGCCCAACGTGCTGGTCGTGAATCCGTCGTCGAGCATCAAGACGGTGGCCGATCTGATCGCCGAAGCGAAAGCAAAGCCCGGCCAGCTCAATTTCGGCTCGGCGGGTGTCGGCACCGGCACGCACCTCAATCTCGAGAAATTCAAGCTCGCGGCCGGTATCGATATCACGCATATTCCGTACAAGGGCACGCCGGAAGTCGTGACCGACATCATTGGCGGACGCCTGACCGGTTACTTTGCGCCGATCACCGCCGCATTGCCGTTCGTGACGAGCGGCAAGCTGCGCGGGGTCGCGGTCAGCAGCGCGAAACGATCGGCTCAGCTGCCGAACGTGCCGACGATCGCGGAAGGCGGCGTGAAAGGCTTCGATTTTCTGCTGTGGTTCGGCGTATGGGGGCCTTCCGGCATGCCGCCGGCACTCGTCGACCGTATCGCGCGCGATATCAACGCCGTGCTGGCGAGCGCGGATCTGAAGGAGCAATTCGCCAAAGCGAGTACCGAGCCGTTCGTCATGACGACGCCGGAATTCAGGCAGTTCGTGCGCAAGGAAATCGAAGAGAACGGCAAAGTCATCAAGGCGGCGGGCATTCAGCCTCAGTAATTAATACTTGAATCTTGAATCGCAAAGGGCGCGAAGGAAAAGCAAAAACAGGAGAATGAGTGCGCGGGATGAAGTGCGTCGCTGCAGACCGCGCAATGTTGAACGCCGTGCTTATCGATTTCCTTTGCGCCCTTTGCGTTCCTTCGCGTCCTTTGCGTTGACATGTTTTGATCTCGTATGAGGGAGAAGCGGTAGATGAAATACCGGCAGTTGGGTAAAGTCGGCCCGCAGGTTTCCGCGATCGGGCTCGGCCGCGGCAGCCAGCCGGTCAAATTCGGCGAGCCGCTCGAGCACGACTTCAACGAAACGATCCGGCGCGCGATCGACGTCGGGATTACGCTGTTCGACAGCTCCGACCTCTACTGGAATACGCGCCACGAAGTGCTATTGGGGCGCGCGATCCAGGGGCGCCGCCATAAGGTTCTGGTGACGACGAAATTCGGCAACATCGACCTGCCGGACGGCAAGAAGGGCACCAACGGCCGTCCGGAGTACGTGTACTCCTCGTGCGATGCCAGCCTCGAGCGCATGGGGCTCGACTGCATCGACGTCTACTTCATGCATCGCGTCGATCCGAAAACGCCAATCGAAGAGACGGTCGGCGCGATGTCGCGCCTCGTCGAGCAGGGCAAGGTCCGCTATATCGGGCTGTGCGAAGCGGGCCCGGAGACGCTGCGTCGCGCGCACAAGGTGCATCCGCTCGCTGCGCTGCAAACGGAGTATTCGCTGTGGGCGCGCGATTGCGAGGCCGGGATTCTGCCGGTGTGCCGCGAGCTCGGCATTGCGTACATGGCCTACGCGCCGCTCGGGCGTGGACTCCTGACCGGCTCGATCAAGAAAGTCGAAGACCTGCCGGAAACCGACCGCCGCCGCCGGCACCCGCGTTTTCAGCCGGAGAACCTCGCTCGCAATGCCGAGCTCGTCACGCAGCTCGAAGCGATCGCCGCAAAAAACAAGGTCAAGCCCGCGCAGCTCGCGCTCGCGTGGCTCCTCGCGCAGGGCGATGACATCGTGCCGATTCCCGGGACGAATCACGTGCACAACCTCGATCTGAACGTCGCCGCCGTCGACATCAAGCTGAGCAAAGCCGACGTCAGGGAATTGAGCCGCATCTTCGCGCCGGGCGCCGGCGCGGGCCTGCGCTATAACGAAACCGCGCTCAAGGGGATGGGGATTTGATGCATTGAGTGATCAGGTGATTGAGTGATTAAGTGATTTCGTCGTCTGATCCATGGGGAGAACATTCTAAGATGACTTCTTAAGCGCTTCATCACTGGATCACCGAATCACTAAATTACTCAATCACTCACAAAAATGGCCAAACTCAAACGTCCTCCGCGCAAAGTGATGCGCAGCCCGCATCTGCGCAAGCACCCGGTGCGGCGCGTCACCTCGAAGGCTGCACCGGCGCCCGTCGATTTCGTGTCGCTGCAGGAAATCGTCGCGGCGGCGAAGCGAAATCTCACTACCGACTTGTGGAACCATCTCGTCGGCGGATCGGATTCCGAAACGACGCTGAAGCGCAACCGGCAGGCGCTCGACAGCCTGGCGCTGCGCCAGCGCGTGCTCGTGGACGTTCGCAAGATTGATATCACGACGTCGATTCTTGGCACGACCATCAGCAGCCCCGTATTTCTCGCGCCGGTCGGCGGGCTCGTCGGCTTCATCAATCCGGAGCAGGGCGCGATTCCGGTCGCGCGCGCCGCGGTGGCGCACGGCACGACCGCATTCATCAGCACCGCAGCGAAGCCCGGGTTCGACGCGGCCGCTGCCGCAGTGAAGGAACCGCTGATTTTTCAGCTTTACGTGCGCGCCGACCGCAAATGGGTCGAGGACATTCTCGATCGCGTGAAAGCGGCCGGCTATCGCGCGCTGTGCGTTTGCGTCGATCGCAATTACTACGGCCGCCGGGAGCGGGACATCATCAGCCGCGCGAGCGTGCGCGAAGGCTTCGGCGACCCGTCGTTCCAGATGGGGCTTAAATGGAGCGACCTCGTCTGGATGAAGGAGCGCATCCAGCTGCCGCTGATCGTCAAAGGCGTCGCGACCGCTGAGGACGCGAAGCTGTCTGTGGAGCACGGTGCCGACGTCGTATACGTTTCGAATCATGGCGGCCGCCAGCTCGATCACGCGCAGGGCACGATCGAAGTGCTCCCGGAGGTGGTCGATGCGGTCGCGGGACGGGCGGAGATCCTGTGGGACGGCGGCGTGCTGCGCGGCACCGACGTCATCAAGGCGATATCGCTTGGCGCGCGCGCGGTCGGCGTCGGTAAGCTGTTAGGCTGGTCGCTCGCCGCGGGCGGCGAGGCGGGCGTCAAGCGCATGCTCGAATTGATGGACGTCGAAGTCCGCACCGCGATGGGGTTGATGGGTGTCACGTCGCTCGCACAATTGAATCCGTCGTGGGTGCGGCCGACGACGCCCGTGAACGAGCCGAGCTCGACGAGCGCTTATCCGTGGTTTGAGGGAAAGTTGAATTGAAATCCGCAGGCGCCCCCATCCCAGCCTTCCCCCGCTTCGCAAGGGAAGGAGCGAAGTCCTTTTTAACGGATCCTTCCTTGCGCAGTGATGCGCGGGAGATGGTTAGGGCGGGGGCCTCCACTGGATGGATCTTGAAGTCGTTTAGCAATCAAAGATGTCGATTCCAAATCCGCTAAAGCTCGAACCGCGCCTCGCCGCGATCATGCAGCGGGAATACCCGCGCTTTTCCGACGCGGAATACGCGCGTCGGCACAAGGCACTAGACGGCGTGATGCAGAAGGCGGGCGTTGATCATCTGCTTGTCGTCACCGATCACCGCACCGGTAACGCTCCGCAGTGGGTAACCGGCTGGTCCGGCACCGTCGAGGCCTACGTGATCTTCAAGCCGGGCGTGAAGATGACGATGTTCGTCGAGTGGTACAACCACTTTCCGCTCGCGAAAAAGCTCGCGCATGGAATCGACGTGCACTGGGGCGAGCATAAGGGCATCCCGAAAACGGTCGAGGAATTGAAGCGCCGCGGCGCCAGGCGCGTGGGCGTGATGGGCCCGCTGCCGGCCGGCAAGTGGCGCGCGCTCGAGCAGCATTTCGAGCTCGTAAGTCTCGACGCCGCCTACGTGAGGCTGCGCACCATCAAGTCGGAGGAAGAGATCGACTGGATGCGGATCGGCGCCGCGTTGTCGGACGCCGGCATCTCCGCGCTTATCAATGAAACCCGCGTCGGCATGACCGAGCGCGAGCTCGCCAATCTCGTCGAGCGGTCGTGGGTCGGCCATGGCGGCACTACGATGATTCATTACATTGGCTGCACGTCGATGGCGAATCCGCACATCTTCGTGCCGCCGCAGTACGCATCCACGCGCAAGGTCGGCAAGGGCGACGTGATCTTCTGCGAGCTGTCGGCGTTCTGGTGGGATTACGCCGGGCAGGTTCTGCGCACCATGACGGTCGATGCGGAGCCGACGGCCCTTTATCGGGACCTGTACGACACCGCGGAAGCCGCGTTCGAGGCGGTGACAAAGGTGGTGCGCCACGGGGCGCCGATGCAGGAAATCGTGGATGCGGCGGGAATCATCGAGCAGGCAGGCTTCACGACGTGCGACGATCTCATGCACGGCTTCGGCGGCGGCTACTTTCAGCCCATTCTCGCCAGCAAAAGCCGACCGTCCGGCCCCTTGCCTGAAATGACGCTCGAAGAGAACATGACCGTCGTCGTGCAGCCCAATGTAATCACTGCACATGCCGACGAGTCGAAGCGGGCCGGCGTGCAGGTCGGCGAATGCATACGCGTCACGAAGACCGGCTTCGAGCGGCTGCACGCAATCGAGCGCAAATTGTTTCGGGTTGGGTGATTCGCGCTTAGAATTGACTGGCGGTGGAATATAAAAACTCGCCGCGCTGTTGTCCGTAGATTGACCAAAGGAGGGGGCCATGGCCGAACCGATCCAGACGTCGCTGACCGTCAACGGCAGGCGTCAAACCGTTACCGCGCTGCCCGATACGCCGCTCTTGTGGGTGCTGCGCGAGGACTTGAAGCTCACCGGCACCAAGTTCGGCTGCGGCGCAGGGCAATGCGGCGCATGCATGGTGCATGTTGACGGCAAATCCGTGTTCTCCTGCCTGCTGCCGATCAGCCAGCTCTCCGGGCGCAGCATCACCACGATCGAAGGCCTCGCGCCCGACAGCAGCCACAAGCTGCAGAAAGCATGGCTCGCCGAGCAGGTGCCGCAATGCGGCTATTGCCAGTCGGGCCAGATCATGCGCGCCGCCGACCTCCTGAAATCGAATCCGCATCCGACGCGCGAGCAGATCGTCGCGCACATGAGCACGAACATCTGCCGCTGCGGGACTTACACCCGCATCGTGAAGGCGGTCGAGCGGGCCGCGAAGGAGGCTTAGCCATGCTCAAAAATCCTGCTAACGCTTCCATGGATTCCGGCTTTCACCGGAATGACGTGAATCGCAGCCGCCGGCGTTTCATGACGGGCGCCGCCGGCTTTACCTTCGGCGTGGCAGTGGGCGTGCCCCTGTTCGACGCGACGGATGCCGGCGCTGCCGGTAACGACGTCGTGATGAGTCCGTATGTCACGATTTCGACCGACGGCACGATTGCCATCATGTCGCCCGCCGCGGAGATGGGGCAGGGCTCTCTCACGTCGCTGCCATTGATTCTGGCGGAGGAGCTCGATGCGGACTGGAGCAAGGTTCGCATCGTGCCCGCGCCGCCCATCGAAAAAATCTACGGCAATCCGGGTTTCGGCGGGCTCATGTACACCGCAGGCAGCTTCGCCGTAAATGGTTATTTCACCGCACTGCGCACGTTCGGCGCGCAGGTGCGCCAGGTGCTGCTCGATACCGCCGCGCGCCGATGGAGCGTTCCGGTAGCGGAGCTCACGACAGAACCCAGCGCGGTCGTGCATCAGAAATCGGGGCGGCGCATTTCATATGGCGAGCTCGCCGCGTTCGTGGAAGTGCCTGCAGTCGCGCCGAAAATCGAAGCGGCGCAGCTCAAGAAGACGAAAGACTTCCGCTTGATAGGCAAGGATGTGCCGCGCGTCGAGCTGCCAGGCAAAGTCAACGGCACCGCGCCCTACAGCATTGACGCGCAAGTGCCCGGCATGGCGTATGCGGCGGTGCTGCGCGCTCCCGTCGAGGGCGGTTCGCCGGATCGCATCGACGACAGCGCAGCCCGCGCCATCTCGGGTGTGATCGGCACGGTCCCGCTTCCGTACGGCGTCGGTGTGATTGCCGAAACGCCATGGGCCGCGTTCAAAGGCAAAAACGCCCTGAAAGTCACCTGGACCCGCGGCGGCAAAGCATGGGGCCATTCGACGGCACAAGGCTTGCGTGACTTCACGGCAATCGCGCGTGACGAATCGCGCGGCGGAGTGGCATGGGAGAAAGTCGGCGATGCGCCGGCGGCGATGAAGCAGGCGGCAACTGTATACGAGGGCGAATACACCTGCGATTACGCGTACCACGCGCAGATGGAGCCGCTGAATTCGGTGGCTGCGGTTTCGGCGAACGCCGACGCCGTCGAGATCTGGTGCGGCACGCAAAGCCAGAGCATGGCGGTCACCGCCGCAGCGAATGCGCTCGGCATTCCGGTCGAGCGCGTGAAATTCAACGGTGCGCTGCTCGGCGGCGGTTTTGGGAGGCGCGGTCATCGCGACGAGGAATTCGTCGTCGAGTCCGTGCTGCTCTCGAAGGCGACCAGGCGTCCGGTCAAAGTGTTGTGGACGCGCGAGGACGACGTGCGCAACGGCCGCTTCCGGCCGCTCTACGTGCAGCGCGTCAAAGCCGGTTTCGACTCGCAGGGCAAGCTAGTCGCGTGGCATCACCGCATCGTGTGCGACCAGGTGCTCGCATTCCAGGACCCGGTGCGCCACAAGCTTGTCAAAGGCAGCGACGGCATCGCGCTGCGCGGCGGCGAATTGAAGACCTACGACACCATTCCCAATCGTTTGGCCGAGGGCATGCTCGAAGACACGGGAATCCGCACGTCATCGCTGCGCGCCATCGGCGTCGGACCCACCAAGTTCGCGGTCGAGGCATTTCTGGATGAAATCGCCACTCGCCGCAATCTCGATCCGATTGCGCTCAGGCTCGAGCTCCTGAAGAACCAGCCGCGGGCGCGTGCCGTCGTCGAAGAGGTCGCGCGCATGGCGGAATGGAACAAGCCGCGGCCTGCCGGCCGCGCGCTCGGATTCGCCTACATCGATTACACCGGCTCGCAGTTGGGCGGTATCGCTGAAGTTTCGCTCGACAAGAAGACGGGAGTAATACGCGTCCATAAGTTCTGGTGCACGATCGATTGCGGCATTGCGATTCAGCCGGACAACGTGGTCGCGCAGACGGAAGGCTCGATCGTATACGGCCTCGGGCTCGCGCTGACCGAGCGCATCACGTTCAGGGACGGCGCGATCGAGCAATCGAATTTCAACAATTATCCGGTGCCGCGCATGCGCGACGTGCCGGAAATGTTCGTCAAAGTCATGCCGACGGACAACCATCCGACCGGCGCGGGGCAGATGTCCACGCCGCTCGTCGCGCCGGCGATCGCGGCCGCGGTATACAAGCTGACCGGCGCGCGACTGCGCCATCTGCCGATGACGCCGGACAAAGTCAAAGTCGCGCTCGCTGAATCGGCGAGCCGGTTTGCGTAACCCATAAAAAACCAGCGAAGGAGAACAGGAATGGAGCGCAGGAAAGCAAGCGATTTTCCGCAGGAAGTGCTGAATCTTTTCGACGGCTACGTGCATGGGCGGATGAACCGGCGCGATTTTCTCGACAGTGCGAGCAAGTATGCGGTCGGCGGGTTCACCGCCGCGGCCATGCTCGAAGCGCTGCGCCCGAATTACGCGTGGGCGCAGCAGGTCCCGAAAGACGACGCGCGCATCAAGGCCGAGTACGTGTCTTATCCGTCGCCCAACGGCTCGGGCACGATGAAGGGCTATCTCGTCAAGCCGGCGAACGCGAGCGGCAAGCTGCCGGCGGTCGTCGTCATCCACGAGAACCGCGGCCTGAATCCCTACATCGAGGACGTCACGCGCCGCGTCGCACTGCTCAACTACATCGCGTTCGCGCCCGACGCGCTGACGCCGCTCGGCGGTTATCCGGGCAACGAAGAGGCGGCCGTCAAGGCGTTCGGCACGCTCGACGCGAAAAAGCGCATGGAAGACCTCTATACCGGCGCCCAGTACGTGCAGCATCGCCCTGAAAGCACCGGCAAGCTCGGCGCCGTCGGCTTCTGCTTCGGCGGCGGCATCGTGAATGCGCTGGCCGTGCGCATGCCCGACCTCGCTGCGGGCGTGCCGTTTTATGGCGCGCAGCCGGCGGCCGAGGACGTCCCGAAGATCAAGGCACCGCTGCTGATTCACTACGCCGGACTCGACGAGCGCATCAACGCCGGCTGGCCGGCTTATGAAACGGCGCTCAAAGCGAACCATGTGCGTTACGAAGCGTTCATTTACCCCAATGTGAACCACGGCTTCCACAACGACACCACGCCGCGCTACGACGAGGCGGCCGCGAAGCTCGCGTGGCAGCGCACGGTCGATTTCTTCGCAAAGAACCTGCGCGGTTGAGCCGCGCGCTCGTCTGCGGCGCCGCGGCGGTTCTCGCGGCGACCGGGCTCGTGCACGCGCAGACGTTTCCCGACCGGCCGCTGCGGATCATCGTCGCTTTTTCGACGGGGACGGCGGCGGATATCGTCGCGCGCCAGATCGCGGCGAAGCTCACCGATAGCCTGGGCAAGCAGGTCATAGTCGAGAACCGCGACGGCGCGGCCGGCACGATCGGCGCAGGGCTGGTCGCGCGCGCGACGCCCGACGGCCATACGATGCTCATTGCGTCGCCTTCGATCATCGTGAGTCCGCTTTTGATCAAGGATCTGCCGTACGACGTCATGCGCGATTTCTCGCCGGTCGCCCTCATGGCGATATTTCCGACCGTGCTGGTGGTCGGAACGCAGATCAAGGCGACCACGGCTCAGGAGCTGATCCAGCTCGCGAAAGCGCAGCCGGGCAAACTCAACTACGCGAACGCCGGCCGCGGCACGGCGAGCCACCTCAGCGCGGAGCTCATGCGCTCGATGACCGGAATCCAGATCGTCGAAGTCGCGTATCGCGCGACCGCGCAGGCGCTGAACGACACAATATCCGGCGAAGTCGCGATGTATTTTCCGAATCTTGCATCCGCGCTGCCGTCGATTCGTGCTGGGCGCCTGCGCGCGCTGGCCGTCACGAGCGTCGAGCGTTCGCAAGCGGCCCCTGACATTCCCGCGCTCGCCGAGACCCTGCCCGGTTACGAGGCCGCGAGCTGGTACGGTATAGTCGTGCCGGCTCGCACGCCCGCTTCCGTCATCGCGCGGCTCAACGCCGAGATCGCCAAAGCCCTCCAGCAGCCCGACGTGAAACAGCGTTTTCTTTTTCTCGGCGGCGACGTCGTATCCGGAGGACCGGCGGAGCTCGCGAAGACGATGCGCGGCGGCACTGAGAAATGGGCAACGCTGGTCAGGGAAATCGACAGTCGCACCAACAAATAATCGAAACAGGAGAGGAAATCCCATGGCCCTTGGCCCGCATAAAATCGAATACGAAGTGATCAAAGGCTGGGAGCAGATGCCCGAAGGCTGGAGTTTCATCGAAGTCGCCGGCGTTGCCTGCGATTCGAAAGACCGCGTCTACGTATTCAACCGCGGCAAGCATCCGCTGATCGTCTTCGACAAGGAGGGCAGGTTCCTCAATGCGTGGGGCGAGGGCATGTTCGTCGACCCGCACGGCATATTCATCGACCGCGAAGACAATGTATGGCTCGTCGACGACAAGGACCACACGGTCCACAAGTTCACGCCCGACGGCAAAAAGCTGATGACGCTCGGCGAGTCGGGCAAGGCGGCCGATACCGGCTACAAGATCGGCGTGAGCCCGGTCAAGCATGCTGCCGGGCCGTTCAACCGCGTGACGAACGTCGCCGTGCTGCCGAGTGGCGACATGTACATTGCCGACGGCTATGGCAATGCACGGGTGCACAAGTATTCGAAGGAAGGCAAGCTGCTCTTCTCATGGGGAGAGCCGGGCAGGGGGCCGGGCCAGTTCATTTTGCCGCACGGCATCGCGGTGGACAGCGCAGGACTCGTGTACGTGGCCGACCGCGAGAATTCGCGCGTGCAGATCTTCAAGCCAGACGGCGAATACCTGCGCGAATGGACGTTCCTCAACCGCCCGTACGACATCTTCATCGACGACCAGGACATGCTGCACATCGCCGAAGGCGGCTTTCACAATTACATGATGAAGCGCTCGGAAGGGCCGCTGCCCGCGCACGACCAGACGATGATTTACCCGCCGTGCGGCCATTCCCCGATCGCGCGCGTGACCGTGTGCGACCCGGACGGCGGCATCTACGCGCAGGTCGGCGGGGAGAATCCGGTGCTGCCCGGCAACTTCGTGGCGCCGCACGGGATCTGGGCCGACAAGCGCGGCGATTTCTACGTCGGCGAAGTGATCGTCAACGCCGGCGCGGTCAAGCGCATGGCGCCGCTGAAGCCGCCGGGGTTTCAGAAGTTCAGGAGAAGGGCAGGCTGAGCGGGAGTTCTCCGCCGCCGGCTCATCATTCAGCCGGTTGCCCGAGCAGTTCGTCGACCTTCTCCCAATTGGTAATTTCGACGTTGACCGGCCACATGCGTTTCGTGACGCGCAGCCACGCGACGTCGCGGGCGAGGAATCCCAGCAGAAAGCCGAGCGCGCCGAAGCTCGCCGCCGGCAAGTTCATGCTCCACGTCCCGCCTGCATAGATGGCCGTAAGCGCGCAGACCAGCACGTAGCTCTTCCAGTAGCGCAGCATCGAGCCGCCGATCGGAAACGGCTGACTGCGCAATTCCTTTCCCCTGAGAAGCGCGCGCCGCTGAAAGCTGGTGATTCGCATTGTCGTTTCCTCCCTGCGCGAAGTTTACCGCTTGCGTTTGCGCTTCGCCGCTTTCGCGCCTTCTTTGCCGAGCGCGCTGCGGGTCTTCTTCGACAAGTGCGCGATCGTGCGTTTCTTTTTCGCCGCGCCGGCGGCTTTCTTGATGTTTTTGCGGGCTGCTGCGCGTTGCTTCGTGCTGGCCATAGTGCCTCCTGTGATGTGCCCCTCGACGAGGTATGTCGATGGGACAGCGCAGGATTCGAAGCGGTTCGCTTTAAGGTCCGGCCGCCACGTTTCTGAGCAGCGACGCCATGTCGGCGGGAGAGCGCAAGTGGTGCACGGTCTTGTGTGCGCGCGCTTGGGTGACGAGTGCACGGTATTGCGGTGTCAGGTAGCGATTGCAGGACCACAGCACGCGATAGCTTTGGATCGTGCTGCTGATTATCGGGCTGTTCGGCGGCCATCCCTCGGGCGTCGTGAAGCCGCCTTGTATCAATCGCTTGGTGACCCACCGAAAGTGTGTCAACAGCGGCAGATCGACGTAGATGAGCGTGTCGGCCTGGCCGAATCGCTCCCACGCTGATTTCCTGCAGCCGAATCCGTCGATGATCCATGCGTCCCGCTCGAGCAGTTCCGCGTGCCGGCTGAGGTATTCATCGTGTGGGACCGGGCCCTCAGCCGTGAACTGGATGGAGTCGAGCGGATACAAAGGAATCCCGGTCAGCTCGGCGAGCTTTTTCGACAGAGTGGACTTGCCTCCGCCCGCGTTACCGAAAACGGCGACCTTTTTCATGACGCCAGCGAACGAACTTATCCGGCGGCAAATTGCTGGTCCGCATAAAGCTCCAGAACGCCGCATTTACCGCACCGCAGCGCGCCGATGGGAACGCCTGCTTTATAGGATACGGCGGTGCGGCGAAAGAACGACTTTTTGGGAGCTCCGGCATCCCGACCGCCGACCAGCACCCCGCCATAGGCGAAGTCGGGAATAAATCCCTTTTCCATTGTCCCGCCGCACTTCGCGCACGTTGAAGTCAATTCGGGCATCAAGCCTCCGCTCTAATCTGCTCTCGCAGTGCCCTGAACAACGGCACGAGAGCAATTTAAGGCGTTATCGTGCTGCCGACAACTGCGAATGCATTGCCTCTCCGGGCTCGTCCTGCGACGGCGTCTTTGATTCAGCCGTTACCCGGGTTTGCGCGGCCCGCGAGGCACTCGGGGTGATCCGGCTACGGCTGCATTGAATCGCTCGCAAACCGCCTCGCATCTCTCGCGGTTCTGCGATTCGAAGAGATCGACGTACGAGCCGTCGTTGAGGCAGGCGCGTGCATGGAAATACGGATCGCCGTCGCTGTCGCGCGATTCCACGATCCGGGCGCTCTCGAATTCGCCGGGAAGCACTTCCCGTTGTTCGCGGCTGAACGGATAACGGTGAACGATTCGCACGGTGCCCGCTTGAACGGCTACGCTTACGCACGGCCGACGCGCGGCAAATGCCGAAAAGCCGAGTCCCGCAACCCAGAAGACTCCCATGATCGCCGCCTGCCAGAAGCCGTGCGACTTCGAATTCGAAAGGTCGCGAAACAGCACCCATGTCATCAAGGCCACGAAAGTGATGAAGACCGCCATGAAGCCCCAGAGGAAAGCAGCCTTGCAGTTGCGGAACACCACCATTCAGGGCGCCCGTTCCATGAAAAAGCGTTCGGGAGTTTGCTCAGTCACGCGAAAGCCTTCCCGTTCGTACAGTTTTCGGGCCGGGTTCAACGCCAGCACGCGCAGGCGAACCGGCTTGCCCGCTGCTTTTGCTTCCGCCACGACGCTCCGCACGAGACTGGTTCCAATACCCTTATTCTGGTGCGAGGGGTGGATGTAGAGCTGCGTCAATTGGATATGCGACTCTTCGCGCTCGACCGCGATCGCGCCAATCTCGTCGCCACTTACCGACACGACACAGTAAATGCCCGCGGCGATCTGCTCCGCGACTTGTTTGCGGTTGTAATCCTCGCTGAAGGGGCCGAAGATCCGCTCGACATATCCGCGCATTGTCAGATCGATCAGGCGATAGATGAACTCAGCGTCGTCGACAAGCGCCGGCCGCAGCTTTGTATCCGTTCGGACGCCGTGAGATTCGGAATGCAAATGTTCCACGCGTTGCAGCGTAACACGCGTTGACGAGTGCCGCTCCGAGCGCGTCATCGCTGTCGCCGCCGCCCGACATTCGAAGACGCGAATGTAAAGAAGATTTACTTGGCGTTCTTCGTTAAATAACATTTCGCCGTCGATACACAATGAGGAATCGAAAATGCTGATTAGAAAATTGGCGGCGGCGATGGCGATGGGCGGATTGGCGTTTGCCCAGCAGGCCGGCGCTATCGTGATCAATGACTACACGCCGGACGCGCAGTACATCAATCTCGGCAACACGTATCGAAGTGTCGGCCAGATTTTCGGCACGGGCGGCAGCGGCGGGTTTGCCGCGTCGGGTGTCATCATCGGTCAGGATTGGGTGCTTACCGCGGCGCACGTGACGTCGGGCGCGACCTCGATGCAGTTCTACACCGATGACGGCGGAACGAATTTCGGGCGGCCGGGCATTGCGGCAGACCGCTGGTACTCATACTCGGAGTGGAACGGCAGCCTCGGCGCCGGCTACGATCTCGGGCTCATGCACCTGAGCAGCAGCATCGGCTGCGGCGGCACTTTGTCGGATTACGGCGGCTGCGCGGCGGCCCGTTATGGCGGGACGAGCGAACTGAACGGCGTCGGAATTCTGGTCGGCTACGGTATGACCGGAACCGGCTCTACGGGCGCCGTCGTATACGATGGGTTGAGGCGTGGCGGGGCGAACATGGTCGACGCGCTGTACCGGTCGCCGGACGGCGGCAGCCGCATCCTGCTTGCGGACTTTGATTCCGGCAGCGTCGCGCGCAACACCATGGGCGGCAATGGGGCGTTCGATCTCGAAGCGCTCATCGCGCCGGGCGACAGCGGTGGTGGCCTGTTCGAGACGATCAACGGACGCATGTACCTGACCGGCATCACTTCGTTCAGCTGGGGCATTCTCGACGGCGATCCGAATTCGAACTACAACGATGCTGCGGGGTGGACGCGGGTGTCGGCGTTCAACTCATGGATAGACGCTGTGACCGGCGGGCAGGCGTTGTCTTCGTCCAGCATGGGAATCCCGGACGGGGCGGGATTCGCGGTGGCGGAGGTGCCGGAACCCTCGACCTGGGGCATGCTCGCCGCGGGACTCGGCCTGCTCGGCTTTCTGTCGCGACGTCGCGGTGAGTAGCGGCCGGCGTGACGGCACCGGGACCGGCGCTCTCTAGTCGTCTTCGAAGGTCCTGATTACCTTCGCCGGTATGCCGCCGACAATCGTATTGGGTGCGACATTTTTCGTGACCACTGCGTTCGCCGCCACGATCGAATTTTCGCCGATGGTCACCCCGGGCATGATCGACGCGCCCGCTCCGATCCAGGCGTTCTTCCGGATCAGAATCGGCGCGCACAAGGTCGATCTGCGCTCGCTTGGCTTGACCGGGTGATTGATGGTGACCAGGTTGACCTTCGGGCCGATGAGAACGTTGTCTTCGAGCGTGATGCCGCCCCGGTCCATGAATTCGCAGCAATGGTTGATGAAAACTGATTTCCCGACCCGGATGTTCCTGCCGAAGTCAGTGTAGAAGGGCGGCAGCATCCAGAACGAAGCGTCCACTGGCGCGCCGGTAAGCCGTGAAAAAAGGTCCCTGACTTCCTGCGGCGTTCGATAGCCGGAATTGAGCTCGGCGATCAGTTGCTGGGCTTGCGTGATGACGTCGGCGATCTTGTAATACTCGGGGTCATCGAGAGAAATGATTTCCCCCGATCGCTCGCGTTCAAAGATATCTGCAGTTCCCATTCCCGGCTCCTTACGATAGTCCGCTCACTGCGGCGGCTTGTCGTTCGAGATTTTTAGGAAGGCAGCGGCGGCTGCCGGCGCACGCTCTTTGGCGCCGTTGATGAAGAATATGAAAGCGTCGCGGGGCTTCTTGGGCGCTTTCTTATTCTCAATGCGCGGCAGGCCGGCCGGTTCTCCGCCTAGCGCCCAAGTGCGCGCCCGCGCGGCCCATTCCGCGAGCGCTTTTGGCGCATAGCCGGTCTTGATCTTGGCTTGCGCCTTCATGAGCCGCGCGTAAACGAAGTCGGCGGTGATGTCGGCACTCGCGGGGAATTCGTCGGAATCAGGGAAGACGATGGCCGCATTCCGGGCGCGGGCGAGCGCGACGAACTCCGGGGTGTGGAAGCTCTCGTGGCGGACTTCGAGTGCGTGGCGCAGGGGAACGCCGCCGACCTTGTCGGGTAGCATCTTCAGAAATTTTCCGAAGTCATCGGCGTCGAATCTTTTGTTCGGGCCGAACTGCCAAAGGACCGGCCCCAGCTTGGTTCCAAGCTCAACGAGACCACTGTTAATAAATCGCTCGATCGCTTCACCGCCTTCGGCCAGCATGCGGCGGCCGACGATATAGCGCGAGGCCTTGACCGAAAAAGCGAAATCGTCGGGTGTCTCGTCGCGCCACTTGGCGAACGTGGCCGGCGTCTGGTTGCGATAGAACGTGCCGTTGATTTCGATGGCCGTCACGCGCCGGCTCGCGTATTCGAGCTCGCGTTTGTGCGAGAGCCCCTTCGGGTAGAAGTTGTTGCGCCACGGCTCATAAGTCCAGCCGCCGATGCCGACCCTGATCTCACCGCTTTTGGCCACAAGAGTTTCCTTTCGCAGAGTGAACGCCATGCGCCACGGCGGGTCTTTTCTTCATGCGCGCACCGCTTATACGAGTCGGGACTGCCGGCTGGGCGCTCCCCAAGCCGGTCAGGCACCGCTTCCCGAAGGAGGGCAGCAACCTCTCCAAGTATGCCGCGGTCTTTCCATGCGCCGAAATCAACTCGTCATTTGCCCACGAGCATAGCGCTGACACGTATGCCCGATGGGCGGCGAGCGTCCCGGCGTCGTTTCGCTTCTCCGTCAAGCTGCCGAAGTCGATCACCCACGATCGCCGGCTCGAAGACGTGAAAGAGCACCTGGCGCCGTTCATCGAGGCAGTGAGCGGTTTGGGACGGAAGCTTGGCGTCCTGCTCGTGCAGCTCCCGCCGAGCTTTGAATTCGATTTGCGCACCGCGAAATCCTTCTTCCGCCTGCTGCGCCGCCAACATGCGGGCACCGTCGTATTGGAGCCGCGCCATACGACATGGTTCAATGCGGCCGCCTCGTCAGTCGCGCAGGCGAATGGAATCGCCCGCGTCATTGCAGATCCCGTGCGCAAAGGCTGTGATGTTCTGGGCGAGGCCGAAGGCGAGATCGCGTACTTCCGGCTGCACGGCTCGCCGCGCGTCTACTTCTCGCCCTATACGGACGAATACCTGGCCGCACTCGCGGCACGCATGAAAGGAATCGTGGCCCGCAAAGTCCCGGTGTGGTGCATTTTCGACAATACCGGGTCGGGCGCCGCTGCGGCGAATGCGCTGTATCTGCAGGAAAGGCTGCTCGACGGCAAACCGGTGGTTGGGCGGAAAGCCGCCAAGAAGTGAGGCCGGATCAGGCCTTCTGCGCAACCAGATAGACGTGGTTTTCGGGATGCTGATCGTATTCGACGTGCTTGATCGAGCAGCCGAAGCGGCGCAGGCAATCCAGAAAACCGGGAACACCCAGCGTGCTGTACTCGAACCGCTGCCCGCCGAATTCGCCCGACACTTCGCTCGGTTCGTCGCCGCCTCCCCCTGAAAACATCATTACGCCACGTGGATTAAGGCCGGCGCACAGCTTCTCGAGAACTGGCTCCTCAGATTCGAGCGGAAGATGGAAGGTGCTGTCCCAAGCCGAAATGAAATCGAAACTTTGCGGCAGCTCCCATTCGCAGATGTCCGCTATAGCAAACCGAATAGCGGGAAAGCGGTTTTTCGCGAGCGCAATCATCTCGTGGGACACATCGACGCCCGTGCATTCGAATCCGCGCTCCGATAAGACTCGGAGAAATCTGCCTTCGCAGCCGCAGCCGACGTCGAGGGCGGATCCGGTCTGGGGAACGAATTTAAGAGCGCGCTCCAGAGCGGCCAGACCATACGTCGAATCTTTCATCTGGTCGAGCCACCATGAGGCGATTCGATCGTAGTGGAGGCCGGTTTCTTCTGGGGTCATGACAACTTATTGTTTAATCAATTTGCAATCTATTAGAACCCTGTCCTTTCCGCCGGAAGTTAGGCTTGCCAGTTGTAACTAACAGCGAATCTCGCCCCGGCTGATACTGCTAGGTCCGCTCGCAACAGGATATCTGAACGTGTAAATCGGTTGTCCTGAGGATGAGCAGCGCTCAATCTCATAATATCGGACGCCCTTGAGATTGATGAGGTCAACCCACTGTGTATTACCGACGTTCCGTTCTAATTGCTGTTCCGTAAACCCTTCATTCGAGAATGCTTCTCGGGCCGCGTTAAACGCGTCTTCAAGGCTCCGTGCTTGATTTCCATATCTGAGGTCATTGTGCCATCCTGAATTGGAGCACGAACTTACGGAACCACCGAATGGCCACTTCATGACGCGGACTACGCACACTTCTCCATCAGGTTTAATGCGGACTTCGGCTCTGAAAAATTCGCTTAGGAGCCCATTCCTCATAATTCCCCAGTTAAGTGCCGCAGTATCAGATTTGGGGACGAGCAACGCTCTGATATATCCAATGGTTATTGCATCGTTCGAAAAATCTTCTCCAACAAGTACTAACTGGCCGTCTTCGAGCAATACGTACTGACGCTCCTTATTGGCAATAACGTCATGAGATATCTGCGTAAGAATCCCAACATGGACAACAGGAATGCGGCCCTTAGGTTCGTTCGCACTGCTGTAAGGCAGCATTTGAACAGTACATTGAGAAGAGAGACGTTTAACGCGAATGTCGTTACAGATTTCGCTGGGAACGGAAGCGGTACTCGCCACGTCGAAATTGGCTGAACTACAGCCATTCACCGCCAACAACAGCGTAATGGCGGTGAGGGCCACGCCGCTAAGAACGCCAAATATTTTCACGTCTAACTATCTTTGGTTATCAAATCTCAGTGGCCAACTTTATCTGTCTCGAAACTGATCGTACCTTACCGCACTGCTTTTAAGGCGGCAATTATTGGTATGACTCGTGCAACTCCATACAAAACAAAAGGGGCCTAACGGCCCCTTTTTTAATTTGCTGCGATCGCTGCTTTATTGCACTGGCGAAAACTTCGCCGGCATGACGATCTTGTTTTCCTGCATCACGTACGGAATGCTTTTCGCGCCGGTCTTCGCGGCGACGGCGGAGGGCGGCCAGATGCCCATGTCTTTCGCTTTGTCGCGCGTGTTGTTGCGCGCGTCGAGCGTCGGGTAGGCCCAGATGTGCAGCCACTTGTTGAGGCCGCCCAATTCGGAATAGCCGACCCATACGAGCGGGCTCAGCTTGATGCGCTCGGGCAGCGCGTTGCCCCAGTTCTCCATGACGTTCGGCAACGCGCCGGGCTGATAGGTGTAGGTCCGCATCTCGAAGTACGGGCCCATCTTGCCGGGCTTGAATTCGGGCGAGAAAGGCGCGGGCAGGAAAATCTCGCTGCGCTGGGCGGTCAGGAATTCGCCGGTCTTCGGCGGCCAGGTCTTGTCGGCGATTGCAGCGGCGCGAATGCGTCCGCGCTCTTCGAGGTCCTTGTACGGCCAGATGTGAATTATCTGGTTCAGCGGCCCGATCTCGGTATGAAAGAAGGCCGCGAGCTGCGAATGCTTCTTGCGGTGCTCGTACGCTTCGGCAAACCGTTTTTCGACTTCCGGCAGCGAGCCGGGCTTGATGTCGTACGTTCTGATTTCCAGAATCATATGCTTCCCTTTGGTGGATGTGATTGGAGGGGTGAGGACTGCGGAGAGGCTGCCGTTTACCGGTCCTGAAGTTGCGAAGCCGGCTCCGGAATGTCGAACTTTACCATCGGCTCGGCGATTATGGACAGGCTGACGATCGTGTACGCGATCATGAGCAGTGTGAGGGGCACCGTCGCCAGGGCAGCGCTGCGGCGCGTGCCGAATTCGCGCAGCGCAAGCCGGTGAGCGAGCCAGATCGATATGACATGGCCGCCCACGATCGCAATGACGGCGATATACCAGGTCAGGCGAGCATCGATCAGCCCGATGTTTACCCGATAGTTGGCCGTGCCGAACAAATCCCATTTCACGCCCAGCGGGTCCGACGCGAGCGCAATCATCTGCTGCGCCTGGATTACGAAATTCGCGCAGTTGTGGGCGACGTTGTAGGCGACTGCGATCGGCACGAGGGTCAACGCGAACAGCCGGGCGATATCGCCTGGACTGCGGCCGCGCACAAGCAGAGACGTCGCAGCGCAGGTCAACGCATAGGCGCCCAGAAAAATAAGCCAGATCCCGATGAGCCCGGCCGCCCCCATGCGGTAGCCGTCCGGGTCTACGAGAAACGGCGCGGCTTTTCTCAGCCACGCCTGCGCGATCTGCCAGATCTGCCCGCTCATCAAGCCGTCGAACAGCACCGTCGAGAGCATCGCGATTACGAAACAGACGATAGCGAGCGAGCGTGTCGGCTCGTCGATCAGGCCGCGGCCCGGCGCGCGCACGACAAGGCTGCGCGATTTAGCGTTCGCCGTAAGCGGCGCAAAACGGCCGAGCGTCGCAAAATAGACGGCGAATACGTCGGCGTTGCGCTGCCACGCGTCGGCGCCGAAGCAGACCATGCCGAGCAGCGAGACGACCGACCACCAGAGCAGCACCTGGGCAAGGCGCGCCGGCACCGCCGCCTGCGGATACGCGACTTCGAACCAGCCGACCGCCAGCAGCAACATTACCGCCGGCCACGCGCCGAGCCACGAAGGATATTGCCAGCTCGTGCGCAGCCCGCGGCCCAGGCCGCAACTCCGCACGAAGAAATCGAGGGCGTCGTATACCGTGCGCACCGGATCGAGCGCCGGCCAGATGTTGCCGACGCAGGCAACGAACAGCGATAGCCCGACCCACCACACGATCCAGACGAGCGTCGGCGCCACGTTCATCAGGGGGTCGGCGGTGCCATGGCGGCCCGCGACAATGGCGAGCACGAAGAGACACAAGCCGAGCAGGCGAAAAACCAGGCGCAGTGCAGGCAGGAGGCGCCCGAGCCGGATGCGTCGCTCGCGCGTTTCACGTCCCCCGCTGTGCTCGACGACGATCTGCGCGACGACGAACGAAAGCACCACGACCGCCGCAGCGCCGGTGATGAAGTAGGAGAGCGGTGCGGGCAGGTCATAGCGCTCTTCGAAGGCGTGCGCTAAAGCGGGCGCCGGCAATGCGCACATTACTAATGCCAGAACCGGGCGCACGGAGCTCACGGAGAACGCAGAGGAGAAATGGCAATGCACGATTTGATCTTGATCTTCTCCGCGTCCTCTGTGCGCTCAGTGCAAACAGATTCAGCAAGGGATTACTTAGGCCGCACTTCGATCACGGCGAGCGGCGGCCCGCGATGATGCGAGCTGCTGGACGCGCGCGTGTCGGCAGCGTGCCATTCGAATGGATAGCGGCCGGTCGCGAACGCTGTGAAAGCGAGATTGGCGGGCTGCCCCGGGGAAAGCTGTGCCGACAATTGATAACCGTGCAGATGCAGCTCGCCGGCGGTATCGCTCGTGATCGTGAGCTTTACTGCATCGCCTTTCTCCACTTTCAGAGTGCGCTGCGGCGCCGGCACGACGCCTTTCGCGATGTTGAGCTCGAAACTTTTCTGCGGCACATCTGCCGCGCCCGCGCCGAGGGCGATGCTCAGCAAAACGGCGGGCAGAAATCGTGTTGCATGCGTAAGAAGAAGTTTTCGCATCTGGCCTGTGCCGGGCGATCGCAACGCTGGTTTGAATGCGTGGAATATGCCAGAATCGTTTCCGGCAGCAAAGGGCAGGCGGACTGGTTCCAATCAGCCGTAAACTTTTCCCGGGGGAGATTCATGCAAGGTAAGCATCTGATGCGCGCAGCGGGCTGCGCGCTTGTCATCACTGCGGGTATTGCGCTCGCAGCCGAGGAGCCGTACGTCCATCCGGCATCGCGCAAGGTCGAGTCGAAGAACATGAGGCTCGTCGGCTACAACGATCTGCAGGCGCGCAGTGCCTATCAACCGGTCATTCAGCGTCAGGGCGACCGGTATATCGCCTACGTCGGCCATCACGGCGGCACCCGCGAAGTGCCGCAACCGAATAATCCGCTGACGAAGCAGAACGAAAACAACGGAACGTCGGTCGTCGACGTGACCGATCCGAAACATCCGAAATACCTGGCCCATATCCCCGGCGAGCCGGGCCAGGGCGAGCAGGGCGGCGCGCAAATGGTGCGCGTATGCGACGGCAAGAGGCTGCCGAAAGGCGATCCCGCCAAAACCTATCTGCTGAGAACCGGCGGCACCACGTCGCACGAATTGTGGGACGTGACTTCGCCCGAAAAGCCGACGTTGATCACGACCGTCGTCAGCGGGCTCAAGGACACGCACAAGAACTGGTGGGAGTGCGATACCGGCATCGCGTACCTGATTTCGGACGGACGCCCCGAAAAGTGGCGCACCAAGCGGATGACGAAAATTTACGATCTGTCCGACCCCGCTCATCCGAAGTTCATTCGCAACTTTGCTCTCGTCGGCCAGCAGCCGGGTTCGGCGGGCGACAACGTTCCGGAAGACACCCACGGGCCGATCGTCCTGGGCAATCGCGTTTACTTCGGCTACGGCACGCTGCTCGGCGGCGTGATCCAGATCGTCGATCGCGACAAGCTGCTGAAAGGCAATCCGGCGTCGAGCGACCCCTTCGCCCCGACGGCCGAGAACCTGCTCTATCCGCAGATCAGCCGGCTCGACATGTATCCGACGGTCGGCGCCCATACGACGTACCCGATCATGGGCATGGACGTGGCGGCGTTCGAGAAATTTCATACCAAGACCGGCGAGTGGCGCAGCGGCAAGCCGGCCAAGCGCGACTTCCTGCTGGTGGTAAACGAGTCGACCCAGAACGAGTGTCACGAGGACTATCACATGATGTTCATGGTGGACATCACGGACGAGACGAAGCCGTACGGCGTGTCGAACTATTACGTGCCGGAGAAAAGCGGCAACTTCTGCGCGCGCGGCGGCCGCTTCGGCACGCACTCGTCGCATGAGGACATGGGGCCGATCTATTACAAGAAGCTGGTTTTCATCTCGTGGTTCAACGCGGGGCTGCGGGTCGTCGACATACGCGACCCGTTCACGCCGAAGGAAGTCGCGTATTACATCCCCGCGATCACCAAGAACACAGCCCGGCGCTGCGTGCGCGAGAATGGCGTTGAGAAATGCAAGATCGCAATCCAGACCAATAACGCGGAAGTGGACGACCGCGGCTACATCTATGCGGTCGATCGCGCCGGTACTGGCATGCACATCCTCGAGCTGACGGGCCCTGCGCGAAAGATCGCCGGACTCAAGTAGCGAGCCGGCAGGCGTAAAAAAGGCGCGATCGAATCGCGCCTTTTTTATGCAGCGTCATCCCGGCCCGGAATGGCGGAGTACTATTTAACAAGCCCCAGCCGCTTCGCGACCTCCATATAGGCCTTGGTGCGCTCCTTCATGAACGCATCCATGCGGTCAGTGCCGACGTTCACGAGCTCGAATCCGCTCTTGGCCGCGAGCTCGATCATTTCCGGATCGTGATTGAGCGCCGCCCACAGGTCGGACATGCGCTTGCGCGCTTCCGCCGGCGTCGCTTTCGGCATGCCGATGCCGCGGAACGCGCCGTCCACCCAGTCGAAGCCGAGCTCCTTGAACGTCGGCACGTCGGGCAGCAGCGGATGGCGCTTGTCCATGGCGACCGCGAGCGCCCGCACCTTGCCTTTGGTGTTGATCGCAAACGCCGAATACGACATGGCGCCGTTCACGTGCTGGCCGATGACGGCGGTCGTCAGGTCGCCCGTGCCTTTGAACGGCACGTAAGTCGTCTGGATGCCGGCGACGATGTTCAGCTTCTCATGGGCGGCGTGGTTCGCCGAATTCGTGCCGGAGCCCGCGAGCGTGAGCTTGGTCGGCTGCGCCTTGGCCATCTTGACGAGATCGGCGAAGGTCTTGAGCGGGCTTTCATTCGCGACGACGATCGCATCCGGCGTGTAGTGAAACCAGTACACCGGCGTGATGTCCTCGGTCTTGTATTGCACCTGCCCTTCGAGCGGCTGCAGCACGATGTGCGGCAGGTTGATGCCCACGACATTGTAGCCGTCGGCGGGCAGGCCGTTCATCTGCGACCACATGAGGCCGCCGCCGGCGCCCGGCTTGTACTGGATGATGGTCTCGATGCCCGGGCATTTCTTCTTCAGCACGAGTTGCTGATGCCGTGCGGAGAGATCCGATTCGCCGCCGGCGGGGAAAGCCTGGTAGTAGTAGAGGTTCTTGTCGAGGCAGGCTTGCGCCGAAGCGGCCGAGCTGAACGCGGCCGCGGCAAACGCCAGTGCGAGTGTGCTGAATTTCATCGTTCCTCCGGTAGCGGTAATAATTATCTGCATTGCAAAAAGCGACCGCAACGATAACAGCGCGGGCGTGCGAACGCAACGCCGCCCAAGGAACGGTTACAATCGCGCGCATGGCGCAATCGAAGCGAAGACGCGAACGCTGTGAAGTCGCGATGCTCGTCGATGCGGAGAACGGCGAGCGCAACACGCGCGGCCGTTTCGTCGTCGACCGCGCGAGCATGGAAGAGCACGTCTACAACGCGTTGAAGCCGCGCTACCGGAATGTCGCGGTGATTCCGTTCGGCCCCGACGTGGCGGCGACGATCGCGGAACTGCAGGCGCTGAAACCGCGCATCGTCTTCAATCTCACCGAGTGGGTGGACGGCGACCGCAAGCTCGACCACTCGATCGCCGGACTGCTCGACATTCTCAGGCTCCGCTATACCGGCAGCGGGCCGGTCGGTTTGCAGATCTGCCGCAACAAGGCGCTGTCGCAGCATCTGGCCGCTTCGGCGGGCGTCGACGTGCCGCGCTCGTTCACGCTGGACCTCACACAGCGCGTCGAGAATCACGGCGTGCCGTATCCCTTGATCGTCAAGCCGCAGTTCGGCGACGGCTCCGATGAAATCGGCAAGCAGTCGCTGGTGCGCACCGAGCGCGAGCTCAAGATGCGCGTGAAATCGATTCGCGCCCGCCTGAAGGAGCCGGTGCTCTGTGAGGAGTTCATCGCGGGGCGCGATATTTACGTCGGCGTGATCGGCAACGAGCCACGGGTGCTCGCGCCGACCGAAATGGTCGTGGGCAGCAAAAAAGCGTCGGCGCCGAAGTTCGCGACTTACCGGCTCAAGAACGACGGCGCATACCGCACCAAGTGGCGAGTGCGCTACAGTCTCGCGAAGCTGCCGCCGCGGGTCATGAGGCAGGTGCGCGATTACGGCAACAAGGTGTTTCGGGCTCTGCACCTGCGCGATTACGCGCGCCTCGACTTCCGCCTGACCGACGAAGGGCGGCTCGTGTTCATCGAAGCCAATCCCAATTCAGACCTGACGCCGCATACGCTCGGGCGTAACCTGTGCTTCGTCGGCATCGATTACCACAACCTGATACCGCACATCGTGGAGACGGCGCGCAAGCGCTACCGCTCGAAGCGCCATTTCTGAGGATTACCGCAGCGTCTTTTCGAGCCACTGTCTGAGCAGTGCCGAAATTGCGAGATTGTTCTTTTCCAGCATCATCATGTGACCGTTGCCGTGGATGCCCGCATCGGGCAGGCGCGTGAACACGTGTTTGACGCCCGCGCTCTCGAGGTATTTCGACGTGCAGTGATCATACGGTGCGTGATACGAGGCTTCGCTGACCACAATCAGGATCGGGACGTTCTTCAGGTTAACGAGCTGGCGCGCCGGTGTTTCCTGTTGCCAGCAGCGCACGAGGTTCGGCCCGTCGGCGTTTGCCTGCCGCGCCATGCGCAGTTCCTTGGGATCGGCGGCGGGCGGATCGTATGCGAGCGGCACGCGGGTGATGCCCCACGCGCGGCCCAATGCACCGTCCTTGAACCATTCGGGCGCGCCGATGACGCTGTTCTCGTAAAAAGGCGGGCCGTTCGGCTCGATGGCGACGACGGCTTTCACGAGCTGCGGGCGGCTGTCGGCGAGCGCCCAGCCAAAAGGCCCGGACTGCGAATGCGTGAGAATGATTGCCGGGCCGATTTTGTCGAGCAGCGCGATGCCCGCGCTGCGATTGAATTCCTCGAGCGCCGTCAGGTTCAGCATGTCTTCCACCTGAGAGGCGAAGAACTGGTCGAAAATCGGATCGCCGGCCACGCCCTTGCCCGGCCACTGATTGTGCAAATGCGCCTGCGGATAGAGCTTGCCGAGCTCGGGCGCGGTGAACCGCTCCGACATCGCCTTCGCGTTGGGGCGCCGCGTCGGTCCGTACATATCCGTGTAATACCCGGAACGCCCGCGGCCCGGCTGATCGACGACGTAAACCGCGTAACCCGCGCGCAGGAAGTCGTCGGCCCAGCCTGGCCGGCCATCTGGCGTGCCCAGAAAGTTCGTGCCGGTCTGCCCGCCGCCATGCCACATCACGACGGGATAGCGCTGCGTGCGCTGCTGCGGAATCTGATATTGCACGAACATCTGGCCGGTCATGATCTGACCGTCTTTCGCAGTCGAGTATTTGCCGGCGACGAAGAAATAGCCTTGTTGCGCGATGGCGAGCGGCGCATCGGCGGCGTGCGCCTGAAGCGCGAGCAGGCCGCCGATCAGCAGCACGCGACGGGACAATACGGCGAGCGCGTTCATGACGTCCTCCTCAATTCATGAAGCGCCCGTGGAGCGCCTCGGTTATTGCGCGCTGATCTTTGCTTCCTTGACGACGCGCGCGAACTTGGCAATTTCAGATTTCAGGTAGTCCGCGTACTGCTCGGGCGTGCCGCCGACGATCACGGCGCCGACGGCTGCGCTTTTCTCCTGAATGTCCGGCAGCTTCATGATCGCATTCAGCTCGCTGTTGAGCTTGGCGATGATTTCCTTCGGCGTGCCGGCAGGCGCGGCGACCGCGGACCACGACGAGTTGTCGTAGCCCTTGACGCCGGCTTCATTGATGCTCGGCAGGTCCGGCAGCGCCTGCATGCGGTTGAGGCTGGTCACCGCAAGCGCGCGCACCTGCCCCGACTTGATGAAGGGCACGGTCGAGATCGCATTGTTGAAAAGCACCTGGATCTGCCCCGCGATGAGATCGGTCAGCGACGGCGCGGAGCTCTTGTACGGAATGTGCACCATCTCTGTTTTCGTCATCAGGCAGAAGAGGGCGCCCGAAATGTGGCCGAAGCCGCCGACCCCCGAGGAGCCGAAATCGAGCTTGCCCGGCTTCGATTTCGCGAGCGCAATCAGGTCTTTCACGGTTTTCACCGGGACCGACGGATGCACGACGAGCACGCCGGGCGAAGTCGACACCTGCATGATCGGCGCGAAATCCTTGACCGGATCGAACGGCATGTTCTTGTAGAGGCTCGGATTCACCGCCCAGGTACCGACCGTCGCGATCACGATCGTGTAGCCGTCAGGCGGCGCTTTGGCGGTGAGCTCGAGGCCGATGTTGCCGTTCGCGCCGCCGCGATTGTCGATGATGAACTGCTGGCCGAGCCGCTGGCCGAGTTTTTCGCCGAGCATGCGGCCCTGGATGTCGGTCGGTCCGCCTGCCACGAACGGAACGATGAATCGCACGGGCTTGGTGGGGTATTGCTGGGCGGCTGCGGCGGCGCTTAGCGCCGCCAGCGCCCCCGCCGCGGTCAAACGAAATGCGGTCTTCATTGAATCTCCTCGGATATTGTTTTGAGTGCGTGCTGACCGTTCAGGTGTGAAGCAATTGCTTCAGGCGCGCAACCGCCGAATACGGGCTCGTGAAGACGCTGCGGCCCCGCCGCGCCGGAATGCGCTCGGCCGCGCTCGCCATCGAGAACTGGCAAAGGAGCAGCGCGTCGCAGTCGTCGAGCTCCTCGGCTGCCGCGGCAATCTGCTTGTCGTGGGCCATGTCGTCGCCGAGCTGCAGGGCGGCGAGCGCCTTGGGCACCGCTTTGGTCGTGATATTGATGCTGGCCCGCCGCGCGGCGGCCAACTGCTCGAGCTCGTTTCGCATCGACGGCAGGCTGGGCTCGAACGTCGCGAGCAGCGCGATGCGGGGCCCGGTCGCGATCGCCTCTTCCATCATCGCTTCGTTCGGCTTGAGCACCGGGATTCTGACGGCGCCGCGCGCGGCCTCGATTGCGGTGCCGAACGCCGAGCACGTGAACAGAATCGCGTCGGCGCCGCCGTCTTCGGCGTACTTCGCGAGCACGCAGAAGCGGTCGATCATTTTCTGGTCCAGCGACCCTGCGGCGGCGAGATCGGCGGACAGCGAATCGTCGAGCAGGTTGGTGACGCGCGCCTGCGGCCACAAACGCTTGAAGGTGTTGCAGATGGGGTCGATCGCGACGGGTGTCGCGTGGATGAGCGCAACGCGGGGAGAAGTTTTCATGGTGGGGCGCTATTTTACCCGAGATTGCATGCCGGATTGAGCGTGTTCGCGCGGCTTGACACGCCAGGACACGCGGCATACGTTACCGCCGAACGATTCCACGCGAGGAGAACCCCAGATGGCGCCCATGCGTTTAAGCGCGGCGGTATGTTCACTGTTGCATCGTCGACGGCATTCGCCCAAGCCTACCCGGCGAAGCCCGTGCGTATCCTGGTCGGCTACGCGCCCGGCGGCGGCACCGACATCATGGCGCGCGCGATCGGCGCCAAGCTCTCCGAATCGCTCAAGCAGCAGTTCGTCGTCGAGAACCGGCCCGGCGCCAACGCGAATATCGCGGCGAAGCTGGCCGCCGACGCGCCGGGCGACGGCTACACGATCCTGTTCATGTCGGTCGCGCATATCATGAGCAAGCCCGTATATAAAAACCTCGGCTACGACATCGAGCGCGATTTCACGCCGATCACCGTCGTCACCAACGTGCCGAACGTGCTATGCCTGCACCCGTCGCTGCCGGTAAAGTCGGTGAAAGAGCTCGTCGCGCTCGCGAAGTCGAAGCCGGGCGCGCTGACCTACGCGACCTCGGGCGTCGGCAGCCCCGAGCATTTCGCCGGCGAGATGTTCAAGATGATGACGGGCACCGACATGCTGCCGATTCCGTACAAAGGCGGCGGCCCGCTGGCGATCGATCTGGTCGGCGGGCAGGTCATGCTGGCGTTCAATACCGCGCCGCCGATCATGCCGCACATCCAGGCGGGCCGCGTGCGCGCAATTGCGGTCACGATGGAAAAGCGCATCGGCGCGCTGCCCGACGTCCCGACGATCGCCGAGTCAGGTGTTCCCGGCTACCAGATGAGCACGTGGTACGGCGCCGTGATCCCGGTGAAAACACCGCGCGAAATCACGGTCAAGCTCAATCAGGAGATGTTGAAAGCGCTGGCGCTGCAGGACGTGAAGGACCGCATGGCGACGCTGGGCGCGGACGTCGTCGGCAATTCGATCGACGAGGCTGCGGCAATGATCCGGACCGAAGTCGAGAAATACACCAAGGTCGCGCGCGCCGCGCACATCAGCGCCGACCAGCCCTGACGCGCGAGCCGGCCTCGCGCGCGGTTTCGCTACTGCGCGAACTTGCTGTCGTAGGCGGCGTGGATCTTCTTGATCGTGCCGTCTTTCTGCATTGCGTTGAGCGCTTCCTGCAGGCTTTTGATCGTCGCATCGGAGAGGCTCGGATGGCACGCGAGCCACAACGGTTCCTCGCGGACCTTCAGCACGAGCTTCACGTCCTTGACCTTGCTTTGCGCGACGACGAATTTCTCCGCGTAGACGCCGGTCATCCACAGGTCCACGGAATTGAGCTTCTTGCGGTCGAGCGTCAGCATGCCGGGCACGAGCTTGTCCTCGTTGACTTCGACGATGTTGGTCAGCGCCTGATCGCGCAGCCACATGATCTTGGCGTCGTTGGTCACGCCGCCGATGCGGTAGGGGCGGGCGTCAGCAAGCTTCTTGATCGGGTCTTTGAAGCCGCTCTTGGCGAACAGCCCCCATTCGTTGGTGGCGATCGGCCCGACCCATTTGAAAATGCGCTCGCGGTTTTCAATGCGCGCGGTCGAAAAGAGGCAGGTTTCCACCTTCTTCTGGGTCTGCTCGTAAGCTTGAGGCCAGGGCATGATCGCGAACGTCATCGGCACGTTGGCGCGCTTGCCCATTTCGACTACGATTTCGGTCGAGATACCGATCAGCGCCTTGTTCTCGGTGTAATTGTAAGGCGGATATTCCTCGGTCAGCATCTGCAGGGCGAGCGCCGGTTTGGCGGCAACACACCCGATCGACAGCAACAGCACCAGCGCACGCGGCAGCATTTTCAACATGGAGCCTCCCCGGTTGGCAGCGTATGCCGGCATCTTAGCGAAGCGGGGCACCCCGCGCCAGCGTCATATGTCTCGCGTGCCGGCTACTTGCCGCCGGCTTCGACATAGCGATACATCTCGGTATGGTCGGAATTGAAGCCGAGATCCTGCTCCATGTTGTTCCAGATGTCCGTGCACGGGCCCGCGAGCAGGCTGGAGGTGCCGGTCGCCTTGACGACTTCGAGCGCCGTGCGGACGTCTTTCGCCATCAGCCCCGTGAAGAATCCCGCGCCGAACGTGCCCGAGAGCATGTGCTGCTTGAATTTGTTTTTGGTCGTGTTGTTCATGCCGCTCGAAGCGTTGATGATGTCGACGATGACGGCCGGATCGAGGCCGAAGCGCTTGCCGGCGACGACCGCTTCGCAGGCGGCGACCAGTCCGGCGGCGGACACATAGTTGTTGAGCGCCTTGATGGCATGGCCGGACCCGAGCGGCCCGGCGTGGAAAATCTGGTTGCCGATTTTCTCGAGCATCGGCTTCACTTGCGCGAAAGCTTCCGCATCACCGCCGACCATGATCGCGAGCGTTGCGGCGATCGCGCCTTTCACGCCGTTCGATACCGGCGCGTCGATGAGCTTGATGTTGCGTCTGGCGAGCACTTCGCCGAGCTCGCGGGTGCCGACCGGCGATGACGAGCTCATGTCGATGAGCAGCGAGCCCGGCTTGAGACCCGCCGCGATGCAATCCTTGAAGCTGTCCTTGTCGCCGCACACCGCTTTGCGCACGATTTTGCCGTCCGGCAGCATCGTGATGACCGTGCCGCACATTGCGCCGACCTGCTCGAGGCTGTCGGCCACTTCGATCTCGAGCGTGGAGGCGAGCGCTTGCGTGCGCTTGGGGTCAGTGTCGAACGCGACGACCTTATAGCCGGCCTTCGCGAGATTGGTGGACATCGGCGTGCCCATCGCGCCGACGCCGACAAAACCGATTTTAGGGTTCGCTGCCATAGTCATTCTCCTTGAGCTTTTTTGCGCAGAAGCATTTGTTGATTGAACACGGCGATTCGCTCAAATCCGTGAGCGGTCGCAAGAAATTCGTCAATGGCGCGCGTTGCAAGCTTGCCGCGATTGACCGCCGGCACATAGTCGTCGAGCGCGAGGATCCCGCCCGGATTGAGGCGTCCGGGCACCCAGTTGAGCGCGTCAACGGTCGGTTGATACTGGTCGAGATCGACGATCGCCCACGCGAAACGCAGGCCGTCCGGCACCTGTGAAAAGCACGCCGGCACGTAGCCGGGCCATATTTCGTAGGTCGCGCGGTCAACGCTGCATGCGGTCATGAGCTGCGCGAACGCGTCCGGTCCGCCGACATCGAACATGCCTTTGGGATAGCCGCCGTCGTCAGCGGGCGTCGGGTCGTTCATGCCGACGAAACTGTCGAACGCATGCGCGCGCCTGCCCTGTTGTGCGGCCAGCGCTGCGACTTTGCGGAAGGCGGCGCCCCGGAACACGCCAATCTCGGCGAAATCGCCGGGGACGGTTGCAACTTTTTTCGCGATCCATTCAAGGTCAACGTGGTTCCACGACCCGGATTGCCGCGCAACGAGGGGCAGGTCGAGCGGATTGCCGCTGCGCACGTTCTCGAGGAGCCGTGCGGCCTCACGCGCGAGCAGCTTGAGCAGCATGGAACGTCGTTCAATCGCCGATCGGCAGGTCGGTGCCGATGCCCTGTGCGAGCGCTGCCTTGAGCACATGGTGTCCGGTATAGATATCCTGAATGCCCATGCCGTGCGATTCGTAGAGCGTAATCTCGTCGCGCATCAGGCGCCCCGCCATGTGGCCCGCGATCAGCTCGCCGAGCTCAGGCAGCGTGTCCCAGTCGAGCTTGCCCGCTTCGACGAGCGGCAACAGATCGCCGCACTCGTTGCGGGCGGTGCTGCGCGAATCCACGACGACGCGCGAGCAGCGCTTGATGACGAGATCGTCGAGCTCCCGGCGCGTGAGGGCATTGGAGCCCGCCGCATTGATATGCTGCCCCGGCTCGAGCCATTCGCCGAGCAGGACGGGGCTCGACGCCTTGGTGATGACGTTGACGATGTCGGCGCCGCGCACCGCTTCGGGCGCGCTCGTGACGGCTTCCATTCTGATGCCGAGCTTCGCGCTCATCGTTGCGCAGAATTCGCGCGCTTTCTCGGTTTTGCGGCTGTAGACCCGCGCCGACGTGATCTTGCGCACCGCGCATACCGCTTCGAGCTGCCCGACGGCCTGCTTGCCGGCGCCGATCATGCCGACAGCCGATGCGTTTTCGCGCGCCATGTATTTCGTCGCAACACCGCTCGCCGCACCGGTGCGCATCATGCCGAGGTAGCTCGCCTCGATCATCGCCACGAGATTGCCGCTGTCGGTGTCGATCAGGTGTACGTGATAGCGCGAGCCTTTGCCCGGGTTCGAGTAATAAGCCTTGTAGCCGATCAGCTTGAGCTCCGGCGCAGCAGCCTGCAGAATGTGCAGCGTGCCCGCCGGCGCGCGCGAGCGCACGCGCGGCACGTCGCTTGCGCGACCTTCGGCGCGGGCTTTCAGCGATGCCTCGACGAGCTCGATCGTCTTGGGCATCTTGAGGATTTGCGCGACTTCTTTTTCGTTGATATATCTGATCATGTTGGAGGTAAGCGGTAAGCGGAGAGCGGTTGAGGGGGGCGTCAGGCGGGAGCGCTGGAATGCTTTTGCAAACCGCTTACCGCTAACCGCTTCTTTCCAGCACAGTGGGATCCGAAGCTTGGAATTCACGTGACTTGAAGTCGCGGC